>CENR01030280.1_pt1 | contig 72323 bp, 100 predicted proteins | sample 530181 | NCBI WGS metagenome assembly CENR01 (sample SAMEA2619677, study PRJEB7988) | marine metagenome | biome: marine biome (ENVO:00000447); feature: surface water layer (ENVO:00002042); material: "saline water (ENVO:00002010), including plankton (ENVO:xxxxxxxx)" | depth 5 m | reverse complement strand
CGGATTCTCCGGAGAAGGTTTTCCAATTCGTACGTCGCCGGCACAAATGAAATTATTTCATTTTCCCCCTTGAGGAATCTGAAATTGCACCGATAATAATAGCATGAACACGAAACAGAAGACACTGGAAGACATCGCAAACAAGGAACTGGACCTCGAAACCTTGGAAACCCGCAAAATGGACTCACTGGATTTTCATGAGCTTTCCGTGTGGGAAATCAAAAAAGCACTGGAAGCAGCATACGAAGCAGGTCGTAAGAGTGTCAAAAAAGACTAAAGGAAACCGAAACTCAACCGATAATACTAGTATGGAAACAACATTGACAAAAGGACAGCAGGTCGAAATCACAGCAGGTGGACGCACAGTGCCCGCATGGGTTAACGGGTTCCAGCAGGGTTTCGGTTCCCGTCCTGGGTTTTGGCTGCTGACCATGCGCAAGAGTCTCACGGACAAGGTGCTCGGTGGTGGGACATACCCTTTGCATATGATCCTTGCTGTGCCCGGTGCGCAAATCGCAGCAGTTTGAAATAATTTCATTTTACCCCTTGAGAAATCTGAAACTCAACCGATAATACTAGTATGGAAACAACACCGCAAGTTTCAATCAACGACACCATTCAAGTCCTCCGCGAAGACGGGAAAATCCACCCTATGAAGGTGACCAAAGTCCAAAAGCGGGTTATTGGTCAAAACGTTTTCGCTAAAGGATCCGGATCTTCCATCCGGGTTGTGTATTTTCCGAGTGATGGACTTTGGTCCGAATTCAACTCCCATTAACACCACACACTGAAACTCAACCGATAATACTAGTATGAAACTAATCAACGAAGTGACATCCAAGGGTTTGGTACTTTCCAACGAGCAGGAAGTGAAATTGAGAAAAGCAATTGATGCCGGTGATGTGACCGATGGGTATGGTTATCTGCTGGTGTGGAACGAGATCACCGACATCGACGGGGACATTGTCCTGGATGAAGGTGGGTTTAAAAATTGCATATCCACGATCTAATCACCGAAAATCAAACAACCTGAGAAGGTATATCAGCATGAACGACAGCAAATACGAAATCACCAAGATTGTCCGGGACAATCCGGACAAGGGAAACCAGACGCAACTGGTGGACAGCAGCACCGGCAAGAAGGTCTGGGCAACAACGACACAGATTTCCAAGCTGCGCAAGCAGGGCAGAATCATCGAGTTGGAGGATGAAAAACCGGCAGTTGACAAACCGGGAAAGCAAAGCACAATCAAACGCACGCTCACGCGTCTCCAACCGGGGGATGTCATTGAGCACGACGGGACGGAACACCTTGTGTGGTTCGTCAACAACAGCAGGGCTTCGGCTATACCGTTTACATGCAATGCGGTGCAGTTTCGAAGCAGGAGCGGCCAGGTCGTCAAACTGACCGCGTCGTCCGGGAACTCGATTAACATCAGTCCGAACAGCGAGGTCCCGATCCTGAGCAGTCTGGGTCAATCCGGGCTCCAGGAAATACTGAAAACCAAATCCAGCAAGCTGCAACGCAATGCGGGAATCACAGACAACAACACAAACAACGACAGCAACATGGCAAAGAAAGCAACATCCAAGGGCCGCACTGCGGCGGAATCCAACGACGGTGCCCCAACCCAGCGCAGCGGCAAATGCGGACAGCTCTTCGGCTACAGCATCACCGCAGTCATCCGCACGATGGCGGTTGAGGGCTTCAACTTCGCTGAAGCGCAAGCTGCTCTGCAGGAGGAGGGGATTACGGTCGCCGACAACACCATCAAGATCCAGCTGAGCCGCGGCCGCACCGGTGCGCAGCCCCCAGCCCCGGTGAACGCCGAGGTTAAGAAGATCCGCCCGAAGGGTCTCGCAACCCCTCCGAAGACCGCACCAAAGGCAAAGTCCAAGCCTGCAGCCAAGCCGGCAAAGTCCAAAGCTGCCGCTAAGAAGGCCAGCAAGGGAACGAAGAAGGTGGTAAAGAGCAAGGGCAAGGTCAAGAAGACCAAGTCCGCTCCGAAGGATCTGTAAGGGTCCCAAACGACAGCAACCGGGGGAGGGGAAACCCTCCCCCATATCCAAACAAGCACAATGGCAGAAGCACCACAGCATACGGATCCGATGGATCGGATCAATGAAATCCAGGACATCGACACGCTTTCCCGCATGGGGGACCATTACACGGATCTCGCAGAAGCACAGATGAGAGGGTCCTGTGGGAGCAAGATCTCTGCGGAACTTTACCTCGATCTGGCGGACGCCTGTTTCACCCGCAGGGACAACCTGCGGAGACATCAATTTCAATTTCCCAGCAACAGTAATTCTGCGTGTTCTGGCGCTGTTGCACACGGGACGCTAGCGGGGTCCTGACCTTTCCCGCTAGCGTAATTTCCGGGGACTCCGATCCCCCGGGAAACGAGGGTGGTGGTGTTTCTACTCCTGATACGTCCCAGCCACCACCCTCACCTCCTTTTTAACCATTAGCGAAAGTCTGTCACATGGAAGCATTGTCATTTATTATCTACGGTCGTTATGACCGACAAGCACTGTCCGACAAGCACAATATCAATTACACACGCCTTCAAATCCCGCATAACGGCGTTTACTACGACCTTTATGTCCGGGTTGAAGCGGTGGAAAAGTATCTGGAGGAAGCTTTGGATCTTACGGATCCAAAAGATGGGGAGCTTGTGATCGAGGTTCTGGATGCCTCTGAGTATGTTGATATTCCTAAAGAGGACACGGGTCAATGGTATTGGATTGTCATCGACAAGGAGTCGGGGACACAGATGATACTCGACCAGCGTATTGACAAGATCCCTGTCCCGGATCCCACATCCCACACTTTGAAAGGCCCTTACATGTCCGATGAGGTAATCGAGCGCAGCAGGGGGTTTTAACCATCAACCATTGGAAAACATCACACATGAAAGCAAAATCCTTTATCATCTACGCCCGGAAAACACCCTCCAAACGAAAGATCAAATACACCCGCCTGCAATCTCTACACAAGGGCAATTACCACAGTTTGTATGTCCGCCTCGAGGTGGTGGAAAAGGATGACGTCCATGCCCTGGACGGTGCGTCGCCCTACGAAGGGGAAACCGTCCTCAACACACTACAGTTCCAGGACGCCACAGAAGAGGAGGACACGGGGATCTGGTATTGGATTCGCACCGATTTGGCGACGGGGAAACGAACCATACTTGATCAGCGTGTGGATGAGTTCCGATACCCGTCTTTTTCTTCTGGTTGGGAGATGAACGGCCCTTATACACGCGAGGAAGCAGACAAGCGCAACAAGGGGACTTGACCCACATTTGCAGGGGCAGTAAACCAATCTTGTGAAGACAACAGCCAGGACAGCCAAACCAAAGGCGAAAGCGAAGCCCAAACGGAGGCCTCCAACACTCGAGCGCGTGCTCTCCTACTACGACGCATGGCTGAGAAGCGATGATCAAAAAAAGGTGGCTGCTGCAATGGGTGTCACCGTCCCAAATCTGATCCAGTTTCCCAAGCGACATCCCGAGTTCCGCCTCGCCAAAAAGATAGCGGATGAAAAGCGTGGATCAGCAGCATCCTTTTCAAACTATGTCCTTCAATCCCTCTCCCCTGAAGCAAAGGACACATGGGACCAGATCGATTTCTGGCGGGAGGGACTGAGCGGCCAGGAACAGATCCGGGAAATACTCAGCGGGAAGTGCAAGCGTGTCAGACAGGAGATATTCGTGCATGCACTGCTTAACACCAGTTTCAACCTCTCCGAAGCATGCCGCCTGTCCTGCACACCACATACCACGTTGCGCACATGGCAGGAGCGGGACCTTGAGTTCCGGCAAATGATGGAGGAGATAGAATGGCATAAAAAGAACTTCTTCGAAGGATCATTAATTGCACTGGTGGAGCAGCAGCACCCGGGCGCCACCATACATGTCAACGAAACCATCAACGCCGACAGGGGCTACAGCAAGCGGTTGAACATACACCATACAGGGGACGGAAGTGCAGGAGGCGGCATCAGTCTGGAGATGCTCAACCTGCCGGAGGAGATGCTGCTTTTTATCCATAACAGAATGAAGGAGCTGCAGGAACAGGCGGACGCCATGGAGGCCGAAGCACAGGTGGTGGAAGCCCCACAGTTGAAAGGATAAAACATCATGAGTGAATTAATGCGGATAATGGTGAAGTGGGTGCGGATAGCCCCGGGTCAATGGAATCTTCAAACAGACTTTGGAAAGGATCCGTGGTGCCATGATCCCATCACCATTGCAAGAGTGGAGTTTCGGGAGAACGGAGCCCCACCGAACCGTAGATGGGAATGGTCCACGGGAGGTTCAACGGGATATGCGGAAACGGAGTGGGATGCACAGGTGGTGGTGCAGATGCGGGTGAAGTTCACATGCCACAAGGAGTGGGAGGACTATGCGAAGGGATTGAACCTGTATGCACACCATATTGGAGAAGGTAAAACAGCATGAGCAACATAACAAAAACAACCAAGCAGGTCATTGAGGACAAGTTGCTGGTATCCTTGGAGGAGCCAGGGCAGGCGGCTATGCTGCTCAATGCGTCGGAACTGGATATGCTGGTGACGATGTTTCGCTATTACCTTGGAGGCACGGAAGAGCACGAAGGGGCGGAGGAACGTGAGTTCCTAAAAGGCCTTCTGGAACTGCGGGAAAGGGCATTCGGGAAACGTCCAAAGGGAAAGAAGCGCCGCATGGTTTGGAACGAGGATGACCAGGATTGGGAGGAAGCATGAAGGCAGCATACATATCATGGAACCCCAGAGGTGCCACGCAGGAGGTGGTAATCATGGCGGACCAAATTCTGGAGGAATACGCGGAGCAGGGATATGACCTGACACTGCGGCAGCTCTACTATCAGTTCGTGGCGCGTGGATACATTCCCAACAAGCAAAGCGAATACCACAAGCTCGGCACCATTGTGAACAAGGCCCGCATGGCGGGATATCTGCGGTGGGACCGCATCGTGGACCGGACACGCAACCTGCAGCGCCTGCCCACATGGTCCGGTCCGGAGGGTGTGGTGGACACGGCAGCACGCATGTATCGCCGGGATCTGTGGAAGAACCAGGAACGCTACGTGGAGGTGTGGATTGAGAAGGAAGCCCTTGTTGGTGTGATCGAGGAGATGTGTGACAGACATCGTGTCCCCTACTTTGCGTGTCGTGGTTACGTGTCGCAGAGCGAGATGTGGTCGGCTGCACAGCGGATCATGGACACAGGCAAACCCACCACCATTCTGCATCTGGGAGACCATGATCCGTCCGGTATTGACATGTCCCGGGACATCATCGACAGGTTGGGGACGTTTACGCGTTGGAGGCCGGACATCCGCCTGACTGTCAATCGTCTGGCGTTGAACATGGATCAGATTGATTATTTTAACCCTCCGCCCAACCCGGCCAAGCTTACTGACAGCAGGTGCGAGGGATACATTGCACAGTATGGTGAGCAGTCGTGGGAGCTGGATGCCGTAAGCCCCAAGGAGATGAATGAACTGTTGCGGCGGGAGATCAGCAGGCTTGTTGACATGAAAGCCTGGCGCAAGGACGACATGCAGGAGGAGAAGGACCGCGCTGTTCTACAGTGGGTTTCAAACAACTGGGACACCGTAGCTGAGATGGTAGAGTAATGAGTGATCAAGAAATAATTGAGACAGCGTTGAGATACTGGGCCAATCATATTGAAACAGGTAATATTCACTATTCAGCTGTGGAAGCGTCCAATTCCAGTCTTCGAAAGGCTGTGCCTGGGTTGGGGGTTTGTCCTTTAGTTCCAGATCAGATGAAGCTTGTCTTGAGGATTCGTGGGTTGTCTGAGGAGAAATGGATAAAGCAGTGAAACGCTACAGACTCAAAGTCAAAGACCATCCGTTCTACCTAGCTGGGGTGCAGGAAGCACCGCCGGACAAGGCGGGCACACCCGGCACGTGGCAGATCAATTTACTGGGAGCGTCCCAGAAGGAACTAGCGGAGATATGGACGGAGGAGTCCTTGAAGAACCTGCATCCAATGGTTGTGTTGATCGAGGGTTTGTTGCAACTGCAGTTTGAACGAGAGGAAATACATGGGTAAAACATATCAGGTTTACGAGCAGAACTGGGATGTGCATGAGCTAGCACGCTGCACCGAGTGTGGTGAAACGTGGAAGGAATTCGACACGGCCCACAAGCAGGCCAAGCAACACGCCATGCAGACCGGTCACATGGTGCGTCTGTCCACGGTCCAGGCCTGCGTTGTCGTGCGTCGGGAGGTGGTTCCCGAGTGGCGGGAGAACCCGGAGGACATCGAGCGTGAGCGGCGCGATTTGGGGGGTGCATCGTGAGTGAAACAATGAAACCCAAACGCTGCAGGGCGCTGGTGTGGCCGCAGTCCTTGGGTGGCTGGCATTCCAAGCAGTGTTCCCGAAAGGTTTGGAAGGATGGTTTCTGCAAGCAGCATCACCCGGACACGGTGCGGGAGCGCAACAGGAAGAGGGTGGCAGAATGTCAGGGGAGATGGGATAACAGTCCGCAAGTGCTGCTTCTCAAATCCGAACAGGAGAACCAACGTCTTCGCCGTGCGCTGAAAAAGGTGGAGAAGGAACTTACACAACCTGCAAAGACCCGATCCAGTTTGTATGATCTGCTCTATTTCGTTGGTCGTTTGGAGTGTGCGAAACCGATACTGGCAACCATTCGGAGAGCATTGAAAAAGAAATGCTGATACTTGATCCAAACAATGTGCGAGCTGCGGTGATGCGTAAAAGCTTCTACCGCTTTTTTCTTGAGTTCTGGCCTATCATCTCCGAGGAGGAGCTGGTGGACAACTGGCACATCAAATACCTGTGCGACAAGCTTCAGGAAGCGGTGGAAGCGGTAGCCCGCGGGGAGAAGCCCAAGCACAACACCATTGTGATCAACGTGCCTCCTGGTAGCTCCAAGTCCACCATCTGCAGCCAGATGCTCCCAGCCTGGACGTGGACCTTCATGCCACATGGCCGGTTTATCTGCGGTTCGTATGCACACGACATCGCGCTCAAGGACGCACTTAAGACACGGGACATCGTGCAAAGCGATCTTTACCGCAGTACATTCCCGGATGTGGAGCTGCGCGAGGATGCCAACAAGAAGGGGAAGTTCGTCAACCGCAAGGGCGGGTCAAGGTATGCCTGTTCGGTGGAGGGGCAGGTTACGGGTGAGCATGGGCACATCCTGCTGATCGATGATCCAATCAATCCGGAACAGGCGTTGTCCGAAGCGGGTCTCAAGGGGGTGCAGCGTTGGATGGAGCAGACACTCCCTACACGACGCATCCGCACACGCAACAACTCCGCTATCATCATCATTATTCAACAGCGTTTGCATGAGTCCGACCCCAGTGGACGAGCCCTGGAAAAAGCCAGCGAGACCAAGCCTGTCCTGCACCTGTGCTTTCCTGGCGAGATAGCGGATGACAGTGAGGACTCCCAGCCCAAGCCGCCTGAAGTTGCGGACTACTATGTGGATGGCTTGTTTGATGCGGATCGTTTGAACAAGGATGCATTGCAGGAGCTGAAGGAGGATCTTGGTGAATATGGTTATGCCGGCCAGATTCTGCAGCGACCCGTCCCTCTGTCAGGCGGTTTGTTTAAGGTGGGGTGCCTCTACTATGCGGACACGCCCCCGACGAAGTGGAGACGACTGGTGCGTTCCTGGGACAAGGCTGGGACCGAGGATGCCGGTGCTTGGAGTGTTGGTGTTAAGATGGGTGTGGACCTTGGTGGTCGTTTCTGGGTCGTGGATGTGGTGCGGGGACAGTGGGGCGCCTACGAACGTGAGGAGAACATACGATCCACCGCGGAACGGGACGGCACCCATGTCGAACTGGTGCTCGAGATCGAAGGGGGTTCAGGCGGTAAGGAGTCCGGTGAGAACACCGTGAGAAACCTGGCTGGATACAATGTGCATGTATATCACCCCACAGGAGACAAGATTGCACGTGCCACACCTTTTGCCAGCCAGGTTGGTGGTGGGAACGTGTATCTGGTGCGGGGAGCATGGACGGACACCTATGTCACCGAGCTGCAGTTCTTCCCCAATTCCAAGTTCAAGGATCAGGTGGACGCCTCCAGTGGTGCGTTCAATCGCATTGCCCGGAAGAAGCGACGAGTGGGAGCCCTGAGAAAGTAGTTCACATGCCAGCAGAAATTACATCCTGCGTCGCGATTTCAATGGAGCTTGTATCCAAGCATCCGGTCTTTGCGGATTTCCATGAGGAGCTTTGCAAGCGGGCGCATGTAATCGAGCAGTGTAGGAAAAATGGTGTGGTGGTGTTGCCGATTGCTTCACTAACGCAGGAGCACATCAACGCCATTCATGAATTCTACGGGATAGGTGGAAACGAGGACGAACAATCATTAACAGCATGACAACAGAAGAACGATTTGAGGAAATAAACCACACACTGCGCTCCCAAGCCCAGACCATCATTGAGATGGGGATACGCGTTCGGGAAACATCCAAGCAGGTGACCGAGCTAAAACAGCGTGTCACGCGTTTGGAGTCCAAACCACCACTCGACTCAGCCACACTCGTAACAAGCTAGGACAACCCAAATGAGCGCGATGCAACAGACGGATATGGAGGAGGTGCTCCTGCTTCTGGTGGTGTTCCTGGGGTTCGGTGTTGTTTTTGCCTGGCTCTGGTTGTTTGCACTCTACAAGCGGACGCAAGAGCAGTGTGCTTTCCTGGCACGCGCATTGGAGCAGGCTGCACATGAGAACAGGGAACTGCGGGAGGCTGCAGGATATGATCCAGAGGATGAGGCTGAGAATGTAATACCGATGGACCGTGAATTTGAAGACGAAGATTAGAATGAAAATCAAAAAACAGAAAAGCGGTCTGCTTCAACGGGTGATGTCCAAGCCACTCACCGCCAAGCAGACACTCTCGAAGCGCAATCTCGATGTGTGGATGGCTCGCACATACACCGAGCCGGACATGGGAACCAACGGGAAGGGCAACAGAGTCCGGATCTGCCACCAGTGTATGCTAGCCAAGCACAACCTGCGACGCCGCCGTAACGCACAGAACCGGATGGCACGCGCCAGCAGGAAGATCAACCGTCAGCGGACATGAGCACCCTCGAGGAAAGGATAAAGAACTCCGTGCAGGTGGGACGCATTCCCCTTCGGGATGTGCCTTTCCAGGAAGTCAACCTGAAAGGGTTTGCTTCGTGGCTGCATTTCGGGGTGGACGCGGACGAGTCCCTCTGTCTTTGGGGGATGATGTATGCTTATCCGGAGGCGGAGGAACGCACGAGTTGGTCCATGGGTGTTTTCATCCTGCGGGATGGGATGATGATACCGGAAGGGCTTTATGCTTCGGGACACAAAACTTCGTTTCTTTACAAGGGACAGATGATTCACATTTTTTCACAAACATGAAAATCCAAAACCTACCACCTGTTGCAAGGTCTATCCTCTTTGTGGGATGTGTTGCTTTAGCGGTCATCATCCATCACGTCTGGTTTGATCTTGGTGGACGTGGATCCATTCAATCCTGTTGTGATGGGGTTTTTCTCGTCATTCTTGGATATGCATTGGCATTCTTCAATAAAAAATTATCTTAGGAAATCATGAACGAAATACAACAAGACACACCATCCATACTGAACCACAATCCAATCAAGGTCGACAGCCACGGATACGTTCGTTATCTCGAACACATGGGATCCGACACCTCCATTGTGGGATCTGCTCGCACATCCTACAATAGCCCTAGCAAGGGGGAGGAGGCCGATCGCAAGCTCCTCAACTACCTGTTCCGCAACAAGCACACCAGCCCGTTTGAGATGGCTAAGGTGAAGTTCGAGATCAAGATGCCCATCTTCGTGCAGCGGCAGTTCATTCGTCACCGCATGCAGAACTTCAATGAGGTGAGCGCACGCTACACCGAACTCCCGAACGAGTTCTTTGTGCCGGACACGTTCCGGGCGCAGGGTGGAGCCAATAAGCAGGGCAGTGTCGAGAGTGCGGAACTGGACCAGCAATACTGTCGCACCACCACGCAGAAAGCCTACACGGCGGCTTGGGCAGCGTATCATGATCTCCTTTCCGCGGGTGTTGCGCGTGAACAGGCACGGATGGTCCTCCCGGTCGGCATCTACACCAAGTTTCACACTTGTTGGGACCTCAATAACCTGCTGAAGTATTTCATGCTTCGGGACGACCCGCACGCACAGGGGGAGCATCAGGAATATGCGAAAGCAATGAAGGCGATCACCAAGGAGCTGTTCCCGTGGTCAATGGATGTTTACGAGGAGTTGAGAAAGTAGTGTGTATGGAAAACAAAAATAAAGAATTCTCGTATCCGGAGATGGTTCAGGCACTCTGCAAGCCAGGTGCCTGTGTTATCTCCGGCATGAACCCTGCAACTGCCCATTCGCTCCATATGGCAGTCGGTGTTAGCGGGGAGGTTGGGGAGATCTTGGAGATTGTTGGTGGATGGATCCCACCCGAGTCGCTTGCAACACCGACTCGCGAAGCCTTGATCAAGGAATGCGGCGACATCGAGTTCTACCTGCAAGGTTTTGTGGGAGCTTGGTGGGGAGTGGATCCTGTTCGGAACACCTGCTCATCAGACTCCTCCTACCCTCCCATTCATTTGCCCATCCACGCATCGGTGCTTCTGGATTATGCGAAACGGATCTCGATTTACGAGATGCCCCGCAGTAAGCACATGGAAGATCGCGCAGCGATGGCGATCGCGTGCTTGCATGACTGCTTGCATGTGCTCTACAAGCGATACCGCATCAGCCGCAGCCATGTCCTGGAGAAGAATCGGGAGAAGCTGCAGAAGCGATACGACAAGGGACGTTTCACCACCACCGATGCCAATGAGCGGAAGGACGGCGAGAAGCTATAAGGCGTCATGAGGGATACAGGAATACCATGTCCGGTCTGCGGCAGCTTCAAATCTACCGTAACGGATACACGCCCATCGAAGGACAGGCAGTCCACACGTCGGAGGCGTCAATGTGAAAATGGTCATCGTTTCTCAACACACGAATCCCGCATTAAGAAAGACCCGATTTGGTTCTACAACATATGAACGTCTGCATCACCACCCATACCGGCAAGCAGTTTGATCTGCAGGACCCGAACCCTGCACTGGTCGACATCGAGGATATTGCGTGGGCGCTCTCCAACCTGTGCCGGTTCGTGGGACATACCCCCACGTTCTATTCCGTTGCCGAGCACAGTGCCCTTGTGGCAAGCGTACTCCTCGAGAAGACACGTGATCCGGTATGGGCAATGGCTGGTCTTCTGCACGATGCTCATGAAGCCTACATGGGGGATATCCCCCAGCCGTTGAAGAACTTGATCGGATTGGAACATATCAATGTTATCGCTGGGAGGCTGGATATGGCTGTTGTGAAGGGGTTGGACATCCTTCCAAATCGTAGTGGACTTCCCATCATCCTCAGTCAAATGTGGTCCCGGGAGATGCAGCAAGCGGATCTTTGGACGTTCTATTGGGAGCGTTACCATTTCATGAATGGTCCGCGTCCTGGCAGCATGCTGGACCCCATGCGGGAGATCAAACAGGAGGCCGAACCTGCTCCGGAGAGCAAGAGGTCCGATCTTGTGGATATGGATGGGTGGATCCATGCACTTAATCCCGAAGCAGCTATGAAACACTTTATGCGGTCCTACCAAACACTACTCACACAAATACGAAACAAATGAGTGATACAACACAAACCGAAAAAGAAACAATCGTTGATACCCCAACCGTTACGGATGGATTCATGAAGGTCCAATTAATCTTGCAAGCATACACAACAGAGGAACGTAAAAGAATCTGTGATGCCGTCCAGATCCTCCTCGATGATGGCAACGAGAACAAATGAGCGATACAACACAAACCGAAAAAGAAATAGCCGTCGTTTGCACGGAGCTGCAAAACATGCTGATCCAGAAGAACCGTGCCTATGGTGACAGTGCCCTGAATCCCATGCGTGTCTTTTCCAATGCGGATGTCGTGGAGCAGATCCATGTTCGAATGGACGACAAGCTCAGTCGCATTGTCCGCAGCCGGGAGACGGGGAAAGCGGATGCGCTTGGGGAGGATGTCATATTGGACCTCCTTGGATACCTTGTCCTCCTGCGCATTGCTCGGCTCCGACGCGACCAGAAGACAGGGACCAAAATCGACATGAAACAACCTACAGGGGATGAACATCCTTCGTTGGAGGTGTTTGGAAGTAAAACAGGTCGTGAAGCTGTGGATCTGAAACAACCAACCACGTCGGAGGTGCAGGAAGCACTTGCCCATCTGCGCAGGTCGCGTCAGGGTTAATCCGTTCATGCGGGTTTTTAATGTTTGGCTCGCATGTTCATGGTTACAAGTATTGGATAGGATTAGGTGTGGGCTCGTCAGGGGTAAGGATTTGCCTCTGCATCCATCACACCGCACAAGCCCACGGCTGGGACGAGAGTCGTGGGCTTATTTTTTGACTGGCTGTCAAGTTCTTTCGTGGTTAGTTTTCGAAGCATGAGTGATAAACCGGACAACGCAGCTCTTTCCATGCTGCGCAATGCGGCTCGGTCGGTGCGAAACGCCCTGTCCCAGAGACAGCAGTGGCTTTCCCGTCTGATTGACCCCAGAAGGGACATCGATTACGAATGCGGTCACCCGGACACGGTGCAGCCCGCAGACCTTCGAAAGCTCTTCGCCCGTGGGGACATCGCTCGAAGGGTTGTGTCCCTGTATCCGGAGGAGAGCTGGAAAGCGGAACCCGAGATATTTGAAACGGAGGACGAGAAAGCAACCGAGTTCGAGGAAGCGTGGGACATGCTTAATGAGGAGCACAGCGTGCTTTCATACCTTGAACGCATGGACACCCTCAGTGGTGTGGGGCGCTTTGGTGTGATGCTCATCGGGTTGGATGATGGGTTGCCCCTGCATGAGCCCGTGGAAGGTCTTTCTGAAGAGGCGGGCACGTTCTCCGAAGGGTCGGCCCGGGAGCGCAAGGTTCTGTTCATCCGCACGTTCCCCGAGTATCTGGTGCAGGTGGAGTCCATTGAGGTGGACGACAAAAATCCACGGTTTGGGATGCCCAAGTTCTACAACATCACCTTTGACGATGCGCAGCTTGCCTCCCAGATGATGACCAGTCCGGACGGGACGGCGCTCAAAGCGGAAAACGCCAAGTCGATCAAGGTGCATTGGTCCCGCGTGGTGCATGTGACGGATAACCGGGTTGCCAGTGAGGTTTACGGTCAACCCCGAATGGAGGTGGTGCTCAACCGATTGCTGGACATCCGAAAGATTGCAGGTGGTTCGGGGGAGATGTTCTGGAAGGGTGGTTTCCCCGGATACAGCATTGAATCCCAGCCAGGATTGGAGGAGGGGGACGTGGAGTTCGATGCTGCTGCCACCCGGGAGGAGATCGAGAACTACATGAACAGCATGCAACGGTTCATTGCAACAACCGGCATGACCGTCAAAAGCTTGTCCCCGCAGGTGGCGGACCCAAGACCGCATATTGAGTCCCAGCTCAAACTTGTGGCTGCTGCAATGGGGGTTCCGTGGAGGATCTTTATTGGATCGGAAGCAGCACAGCTTGCCTCCGAACAGGATACCGAAGCGTGGGAGAAGAGGTTGGACAAGAGGCGCAAGTCCTACATCACCCCGTTCCTGATCCGCCCCACCATTCAACGTTTCATGGATCTTGGTGTCCTCCCACGCATCGAAAGGGTCATGGTTACGTGGCCGGAGCCCGACCAGCCCTCGGAGAAGGAGAAAGCGGAGGTTGCAAAAGCCGAAGCCGAAGCCATCGCCACATGGGTCAACAGTGGTTCGGATGTGATTGTTCCGCCGTTTGAGTTCTTCACAATGGTCCTGCGCAAGACCGACGCCGAAGCACGCGCCATCATCGATGCCGCCGGGGACCGCATCGTGGACACGGACGGGGATGTGGAGGACGGGCTCCAGCAGTCGCGTCAAATGGGTCAGCAGGCTATGGAGGCATCTCTTGAGGGGGACGGGCAACAAAGCGACGACAGCGAGGATGACGCACCACCACGGCGGGAACAGGACGATGACCAATGAACTGTTGCAGCACAAAGCATGTGTTCAATGTTCGGAACCCCCTTCGAACAGATCCGACACGCACCCTCACCATCCGCCGGCGGTTCATTCAGGATCTTAACCGCCGGTACCGGAAACACGGCGTTGCGATACACAATTTGATTGTTACACTGGACGCCTTTGGGTTGTCTGACCGCAAATCCTTTACAACGGATTTCAGTTCCCTGCTCACCAATGTGCAGGCACGGGAGTTCGAGTTCCAAACGGACGATGCCAAGGTCCGGTCGTTCAACACCTGGCTGCAACAGCAGATCAATGCGGATCTGCTCTCTGTCCCCGCAGGAACACCGGAGGGGACGCCCTGGACCGCGACCTATGTGGAGAGTTCCTACCGGAAGGGACAGCTCAACGCCTACATCGCGTCCAAACAAGTCGGCATTTCCACCGCTCAGGGGAGTTCACGGCAATTCCTGCAACAGTCCTTCAACCAGCCTGAAACGCTCAGCAAGGTGCGTTTGCTGGCGACACGGTCCTTTGAGCAGCTCAAGGGGGTGACCGCAGCGGAGTCCTCCCAGCTCAACCGGATCTTTGCTGATGGGATTGCAGCTCGGTCGGGTCCCGCGGAGATTTCCCGGTCCATACAGCAGCAGCTCACCAGCATCAACAAAACACGAGCCCACACCCTAGCCCGCACGGAGGTCATTCATGCGCACAGCGAGGGGCAGCTCGACAGCTTTGAACGGCTCGGTGTGGAGGAGGTCGGTGTGCAAGCGGAATGGTCTACAGCAGGGGATGACCGTGTTTGTCCGCGTTGTGCTGCCAATGAGGGCAAGGTCTACAACATGAAGGAAGCACGCGGCTTGATACCCCTTCACCCGAACTGCCGCTGCACCTGGCTCCCAGCTTTACCAGAATGAAAGAAATAACATTGGCAGTTCCCACACGGAACCGGTTCACCTACGCTTGCGAGTGTGTGGATGCGGTTGTTAAGGATCCAAGGATAGGCGAGGTCGTTCTCAGTGATGACTGCAGTGATGACGGGAGCTATGAGAAACTTCAGGCGCATTACCGGGACATCTCAAAGGTGCGCATTGTGCGGAACGTGGACCGCTTGGATTGCTACGGCAACAAGGCCGCTGCGGTGCGTGCTGCTTCAAACGAGTGGGTTATCCTGTTTGATGACGACAACATCATTCACCCAAGGTATCTGGACGCCATCGAGAATCAGTTCCCTTGGGAGGAGGATACGGCCTATCTCCCGGTGTTTGCTGAACCCCATTTCGATTATCGTGCTTTTTCAGGTCTCACCATCACACATGCCAACGTGGCGTCTTATGTGCAAAAGGGGAATTTCACCACAGCCCTGAACACCTGCAATTGCTTCGTCAACCGGGAGGCGTGGCTTGACATCTGGGATGGGAGCGTGAACCCACATACAGCGGACAGCATTTTCATGAACTACAGGTGGCTGGCATCGAGACGCCGCCTGTTCTTCGTGAGCGGGATGGAATACTTTCATCGGGTGCATAAGGACTCCCACTACAAGAACAATGTCCACAAGACAGGAAGCTTTGCGAGGGTTGTGGAAAGCAATCTCGCGTCCATGAGATGAGATGGTGTTTGTGTAAACCCTACTTGCAACAAAACGACAGCAATGGAATCAAACATGAGTGAAACAGCAAACCTCATCGGAATCGGGATGTCCCTCGGCTTTATACTCGGCTGCGTGACATTCATCGCTATCACATCACTTCCGGTGAGATTCAAGGACATCTTCTACCGATGGAGAGAGGCAGGTGAGGTGGTTGAGTGGTGGCATGGGCGAGCCTACTACGACGTGATGATGAACAGGCATTTGATGGTCATCATCCCATTCAACTGGATCATCAACTGGATCGCCTGGTTGAATCACAAGTGGTGCGTCGCACGTTGCCGTGAGAGTTGGATCGACAAGAAAGTTCAGGAAATGAGACAGCAATGAGCAGCGAAACAGGCATCGTCAGACCAGTTACAGCGGGACGGATGGGGAACTTCCTCTTCCAAGCAGCCACCTCCATCGCTTATGCGATAGATCACGGAATGCCTTTCAGCCTCCCCAACCGGACCAAGGATAAGTTCCACAATCCCGTTTACCTGCAGCATCTCGTCAACCCATCTTACAACGAGCAGAAGGAACGCATACTTATCAAGGAGCAGGGACACCCTTTCCAGAAGCTCCCGTGGGAGGAGTCCTGGCGTGACAAGAACATCGAGCTGCAGGGGTGGTGGCAGACAGAGAAATACTTTAAGCATCACAGGGATGAGATCCTGCGCCTGTTCCAATATCCATGGGAGCAGCTCTCCGGGTTCGTGTCCGTGCATGTGAGGCGTGGGGATTACCTGCGCCTTCGGAGGAAGCACCCGCACGTGACAAAGGGGTGGATCGAAAACGCTATGAAGCTCTTCCCGGGATATCACTTCATTGTGTTCAGTGATGACATCGATTGGTGCAAGATGGTATGGAGGGGACGCAAGGATATCACGTTCAGTGAGAAGCGTGGCATTGAAGGGGACCTCGTTTACATGCACACATGTGAACATCACATTTGCAGCGCCTCGACGTTCAGCTGGTGGGGCGCTTGGCTCAACCACAACAAGAATAAGAAGATCATTATGCCTGCTCGGTGGTTCACACCGGAAGCTGAAGCAAGGCACGACACAAGGGACATTGTCCCGATGGATTGGACACGAATATGAGTGAAGCACAGGTCATCGCATCCTATCCCCGCAGCGGCTCCACATGGCTCCGCTGCGTTTTGTTTAAACTGACACGCCCCGGGGAGGACATGGATATGGAAGCTGTGAACAGTGTCATCCCCACATTGGAGGATGATTCCGAAATGCTTTCCAGCATTCAGTTCCCGGACTACTTCAAAACACACCAGCTCCGTTGCGGGCAGCGGATCATCCATCTTCACAGGCATGTTGGGGATGTGCTGGTTTCCTACTGGCATTATCTCCGAAAGTTCAACTACGAGCAGCGCACGCTCGAGGAGTTTCTGGAGGATCTTGATTACGGGCAGGAGTGGCGTGATCATGCAAACCACTATTTCCCCTGTGAGGTGGACATCTCCTATGAGCAGTTGAAAAACCCAAAGGTTATCAAGCAGGTTATCCCGGATGCATCCCTGGCGCAAATCAACAAGGCGTTGACCGCGTGCGCGATCGACAAGCTGCGTGTCATGGAGAAGCACGGGTTTGGTTCCCGCCCCACAGGAGACCCTGAGATCAAATTCTTTCGCAAAGGAACAACGGGGCAGTGGAAGGACCTGCCGTTGGAGATAGGGGAAACCCTAATCGAGAAGAACCACAAGGAGCTTCGCATGCTTGGATATCTATGAGAATACTAGACAATACCTACGCCAGTTTCGTCAACCTCGACCACAGGAAGGACAGGCTGGACCGGATGCTCGCCACGCTCAAGGGGGCGGGACTCCCAGCTTCCCGAACAAGGGGCATGCTCCCCCATGAGGTGGATGTGGATCCAAAGCGTGTGGAGGTAATGCGCAACCGCACACCCGGAGCTATCGGATGCCACTTCAGCCAGGTAAAGATCATGGAGACCGCGCACAGGCTTCAGCGACATGCATTTGTCATGGAGGATGACCTTGTGTTCTGTTCGGATTTCCAGGAGCGCATGGGGATGATGGATGAGTTCTGCTCCAAGTATCGATGGGACATCCTGTGGCTTGGCGGCACATTCCACGTGAACCCGCCGCACTGGCACAAGGGGGCACCATTGCGGCGGGATGCGGAACAGACCCCGGACCCTCACATGATGCGAACCTACGGTGCTTTTTGCACGTATGCCTACATCGTCAACAGGGAGAGCATTCCAAAGGTGCTGACGATGCTGGATGAGCAGCTCGACAGGAGTATTGGCATCGATTACGCCATGATCCAGATGCAGCCCCACCTCATGACCTTTGCCTTCGTGCCCGGATGCATCACGCAATACGACAACCAGAGCGATATCGGAAAGGGGATTACCAAGTTCAGTGGATTCAGCAAGCTGGGACCGCACTGGTTTCAGGACAAGCTTGGAGATTTCAACCCGCAGACACACAATTGGCATGAGTGCAGATTCCGCAATTGAATTTACTGAGTTACCGGACACGGAACCCTACCTTCGTAGAGGTGGTTCTGTAGACCCGAATGAAAGCACATGCATTCTGTGCGGTATCAATCGGTCCGGAACTTCTGCTACGGCTGCGGTGCTTCATTCATTGGGGGTGGAGATGGATGGTTCCCAGGATGGTCATTTCGAACGATTGGAATTCAAGGACCATTGCGGGGAAGAGTCCTTTTTGAAGGACAGAATCTCCCAATTGAATTTGAAGCATTCCAAATGGGGTGCTCAGGTTTGGGCTTGGGGCATCTCCGATATGATTGCAATGACCAAGAACCCCTTTCTTGTTCTTGTCACCCGGGATCCTACAGCCATAGCATTGCGTTGGAACAGCATCAGATTTCGAAATGCAGATAACCCGAAAATGCAAACTCAGGTTATCTGCAATCAAATGTCGATGATCATAAACCATTTCGGACTGCATGGGATCCCCACCATTATGATTTCGTTTGAAAAACTCAAATCTCACACACGTGATGTGGTCCGTCGTCTTGCGGCGGATTTGCACCTGCCTTCTGAGAATGTTGACAGGGCGTGTGCTGTTGTAAACAAAGGATCAGGATATCTCAAACAATGAACGGAACCGAACTCCCAAAATACAGGCGCGATCTTTGGAGGCTGCTCGATCAGAGTCCCCTCCCAGCTCGTATCGCGGAAATAGGCGTTGCTGAAGGATTGTTTAGCAACGACATCAACCATTGGCCCATTGACATTGAAACCATCTACCTTGTGGATCGGTGGCAATGTTATCCGACACAAAAGGGGGACGGCGGCAACCCACAGGAGTGGCATGATAAAAATCACTTGGATGTTGTGGGACGGATGTCCGAAAGCATCTCCACGGGACGCGTCCAGATACTCCGTGGGGACAGTGTGGAGATGTCCAAGCAGGTGGAGGATAAAAGCTTGGACCTTGTTTACATCGACGCGGATCACTCCTATGAGGGGTGCTTGCGGGACATCCGTGCATGGCACTCCAAGGTCAAGCCCCTTGGGTTCATGGCATTTCATGACTTCGAGAATCCTGCATACGGTGTGAAAGCCGCTGTCCGGGACTTCTGCCGTTCCAACCGCATCGAACACATCTACAAACTGCCGGAGGACCGCCTTGCGGATGCCGGCGCCTTTTTCCAATGCTAATTGATTTCAAAGAACTGTTTCGGGTCCACGAGATACAGTGCAATGGTGTGCTGCATCTCGGGGCAAATGAAGGTCAGGAAGCCCAAGCTTACATCGATCAGGGGATTCCCCGTGTCGTATGGGTGGAAGCCCTGCCGCAGGTTTACGAAAAACTGAAAGCGCATCTCTCCAGCCTGGACAACAAGAACACCCAGCACACCGCAATTTGTGCTTGCGTGTCCGATGTGGATGGCAGGGATGTGACATTCAACATTTCCAGCAACCAAGCGCAAAGCAGCAGCTATCTCCAGCTTGGAACCCACAAGAAGCATCATCCAAATGTGCGTTACATCGGAAGCACGCACATGCAGACCTCTCGAGTGGATACGCTGGTGGCTAGGGATACGGAGGTGGACTTCTCCAATGGTGGCTGGTTTCTGAATGCGGATCTGCAGGGCGCGGAGCTGGATGCGCTTCATGGCATGGGGAACCTGCTGAAGTATTTCAACCACATCTACATTGAGGTTAACCATGAGGAGCTCTACAAAGGATGTCCCTTGGTTAACGAGATCGATCACTTCCTTGCGGAGAACGGCTTCAGAGGGGTGTGTGACAAGATCACCAGTTGGAACTGGGGGGACAAGTATTACCGACGCATCGTCTAAATGAAAGCACTCCTAACGACAGTGACCCCGTTTTGGGGTCGGACGCAGATATTCCAAGCGTGGGCAAGGAGCATGATGGCGGCAACGGATCCAATCTATTGCCGCCATATCGTCTACCTCGTCGGACCAAACACCCTTCCCAATGCCCTGATCGAGGAGATGAGCAAGCGCAACTTCCTGTTCCTCTCCTCGGAGCAGGAATACAGATCCATCGGTCATTACCACAACGAGGGTTTCAATCGAGCTGAAACCGACTGGGTAATGAAGCTCGATGTGGACGCCCTGCCCCATGAGGAATACTTCCAGGCAATGCTGGACAGGATCATTCATGCGGAGCACAGGGAATGGTTCAATGGTGGGATGCTCTACCTGCACCGTGGGGCAAGTGCTGGCATGCTCCAGTTGGACCAGTTGCCGATCACCAGAGACAGGCATCACTACATTGCACGCAACATCAAACAGTTCAGCTCCAGTTCCTACCAACTGCCGGCGGCTACGAACTTTGCATGTCGAAAGAAGGATTACTTCAGTTTCGGTGGAACGGACGACCGTTTCCGGGGATGGGGATGGGAGGACTACATGGTGATCTACATGCTGGAGCGTCTTTGGAGGGGTGTGGATCCCTTGGCTGGTGAGGTTAACTTCCACAACGTGACGAGAAGGTGTCGTGACGAGATAGGTCGGCCGCGTTCCGCGGAGCTTTACAGGCGGGACGATCGATTGGCACTACTACATCATTGGCATCCTGTCAGTAAGGATCCGAAATACAAAAACGAGGAGCAGTCCAACAGGAATAAGCAAATCCTCCTCGAACGAATACTCAACAGTCGTAAATAAAATGTTAAAAGACGTCCTATTCCAAGCCATTCCAAGATGTGGATCCCTTTCCATTATCGATGCCTTCAAATCCTATGGGCTGCGAACCTACTGCACCCCGGAGGAGATGAGGGATTTTGACAATCATGGTTGGACTGCACTGGTGAACATGCCAATCGACCGGTGTTTGAAGAATGGGATCATCGGGTACCGGTACAATCGGGATGCGTTCAAGTTTGCCTTTGTGCGCCATCCATACAGCCGGTTCGCTTCCCTGTTCGCACACCATACAAGGATTCATGGGTTGTTTTATGACATGGGGATGCTGGAGTTCGCTGAATACGTGAAGGACAGGCGGGAGGATTTCAAAACACTGCCCCTGCGGTGCGGGGAGATCCATCGGGTAGCTCCACAGAGCCGGTGGCTTTACAATTCAGCCGGGAAGCAGCTCTTCAACGGTTTGGGGTATATCGAGCGCGACGACACGTGGTCTGCTCTTTGTTTGACGCTGCAGGTCAAGCAATACCCCTTGCTGCTGTTAAACAACGATGACAGCGCAAATGACGCGCTTCGTTACATGGATACGGATGTGCTCCGTATTGTGCGCAATGTTTACGAGGAGGACTTCGACCATTTCAAGTTTACCCGATGAATGCTGAAGAATGGTTCGATTCACTGGTAGCCCCCGTCCTTGTGGTTGGGAACGGTGTGTTGAGTCGGCGTGTTCCGGACAGGGACTACCAATCCGTTATCCGAATCAATAACTACTGGATGGGGGGAAGGTCGGGATCAAAGATCACTCATTGGTGTGCCAGTGGTTACAAGAACGTCCAGAACATGCGGGATTGTGATGTCTGCTTGATCCCGTGGTCGGTGGAACAGAATTGGGATCCGGACCTCCGCTGGGATTTGGGTTTTGGAGATCGGGAGGATGTGCAAGCAATCCACATGAACAGCAACAGGCATGTGGATACATGGTTCCCGGAAGCGCGTATCGTGCAGAGGCTCTACCCGTCCACCGGGTTTTGTCTCCTGGCTGCTTTGAGGCAGCGCAACATTGAGAAACACGTCATCGGGTTTGACGGGTTTGCCACGGGACATGAAAGCAATCCGGAACACATGCACGAGCATGGACGCACCAAGCGCAGAGAGTGGAAATTGCTGAACGATGTATTGGTTGAAAGGTTTTTATGAACATATCACCGACGGAGCAGTGGATCATCAAATACAAGACAATGGGATGGACCGACGAGCAGGTCGCGGTCAAGGTGGGGTGGGAACCTGAAAAGGTTCGGGATTTCTGGAAGGATGTGCAGCAGGTTGTCTCGGAGGATCAATCCCAGGATGGTCAAAAGCTGGGGCAGGCGTTCGGTATCCTCTGTCAGCAATATGAGCTTGTGGGATACTCATTGCGTGTGATGTCCGGTATCCTCAGCTCCAGTGTTAAGAGATCCGATTTGATCAAGTGTGTGGTTCCCAATGATCCTGAGGCCACCGTGACCAACATTTTATCCAAGTTTCATGTCACCGAGCACTACAAAGGGGAGATAGATCCAACAATTCTGCTCGAAGAGGATATCAAAAGGCGCAACGCCACCGGGTGAGAAGGTACTTTTTTTGCTTGAACTCTCTCTTTACATGCGCTCGGGGTGCGTTTATTGTGCCCCTGTATGAAAAAGACATCTGGGCTGATATGGTGTTTTGTTCTTGCAGGGGCACTCCTCTTCCAAGGATGTGCTTTTCTGTCGAGTGACAAAGGACAAAACTACATCGAAGGACGGATTGAAAGCCTGTCCTTTTTGATCCTCAAGGAACTGCCGGACGAGGCGGTTACCATTCAAGCGGCAGCAGACGCCGTCTCCCAACTCACCAGCGGAGAGGATATCTCTGTTGCTGCACTTCTCACAGCTCTCGAGAACACTGAAATCGACGAGCTGAACACCGTCTACGCTCCTCTCATCGTCAACGAGATTGTGGATCATTATAATCTGATTGTTGGCGGGATGGACCTTTCCGAAAACGAAAATTACGAAACCGCTGTGAGGACACTCAATACCATCGCGAATGGTTTGAAGAACGGTCTTGCGCAGTGGGAAACCTACGCACGCCTCCATCCTGAATCACTATGAAACCCGGCATTAAATCGACGGAGTTCTGGGTCATCCTGCTTGTTGCCCTGGCATCCTTTATTGGCACGGTCCAGGAAATCCTCCCCGCTGAGTGGGCTGCTGGCGCTACATCCGCAATGGCTGCGCTCTATGCACTCTCACGGGGCATTGCCAAGTTTGGAGACGCTATATCCAACCCCCACTTCGGGGAAGATCCCAATTCTGGTGACGACAAGTCGCTATGAAACTGCGCACCCCGATAATGTGCTTGGCTGTCGTTGTGCTGTTGTCGGGGTGCGCTCATTACAGTGAGAGGTTCACCTACCGGAATCCAGATACAGGTTCAACCAATCACGTTGTCCATGTCTCCCACACAACCTTCCTGATGTTCGGCAAAGCAGCCGAACTCTCAACCGAAACGCAAACAATGGAATTCATAAGAACCGTCAATGCAAAGGACATCGAATCAAGTCCGGATGCGGAGTCGGTGAAAGCGGTGACCGAGGGGCTTGTGGAGGGCGCTGCAAAAGCATTTGGCAAACCATGAAAAAGAAACAATCGATTTTAGTGGTTAACGACTCCGCCACTCCTGCAACCACCAAGGGGGAGATGGAACGCGTCGTTTTCAACCTCCTCCCCAAGTTGTGTCGCAACGAAACGATGGAGGACATCAACTACGTGGTGGTCCCAATGGTTATGATGACCGTCGGTGTCCACAACGGTTCACATGGTCCCCTGCTCTATCCGTCGGATGAGATATCCAAAGCGGTACAGAACTGGAATTACAAGCCGGTTGTTGTCTACCACCCGGAACGCAACGGGGTTGGTCTGTCCGCATGTGATCAGGATGTCATCGAGAACCGCAAGGTTGGCGTCATCATGAACACCAAGTTTGACACCAAGCTCAACCGCTTGTCCGCAGAAGCTTGGATCAACCCCGACAAGGCGGACAAGGTGGATGAGCGTATCATGTCCGCTGTGGAAAACAGCGAGATGATGGAGCTTTCCACGGGTGTCATTGTTGAGATGGAGCCCACCGTGGATGAGTTTAACGGTGAGCCCTATGTCGGCATTGCCCGGAACTACCGAGCGGATCACCTGGCACTTCTCCCGGACCAGATCGGGGCTTGCTCCATTGCGGACGGTGCGGGGTTCCTGCGCAATCAGGAGCGCGATGGAAAGCTGGACAAGAATGCATTGAAGATCCTCCGCACGCTGGGGCTGTTCAATCAGGACATGTCCCATGACGACATCCGCTCCCAGCTTGCGGAAAAGATCCGGGAGCGGTTGAACGTGGACGCCGACAAGGGTCCTTATGTGTGGGTCGAAAACGTTTACTCCAATTTTTTCATCTACGACTACGATAACAGGACATATCGTCTTGGATACAACGTCAGTGAAACTTTGGGAGTGTCCTTGAGTGAGGATGCCCCTGTAGAGGTCCGAAGAGTGACCGAATACAAAACGGTTGAGGGAGCCATGGTCGGCAACCGAGACCAAACCGAAACAAACAAAGACAAAGTCATCATGACACCTGAAGAGAGAAAGAAATTGGTGGATGCGATTGTCGGGAATTCCGGTTGGTCGGAAGACGACCGGGAAGCCTTGACTGAAATGGATGAGAACAAACTCACCAGCATTCACAACGGCGTAAACCCACCGAAGCCTGAACCTGCCGCTGCCCCACCTGCATCGACTGCAAAGCCGGAGCCCGTGGAGCCTGCGAAAGCTGAACCAGTCACCACCACGAACGCGGAACCCAAGATCGCGTCCACGGAAGATTACATCAGCAATGCACCTGCGGAAATCCGGGACGTGCTTCGCAACGGCCTCGACATGTTCAATCAGGAGAAGCAGCGTCTCATCGAGACGATCACTGCCAATGCTGATGCAGGGTTCACCGCCGAGGAACTTGCCAGCCGCCCTCTGGGTGAACTGCGCAAGATCGCTAAACTCGCAGCCAACAAGGTTGCGGAACCGACTCCAGCCCCATACCAGCGTCCGTCGTTTGCAGGCGCTCAGTCTGCGGGTGTTGAAAATACTGCTGTTGAGGAGCCCCTCGTGATGGCGTCTTTGGACGACAAGTAAGAGGGAACCTCGTTCACATCAAAAAAATCAAACAGGACTGAAAAATGCCTACAGATTCCAACACACCAAAAACCATCGTGCTCAGCGGAGCGGATGTGCATGTCGTCAGTGAGGAGAAACTCGCTGGTGGTGCCATCACTCCGGGACACCTCGTGGGACGTAACGCTTCCAATGCGGTTGTCGTTCACGCCTCTGCCGGAGGTAACGCTGAGAAGATGTTCGCCCTCGAGGACGCATTGCAGGGAAACACCATCGATGACGCTTATGCGTCCGGTGATCGTGTTAGCCTTGCCATCTGCTCCCCGGGAACCGTCGTCTATGCCTATTTGGCAGTTGGCGAGTCGTGTGATCCATCAGATTTCCTCACCTCCAATGGTGATGGAACTTTGAAGGTTGCTACTTCCACCGATGCCCGCATTGCGGTGCCAGAGGAGACACTGGACAACAGTGAAACCGCTGACACGGCAGCAGCTCGGTTGAAAGTTCGCGTCATCTAACTGCGAAGAACCAACACAGACAACAAACGAAGAAAACCTACTATGGACTTCATTCTAAATGGACAGGCCAACGGCCACTTCGCAGGTGTTCTCATGCAGAACAACTTCGACGTGAACACGCTTCGGCCTTATATCGGACGGGACGGTCGCACTTACATCACCCAGAATCAGGGTGGGAAACCTGTGGCGGTTCCTATCGGCAACGCTGCAGCATCGCTCCGAAAGGACGAATGGATCGATTTGGATCTGGCTGTGGTTGCTGCAGCCAAGAACCGACTGAACATCGTTCAGGACGTCCGCGGCGCTGGTCTCACCTACAACATCCCGAACGGGATGGGCAAGACCATCCTCGAAACGGAGACGATGTCGGATATCACTGCAGCTCGGATCTCCATGGATCCCGCAGTTCGCAGCGAAGGCGATCGTCCTCACTATGAGGTGTCGGGTCTCCCGCTCCCCATCATTCACAAGGACTTCAGTTTCAATGCTCGCCAGGTCGCGACCTCCCGTAACACGGGTGCGTCGATCGATGTGTCGACCGCGGAGCTGGCTGGTCGTCGTGTTGCTGAGGAGATCGAGAAGCTGTTCGCTGGTTCCCAGTCGTTCGCTTACGGTGGTCAGAGCGTTTACGGCTTGACCAACTATCCAAGCCGCATCACCCGCACCATCACGGTTCCCACGGATTCCGGTTGGACGCCTGCTACTACGGTGGCGGACGTGCTCGGTATGCGTCAGGATTCCGAGGATGCGCTGCATTACGGCCCTTGGGTGCTGTTCACCGCTCCGGCGTGGGACCGCTACCTCGACGACGACTACAGCACGCTCAAGGGTGACAACACCCTACGCGACCGCCTCAATGCAATCGACCGCATCAACTCCATTCGCACCGCGGACTACCTGTCCGGATTCGACATGGTGCTTGTGCAGATGACGTCCGACGTCATCCGTGCGGTCGAGGGTATGCAGATCACAACGCTGCAGTGGGAAACCAACGGTGGCATGACCCTGAACTTCAAGGTTATGGCGATCGTTGTCCCGCAGCTTCGCGCCGACTACAACGGAAACACCGGCATCGTTCACGGTGCGGATGCCTAATCGGGTTTTCGTATAACTCAACCATTGCAAGACAGCCGCAATCATATCATGAGAAAATACAAAGTCCTGATAGGGATCCATATTGAGCAGGGTGAGAAATTCACCAAGGGTCAGGTGGTCACAAGCCACCGCCCTCTTGCTCAGTTGTTCCGAAATAAGTTCGAGGACCTCGGAGAGGTTCCGATGCCCAAGACCACAGTTGTTGAATCCATTCCCGCCGCCCCGTCGCAGCGTGAGGAGGTTCAGCGACCAGCCCCCAGCCCCGTACCCGCTCCTCCTGTGGAGGAAGAGGTCGTAGGGGATGAGGAGGAAGAGGTCGTGGACGAGGAACTCGAAGAGGAAGAGGAGGAAGAAGTTTCTGCTCCAGCCCCGGCGAAGAAGGCTTCACGGCCCGCTTCGAAGAAGACTGCCAAGAAGCGAACATCCAAGTCGCGCAAGCGTTAAGCCATGTCACGCACCACCTCGTCAGCAGTTGAAGGGATCATCGAACTAGATGCAGGGGACGACCTGTCCCCCTTCATTGCAACCGCCACGGACATTGTTGACGAGGTGGCAGCGGACTCGGCTTGCACTCACGATAGTGTGCGGCTGGAACTCATTGAGAGATATCTAGCCGCACATTTCTACACACTGCTTCGACCACGCGCCGTCCAGGAACGTGCGGGTTCGGTCGGGCAGACCAATCAAAGCAGGGTTGATCTTTACCTTTCAACTTCCCATTACGGACAAATGGCCAAGCAACTGGATACAAACGGCATCTTGTCCCAAATGGAAAACACCGCCAGGAAGGGCAAGCGCAGCATGAGCGTCAGCTGGCTGGGCAAATCAGAAGCGAACGCGGACACGGACCTCACGTCATGAACGGATACTGGACACCAGACAATCGATGGGCCGGAGAGGATGTCTACCTTATTGGTGGAGGATCCTCCCTTGCATCGTTTGATTTCAGTGTCCTGGAAGGCAGAAACACCATCGGTGTCAATGCAGCCTTTAAACTGGGTCCAACAATTTCAAAATTTTGCATTTTCGGGGACACTTCCTTTTTCCACCGCCTCAAGCACGAGCTGCAGGCTTACACGCAGCAGGGCGGGGAGCTTGTTGGTGTGTCCCCCTCCTTGTCCAACATCAACCTCCCATGGCTACACAAGATGCAGCGCATCCGTGACGGACTGCACAGGGGGCATGTGTTGGGATGGAACTACTCGACCGGTGCAGCAGCTATCAACCTGGCTGCTTCGCTTGGTGCTCGGAGAATCTTTCTTCTGGGATATGACCTGAGTCCCGGTGTTGGTGGGAGAACCCATTGGCATCGTGTACACCCAAGGCGCACCCCGGAGGACTCGTTCAAACGGTTTGGACGTGGCTTCAGGCTCCTTGCCGGCGAGCTAAGAGCGCACTCGGACATCGAAGTGATCAACGTAACGGACGGAAGCAGCAAGCTCACCGTTTTCCGTTGCATGGACTTCCCGGAATTCGAAAGCATTCTCCATGGGCATCATCAACAGAATGCGCAAGCAGACAGCGGTCTACTGGCGCAGAACCACGGCTGACCGGTATGGTTCATTCAGCTATGCCACACCGCTGGAGATTTCCTGCAGGTGGGAGGATCGAGTTGAGGAGGTCACCACCGCACTCAACGAGAAGAAGCTAGCTCGTTCCGTGGTCTATGTGGACCGCGTCATGTATCCCGGGGACAAGCTCATGCTCGGTGAGCAGGAGTCCGACACACCGGACGACCCGGACGCTCTTCCCGGAGCCTATGAAATCATGCGTTTCGATCAGCTCCCAAACCTCCGCAACACTGAAACGCTTTACACCGCATATCTCTAATGGCTCAGCTTGGAACCATAGTAGGCATCGAAAAGGTCATCGGAAACCTGCGACGCAGGGAAAAGGTGATGTCCAGCGGTGTGGAGCGTGGTCTTAAGCTAGCCGGTCTCCACCTGCAGCGTGCCAGCCAGCAGCGGGTCCCCGTGGACCTTGGCAACCTCAAAGCCAGTGCTTTCACCCGTGCCCGCGGAAAGGGCTTCCGAACTGAGGTCAACATCGGGTACACAGCGCACTACGCGCTCCACGTCCACGAGTTAACCGCCATGAAGCTCAAAGGACTGCCCCGGACAGGAAAACGCGCTGACGGGTCCAAACGCAGGGGGTTTTACTGGGACCCACAGGGCAAGGGTTCTGCCAAGTTCCTGGAGATCCCGGGACAACTGGAAGCGAAAGCCATGCGGGCTATCATTCGGAAGTGGGCAAAGATATGAGTTCACCAGCTGACATCATTGCACAGCACCTGATCGACGAAGCACTTGGAACGGATGTGTCCGCCAGTGCTTCGTGGCCTGTGCGTGTTGGCTTTCAGCCGGACGAACCTGACAACGCCATTTGCGTGTTCGATATCACGGGACGAGAGGACGGCCGCAACATGTCCACAGGTTACCGGGTGGAGCATCCGGGCGTTCAGGTCTATGTTCGCGGAAGCAGCTACATTGCTGGCTTCGACAAAGCTGAAGCCATTGCGCTTGCTCTGGATGCCATCCTGCGCACACAAATCACAATCGATTCAACGGTCTACCTTGTTCAAAACGTATCAAGGACGGGACCCATTCTTTCCGTCGGAGTCACAGGTGACGAGGACAGGAAACGCCATCAGTTCACAATAAACGCAACCCTAACATACAGAGAAAATTGAAATGAGTAATCAAATTCAATTGGAGGATGGTTTTTCCACTATCCTTACATTCGCCAGCATGTCCGGAGTCAAGATGTTCGAAAAGGATGTCACGCCCGGAGGATACTCCGGAGGAGGTCCGATCGACACGACCACGATGCGCAACACCCAGTTCCGCACCATGGCACCGAAGTCGCTCAAGACCTACACACCGGTTTCCGCAACTGTTGCCTACGCGACCGTCGCACTGGATACCATCCTTGCGAACATCAACGTCAAGCAGCTGATCACCATCACGTATCCGGACAACTCCACCGTGGAGTTCTATGGCTGGATCGATGAGTTCACACCCGGTGCCCACACCGAAGGCGAGCAGCCGACCGCAACCATCACCATTCAGCCTTCCAACACGGATTCGGCTGGTGCGGAGAACGAGCCGAACTACATCGCCCCCGGTGAGTCCAGCTGATCACATTCAACACCCATAACAAACAACAACGACAGCAACCATGAGTAAAGAAAACGAAAACGAAGAATCCGAAGTGCAGGATAAGAAGCCCTTCATCCCACCGGCAGTAATTGATTTCGGTGACGATGATTACACGCTTCCCCTGAACAACCTTCCCGGGTATGACGATCCCGTCGAAGTGTGCATCCGTTCCATCTCCGCGGCGGAACGTGACACATACATGAACGGTGAAATCAAGCGCATGCGTGTCGGCAAGGATGGAAAGACAACCGGTGTCAAGTTCTTTGATCGCATCCAGAGCAACCTGATCGCTCTGTGTGTGACAAGGACAAGTGACAACAAGCGTTTCCCCCAGTCCGAAATCGACCAGTGGAAATCCAGTGCGGTGAAGAAGCTCTACGATCTTTGCCGATGGGTGAACAACCTTGATGACGAGACAGATCAGCTCGAGGAAGAGGCAAAAAACGAATAAAGGGTGAGGGGTATGCCTGGCACCGGGTAGCCCTTCACCTGCATTGCACGGTCAGAGAAGCCAGGAAACGGCTCACCTATGTGGAATTCATGGCGTGGAACAAGTTCCTGGACAAACATGAAACCAGACTCACAGCGGACCAAAACTACCTTGCGCAGATAGCTGCGGAAGTTTGCCGCTCGCGGGTAGCTAAACCGAAACAAGTCAAGATGAAACAGTTCATATTGGAATTCAAGGACCCCGTGGCGAATGTGCCTCAGGGTGTCGAAGACAAGATGAGCAAGTCAAAATCTGTTTGGTTCGGTGCGCTTGGACTCAACAAACCGAAGAACAACTAAATGGCTCTTGGAAGCATGTTCAACTCAACGGGCGCGGGAAGCCTGGGCACATTGTTTGTCCGGCTGACCGCGGACTCCTCCAAACTTGTCAAGGGCATGCGCAAGGCGGAGAAGCAGTTGGATAGATCCATGGACGTGATGCTGGGGCGGCTGCGAACATTCTCACTCGCAGCCGCCGCCATGCTTGCTTTGATAGGCGTGGCAGCGGTCCGGGAGTTTGCAAAGTTTGATCAAGCAATGACAAGGTCCGTGGCCATCATGTCGGACATGACACCACGATTGCGGAAGGAGATGGAGCTGGTGGCTCGTTCTCTCTCCACGGAATTTACATTTTCAGCAACAGAGGCAGCGGAAGCCTACTTCTTCCTTGCTTCCGCTGGTCTTAGTGCGGAGCAGAGCATGGCCAGCATGCCCACGGTGATGAACTTCGCCACTGCGGGTGCGTTCGAACTCTCCACCGCCACCGACCTTCTAACGGATGCACAGTCTGCGCTTGGTTTGACCGTCAAGGACACGGAGCAAAACATGCTCAACATGACCCGTGTGTCTGACGTGCTGGTCAAAGCCAATACCCTTTCCAATGCTACGGTGCAGCAGTTCTCCGAATCCCTTACGAACAAAGCGGGTGCTGCACTGCGCCAGGTGAACAAGGATCTCGAGGAAGGTGTGGCTGTCCTTGCAGCGTATGCCGATCAGGGTGTCAAGGGTGCGGGTGCCGGTGAATTCCTTAACATCGTGATGCGGGATCTGCAGCGAACTGCCCTTGGCAACAAGGAGGGTTTCGCTGCCATGGGCATCGAGGTGTTCAACTCCGCTGGTGATCTTAACAACATGGCGGACATCGTTGGGGATCTCGAGGATGCCATGTCCGGTTTGTCCGTGGAGCAGAAACGAGCCACATTCGAACTGCTCGGGTTCCAAGATCGCTCACTCAGTGCGTTGCTCGCACTGGTCGGTGTGTCGGATAAGATCCGGGATTACGAATCAGCACTTCGGGAAGCAGGAGGCACCACCAAGGATGTTGCGGATGTACAGCTCACATCCTTTGCCTCTCAGATGAAGATTACGCTGAACATCATCACCAACCTGCTCATTGTGTTGGGAGAGGCTCTAGCCCCAGCTTTGCGCGTCATCAACACCCTGCTGCAGGACAGTGCCAAGGACAGTGGGAGTTTGACAGATGCTGCTGTGGTGCTTGGCAAGACGATGGGTGTGTTCCTGCTTGGGACCGTGGCGGTCCTTGCGGATGGGTTCCACAGATTGAAGCTTGTGATAGGTGCTCTGCAGGTTGCCATGGCTAAGGTTGCACAGGCACTAGGCTGGATTCTGGACAAGGTGTTCGACCTTGGCGAAGCCCTGGGAATTTCCAACAAAGCTTTCAAGGACATGGCCAAGGAAGCGGAGAACGCACGCATCATCCTCAATGGTGTGGCGGACGATGCTGCAAGCGACCTTAAGGATCTTTGGGAAGCAGGCCTTCCCGGGGACCGCATGCGAGAGCAATACAACGGCATTATCAGCGACATGAAGGACGCCAACAAGGAAGTGGCGGAGGACCTGAAAGAAACCGTTGTGGACGCTGTGGTGGACGCACAGGCGGAACTGGCAGCCGCTGAGAAGCAGTCCCTTTCCCGTCTCAACGGACTGGCCATGCCCCATCAACCAGGATTTGGTGAGAAAGGTTTTGATCAAGACCCGTTGACAAGCGGTTTGGATTTCCAATCGATGGCGGATATCCAAAATTTGTCCTCCCTGCAAATGGAGATCAATGCTTCGGAGGAGGCATTGGAGGAGCTGCAGTCCATCCATGATGAGGAACTCGCGATGACCGAGGCTGTGCAGCAGCGCAAGCTTGAGATTCTGCAGGAATACAATGAGCGGGTGCGTCAACTGCACATTGCACAAGCTCAGATCGTTTTAAGCAGCAGTTCCCGCATCTTTGAATCCCTTGGATCCATTGCTAAGGATTTCGCTGGAGAACAGTCCGGTATTTATAAGGCGATGTTTGCTGCCAGCAAGGCGTTCGCCATCGCAGAATCGATCGTTAAAATCCAGCAGGGTATTGCGAATGCAGCAGGACTTCCGTTCCCAGCGAATTTGGCAGCAATAGCCAGCGTGGTAGCAGCGACAGCCAACATCGTAAGCACCATCCAGTCCGTGAAGCTGCAGTTCTCCGGTGAAAGAGCTGTGGGCGGTAATGTGAAGGCTGGTAATGCCTACCTTGTTGGTGAGCGTGGCCCTGAACCGTTCATCCCAGCCAGCAACGGAACCATTGCACCAAACTCCGCGCTCGGTGGCGGGAATGTGGAAGTCAATGTGATCAACAACGGGGACGGGCATGCCACCGTCCGGGAACGCACCAGTGAAGACAGGCGGATTATTGATATCGTTGTCGAGCGCACCAAGAATGAACTTGGAGCCGAGGTCATGGATGGCAAGGGTGCGTTCAACAGCTCCATTCAAACAGCATACGGACTCCAACGAAGGGGATCATAATGGCTGAAGCAATTACAGTAGACATCGAACTGCCCTCAACAATCCCGTTGCCCTTTTTGGACTACAACGGGTCTTTCCGTGATGGGACTCTTCGTTCGTCTGACAAGTTTGGTGCGGTCCACAGGCGTTCCCGGTTTGTGAAGAACTACCGGGAGATTCAGCTGCAGTGGCGTTTGGGTGTTGCTCAATGGGATGCGTTCGAATACTTTTACCGTACCACCCTTGGGAATGGAAGTGCATCATTTAAGATCGAACTCCGGTACCCAAAGAACAGCGAGCTGACAGAATGGGTTCTGAAGCTGATGGGTTCGATCAGTTCCCAGTATGTGGACGGCATCCGGTTTGTTTCCGCTACTGGATATCTGATGGAAAAGGTTTCGCAGGCGGATGCGGCTGCACTTGCGGGCTGGTGTCCGTATCATGTTTTGGATGATGAAGGGGGCTGGGTCCCCTATGAAACATCCGGTGAAAAGATTTATCACGTAATTTGCTAAGATGAGCATACCATACAGAGCACCATATACGGGAGCACAGGTCGACACGGCAGTTGGAAAGGTGCTGGGTGACCTGCATTATTATTCCGCCATCCGACAGGTGTCCGCGGCCACTACGCTGTTGAGCACGGACCATGTGGTTGAAGCGACGAGTGGTTCCTTTGGAATCGATCTTCCAGATGCCACCGCGGAGGATTACGTTGGGCATTTCTACATCATTAAGAACAGCGGAACAGGTGCCATCGTTCTTGTCACGGATTCGGACCAGACCATTCAGGGGGACACCTCCTACACATTGGACACGCAGTATGACTGCGTGATGATTTTCTCCAATGGGGTGAACTGGATTATTGTAGCACAGTTCATCGCTAGCTCGGATCTGTCTTCCATCCTGGCACATCTTTCCAACACGGCTAATCCGCACAGTGTGACAGCAGCACAGACCGGTGCTTACACGGAAGCGGAGGTTGATGTTTTGATAGCTGCTGTGCAAGCTGCAGTAGACGCGGTGGAAGTTACAGCAGACACCGCAGCAACAGACGCCACGCAGGCCTTGCTCAATGCCGCCGGTGCTCAAACCGATATCGACGATCATGTCGCACTGACGAATAACCCGCACAGTGTGACAGCGGCGCAAGCAGGAGCCGTTCCAGAGTCCACAGTCACATCTACCGCGTCCACATCCACCACAGCCATTGACGTTAGTGGAAAGAATCACATTGCTGTCACGCTCCAGGCGGATACGGAACTTCAATTCGATAACGTGACAGATGGGCGTCTGTATCATATGGAGGTGATACAGGACGGGACCGGAGGATGGTTGCCCACGTTGGAAGCCTCCAGTGCGGAAGTTGCAGTTGGGACATTCACCGTTGGTCAGGATGCTTCTGAAAGAACTCTATTTGTTGGGGTCGGTGTCAGCTCCACTGTCATCCGATGGATGAAGGACGAGACGGTCAACCGGGTTTCACTTCAATCCGGTATCAATTCCCGGAAGGTTGAGAGCGGTTTGTATTTCGACGGGGAGACCTCTGGGGCTCGCGGGTATTCAACACTCACAGGGTATTCGGTTGGGACGGATGACGTTTCGATTCGCCTGAAATTCAAGGCTCCTGAATCGATTTCCTCACAGAAAGGGCTTGCAGCTTTTTCAAGCGCGACAACCGGTTCTCAGGTTGCGAATGGGTTTATGATCACGCTTAATTCCGGTGGTGATCTTAAGGTCCAGTTGAATGCTTCCGGGGATGCGAATTCTTTGATCGCGACGTCCGATGAGTCGGTGGTTGATAAGTTTGGAGGGGAAATAATCGATGTGGTTGTTGTTCGTGATGCGTCAACTCCAACAATACGAATATTCATCAATGGCGATGAGGTGTCGTGGTCAGAAACGAATAACGGGACACCTCCCGCGTGGTCGGATTCTATAACGTCGACATATTTTCTTCAAGGCGTTCGCGCTGCATCTGAGATGTTCGAGGGTGACATTTTGCAAGCTCAAGTCTTCAACCTTGCCCTGTCTGCCGATGATGTTGCGACGATTCATCGATCAGGGATTCCGTTCGATCTTCAGCAGGCTAGCCCAACGGCAATTATTGCTCCGGGCACTCTTAACGGAGGATTCGAATCCGTTGGGGGCAGCCCGTTTGATGATTGGAGTAAGACGGAGTCAGGGACATCAACAGTCAATGATGAGACATCGGATGTTGTCACTGGTTCCCATGCGTGTCGAATGGACGTAGACGGTTCGGGTAGCAATGTTACCATTTATCAGGACGTCTTAGTTATTGGTAAACGATACGCAGGGGCATACCAAGCTAAGTGCGATACGACGGATGACGTTTTACGGTTGTTTTTGGGTGACAATTCCGGGCCTCAGTTCGACCCAGATTTAACAACGTCTTACCAAGAGTTTTCATTCTCTGGTGTTGCTGGTAGTGGTGATTTCCAATTCAAGAGGGTCGGCTCGTCAGCAAATAGATCGATCTACATTGATGATGTTACGTTGACACGAACCGGTTGCATCGTTGACCTCGACATGTCGATTGGAGACGGGACGATCATCGAAGACCGATCGGGCAATGGATACGATGCCACAATCACAAGCGGTGTTTCCCATGTCCTGCCAGCTATTCGATACCGGGAACAGTCTGCAACCGGATCCAGTATTGAGTTGAATTTGATCCCCGGTAAGACAACGAGGGTAGACGTCCAATCAGATACAACGATCAGTGCGGCGAACATCAGCGATGGTGCTGCCTATGTGATCCAGATTGAGGACGACGGTAACGGGCCTTACACGGTTAATTTCGATTCGACTGATTTCTCGTTTGAGGACGGGATTGAGAACGTCAGTTTGAATGCGTCTGGTGTGACGATGTTCTACGGGGTCGCGATTTCATCGACTCAAGTGAGACTGTTCCGGGATCCGACCAAGGCGTTGAACTGGTTGCTGTCTCGTGTCAATTCCGTTCCTGATTTGGGTGGTGTGTATTTGGACGGAACGACTTCCGGGGCTCGTGTATATTCCACGCTTTCTGGGTATTCTGCTGGCACTGATGGTGTATCATTGCGTTGTCGGTTTCAGGTTCCCACTTCTGATCCGTCGGCGGCGATGGGTCTGATTGCTTTATCTAGTTCAAATTCCTCTGTAGCGGTTGCAAATTCGATACAGGTCAACATTTCCACTTCTGGCAATCTACAGGTCAGGCTCAGTGCGGCGGCTGATGCTAATTACCGGTTATTCGTGAGCGATTTAGATATCGTGGAAAAGCACGGAGGTGAAGTGATTGATGTGGTGATGGTCAAGGATTCCGAAAATGCAGAAATGCATCTGTATTTCAACGGAGAGGAACTATCAGGTGTCGAGTCAACAGGAGCGTCCCCAAATGATTGGGACGGTTCAGTCACGTCGACGTATCTGGTTCTTGGTGTTCGAGGGGATCAGTTTTTAGGGTCCATTTATTCCGCCCAAGTCTTCAACATGGCCTTGTCCAAGAGTCAGGTTGAAGAGATCCATCGAAGCGGTGTTCCATTTGACCTTCAACAGGCAAGTCCAACGGCAATCATTGCTCCGGGAACGCTGAATGGAGGATTTGAGACAACCGGGGGCGGGCCGTTTGCGGATTGGACGGAAGGTGCTTCGGGGTCTTCGTCAGTCAACGACGAGACAACGATAGTCAACAGCGGTTCGCATGCCTGCCGTATCGACATCGATGGATCGAATACGTTCGGTTACATTCAACAGAACGTGCTGGAAATCGGGAAGCGGTATCAGTTCATCATACAGATGCGAGGTTCGTCCGGTGGAGAGACGATCCGAATTGACAACTCAGATGCGGCAACATGGATACCGGTATTTACCCTAACGACCTCTTACGCCGAATATACAGCGGAAGATGTAGCGACGGCTGAAGGGTTCCGTTTAATTCGTGGGTCTGCGGCCAATGAGTCTCTTTACATTGACGACTTATACCTCTATCGGCGCGGTTGCGTCCTCGATCTCGACCTAACGGCTCCGGGTCGATTTTTCCCGGATCGTTCCGGTAACGGGTTCCACGGTGAAGGCACGGACGGTGTATCGAATCTTCTGGAGCAGGTCGACGCGATCAGGGATGTCGATTACGCATCAACCGTCACGATCGACTTTGACGATTACCGGGGACAGACGCTCAAGATCGCAAGCCCGTCCGGAGCGTTGACTCTCGATACGGACAACATCAAACGGGGTGATGAGGTGACAATCATTATCGCCGCTAATGCCACCTCCCGAACACTCACATTCCCTGCGTGGATCGAGATGGACTCGCTCCCGTCCGCAACAACCTCCAACAAGCGACTCGTGATCACCTTGAAAGCCGACGGGACAGCCGATGCGGATGTGATGGCTTGGGTGAGCGAAGAAACATAATGAGAAGGCGTAGATCCATTATAAGACGGAATCCGCTGATGGTTCGCACCAAAGGCGGGGACATCTCGTGGGGCCTTTCAACCTTCACCCTCGCCCAGACCAAGGACATGACGGGTTCCGGGGGTGTTTCGAATCTTTGGGGAGTCTATTTCAAACCTGACGGACTTGAATGCTACGTCATCGATACCGGTAACGATGAGGTTCGACAATACACTCTTTCCAGTGCGTGGGATTTGTCCACCATTGACGCCACTAGCCCAGATGCCACTTTCGATACTGGAACTGAGCTATCTGAAGCTGTCCCAGGAGAAGTGTTCGTCTCTCCAGACGGACTTTACGTCTTTGTAGCTGGTGGGGGAAATGATGGGATTTTTCGTCTGACACTATCAAGCGCGTGGGACTTGTCAACGGCGTCGTATGGGGGAGGGGCATCTGATTTCTTTGATGCATCAAGTCAGGATACGTCTCCTTACGGCGTGGACCTCTCCCAGGATGGAACTCAGATGTATATCGTTGGAAACAGCGGCGATACGATTGAGCACTACACCCTTTCAACTCCATGGGATCTCAACACTGTCGCGCATCAGTCGTCAACGAGCACAACATCTCCAGCAGACGAAAACAGTCCGACGGGATGCCGGATTAATTCGGACGGGAGTCAGTTGATGCTCGTGGGAGGAGGGCACGACAGAACACAGCTCTACGCCCTTTCAACTGCGTATGATCCAACTTCTCGAGGGACTTCCGTCAAACAGTCCCATAGTGCGATTGATGGTGATGTTCGAGGGGTCTACGTCCTTCCTGATGCATCCGCATTGATCCTCGCCGGAGCGTCCAACGATTCATTGTTCAAAGTCACCATAGGATAATTATGCCATACAAACCAATCATCACGAGCATCAACTTTGAGAAGCAGCTCGCCCATATCCGGATCGTTGATGAGGATGAAAACGGGAAGCAAATCACTGTCTCAAATGAACGCGTGGTCTTGTCAACTGTTCTTGACATCCCAGTAGCTCCCCCAAGTGCATGGGCTAATTTCGCGAAGACGATCATGGTTCAGAAGATGACGGCATTGCGAAACCGCAAAGCTGAGATCAAGGAAAAGGCAGACGCGGAGGTTGCAAGATTGGAAGCAGCCAAGGATGAAGATGACACGACTGTCATCCCGGGAATCTCCCATCGAGGACTGCGGTAAAGGTCAAAATGGAAAATAGGAATATTGATATGAGTGAATCGGAACTGAGAGTCCTACGGGAACTGAAAACGGCTGTTGAAAAGAAGTGGGGCTGGGTTTTGAAGATCCTAGCAACCATGATCGTAGGGGCTTTTGGGCTTGGTGGATTTACCATGTCTCTTGCCCGAACGGACATCGAACACACCAATGCCATTGAAGAAGCCACCGCCGCTGTGGACAAAAATACAAATTCCATCAATGCTCAGAAAGATGTCATGCGGGACATGCTCGAAGAGCAGACCAGGCTCCTCACAACGCAAATTGCCACGGACATGGACAAGATTAACGATCGCGTTACTCTTAATGTCAAAACGATTAATGATCTTGCGATGTGGCAAGCTACGCGGGAAAAGGTTGGTTTTGATTTGAAGGATGGTAACCAGTTGAGACTGGACGTGCTCCGGGAGATCTCAGAACTGAAAGCAATGCAAGCCTCCCAGAATGCGACCCTTCTCGAACTGGTGAAGAAGATGGATCAGGAACCTTAAATAAAAGATGTCTTCAAGTGGAACAGTAGCATGGCCGACAACACTGCCCGCTCCATTGTTGGGAAGGCAGAACCAGATCGACCCACGACCTGAACTCACCATCATGGAATCCCAAAGGGTGCGTCACCGGCGCACCCTTCTTGTGGATTTCGAAATCCTGGAAGCAACGTGGAACTTCACGGAGGATGAGTTCGATGCTTTCAACACGTTCTACAATGACACGCTCTGTAATGGTGAAGGGTCTTTTGAACTGGACACCACAGAGCCGGATGAGGATCCATACTTCCTCCGCAGTTATACAAGGGTCTATGCATTCCATGACAAGCCGGATTTCAGCCGGTCGGATAATTTGTTCGAGGTCAACGCTAAGCTGCTTGTGGTGGAAGAGGACTTCACACTCATCAACAATCCAACCGCACCTGTTGTATCCCTGACGACCACATACCCTGACGACGAGGACGAGGAAGCAAGCTGCCGACACACGTTCATCCTTTCATGGCCGTGGAACGAAGGGGACATCGTCCAATGTGCTCTGGATGACACTAATGATTCCACCCAGTGGTTTGATTACTTCATCGGCAATCCCACGGATGAGCAGGTTGAGAATGAAACCATTGAAGCGCACATCAACAATAATTTCGACCATGATGAGGGCGTCTATTACATGCTTTGGTATGAGCTGCGGTTCTTCGGAACACTGCCATCCGGCCATGTTCCGGGTAGTTCCCGCACAGATGGGCTTGTAGCAGTGCGTGACCCTGGCACGACAGCACAGGCTGTCCGCGTTTTTCGCTGGGACACGGGGGAAGTGCTGGGAGAAGCGGAAGAAAGCGACACACCGCAACGTGCGGTTTACTGGAGCAAGCTTCGGGAAATCTATGCGGAGGTTGTCGGGACCCCAACGGATATCCAAGCACGCGCCATCAAGGATCAGGTTGCTGCAATTATTGGAAAGACCAAGTGGTTCCGAATCCGAAGTGGTATTGCCATTCGCACTCCTGCGGTCAGGGCTCGGGCTAGCAAGATTGCAGGACCCATCCTTACCGTGGAGGATGTCTACGGGCCAACCCACCCCACCTATTCGAAGCTTGGTGCCGGTACACTGCACAAGCTGGATGACGAGGGACCTTACAACCTGCCGTTGAGCTGGCAGGAGAATTCAGCATTCAACCCGCAGCAGTTCTACCTCGAGCCATCGGACAGGTTTGAATTCTTCATGGGGGAGGGGGATGGCATTGCGGAGGATGTGGAAGGCTACCCGCAGGACACAAGGTCCGGCAGGTTTGCTCAGGACTTCGGATGGGACGGAGTGCCCCAGACTGTATCCACGGAGGTTCCATACGATGACGCAACGGTGAAGTGGACCCGGGATGGGAGTGACCCGGACAGCGAGATGCCGTGGCCCCCAGCAAAGGAAGCGGGTCACGAGTTCAATGCCGCGGTCTACAGGCAGGACTTTGCAGGTGTTATCAAATCCAGATGTTTCAAGGATGGGTGCAAGTCTCCGATGACGGCTGTTATCATCGACAAACGCATCCGTTTCCTTCACAAGATCAATGTTATTGGAAATTCACAGCTCTCCGCTTCCGGTTGCGATAAGAACGAACTGAGTGGTGTTTCCTGTGAGGTGGTCTATGGGGGCATCGATGGATTCAAGGATGCCCTGGATTCACATGTTTGTGAAAATCTTGGAGAATCCTTTTCCGGGAATGGCATTGACCCGACAACACGATGGAGGCTTTGGTCCAAGACGCAGAGCATTTCCAATACGGATTTACGTTATGGGATGTCCCTTGGTCGTTTCCTTTATACTGAACTGGAAGGCTTCAGTCCATCCAGCAAGCTGATCGATGCTCCAAGGATTTTTGAATACGTTCACATAGGTGTTGAGGATATCGGTGTGAACATAGACCTCACCGCCATGTTCAAGGTTGCGAATGTGGAGGTGGTGGATGGTCATGCGGCAGGACCGGGAGGTGTAATCGAGGATCATGTTGCGGTGGTGAATGAGTTTCTCGAGGCGTTTGTCCCAATCTGCACAGTGCCGGACCATACAGGAAGTCAGTTGATTCGTTTCTTTGACATCCGTCTTTCCGTTTACGATGACGATGAACCTGCGGCGGTTAACCCGGGAGGGCAGGCTTTCGACCCAAGCACCGTGCCCACACCACCACGGGAGGACACCGTTGGTCGGGAGTTGTGGGAGGAATACATGGACACGGAACTGGATGACGAGTCCGAGCAGGTTTATAATCTTGGATATCTTTGGGAACCCCTAAGTGAATGGACGTTCCTCGTTTACGAAGCTCTCGAGGGTTACGATTTGTGGGAGGAGTATGGAGGGGACGACAGGGACATCCCGACAACGGAGGATCCTGTGGACCCGGATGCAGAGTCCTTTGCTAGAGGAGAGGGCTGGGAGGAGGGGGAGGCTTGGACGTTTGTGGATCTTGATGTCTCCGGATATGAATTGTGGGACGATTACGAGGAGGACAGTGACGGTTCCATTGATCCATTCCTTTCACTGGATGGTGGGTCTGGATGGGCTGTGGACACATCGACCCCACCGATCGAGCCGCTTGAACCATGGACGATTATCGATTACGAAGCGGAGACTGTTGGATATGAATTGTGGGACGATTACGATCATGACAATCAGGAACTCCTCCCGCTTGCGTTTGAAAACTACGCACTCAATTCCATAGACGAATCAGCGGAGACATCTCCGACCACAAGGGGTTCGTTGAATCTGGATGTCCAGAGCCGGAGGGTGCTGGCTCAGACCGTTGTTGGGGAACCTTCCGCTTTCTACGATCTTGTTGCCATCCTCACCAGTGATGGCAAGTTCGGGAACGCGATTCGCTTGAAGGGTATCACGGATATCTCCCTCGGTGCTCCGCAGCAGTTCTTCGGCGGTCTTCAGGTTGAGGATGACACATTGGACTTCCTGTGGGAATCCAACTGGACGATCCGGTGGTGGATGCGCGTTTCCAATGTGAATGGAATTCCAACACTTGTCGCACAGGACACTTCAGCGGATGGGTTCCGTGTGGAAGGTGTAACATCCACAGCTAAGTTGAGACTTGTGGTTGGAAACAATGATGCCGTTGTTGTTTCCGGATTCTATTCAACAGGGGCGTGGACACGGGTGGTGGTGAAGTTTGTCCGCGGTGAGGGGTTCTACCTGCAAATCAACAACGACACCGCTGAGTTTGATTCACACCCGGATTATGCGATACAACCGGGTGTGACATCCTTCCTCAAATGGGTCACCAGTTCCGCCAATCTTTTCAATGCGGACATCGATAACATTTCCATTTGGAATCGTGCGCTCACCAGTGCGGAACTTGCAGCGGACTGGAATGGTGGGGATGGGATTGCGGACACGGACATGGTGGGAGGTTCCAATTTCAGTCCAACGGGTCCGTGGAACCTCACCAACATGGTTGATGATTCCATTAGCGCATCCGATCCTTATACATACTGGAGGCTTCTGATTTTGGACAACAACGGAAACACCAGTGACATCGGTGTTGGTGAGTTTGAGCTGCGTGAAACAGCTAGCGGAGCCAGTGCTGCAGTTGGTGCAGGTGGGACCGCCAGTGCTTCAGGTGGTGCGGATGCAGATGAGGCTTTCGATGGTTCCCAAGTTAGTGGCAACGGGTGGAGCATGACGAACTCGGATGCGTGGCCCCAGTGGTTGCAGTATCAGTTCTCCAGCGAACAGGAAGTTGCTGAGTATGGTGTTGGAAGCTGGATCACTTCGGGAAGCGTGGCAACCAAGTCAGCTCGTGATTACATATTGCAGGCTTCCCGGGATGGCGTAACATGGGTCAACCTTGATTATCAGGAACTCCAAAGCTCCTGGACATTTGGTGATTTAAAAACATATACACGATGAGCAAGCAATTGATAACAGTGGGAGCGGACAGGCGTTGTGACCTGAAGCTTGCCGAAGCGATCCGGAAACCGGTTTGGGGAGATGACTGGAATTCGGTTCGAATAGGTTTGCAGGGAACACTCAGCGGCGCCGACTCATATGGATCCTCCCTTCTTGGGAGTCCCGTTTTTGCGTTTGGTGTGTGTGCTGGAAAGCTCTCAGGCTATGGGTTCCCGGACACGGTGCATTGTGTTGGAGCAAGGACCACACAATCGAGCTGGGGCTGGAATGCAGGACCTCCCGGATACTTCGACATCTCCAACGTAGCGGCGGAACCCATCCCGTTCAAGAAGGTTGGGGAAACCGTCACGGACGCAAGCAATCAAAGCGATGGTTCGGACTTTCCAGCAGATGAGGATGTGCGTTGCGGTTGGTTTATTGACATCCTCAAGGGGTCTCCAAATTACTCCATCACCGTCGGACGTCCTGAGAACGCCACAGCTTCCCAATCGGATTTAACTGATGCGGAATTCTTGTCAATCATGGATCTTGATTTTGGTCTTAGTGGAATCACCTCCGTGAAGAGTGGTTACCATGCCCGATCCTACACACTCGCTGTGGAGGAGGAGTCCGATGGTGTACTTGACCACATCTTTATTCATTGGAGCAAGACCGTCGTTGGATTTTCCTTCAACGTGCGCCACCGCAAGTTCTCATGAACTCCGCCCTGACAGATGCCATCAAGGAGGCCTTTGCGGTGTGTCCCACCAACAAGGTGATCTACCATACATTGGAGATTCGTCAGGATGGTGTGCAGGGTCCCCAGTTCATTGTCAATTCAAGGCGTGCTGTCTCCGCAAGGGATGAGGATGGGAACATGCAGTTCTTCGAAGCGATTGGTTTTGAATTCTCCCTGCCTCCTGCCAACGAGGAAGGTTTCCGGGATCTGAGTGTTGCGATCGATAACACCAATCGACGTGTCAGTGATTACATTGAAACAGCCCTCACGGAGAATGTCCCCGTCAAGCTTATCTACCGTCCATATCTAAGCGACAATCTGGACGCTCCGCAATGGAACCCACCGCTGGTGATGTATCTTCGGGACGTTCAAATCAACCACCTGCAGGTTTCCGGGAAGGCTACGTTCATGAATGTGGTCAACAAAGCATTTCCATCTGAACTCTACATTCGGGACAGGTTCCCAACACTTGGATGAACGAACATTGGACCACACCGTATCTTCGAATCCCCTACGTGGAAGGCGGGAGGGTCCGCGATGGTGGTGTTGATTGCTGGGGATTGCTGCGTGTTGTTTATGAGGAGCGTTACGGGATACACCTTCCCGAGCACCCGGGAATCTCCGCGGACTCCGTTCAGGAGAAGCACAAGCTCATTGTGGATTCGATGCATGGGGAATGGCTGGAGACAGAGGATCCCGAGAACGGGCACGCTGTTGCCATGAGCCAGAGCAACGCCTTTCATCATGTGGGACTCGTGGCATTCCTCAACCACAAGCTTCACATCCTTCACGCTTGGAACGAGCCCACCGGGATCATTATTGAAAACCTTCGCCAGATACGCCAGCGGGGATTGGTTCGTCTGCACTACTTTGTCCACAAGCAATGGCCTACGTCATAGAATCGAGAAACTGCTACAAGCCCACCGATGCCGTCACCCATCAGACGGACGGTGGGATTTCCATTCGCACATGGCTTGAGCAGCAATACCCGGGCTTCACGGAATTCGAGGCCCCCACAATGTGCTTGTGCAACGGGAGACCGATGATGCGTAATCAATGGGATCATGTCATTCTACCAAACGATGTGATCAACTTTGTGGTGGTTCCCAGAGGACCGCTTGCCATCGTGTATGCGGTCCTTGTTGTTGCGTTTGTGGTCGTGGCCCTGGCGTTGCCTGTTCCAGCTCCGACCACTCCCGGAGAAACGCCGGGGAGTGACCCTGTCTTTTCCACCAAGGGGCAGAACAACTCCATTCGGCTTGGAGAACCCATCGAGGTGAACTACGGCAAACGCCGGGTCTATCCATCGTATGCGTCACGACCCTATTTCCAATATGTGGACAACGATCAATTTCAATATTCGTTGTTCTGTATTGGTCAGGGGTCCTACGACATTGCGGAGATTCAAATCGGAGACACGGATATCGACAGTTATCAGGAGGTTGAATACGAGGTCATCCTTCCTGGTAACGAGGTCACTCTTTTCCCAACCAACGTGTTCACCAGCGTGGAAGCCGGCGGACAAACACTGTTCGCCCCCAACGAACCTGAGTTCAGTGGGGATGGATGGGTCGGACCGTTTGCAACGAACCCGGTGGCTACCACGACCACACTTGTCCAGTTTGATTTCACATTCCCGAACGGACTCTACTATTCAAACGACGATGGTGAGCTTGATGCCAAGACCATTACCCTTGAGGTGCAGGCTCGTGGACTGGACGATCTGGACAATCCGATTGGATCGTGGACCCCGATTCTCAACCCATCCCGAACCCTGGCGACCACCACGCCGCAGCGCATCACGGTCTCCGCGGTGCTGACTGCCGGGCGCTATGAGATTCGGGTGCGGCGCACGGATGAAAAGGATGATTCCCATCGTGCGGGACATACAGCAGTATGGGAGGGGATGCGGTCGCACATAGACTCGGAGCCGGACTGGGGGGATGTCACACTGCTTGCGGTTAAGATCCGAGCCACCAACAACCTCAACGAACAAACGCAGCAGGCTTTCAATGTGATCTGCACCCGCAAGCTTCCGATCAGGGACGCTTCCACAGGGGAGTTCGGGGAACCGATTGCCACACGTTCCATCATCTGGGCTTTCGTGGATGTGTTTCGTTCAAGCACCTATGGGGCAGAGGTCCCCAGCGACGACTTCTTCGATTGGGATGAGCTGGAGGATTTGGAACAAATCTTTTCGGATCGTGGTGACACCTTCGATTGGACCTTTCGGGACCGGATCACATGTTGGGATGCAGCAAAAGCCATCTGTCAGGTTGGCCGTGCAGTTCCCATGCTGGTCGGTTCCTTGATCTCCATGAGGCGGGATGGTCCGTTGGATGCACCTGTAACCATGTTCACACCGGACAACATGGTTCGTGGTTCCTTTTCATGGGACGTGAAGCTCTGGGAACTGGATGAGGTCAATGGCTACCGCGTGGAGTACACAGACCCGGACACAGGCTACAAGCAGGAGCAGGTATTGGCAGTGCTTCCCGGGGAGACCGCCACAAAGGTTCGGGATCTTCGAATTCCAGGATGCTCCAATCGGACGATTGCTTATCGATATGGATTGTATCGCTTGGCGGTCCTTCGATACCTGCGCCAGAATGCCAGCTTCACCACGGGACTCGAGGGATACATCCCCAGCTTTGGTGACCTTGCCATCGTAGCACACGACGTCCCACGATGGAGTCAGCATGGTTACATCGTTCATGCACTCGAGCTGGATGACACGCAATGGCAGTTGTGGCTTTCCGAGGAGGTGTCCTTTGCGGAGTCCAACAACTATCAGATTACATTGAGATCCAAATACGGTGGGGTTTTGGGTCCCTTGGACTGCTACGAAACCAACGACCAGAAACAGGTGCTTGTGGATTTGGGTAGTGCGGAAATCGATTTCCTGCTTGGTGGTCAAACCGAACCCATGTTCTTTGTCTTTTCCGTTTTGGGGCAGGTGGAGAAATACATGCGCATTGTGGGGATCCAGCCACAGGGTCGGGAACAAATCAAAATGAAGTTCGTCAACAATGATGCTCGTGTGCATTCATTCGACGCGCTTGTCCCTGCAGCCAGGTCCACGGTCTTCTCCCCACCACAAGCACCGGATCTCCCAACCGTCACATCCGTTGTCATCACACAAATCAGCGGTCCCTTGCAGGTGGTGCAGATTGCTTGGACCGCAGCTTTTGGAGCTCAATACTATGTCGTTCAAACGAGTGAGGACAATACGGTCTGGACGGACCGGGGAACCACCACACGCACAGCACTTCAACTCCAAGCCCGTACCGGTACACTCTACGTCCGCGTCGCTGGCGTGAACAACGGTCAGGGTGAATGGGCTACTGCTTCCACTACCATCGGACTCATTGGTGGATTGGATGCCTACAACAACTGGCAGGAGAATACGAACTGGGGTGTCAAGTGGCTGCAGGTACTCAATGCACAGGGGTATGAGGTCAAGGTCTATGACAGCACTGCCAGCGTGTTTGTGCTCAAGCGGACGGTGACACTGGGGATCGGTTCGCTCTCCTATGCATACGACGTCGACGATGCGACGTCAGACGGGAACGTGGTGCGGGAACACTATGTGACGGTGGACCCGCTGTTCCTGGACGACACCACAGGACTCAGCACGCCATTCGGGTCCCCTGTGGCGCTGGAGCTGACAAACAATATCCCAAGCCCGCCCACCAGCCCAACCACCGTGTTCGATCGGGAGGAAAGTTCCAGTGCCTTTTGGACGCTTGGTTGGACCGTTCCCGAAGAGAATGATCTGCACAGAATCAAGGTATGGGTGGAGACCTCCTCCGGGTTCGATCCGGAGGTAGCTACACCGGTCTATGACGAGACCATCAGCTCCCCGGGATACTCAGGCATCCCCGCATCCTATGAACATGAGATAATGCTCGATGGATTTGGGGAGCATGCTGCGCACTACTGGCGCGTGGCGTTGTTCGATGTGTGGGGGAATGAGATTTCCACTAACATTTGCGACGAGCAGACGATTCCAGCCTATACCTAAACCTGCCAACGGAGAGCCTTTGCAATCTGCTGGACGCGGGCTCGCAGGGAATTCAAATTGCAAAAGGTGTCATGTGCAAAGGCTTCGTCGCATTTGTCCGGATGAGACAAGACCATCAACTCATCAATCCGTTCGAGCAGTCCCTTGACCCAGTAAGCTGAATACTCCATGTCCAGTTTTAATTTAGGGCGATATCGAACGATCCTGGCAATGGTTGACATCTGCATCCGTCGCATCTTTCGATCGTCGAGCTTGGAGGTCTCGTAGAAGAGCTGTCTGTGAGGATCGAAGGGTTTAGAATCTCTTTCAAGATACCCACATGGTTCAGGAGTTTGTCGATCGATGTCGTCTTCAGCGCGGCATTTTGAATAAACATCCAACCACCATTTGACCAGACATAGGTTACTGGCATTGACGAATCCAACGTTATCACTCCGCGGGAGTTCGCAGCCGCACAGAGGGCAAAAGGCATAGTGCGGCTGGATCCCTTTTTGGAGGCAGGAAGGGCATGGAAAAGCATCAGGGGAATTGAACATCACCAGATCAGATCAGGCTTCTCAATTTTCAAAGCATCCAGATTTCTTTCGATGTAATCTCTCACATCTCTTTGGTTGTCGTTGGACAAGGATTCACCCTTCCAGTTATGCCACAGCCAGTTCAGGTAGGAGGCAGGAACATCCTGGATCGCTTTGCCTTTGTATTTTCCAAATGGGAATTTGTCTGTGTCTTTCATCATAGGATAACGAGTTTTCCTGTTTCGTATGCCCTGTTGTGGGTCACCATGACAAACTGAATGCCGAGTTCCTCTGCCAGCTCCTGCATCATCGTTCTCACGTTGTCCTGAAACTCCCCGGACACAAACCGGAAAGGCTCATCCAACACAAGCACCCGGGAGAGTGGTGGCTGGTGCAGCATAAGGCAGGACACACGCAGAGCGAAAGCAGCCACATCCACCATGCCCCCACCAGTTGCGGTCATCGGGTCCACCTCGAGACCCTTGCGCTTGAACACCAGTTCCGCCTCGGTTCTTCCGCGCTTCTGTTCGAAGTTAATGTGAAACGTGTAGGGGTTGTCGAACACCGTGGACAAGCATGTGGAAACCACGGAGCAAATGCGATTGTGGGCTTGATGCTGAACCTGCTGGCACAGTGCTTGGAGTATCTGCTGGGATTCCTGTGCGCTCTGGTAGTTCCCGGAGGAAATTTCAATACGACCCTTGCAATACACAATGGAATGCGCAATGAATTCCAATCGGGATGTCTTTGCTTCAACAAGCTCCAGCTCCTCTTCAATGTCTAATCCCGGTTCTTCCATTTCTTTTTATATGTGGATTCAAGTCGCTTGTATTCTGCAGCAGCTTTTTTCTGCTCGGTCCTCAGCTTGGTTAGAAGAGCCCGTCCCTGCTTCTCGTCTTTGCAATCGAAGTCGTCCTTCAGACGCCGCAGCAGCTGAGCATGTTCCCCCTCTGCACGGGCGTGCTCCTGCTTCGCGTCCTCGGCCATTTCCTTCAGTTCGAGGAAATCCTCTTTTGATAATTCACTCATCGTCTTTCAATGCTTTGATGATATAGTTCTTAGTCTCTTTCGAAAGTTTCTTACCGTCGGATCGAATGTGATTCTCCACAGCTTCCACGAAGTTGAGCCCGGATTCCTGCATTCCCTTCAGCTCTTCAATGAACTGGGTGATGTCTACAGATTCTTTCTCAACGAACAATTCAGCATCCACAAACTCATCCTTGCGTGTGTCGAGGTGGTGGATTTGCACATCCCCTTCCTCATAGAGAAGTGCCACGGTTGGTTCGTAAACGATCTCGTCGGACTTGCGTCGAATGAATGTGCCGTTGTTGTAGACCTGACACTTGCCGCATTTGGTGAGGAATCCTTTGTGATTGTCCCCGAACAACGCGTGTGTGTAGTTGAAAAACCGACTGCTCTTCTTGTCTGTGAGCTTGGCATTATTGGAAGCTCCGGGGTAGCTCTTCCCGCGAATCCAAATGTATTCATGCGCCATTAGAACCATGTTTCGGAATTTGGAGGAGGCCTCCAGAGGTTCTATCTCCTCCCCCCAACCAAACCCACGAACAATCGTATCAAACAGAAGGTATTCACATGCACCCCCTGACAGATCTGAAATCTTTCCACAATTAACAAGGACACCATAGCCACTCCGGTGCATGTCCTCGATTCGATGGTTGGGGAGATCATGCTGCCCAGGAACCGTGAGCATGTTGTCCGGCAGATGCTCGAGAGCAAAGTTCACCAGCTCATGCGGTGGATTCCATTTGTCAAAGATATCCCCAGCACAAAAAATGGGGCAGTTGGAATGTTCCTCCTGCAGAGTCTTCAGTTGTTGGAGATACCCTGCTTGCACATCAAGCCAGTCATCCTCCTTTCGGCAGATGGGTGCATTGAGTGTCAGGTGCAGATCCGACACCATGATTGCGATCACATTGTTTTTAGACATATTGGGCATTGCTGTCCCTTGGTATTTGCGTGGAATCGTTTCTCGAGTCTGGTTCGTGTAGACAGCTTCCGGGATACTTTCTCCTCTGCATCCTGGATGTCCCCAAGCAGCAGATTCAACCGCACGCGTTTTCTGTCGAGTTCCTCGTATTCAGTCCAAGCGTCTGTAAGCGGGTCGAAATCCGGTGCTGGTTCACGTTCCATGTGTTTCGCTAATGCGGTGAGCAGTTTGTCCAGTTTAAGATGTTCCACAATGGCCTTGCGCAGTTTGCGGCCCTCCTTGCACAGATTCTCCAAATCATTCCTGAGTGTGGCTGTTTTCGAAAGCTGCAGTCCGTCCATGTCTGAAAGCAGCCGCTCCAGTTGACTGATTCGTTTTTCCTGCACCTCACCATCTCCAACCATGCGTGCCAGGTGTTGAAGCTCCTTGTTGCGCTTGTTCCATGGTTTCAACTCTTCATACTCCTCCTCCAGTTTCTCGAGTTCCTTTTCATACACCCGCAGTTCGGAGGAGGTGGAATGCACAAAGCCGGCAGCCCGTTGCATGGTCCGGTCCATGATGGAGAGGTCCACCACGGAGTTCAGCTGGCGCGACACCTCCCCGGGATTCAGGGAAAACAGAAAAGGCGGGTCATGCTGGGACTGGAAGTTGATGGGGGATAAAGCCAGTGCTGTTTGAATGTCCTGTGGAACCTTGCTTCCAAATGCATGGTAAACTTTTTCATCCAGAGAATACGAATTGGCTCTGGAACCACGCCCACGCCCTCGAATGATTTCATGATTCCCGGTTACACGCAGGACCACCTCTGCAACATCCGCACCATCCCGCACAAAAGAATGCCCGGTCAGGTTGTTCAGGCATGCCCATTGCAGGGCGCGGAGGACGGAGGATTTCCCACGGTCGGTGTGCCCGCGTATTGTGGTGACGTGTTTGTCAAACACAATACGAAGCTCCTCATGCGCTTGGAAATTTTTCAGCTTGATGGACTTCAGCTTCATCCCACTACCTTCTCACCAAAAAAATTATGCTTGCGTGCATCCCCCTTGGAGGGCACATTCTGCAAATCTTATGAACACAAGAAATGCAAAACGTCTGAAAAATGAAAAGATGGAGGGGAAGCGGCCGGAGCTGCAAGCCCTTGGTCGTTTCAAAAGCAAAGCGCAGATAAGAAAGCTTGGGAAGCGTGCGGAGGAGCAATACCCTCTGGTCCTTAACCTCATCCGGGAGCGGTGCTGGGCATTCTCCAAGATGACCGGGTTCCCATATGATGAGGTGTTTTCCGAAGCGCACTGGGTGTTCATGGTGCAGGCGAACCGCCTTTGGAAACCGGATGGGGGACGGTCTTATTCCTCGTTCGTCCGGTTCATCCTCAACACCTGGCTGCATACCCAGTTCAGAAGCTCCACACGATGGAAGGAGCATGTCCGCAATGACACGGAAGCGGTTGAGCGGTTTCTCGATTGCGACAGGATTGGGAGGACTCATTTTAACCCGCACATCATTTCCAGTGGATTGTCCGAGGATGCTCAGGACCTGTTCTGCCTGCTGCTGGAAATTTCCGAGGACTTGGGGGACACCACCAAGGGGATCCTGCAAAAGGTGAAGAAACACTTCATTGAATCCCGAAAGGAATGCTGCAGGTTTGAGACAGAGGATGGTGTGGTAGAGGTGGTGCCCCACCCGAAACAATCACATGAAATTGCTTATATGGAAGCAATGCGTGAAATAAAACAACGTTTGAAAACAGTATGGAGATCCGAATAATGAAACACATTACAACACTTGCAATCGCTTCCCTTCTTGTTGTCGGGTGTGGCACACCAGGAACCAAATCGGGAAAAGTCGACTGGGAGGTTACCGGGGATTGGAAAGTCCTTCAGGAGCCTCCCATTCCGCCCAAAATTGTTTATGTCGGACCTGCTCCGAAAATGGAACCGATTTCACTCGCAGCTTTCAACAGCAGAGCCGTCACAGTGGCAGGGTGGGCCGGTCCTTTCGAGAGAGCTATCGGTCGCACCACATACACGCAGTTCCTCATCACAAACGACATCCCTGACGGGGAGGTGTGGGTCTCCAAGGACCTCGAGGATTGGATGGTGTTTCCGGTCACCGGGGAGAATGGGATGCGTAACATGATCAACATTTACAGGACGAACAACCAAACCAACCTGATCACGGACCTGCCGGCCCGCGGTCCTGTGGAACTCAACCTTCATGGATGGGGGAGTGAATCACAGAACTGGTTCTTTGGATTCCAATCAAACGACTGATGCCAAAACTCTACCCATTCCAGAAGGAGGGTGTGCAGCGCATTCACAAGATGGGTGCTCGCGTGGTGCTTGCTGATGATCAGGGACTGGGAAAAACCATACAGACTCTCAACTACATCAAGCGAACCCCAAACAAACGACCTGTCATTGTGGTGTGCCCTGCCACCATGAAATACACGTGGCAGAATGAAGCATACCAGCATTACAAGATGGAGTTTCATGTTCTCGAGGGGCGCTGCCCGGAGCATGTGCAGCATCTGAACACAAAGTTCGTAGTGATTAATTACGAACTTCTGGAGTCCTGGCTCCCGGTGCTGCTTGCCATGAAGCCAAGCATGCTGGTTCTCGATGAGTGTCACTACGCGAAGAACCGTACAGCCAAAAGGACCAAAGCTGCACGGAAACTATCCAACGAATGCAAGCATGTAATTGCACTGAGCGGAACACCCATCACCAACAAGCCCTCTGAATACTGGCCGGTTCTCAACATGGTGCGCCCGGACCTGTTTCCAAACTTCGTCAAGTTTGGATGGGCTTATTGCAGACCGCGTCACACGCGATGGGGATGGGTGTTCGATGGTTCCAAGGATACGGATAAGCTGAACAAGCTGCTGACGGATACCTGCATGATCCGAAGGTTGAAAGCGGAGGTGCTTGCGGAACTCCCAGCCAAAACCAGAAAGGTGATTCCATTAAAGCTCTCGATAGGAGCGCGCAAAAAATATGCTGAAGCTCGGGATGATTTCCGAAAATGGATTCGAAAGAACAATCCTGCAAAAGCCAAGCGAGCACTCAAAGCGGAGGCGGTTTCCAAGCTGGGTTATCTGGTGCGTTTAGCCTCCGAGCTAAAGCGTCCCATCCTCATCCAATGGATACACGAGTTCCTTCAAAACAATCCGGATGAAAAGCTTGTGCTGATGACCATGCACACCGAAACCATTGAATCGTTGCGTGGGGCTTGGAAGGACATTCTTGTAATCAACGGGAGCGTGAAGGGGCGCGACAGAACCGACGCGGTGCGCATTTTCCAAACCAATCCCCGGCACCGGCTGCTTGTTGGCAACATCAAAGCAGCAGGCATAGGTGTGACACTCCATGCGAGCAGCAACCTTGTGTTCCTGGACCTGCCATGGTCTCCCGGGGACCTGATGCAAGCAGAGGATCGAATCCATAGGATCGGACAGAAGGATCGTGTGCTTATCCAATACCTGCTGGCACTTGGAACCGTGGAGGAGAACCTGATGAAACTGCTTCGGACCAAGTCCCGCGTTCTTAACAATGTCCTCAATGGTGGGAGCACCGACACGGACCTTTCCGTCTTCAATGATTTGTTCAAAGCACTCGCAGCATGAAAAGCAAAATATCAAGTGTGCCGCTGGATGCTAAAAAGCCCAGCCACAGAGCCACCATATTCATCCAACACTTCCCGACCCAGCTTCGGGAGGACTTCAAGCAACACGTGCGGGAACACAACGACGGGGAATGCATGAGGGACGCGCTCATCCGCGTTTTCACGCGATTTGTAGGGTCTGCCGGCGTCCTTCCCATAAAAACGCGGACAAGGCACAAGAGCGTGCGGATGAGGGGTATTGCTACATCCCCTCTGTATGTGCAGGGACTCCCCAACACCACCAAAAGTGCCTTCAAGTCCACCTGCTACTCGATCAACAAAACAATGAAGGATGTTTTGATCTTACTCATGGAGCACGAAATGCAGAAAGGAGAAAGCAGGAAAGCATGATCTATATACGCATGAGGGACATCAATTGGGACGGTTTGGATAAACTCCACGCCATGCTCCGGGAAGCTGCAAAAGAACAACAGGTGATCCCAGCAAACCCGAAGATGAAAGTATGGTGCCACCAGTGCGGCACCTATCACAACGCGGTTTGCTGCAATCTGGAGAATCAAAGCAGGAGTCCTCTTGCTTGCAGCCTTGTCAAATGAACATACGCGACGTGTTCAACAGGCTGGGTGTGCCCTGGCTGGATTCCGGGCACCACCATTGCCGTCCCGGCTGGATCCAAATTGACTGCCCGTTCTGTGAAAGCCAGGGCAAGTTCCACATGGGATACAACCTGAGCAGCCCCCGGTTCCATTGCTGGGTCTGCCGGGGCCATTCCGTATCATGGGTGCTGAGCAAGCTGGGCATGCCTGTCAACGATGCGAAGCAGGTCGCACAGGTGCTTTCCCGGGAGGAGCTGGACCTCGATGGTGTGGAACTGCGGGGGAAGCTTGTGGAGCCCGCAGGACGCGGAAAGCTTAAAGAAGCGCACAGATCCTACCTCCAACGACGCGGATTCAAACCCAGTGAGATTCGATCTGTTTGGGGAGTGGAGGGCATTGGTCCTTTTGGATTGCGGTTGTCCTGGCGCCTTTACATTCCAATCATTTCAGGCGGACGGCGGTTGTCCTGGACCACACGAAGTTTGAACAATACGGGACAACGTTACATCTCAGCATCCCCTCAGCAGGAGGCGGTGAACCACAAGCACCTCGTTTATGGGATAGATCACTGCTTTAAATCGATCGTAATTGTGGAGGGTCCTACAGATGCCTGGCGGGTGGGTCCGGGAGCTGGTGCATTGTTTGGCCTGGCATGGTCCACACACCAACTCGAAACACTTTCCAAAATACCAAACCGGTTTATCTGCTTTGACAACAGCATGGAAGCGCGTGCGGCATCCCGGGAACTAGCTGGTCAGCTGAATGTGTTCCCGGGAACAACATCGATTGTTGAGCTGGACGCGAAGGACCCGGGATGCGCTTCGGAAAAAGAAATCCAACAACTTAGAGAGGAAGCGGAGCTATGAGTGACAAGTTTGTGGAAGATACGGAATTCAAGGAAACCACGGTGTCACAGCGAAAGGTTCCCGTGGAGGAGGTGGTGCAAATGGAGGACTGCATCTTTGCAATGACCTCGTGGAGCATGGAGGCGCGATACCTGCTTCTGCATGCGAATGCTTGGGTGAAAAGGGGACTGCCAACAGACTTGAAGCGCCTGCAGAAACTGAGTGGACTTGGGCGCAAGCGATTCACACGGGCTGTGGCGGAACTTCGGCAGCATGGCTGCCTGACAACAGACGCACAACAGGATGAAGACGGCAGATTCACGGCGTCCAAAACCGTTTACGATCTGCCGCATGATAAACTAGCGAGAATAAAAGAGAAGCTTGTGGCGTATTTAAGGCGTAGGTATGGGACGTTTTTAACCATTTCATGTGGTGATACGGATGATACCCAATTTGCCCCTTGGGGGCTTAATCGGGACCATAATACTACCCCCCTAAAGGGGGTAGGTAGGGGAGTGGGGGAAGTTGGGAGTGGAAGAGTAGGTATAAAAAGAGAATACAAGGCCACAAGTTCAGGCGACGTCTGCCGGGCGTTCCTCGAAGGATTGGTACTTCCAAGAAGATGGCACATGTTGCCAGGAAGGGATCGTCCAAGGAAGGGATATACCCCAGATGGATTGAACACCAGAACCTACAACATCTGGAAACGCCAGGAGGAAAACCTAGCCCAACGGGAAAAGGGTGGAGCCCCAGCCGTTCTGGAAGTGCTTAGATGGTATGTTGAACACGTTGACGACCCGTGGACTCCGGTCTGCCAGTCGTTCCCCACCTTTGCGGAGAAATATGAAACAATTAGAAAAGCAGCCATACGGGACGGTTTGGAGATACGGGACTGGGCTCCTGGAAACGAGGATTACAAGCCCACATGGGAGCAGCTCTCGAGCATGGGCTTCACGAACAAGCAGATAGTTGAAATGGGCATTCAAAAGAAATGAAGGTCCATAAGTATAAGTCCTCGGACGAAAAACTGGTTCTTACAGCCATGATCGTCCATGACGAGGTTTTGCGCCGGCTTTACAAGCACCTAGCTGACGACACCGATCCGTTTCGATCGAGGTGGTCTAACGAGGTTTGCCGCTGGTGCTTCCGCCATTTTTCCAAGTATGGGAAGGCACCACGAAAGAACATCCTGAGCTATTTTCGAAAATACGGGGATCGTTCTAAGGACGAGAAGACCGTGGAGCTGATGGACCGGTTCCTCTCCGGTCTCAGTAAGGAATATGCCAACAGTGCTGGGATCAACGAGGACTTTGTGATAGACAGGTCCGTTGAGTATTTCACAAGGGTTCGATTGGAGCGGCTGCAAAAGGGTGTGGAGCAGTCCTTGGAGGGTGGGGAGGTGTCTCAAGCTACGGAGTTCGTTTCCAAGTTCCGAGCACCTGAATTCTCTAGTGAGGATTTCGTCAGCCCGTTTGACCACGACATCATCCGCAAGGCGATTCGACATAAGGAGAGTGAAGTGTTGATACAATTCCCGGGTGCTCTGGGAAAGTTCACCACCCCGTTTTTTGGGCGTGGGGATTTCATTGCTTTCACGGGACCGGAGAAACGAGGAAAGAGTTTTTGGCTCATGGAGTGTGTCTGGCAGGCTCTGCGGAACAGGCGCCGCGTGGCTTGGTATGGTCTGGGAGACATGTCCCAGGATCAAATGATGACTCGCTTGCTGGCGCGTGCTTCACGTCGTCCCCTGAGTGCGGGCAGTGTGCATGTTCCCAAGACTATTCACACGATCCGTGAAGCTCCGGATGTGGAATACAGGGTGCGCAATTATAGAAAACCCATGTCCGAGGAGGAGATCATGGCGGTCATGGACAAGCACAAGGGGCGGTTCGGTGGGGACAGGCTGATCCTCAAATGCACAGGTGGTGGTGTTCTTTCCGCGGAGGACCTCGAACAGGAAATGGAGGACTTCGCAAGGGATGACAATCTCCCGGATGTGGTGGTGATCGATTATGCGGATGAGCTGGCACCGAACGCGGGCTCTAGAAAAATGGAACCACGCCATCAGGAAAATGAAAAGTGGCGGACGTTGCGCCGTATCTCCCTTCGCAAGCATGTGTTGGTGATCACAGCATCCCAAGCGGCTGCGTCTGCTTACAAGCGATGGCTTATCAAGAAGGAGGATTTCTCCGAGGACAAGCGCAAACATGCACACGTGACCGGAATGCTGGGCATCAATCAGACGGAGGAGGAGAAGGAGAAGCGCATCTACAGATTGAACTGGGTGGACCTGCGTGAGGGCAAGTGGTCCTCCAATCAATGTGTCTGGACTGCAGGGGATCTTATTATGGGAAGTCCCTGCATGATTTCGAGCATGTGAGTGAGAAGGTATTGCGATGAGAGTTTTGGTTGACCGTGATCTAGCAGTAGCATTCCTCAATCGTCTTGGGATGGTTGATGCAGCGACGTGGCTCCCCGGAAAGATGGAGCGAGTGCTTTCGAAGGTCCCAAAGAAACTTATTACACATCTCAATCCGGTGGAGCATGCGTTTCACATGAGACTGCTGAGCATCCTGGAAGCTGGGGACTCCCCCAGCATTGCAACTAAGGGGGCGAAGAACCGGCAGGTGCGTTCGGTGCGTCCGGAACGGGACCGGTTTGGTTGCATCATTGGTTCGGTGGGAAACCTGACCGGCTCCCATTTGAATGAGGAGTGGCAGTCCGCTACAGACCTCGCTAAAAAGGCCGGGCTCTTTCGCGGACAAGCTTACGCATGGCTTCAAAATGCAGCAGCAGCGGGGAAGATAGAGTATCAGAGAGTGTCACAATACAGACTGAAAAAATGAAAAAGCAAACAATAACGAAGCGGTATGAGAACCTGCCGGCAGCTCATCGACAGCCCAACCATGACGGGCATTGTCGTTTGATTCACGGACACAACTGGGCTTTCGACATCACGCTGCAGTGTGTGAAGTTGGATGAGAACGGTTTTGTTGTGGATGTCGGAAAGATGAAACTTATCCGAAGCTGGCTGGAAAACAGATTCGACCACACCCTGCTCCTCAATGCCGATGATCCTATTCGGGGCGAATCCCAACTTGCTGTTCTGCAACAGTTGTCCAAGGTGGTGATTGTGGACAACTGTGGGATGGAGGGGCTCGCACGATATGTTTTGGAGCATGTCAATATCCTCATTGAACATGCACTTGAGCTGGAGGATTGGAAGGAACGTGGGGTGCAGGTTGTTTCCGTTACCTGTTTCGAGGACACCAAGAATTCCGCCACCTGCTCTCTTGTATGAACGCTTCAGACACATATCCTGTCCATGAACGGTTCCACGCCTTTCAGGGCGAGGGAAGACACATGGGGGTGAATGCATTCTTCATCCGGTTGTTCGGTTGTCCTGTTCACTGTCCTTGGTGCGACAGTGCGGGAACCTGGCATCCGAACCACATCCCAAAGGACATCTCCAAAATGACCGCGAGTGCTTTGGTCAAAGAGGTTCGGGAGAGTGGTGCTGAGAGTTGCATCATCACAGGTGGGGAGCCCTGCGTGCATGACCTGAACCCGTTGGTTGATGCATTGGACCGGGCACACGTGGCAGCGCATTTGGAGACATCCGGAGCATTCCCCATTCGCGGGAGCGTGACATGGACGGTGCTTAGCCCCAAACGATGGAAACTCCCCATTAACGAGACGGTCATGCGTGCGGATGAATTCAAGTTCATCATCGAAACACCGGAGGACATCCAGTTCTATCACAACCTGCTTTTTCCAAGCGGGGAGGATTCGTTGCTCCGCGAGGTGTGGCTGCATCCGGAATGGAGCAAGCGCCAGGACCCCACAGTGCTGAAAGCGATCTCGGATGCGGTTAAATCCAAGGAGAACAAATCCAGGCGTTTTCGGGCTGGGTGGCAGCTCCACAAGATGTATCAGTGCGATCTTTTGGACGACCGTTCGAAGGACCCGGTGCCGCTGGGTGGGGATGAGAAGAGAGGGTATTAAAAGCAACGTATGGAAAATTTGATACTAACAAATGAGCAGTGTGCTCAGGCTGCTTCGAACATGGGTTCCGCATTCCTTCAAGAGTTTGGAGAGCGCCAGGATTATGTTTATCAGGTTTGGGGTGTGCCTCGTGGAGGAGTTCCTGTAGCTTATCTTTTGGGCGGGTTCCCACAATTTCAGGTCACGGACCATGTGGAGGAGGCTGATTTGATTGTTGATGATCTTGTGGACAGTGGGAGAACGAAATCCTGCTACAAAGAATCACATCCAAATCTACCATTCCTGTCTCTTTTGGATTTTTGTGATGTTGGGAAGAGAGCCGGGCAATGGGTGGTGTTCCCGTGGGAGACTTCCAACGAACAGTCCAGCGAGGACGATATCATTGTCAGGCTCCTGCAGTATGTTGGAGAGGATCCTAACCGTGGGGGACTGCTTGAAACTCCCAAACGTGTGTTGAAGGCTTGGAAGGAGTGGACCAAGGGATACGGCATGAAACCGGAGGACGTGATCAAGACGTTTGAGGATGGTGCCGATGATGTGGATGAGATGGTCATGTTGGATCCGATACCGTTCTATTCCCATTGCGAGCATCACATGGCTCCGTTCTTTGGGAACGTGTTGATCGGATACATTCCGGACAAGCGCATCGTGGGGCTTTCCAAGTTCGTCCGTCTCACACGCATCTTCTCACAACGCCTGCAGGTGCAGGAGCGCATGACAGTTCAGATCGCCAATGCAATTCAGGAGACTCTTAAACCGCAGGGCGTCGCGGTCATTGTGCGTGCTCGTCACATGTGCATGGAGTCCCGTGGGGTTTGTGCATCCGGTGTGACGACGCGGACAAGCAAGCTGCTTGGGGTTTGTCGCAGCGAGGATGCTGCACGGCTCGAGATGCTGAAGCTTACGGACCTGAAATGAGCACCAAGAAGAAAAACGAACGCAAGCTCCTGAGAGCCTCCTCGGTCATTCTGGACTCTGGGGGCTTCTCCCTTTTCGTGAAGGAGGTTCGAAACAAAGCCAAGACCGAGTTCGAGCGGCGGAGGTTGGCGGACAAGTTTTACACGTTGGACAAGGGGTCGGTGTTTCGAACCTATGTGGACGAGTATGTCACATTCGTGAAGTCCCTTGGATATCCGATCATGTTTGCTAATGCGGACCGCATCTTTGATCCGGAATTCACTTGGGAGGTTCAGCAGTATATCGAGAAGACGCACAAGAGAAAGCCAATCCCCATTGTGCATTCGGAATCGGACATTAAGTGGATTGATCATTACAAGGACCGGGGATACAGGTTGGTCGCCCTTGGTGGGTTTGCTTGGAAGGGGTTGAACTGGGAGGCATATGATTGGATCGACAAGGTGTTTGTTCATGTGTGCCCGAAATCAAACGGATATAAGCCCACTCTTCGTCTGCATGGTTTCGCGCTCACATCCTACAAGTCCATCATGCGGTGGCCGTGGTGGTCCGTGGATTCCACATCCTGGTTGATGTCCTCTGCCACGGGTGGGGTATATGTTCCGCGGATGAAGAAGGGGCAATGGGATTTCAATACAGCTCCAATGATGGTGGACTTCTCGGACAAGTCCGCATTGCTGCGGGACAGGGACGAGCACAAGGTGGAGCGTCGGGACATGACGGACCATGCATTCACGGATCTCGAGGAGGTGCATGACAGACGAACGGATCGTGGTGGAGCGGACTACCATATTATCACCAAGGGGGCTCGTCACATTCGGACATGCAGTCTGCAGGTTCGAAAGGTCTGTGAGCAGTGGCTTGCATTCTGCGGTGTGGAGATGAAAGACATCAACGCCAGCATCGAGGTTGATGGTCGGGAGCCCTCCTACATCCAACGTTCCAAAGCGAATGTGACATATTTCAAAATGCTGGAGGAGAGCCGGCCGACCTGGCCGTATCCGTTGGATTCGCAGGTGCGCCGGAAGGTGAGCAACATGCCTTGTGGAAATCGTGGGGCTTTCCCGCAATCAGCATTGGAGAGGGAATCGTTATGAGAATGTATTTTTCAGGACAGCAGGCATTCGAGGGAAGCCCCGAACTGCTTGTGCGTAAAAAGAAGCCCAGCATCATGCTCACATACTGGGAGATCCACAAAACTGCCAACGGAGCATGCCGGCAGAGGCTTGATGCCTATGTTGAAAGAAAACAACGACAGAAAACAAAATGAAATACAACCGAGAAGAATTGCTGAAATTGCTGGCGCTGGCAAAGCCTGGCCTCTCTAGCAGGGACTTTGTTGAACAGTCCTCCTGCTTCGCTTTTGATGGCAAGTATGTGTTCACGTTCAATGACGAGGTGGCTTGCAGGGTCCCTCTGAAAACAGCGTTCCGCGGTGCGGTGAAGTCCGCCAGCCTTCTCTCCATTCTGGAAAAGGTGGAGGACAACGAGGTCGTGGTGCAGCTTTCCAAGACCGGGAAACAACTCATTGTCCGCACTAAGGGACGCAGGCTCCAGCTTGCGTTTGAATCCGAGATCCGCATGCCGTTGGAAGCGGTCGAAACACCCAAGGAGTGGAAGTCCTTGCCCCGATACTTTGATGACGCGATCCGGATGTGTGCCAGTTGTGTGACCAGCGATGAGTCCAAGTTCAAATTTACCTGCGTCCATCTGCATCCCAAGCACATTGAGGCGTGCGACAATTACAAGTTCGTTCGCTGCAGGTTCAAGACTGGGTTGAGGGTTCCGATCCTTGTCCGCGGGTCTGCGCTTGCTGGGGTGCATGAAATGGGATTCAACGAGATGTGTGTCACCAAGTTGTGGCTGCATCTTCGCAATTCGGAAGGACTGGTGTTCTCCTGTCGGCGGTTCCTGGAGGAGTATCCAAGCCTCGACAAGTTTTCCGGATTGTCCGGTGAGCCCTTCTCCCTCCCCAAGGGACTCGAGGTTGATGTGGACCTTTGTGAAGGACTGGTCAAGGAGCGGGAAGCAAGCCCCTTCCTCGAGATCGAACTGGAGCCCCGAAAGCTGACGCTCCGGGGTGTGGGGATGTCCGGCATCTTCACACGGGTGGCACGCACCACATACACCGGGAAGCCTGCGTTGTTCTCAGCTCGCCCCAGCTTGGTCCGGGATCTCCTGAGTGGGAACAGTGATGCACAGCTCTGCGATAATTCCGTTGTCTTCAGCGGCAGCGGTTCCGCGGGCAAGTGGGAGTTCGTGACCATGCTTGCAAAGAAGCTTGGCAGGGATGAGATGCCCGACACACCCGAGTGATGGATGCCTTTTTTGCAGACGAGGAGGAACTGGCAGGTTCCTCCCAAAGCATGCTCCCCAAGTGTGGTGTGTGCGGTCTTTATAAGAAATGCAACACCCCGAAAATGGCTGTTTCCGGGGAGGGTCGAAAACGTGTGCTCATTGTTGGGGAATCCCCGAGCAAGACGGATGATGAGGCGGGTGTTCCCTTTGCGGGTAATTCCGGAGAACACCTCCGGGATGTGCTTCACGACATAGACGTGGACATGGATCGGGATGCTTGGTTCACGAATGCGATCATTTGCAAATCCGGGAGTGTCACACCAAATACCGATCAGGTGAACTGGTGCAGGCCAAACCTGACAAGCACTGTGGAGAAGCTTGATCCGGTTGTTGTGGTTACATTGGGAATGAGCCCGCTGCAGTCCATCCTTCACAACAAATGGAAATCGGAGTTTGGCATCTTTTCGAGGTGGGTTGGATGGAGGATCCCATTTGCAGATCATTGGATTTTCCCAACCTACAATCCAAGCTTCCTGCTTCGTCAGGAGAACAAGACACTCAATCGGATGTTCTCCAATCACCTCAAGGCGGCTTTCTCTAAAAGGAACAAGCCCAAGGACCGTGGGGACATGGTCAAGCGTGTGCAGGTGGTGCAGGAGAATGCGGAGGTGGAGGAACACCTTGCTTGGTTTGATGTTCAGGGTGGCTGGGTTGCTGTTGACTACGAGACAAACGCACTCCGCCCCGACCACGAGAGATCCCAGATCTATTCCTGCGCGATCTCCAATGGGCGTCGAACGATCTCCTACATGTGGAATATCAAAACCGCTGCAATGACTTCAAGGTTCCTGAAATCCAGAAACACAATGAAGATTGCATCCAATCTGAAGATGGAGGAGCGGTGGACATTGAAGACCCTCAAACACCCTGTTGCGAACTGGGGATGGGACACCATGCTGGCGTCGCATGTTCTGGACAACAGAACATGGATCACGGGTTTGAAGTTCCAGTCCTTTGTCAAACTGGGGATGCCCACATACAACCAACATGTGGATCGATACCTCAAGTCGGTTGAAGGGTCTCCTTACAATCGGATTCACAAGGCGGATCAGAATGCGGTTCTGGTCTATGGTGGGTTGGATGCGCTTTTGGAATATAGGTTAGCAATGCTCCAGAGAAAGGAGATGGGATATGGGTAAGAGTTTTACCACGCGGGATGGTTATCAGCTTCTTCATGACGGTTGTGTCGAGCTTTCACGCATCGAGCACACGGGCATTCGTGTGGATCGTGGACAGCTGAAGAAGAACAAATCGGAGCTTGCGGAAGCTATCGAGGACACCAAAAACAACATGCACAATTCGGGGGTGTGGAGGACATGGAGGAAGCGGTTCGGAAAGAACTCCAATCTGAATTCACGCAAGCAGTTTTCCGAGGTGTTGGATTCGATGGGGTATGTCATTGAAGCACGCACGGCAAAGGGTGCTCCCAAGATGGATGAGGAATCGTTGTCAAATCTGGACATCCCATTTGTTCGGGACTTTGTGGATTTGATGAAGTTCGAGAAGACAATGAACACATACATCCTCGCGATTGAGCGTGGGTTGGATACACGTTCCAGATTGCATCCGGTGTTCAACCTGCACACGGTCCAGACCTACAGGTCCAGCAGCGACTCCCCCAACTTCCAGAACATGCCGGTTCGGGACAAGCGCCTTGCGGATTACATTCGGACCTTGTTTGTCGCGTCTCCCGGGTGCTTGCTGCTTGAGAATGACTTCAAGGGCATCGAGGTCTCCGTGTCCGCGTGCTATCACAAGGACCCGAACTTCATCTCCTATATCACAACGCCTGGAAAGGACATGCACCGGGACATGGCTGCTCAGCTCTACATGTTGGAGCCCGGCGATGTCAGCAAGGAGGCCCGGTATGGGGCAAAGAACAAATTCGTCTTCCCGCAGTTCTACGGGGATTATTACGTGAGCTGCGCTCGTTCCCTATGGGATTGGATAGGCAAGGGGGAACTCAAGGGACCGGATGGACAGCCCCTGAAAAAACACCTGCAGAAAAAAGGGATTAGAAAGCTGGGTGCATGCAACCCGGATGAGAGACCCGTGAGCGGTACTTTTGAGAAGCATGTGCAAAAGGTGGAGAATGATTTCTGGAACAACCGGTTCATGCAATACGGCAGGTGGAAAAAGGATTGGTTTCAGCAGTATCTCCGCAAGGGGTATTTTGACATGCTGTCCGGTTTCCGTGTGCTTGGAGACTATAACCGAAAGCAGGTGTGTAATTATCCTGTTCAGGGTTCCGCGTTCCATTGCTTGCTTTGGTCCCTGATTCAGGTGAACCGGAAACTCCGCAAGTACAAGATGCGCTCCCGCATTGTGGGGCAGATTCATGACTCCATGATCAGCGATGTTCGCATCGAGGAGCTTCATAACTTCCTTTGCATCATGGACGAAACGACAACAGTGGAACTTCGAAAGCATTTTCAATGGCTCTCTGTTCCATTGGAGATCGAGTGCGAGGTGTGTCCGGAGGGTGGGTCCTGGAACGACAAGCGTGAGGTCGTTTTCAAGGATCGTGCTTTTGAGATTCCCGGGAGCCCCGGAAAGTTCACGCGCAGGCAGGATCGGTTCCTATCCAAACTCAACCAGTCAAACAAATGAGCGAAAAGAAAAAAGAACTCTACAAGAAACACAGACCATCCAAGTTCAAGGATGTGCTCGGGCAGGAAGCTTCGCTGTCTGTTCTCCGGGGAATGGTCAAACGGAAGCAGGTGCCTCATGCGATGCTGTTCACCGGTCCCTCCGGTTGTGGGAAGACAACGGTGGCACGTATCCTGGCGAAATACATCAAGTGCAGTGAGCACGACCTCGAGGAGAAGAACTCCGCGGATTTCCGTGGTGTGGATACGGTTCGGGAGCTGCGGCGCAATGTCATGCTCTCCCCGATGCACGGGGAGGTGCGTGTTTGGATCATTGACGAGTGTCACCGCATGACCCGGGATGCACAGGAAGCTATCCTCAAGCTCCTCGAGGACGGACCGGACCATGCTTACTTCTTCCTTTGCACCACCGAGCCGCAGGCGCTTATCAAGGCGATCCATACCCGTTGCACGCAGGTTCACCTCAAGGGACTCGACAAGGCTGCTGTCGCGGACGCTGTGCAGCACGTCATCGATTCAGAGGGCCTAACCGTGCCCGAAGGCGTAATGGACGCAATAATCGATGACAGCGACGGCTCCGCACGCAAAGCACTGGTTCTGCTTGAACAGGTGGCGTTCCTTGGTGGGGAGCAGGAGCAGCTTGCAGGATTGCGCAGCACCAGCCTCAACAACAATGCAGCCATCGAACTGTGCCGCATGTTGTCGGATGCCAAGCCTCCGTCATGGCGGGAGGTGTCCGCATTGCTGAAGAAACTCGAGGAGGAGCCGGAGACCATGCGCCGCATGCTGCTTGGGTATTTCACATCCGTGCTGCTCAACACACCCAGCTTGGGACCACGAGCCAACATGTTTGCTGGCTTGATCGAAATTTTCGAGGACTCCTACTTCCAGTCTGGCCGCCCCGGTTTGGTCAAGGACTGCTACGAAGCGGTGGATATGCGTAACACCCGGAGAAAGTAAGCAGCAATGAAGAACCAATCCAAATTTGAAGTGCAGGTTCCGGACCTCGTCCTCTATGAGGACCAGTTGAGCACACACTGCATCGACCTGCCGGGTCAGGTGTGGAAATACATGAACCTTGCCAGTGAAATACGCCGTGAGGTGGACCGATGCCGCTCCCGTTTGAAAAGCGTGTCCTTGAATGTTGCGGACAGGGTTCGGGACACCCCCGAGATGTTTGGGATCGAGAAGCTCACGGAAAAGGCGTTGCTGCAGGTTGTGGAAGCTCACGAAGATGTTCTGTCTGTTGAGGATGAAATCAGCGACCTCAACCACAAACTCGGACTTGCGAACAACGCTGTAGCAGCCCTGGACGTGATGAAGCGTTCGTTGACCTTGATGGTGGACCTGCACAAGACGGGATGGTTTGCAGAACCCAGAATCGATGTCGAGGGGCGGGAAGCTGTTGAGAAGCATGAAACAAAGACAGTGCGCACTCGCGTGAAGGTCAAAGCTCCGAAAGGCCGCACCGGGAAGAAATGATCTTACTGATACTCAAGTCCCTCCTGTTCTGCATGGTGGTGCTGCCTGTTGCAGCATACATCTTCGGCGCGTTCGCGACCGCTGGTTCAAGAGCAGCAATGAGGAGGAACAACAAAACCAAAAACAGAAGCCATGGCTAAAAGAACAAAACCAAAGAAATATCAATACGCATCGGCCCGTGAAAAGGCCCAGAACTCCGAATCCGGTTTTCAGGCGCCCTACCTGAAGTTCGACGGGGATCGTCCCACGTTCTACAAACCGAAGGAGGGGATCAACATGATCGATGTTCTCCCATACCCGGTTCAGGGGGGTGGGAATCCGAATGCGAGCGAGGGTCTGCTCCACTATGAGCGCACCTATTATGTCCACCGGAGTGTGGGCGCGTCGGATGAGCCGCACTTGTGCGCCCGGATGATGTACAAGAAACCGTGTCCGATTTGCGAGGCGCGTGCTCGTTTGTCCAAGAAGGGGGACGCCAGCAAGGAAACGGAAGACCTGATCAAGGCCCTAGCACCCAAGCAACGACAGCTCTTCAACGTGATCAACACGAAGGACCGCGACAAGGGTGTTCAACTCTGGGATATCTCCTACCACCTCTTCGGGAAGCAGCTCGATCGCCGCATCCGGGACAGTGATGAGGACGATGGTTACGAGGATTTCTTCAAGCTGGACTCCACCGGTTCCACGCTTCGTGTGGGGTTTGAGGAGCGGACGCTTGGGGTTGCGTTCCTTGATGCCGGGACCATCGATTTCAAGAAGCGTCGCGAGGAGTATGATGAGGACATCCTTGACGAGGTTTACGATCTTGACGAGATCCTACATCTGACACCTTACGACAAACTGAAAGCCATCTTCCTTGAGGCTGAGGACGAGGACGAGGACGCGCCCAGCAGCAAGAAGTCCAAGTCCAAGGGACGGCGTTCGAAGAAAGACGAGGAGGAGGACGACGAGGAACTCGAGGAGGACGATGACGAGGAAGAGGAACTCGACGAGGAAGAGGAACTCGACGAGGAAGAGGAACTCGATGAGGAAGAGGAAGAGGACGAGGATCCTTTCGAGGAAGAGGACGACGACGACGAGGATCTCGAAGAGGAAGAGGAAGAGGATCCTGCACCCGCTCCCAAGCGTCGACGTTCTTCGAAGAAACCTGCCGCGAAGAAACCTGCCGCGAAGAAATCGAAAGCAGCCAAGAAACCTGCCGCGAAGAAACCTGCCGCGAAGAAACGCCGCGGACGTCGATAGGAATTCATCCCGGCCCGTGCCGATATGAGAAACAACCAACAGAAATCGGGTGCTGTCCACACGGGCAGCACCCTTCTCAATTTAGCCTGCACTGAATCACCTGAAGTGGGATACCTCCCGGGGACCTACTATTATTTGGTTGGTGATAGCAGCAGCGGGAAGACATGGTTCTCCAAGACCTGCTTCGCGGAAGCTTGTCTGAACAAAGCTTTTTCAAAACACCGTCTTATTTTTGATGATGTGGAGAATGGTTCACTGATGGATGTGAAGCATTTCTTTGGGAAGTCCGTTTACGACCGAACCGAACCACCAAAGGGGACACGCGCTAAGCCTGTGTTCAGTGAAACGGTGGAGGACTTCTACTACAACATCACGGACGCACTCAAAAAGGGTGTGCCGTTCATCTACGTTCTGGATTCCCAGGACTCGCTGGACTCAGCTGCAGCAAGAAAGAAGTTCAACGAACAGAAGAAGGCTTCGGAATCCGAAAAGGATTCAGCTGGTTCCTATGGGGACGGCAAAGCCAAATACCACAGCGAGAACATTCGACGTGTGATCACGGGACTCCGAAAGACTGGGAGCATCCTGATCATCATTGGACAGACAAGGGACAACCTTGGATTCGGTTTTCAGAAGAAGACGCGGTCCGGTGGCAAGTCCCTTCGGTTTTACGCACACGTTGAAATGTGGACCAGTGTGGAAAAGACCCTCAAGAAACGAGTCCGGAAAAAGGACCGCACGATTGGAAATCGTGTACTGGTTGAGGTGAAAAAGAACCGGGTGTCCGGAAAGATTGGAAAGGATCGAGCTGTTCGGATCCCCATACTGGTCGGACATGGCATCGATGACGTGGGCTCCTGCGTGGATTACCTTATCGAGGAGGAGCACTGGAAGAAGAGCAAGGGACAGGATGGGAAGACCAAATATCTGGCTTCCGAATTCGATGTCCGCGGAGGACGGGACCAGCTTGTCCGGTATGTGGAGGAAAACGATCTGGAGAAACAACTGGCGCAGGTGGTGGCTGATGTCTGGATGGAAATCGAAGATGCTTGCGCACCGAAACGAAAAATGAAATACAACAAGCAACATGGCACATCCCAAGATTGAAAAAGATCCCGAGAACAGCACCTTTTGCCACAAGGGTCAGCTGACACCAGCGAACGACAAGATGGTTTTGGATAACGATTTCAAGAACACCGTGGCGGACATCGTGTTCCGGAGGGGCTTGTCCCTGAAAGCGTGCATGGTGGAGCTGCAGAGAGGCAGCAGCTCTGTCGGAACCTTCCTCGAAGGGAAACTGGCACGCAATTTCGAGAACTGCGCATACGACTGCAAGACAGCCAAGCGGGATGTTCGTGAACCCGTGAAACTCATCCGCAAACTGCGCCCCAAACGCGCCAACAAGGGGCGATGGCTTTTGATGGAAGTGTGGTTTTTGCACGACTGCTATCGCTACACGGAGCCCCTGTTCATTCAAACGATTGCGAAGTGGCTTGATCGTTCCTTGGAGGAGGTGGTGGAGAAATACAAGGAGGTCAACGAAGCAGAGCCCCGCTATCAGGAAAACAAAGATGAAAAAGACACCGAAGACAAAATCCTCAAAGAAGAGTTCGAAGGAACCACCCATCCGTTCCCAGCCGCGTTCGGGTCCAACCCAGTTAAAGAAGCGTAAGAGTCTCGAACACCGGACGGAATTCCTGGCAAGCATTTCTCAGGAGGACTTTGTCATTGCGGGTCTATACCTGGCGCGGTGCAGGGGGAAGCTCTTGTTGCCATTGCCCACACTTCGTGAAATGCGGGACGAGCTGCTCGTGCTTGGTCCTGCATCGGAGTTCCTGCGCAACATGCGTCCCAAGACACCGGGAACCAAATATCCAATGAGAATCAAACACCTAGCCCTCTACATGTATTTCACGCACACAGACTGGCGCAAGTGGTGGAAGGAGCAGTCCAAATGAGTACCTGGCTTGTGTTGGACTGCCCGTTCCTTTGCCATCGTGCATTCCATTCCACGGGTGCTCTGCGCCATGATGGGGAAGCCACGGGTGTGGTGTTTGGATTCATGAAAACACTGGGGGAGCTGACGAACCAGTTTGCAACGGACGATGTGGTGTTCTGTTTCGATTCAAAACACTCACTTCGTCAGGACGCCTACCCACATTACAAATCTGGACGCAGGAGCAGGGAGCAGACGCAGGAGGAGCGGGAAAGCTATGACGAGTTCCATCAGCAGGTTGTTCAGCTGCGCCGCCGCTGGCTTCCGGAGTGTGGTTTCAGGAATGTGTTTTGCTACAAGGGATTGGAATCCGATGACATCATGGCAATGTTGTGCAACACCATTCCGGAGACGGATGACATTGTGTTGGTGACCTCGGACATGGACCTCCTGCAATGCTTGAAACATAATGTGATCCTATGGTCCCCATCCAAGGGAATCCCCATCACGGAAATTTCCTTTCGGACGACATGGGGCATTCCCCCTTCAAGCTGGTCCATGGTCAAAGCCATTGCAGGCTGCAGTTCGGATGATGTGCAGGGTGTGCGTGGTGTGGGGGAGAAGACCGCTGTGAAGTATTTGAAAGGGGATCTTGGGACACACCTAGCCACACACGCACGAATCATCAGTGCTCAGGGAAGAGCCATGGTGGAACGCAATCTGCCGCTGGTATCCCTGCCCCATTCAGCAACACCCGTTCCCAAGCTGAAGAAGGATCAAGTGACCAAAACCAAATGGAAGCAGGTGTGCAGCGAGCTGGGAATGCGCTCTGTCGCTGGACGTCCTCCAGTTTCCTGCAGAAAGAGCTAAAACATGCGAGCAAAGAAAGGAAGCGCGTTTGAGCGCGAAATAAGCAAGCGTCTGTCACTGTGGTGGACCGAGGGGGTCCGGGAGGATGTGTTCTGGCGCAGTGCTGGTTCCGGTTCCCGGGCGACCACGCGTGCCAAGCAGGGGAAGACAACCCATGGCAGCTATGGGGACATTGCTACATTGGATCCCATAGGAGACCCCTTGTTGGAGATGTTCACTATTGAACTCAAGCGTGGGAACACAATCAAGGATCCATGGGACTTGGTGGATGAACTGCCGGGAAGACGCAGCAAGCCCCAGAAGTTTGAGGAGGCACTCGAACAGGTGGTGACGTCCCAAAGACAAGCCGGTTCCCTGTATTGGATGCTCCTTTGCAAGAAGGATGGTCGTGTCCCGATGGTGTATGTGCCCCGGAGGTTTGTTTCGGATTATTACAAATACTCAAGGGACATGAACAGGTTGCACCCCACAGCTTCTTTCAAGCTTCTGATACGCTTTACGGAAGGGGTGCATGAAATGTCCTTTTGTGCGTTCCCCCTTGAGGAGTTTCTGGATGCTGTGGTTCCCGGTGAGATAGTGGAAGTGAACAGACATCTTCGACGGAGGATGTCCAAGAAAAACAAAAACTGATATCAGAATCCAAAAATGAAAATCGTTGTAATAACATCGGGCGGCATGGACTCAGCGGTCCTGCTGCACAACCTGGCGAGAGAGGGGCATGAATTGAAAGCTCTGGGTGTGAACTACGGGCAGCGGCACCGGAAGGAGTTGTCATTCGCTGCCGCGCAGGCAGCGAACCTCGGCATTCCATACCAGACTGCGGATTTGCGCTCGTTGTGGGAACTGCTCCCCGGGAGTTCCCAGACAGATCCGGATGTGCCTGTTCCGGAAGGTCACTACGAGGAGGAGTCCATGAAGCTCACCGTTGTTCCCAACCGTAACATGATCATGCTTTCGGTGGCGGTGGGACATGCTATTGCGTTGAAGTATGACGCGGTGGCTTATGGTGCGCACTATGGGGACCATGCTGTCTATCCGGATTGCCGGGACACCTTTGCTTCGGCGATGGATGCTGCGGTGCGGTTCTGTGATTGGCACAAGATGGAGCTACTGCGGCCGTTTGTGGGGATCAGCAAAGCGGAAATCGCGAAGCTGGGGAGTGATTTGAACGTCCCCTTCCACCGGACGTGGAGCTGTTACAAGGGCGGTGAGAAGCACTGCGGACGTTGTGGCACCTGCGTCGAGCGACGGGAAGCGTTCCACCTTGCAGGTGTTGCGGACCCTACACAATACGCGGACGACGCCCCCAGTTTGGAGGACATGGTGCGAAATGGGTGGAAACTGTAGCATTGTCCTCTGATTCTAACCGGTCCCTACATGGGGCCGGTTTTTTGTTTTCCACGAGAGACGTGTCCTGTGATCTTCCGTCGCTGGAGAATCCGGCATCCAACCCTAGTTTCCACGAGAGATGTGTCCTGTGATCTTCCGTCGCCGGAGAATCCGGCATCCATTGCCGGATTCTCCGGAGAAGGTTTTCCAATTC
>CENR01073799.1_pt1 | contig 77083 bp, 89 predicted proteins | sample 530181 | NCBI WGS metagenome assembly CENR01 (sample SAMEA2619677, study PRJEB7988) | marine metagenome | biome: marine biome (ENVO:00000447); feature: surface water layer (ENVO:00002042); material: "saline water (ENVO:00002010), including plankton (ENVO:xxxxxxxx)" | depth 5 m | reverse complement strand
GTATCTTCACTTTCTCTAAATCTATTTCAGCTTCCTTAAAGGACATTTCCATTTTGTACTTAGCCTGTAGTTCCGCTAACCGTTCTTCTTCCGTCTGTGGGCATAGTATAGTTTCTGAAGCTACCCTACCCTCGCTATCGTATACGCGGGTTGCCGTTGCTCCATTGGTTCCTTTATAGATTATGGTGGTATCTCTATGTATGGGTTCCTTTGGAGCTGGCAGTATCACTATCTGATCACCTGGCCTTGTTATTCTTTCGTAAAAACTTTCGTTTACTTCGAATTCCTCTTCCAGATTTACCTTGGTTACGTCTTTTAAAGGGTTGCAACCAAAAAACAAAAAAACTAGAATAATAAATATTTTTTTCATTAAGCTGCTCTTTTAATTGGGTATTGTCTTACCCATGCCGAATTATAAACAAAGGCATCGTTCTGAGCGTTTTTATAATCCCCGTGTATAAACCCGTTATAAATCGCTAAACGTGTGTACCTAGTAACAGCAATTAAAGCTTCAAGTAATATTCCTTGATTCTCTTTAAAGTTATCACAAGTAATATCACAAGCACCCAAAAAATTATAGGTATGTTCTGAATAACCGCTACGACCTTTTGATTTTTCCCAAGCAGTATTTCTGTAAGAGCTTTTAAGGGATACGTAGAGTTTGATGTCACAATTATATTTTTCATTGATGTAGTTTTCTGCATCTACTAACGGAGCCATATGAGCAACATAAGCAACGGTCTCCACTTTAGAAGGAAGACCGTCACCTCTAATATCATAATTTTTTATATCACGAATAGGATACATTACAATGTAGTGTTAGTTTTAGTTATTTCTCTATACAACTGATTCAGAAATACCGAACCTAGACCGCCTAAGAATAATACAATAAAATTACTATCACTTGCAATAGTACCTAAGTAAGCTAATCCTGTAGTGATCAAAGGAACTGCTATCAATGTTACCGTTCCAGTTACGAAAGGTAATATCTTTTTTACAAGCCACGTAACCCCTAAGGTAATAAGCGGCATAAGCCATGTTAATACCGATGCGGCACTACTGAATTCAATGGTTTCTTCTTGCGCCATACCTAATAAAGGCACAAATAATAATAATGCTAATCCAATGTTGGCGAATCCTGCTTTTTTCCAAAGTAATTTTAATTTGTCCATTTCTAAATGTTTAGTTATTAATGAATAAAGTTAATGATATTAATTAATTGAGCGCAAAGAGTCTTTCTCTATATCCAATATTTTCTCGGTGTCTTCATATACTTCTATACTCTGTATCACTCCATCTTGATCCATTACCATTTTAAAATTAATTATAGGTATCGATATCCCGTACACTAAAGAATCCAATCCATCAAGACCAGGGAACTTATGGCTATATACCGGAATGGTCACCGAATCGTTTATTTTAGAAAATTCCAATGTGTCCACGGGTGCCCACCTCGCCAGAACCAAACTATCCGTCGTTGTCCAACCTTTACCTATAGCTCCTGGTGCAATTTCCTCATTGCTTTTACCTAATAAAGAAAACCTATCACAATTGTAATAGATTTCATATCCTTTGTTCATTCCGTTTATCCGGAATACCCACCTGTCTTTCATTTTCATCTTACGATACCAAGGAACATCTAAGTTGTTCATGGTCGTAGTAGTACTGTTCATAGCTTCTTTTAAAACGACTATTTCAGTTTCCTGTTCGGTAACCTTATTTTTTAACTCTTCGTTTTCATAACGGACTATATGTAAATTGAACAGTGCAATTACACCAGTTCCCCATGCGGTCATTTTTTGATGTTTCTTTATCCATACAAAAAATCGCTTAAGATGTAAAAAGACAACTGCTCTGTTGACTTTTGAAATTACATACCTTTTAAACTTCAAAAATCTTAGAAGCAAAACAGTTATCATTCGTTCGGGGGAATTTGTTTTAATCGCTTACTAAGATCGATATAAAATCGAGAAAGATCATTACTATAAAAATTATGGTAGCTAACATAGTTTTTAAATTAAAGGTTTGTTAGGGTCTACACCAGTTTTTTTTATAAAATCCTGTGTGATTTTTTTATCTCTAGCTTGTTTAAGCTGGTCGAGCATTTCACGTTTTTTAGGTCCGTATGCCATACTTGCCAATGAATAGCCGATAGTAAAGAAAGAAGCTTCTTCTTTTACCGCTATACCAAAATCTAACAAAGTATCCGTAATACCCGTAGGAACTAAAATAGTTACTGCAGAAAGTATTACGGTAGCAGCAGTATGCCATATCCAAAATGGAGAATTATCCTTTATAAACGTCCAAGTGTTTAATTGTGATCTGATAACCCATACTTTTATTACAATATACAGTAAAAGGGCAAGAAACGAAAATCCTACGTTAATACCGAAGTCGATATAGGTTTCTGGGTCTTGTAACAAGTACTTGTACTGTTCAACTGTTTCCGATAAGATTTCTGTTTCTTGCATTATCTTCTATTTAAAATTATCCTTATTCTTTTTGTAAATTAACAGATCATAAAGCGATGCCGAACAAACCTAAAGCCCATACCATTAATAAATCTCCCATAACTACCACTTTATATAAGGCTTGATCCGCATACATATCAGAAATAATACATAGTATGTGAATAGTGCCGTTGTCATTTTAATATGATAACAAAATATACTCTATCTCTCTCCTTATTTTATCGCCCTTCGGTACATTAGGGTTTGTTGGCTCAACGGGGTCTGGTGCTGTGCCATTACTCTCTGGGTATACATGGCTACCATAATTCTGTGCCCAAGCTAAAGAACCTAGCATAGTAGTTCTAATAGAAAACCAAGAATTGTTAACAGTAACTACGCTTTCTAGTCTACTCATAAGTTCTGGATTGTGCGCTGCGGTCATATACCAACCGTAAGACTTATAACCCGCTACTTTAGGATCTACTCCACTTTCTTTTGAGCTGTACGATCCGTCAATCATAAATCTACCTTCAATAGGAATGTTGTTATTAAACCATTGTAAGTTGTTATAGGTATTACTAAAAGAAACTAAATCGGATTTATCCCAAATACCATAACCGTTCTCATAACTTTCTACATAAAATTCTACTACATCACTAGAATGGTCAGTGTCTTGTACAGTATTTTGATCCCAGTCCCAATACCACGATTGGTTTTCAGAATCCACAAAAAAGAATTGATCAGAAAACCTTGCACCTGGGTATTTGGAATTACTAGGAAACCCGTCGGTTACTATATTGTCATATACAGTTTTATATATAGTTTTATCAGTCATTATATGTAAATTCATTGCTATCAATGCCCAATGACTAGTCATGTGAGTAAAAACCCTGTAGATGTTATTTATGCTTTGACTGTAAAAATAATCCCATACATTATTTTCTGTCCAAGCTAAAATATAATTATATTCATCTTGGTATGTAGTTCCTGCCCAACCTGATTGTCCATGTGCTGTACTTCTTAAAACAGGACTTTCATACATAACCCTTAAAACATTGGTGATTTCTCTCCAACTATAAGAAACCCATAAAGGAACTCCATCAGGATAATCATTAGGACTTCTATAACCCGGCCAATTGTAATGTTCACCTGTACTCATTAAAACGGATTTATTCATCATTATATGAGCCATTTCCAAGATGTTATTAAGCCATCTTTCTTCACCAGTAACAACCCACATTTTATAAAGACCTTTAACATACCAGCCCCAATAATAAATATCTTGTGAAAATCTATTATTTACTGGTCCTTGACTAGCGTCTCCATAAGCTGTTACAGAGTCATATGAAACCCAACGTTCTTCAAATAGTTCAGTATAATCAGGTGTTTGTGCGTTAACTAAACCTGCAAAACAAAAAGCAAATACTAATAATAGTTTTTTCATCTTAATCATCTTTAAGTTTCATCGAAGCTTTTACTCTAATTTTAGATGCAGTTGCTTCATTAGCTACAAAACCATAATTCAATTGCACTTCTGTAGCCTGTGCAGTAAATTCGCCTTCAAATAATTGCCAATCTGTGTTAGTTGCGCCATACACTATGTTTTCGACGTCTACGCCATCATATCTAATTAATCTACCATTACCGGGATTCTCCGTAACTTTCATCCAAATTTTGTACTCATAAACTTCACCTACAGTAACAGGACTAAGAAAGTGACGCGCTCTTTCGTTTGAGCCAGTGTTATTAGCTGTAACTTCTATTACATAATCATCACCCGTAGGCACAGTGTCATCAAACACTACGTCAAACGTAGCACCTGTAGATTCTGCAATTTTTTGAAGACCACTTGAAGGCGTTCTAACATTATTAGAACCAGAGCCAATTGTAGAGGCATAAGTTAAATCAAATAATTCAGGATTAGGATTTACGTAAGCTGAAGTAGTATCAGCAAGAACATAAGAAGGTACTTTAATTTCCCATAGTTTAATGTTAGCGCTATCCTTTCTATAACGAGCTAATATCATTTCTTTTTGTCCGGTTTTCAAAAAATCTGTTGACTTTAAAACACTATCTTTTACATCAAACCATTCATCAGCATTTCTAATAAGTCTTAATGAATCCGTGTAATTTTGAATAGGAATCCAAAAGTTTTTAAGTGTTACTCCGGATAGAGAAATAGTATCTTGTGCAAATATTTCATTAATTACACCTTTAGCTCTTTCAGTCCCATCTACTGTTACATTATTATTATTATAAGTTACTAATGAACCAGTAGTACCACTTTCTAAACTTTGTTTACCCTGACCACTATCGGAACCTCCACCGCTATTACTAATAGCATTATCAACATAAAATTTAGTTGTTAAATGTGCTGAAAACTCAATAATTCCATCATGTGGAATAAAAGCCCTATTAATAGATGAACCAGCAGAACTATTCCTAAATGCTAAATCACCCGAATAAGTACTACTTGTTTGCTCTGTAATATCCCATGTTCCAGTATCAGAATTTTTATCTGACAAATTTAATATTCCGACATTCAATACATCTTCCCCACCGGCATCATTGCCTTCTGTTAATACTTCCGGTAATGTTTGGTCGTCCGTGCCACCACCTGAACCTATTGGGGTTCCATTGATCAAATAATCTCCTGTTATATTAACATTACCCTCTACGAAAAGTTTTTCCACAGGAGCTGTAGGCGTAGCTTGACCAATCTTTACATTATTGGTAGTACCTAAAACTGAATAACTACTGGGTACGCCAGTAATTCTATCGCCTGCACCAGTACTAGGTTTCGCTAAACCAATATAACCGTAATAATCACCTGAATTATCAGGATCTTCCACGCTGCTTAGCGCAATACTAGAAGTAGCCACACTATTACCTTGCGTTTTGTTCTTTATATGTATTTGATCAAAATACAGGAGATTAGGTGCAAATCTGTAACCGGTTATAATACTACTAAATGGACTTGTTATATAAGGTTTAAACGTAAACTCATCAGCAGCAAGCGTAACAGGAACCATATCCGCGGGCACAGGATTCTGATTAACGTTAACATTTAACCTAGTAGGGTTTATTGTAAAAAAAGCTATCTTATCATTGGTGACAGAACCATTTTGCAATTTAAGATTAGTGACACCTGCGTCAGCTATCCCAAAATCAGTATCCGTTAAGGTTAATCCGTCGCCTGCTGTGTAGGTGGTATTATTATCTACCGTATGCTGTAAATCGCTTATTTGGCTTTCAGTAATGGTAATCTCGTCCTCGGGTATATATTCAATTGGAACCTCGGTCCACGTAACACTTTGGGTAAGGTCGTTCGCTTCACCCCCTTGTGCCGAAATAACAAGATTACCTGAACCCATTACATCAAGACCATTGATAGTTCTTATATTGGAACCGCTTATCAAGGTTTCCTGTTTGGCATTCAAAGCATTTTGTAAATCCGTTTGATCTGAAAGTAGTCCGGTAATACTTCCCCATAATGCGCTATCTCCGACTAAAGGAGCTAAATCTATGGTGTTTTGACCGCTAATGGTTATTTGCGTACCAACTAAAGATAAAGTCTGTTCTAAAGCGCTCTTAGAGACAAATCCAATTTCCTTTGTTCCATTGGTTACTAAAACACTGTCTGCAGAAATCATTTCTGGATAGTATTTTAATTTTAGCCTAGAGTTTAGCTCTTGTACTGGTTCTTGGGCGTATAACAACGCTCCGCAGAAAATACTTAAAAGTAAAAGTATCTTTTTCATTATGAATATAGTTTAGGGTTATAGGCTTCTATTATTGCCCAGCTGTTAATGTCTATTATGGAACCGCCTTTGTATCTTGCTTCCATAAGTTTGTCTGTTGCAAAATGACCTCTTACAACATCGTTTATCTCTAAATAATCACCTGTATTGTTCGGCCAATCTTTCATTATTAAGTAGGGCTTTGCTATAGCAGATGAACTTTGAGACTTTTCTTCAAGTACAAAATTGAAATATCTATTAGAATAATCTATGTAATCGGAAATTACATTTTCAGGATATTGAAAGTTTTCATCTAAAACACCTATATCACTATTTTCAGAAACTTCTTTCCATATATAGTAATTACCGTCTTCTTGACAAAGTACTTTCATGTACTCGTAATAAGTAAAGGCTTTTGAATTATCGGTTCCTAAATCTTTTAAAAATGTCAAATTTGAAAAAACACCTTTAGCATCTAAAGGCAACATTCCCTGTAAATAAAAACCTTTGGCTAAAGATTCGTATATCTGGCTCATTTATCTCTTTTTTACTTTAAAAAATATATTTGAAATAGAATAAAATTCCTTAGATATATAAATATGAAGCTTCAAGCTTTCATTGTAGTATTTATTAAATACGACTTCATCTACAGAATCGTTCAACGTATCGAATATCTCATATTCGTTTTCTGAAATACCTTCGATTGCAAATGCTATTCTACCTATGGTATTATAAGCTACTGTTCTTCCTTCCAGAAAGTCTGCTAAAGGGTATTTTGTCGCGTTATCGGAAAGATAGCTAAGGTCTATTGTCGGAGCAATAGCTATATCGGTAACGGTGTCTGGTAATTGCCATGTATATACATTCATAGTTTTCTCTACTTCTCTTAAAACACATTCTTCTTTTGCCTCCAAGGCATATGCACATTCTTTCAAAATACAATCGCTACTATTGGATAGTTCCAACATATTTTTAGACCAGGTACTCATAACTTGGTTCCACTCTTGCTGACTGCCCGGCATTACATCATTACCTATTGCGGCATCCCTTTCATCGTTCCAGTCTTGCTCATAATCCTTTGCCAATAATCTTTCGGAACGATTGCCCGATTGAAAGGCTTTAGGTACATAAAGCTTCCATACGATATAAGCTGTTATGGCGTCTTTGTGGTTTCTTGACATTAAAGGCCATCCATGACCGTCGAACGTCAACGCTTCGTATACTAGGGTAGGGGATTTAGGCTCTTTTCCTTTTACGAAGTATATAAAGTTGCCTCTTACATAAAAGCTCTTTAAATCGATTTCTACGCCATCGTCGTACAGTGCCGTAAATTCCCAACAATCTGTAGGTAACCAAATGCTTTTTCCATCAAAGTTAAGACCATCGTTATTGTAGCTGATTTTCTTGGTTACCATTACACTATTGTAACCAAGTTTTTTTTCGGCATCCGTAGCCAATATTTTTAACTTGTTCTCTAGGTTTCGGATATTGGTATATCCGGTTTCTATTTTTATAGATTCAAGAAGTTCTGTATGTGGTAATGCAGCGCTTATCATTAAAGTTTGTTTTTGAAAAAATTATAATCGTCTAACATTGATACATCATACATTTTCTCATAATTATTGATCAAGTTAAAAATTATATTCGACTCGACATTTTCAAAATCTATATTTAATCCTTTGAACTTTTCTTCTAATTGGCTATCGTTCCAATAAATAAAAGGCTTCCCGTCTTTTTGAAGCAATTTTAAGGTACCAAAAATAAAGTTTTTCGTTTCTGGATATTTCTTATTAAAAAACTGAATAAAAAACCTTGAAAAAAATTGGTCTACAATTAACTTCTTTTCTTTTGAAGTAAGCTTTCTTCTATTATTGTTACCAGGATCATCTACATATATTTCAGATACAAAAAACTCTTCTTTGTTTTTTAAAAGAAGAGTTTCATAATCTATATGTATTTTATTCGCCGACATTATCTATTTGACTTTTGTTATCGGCTTGGTCAAATCGGGTCCTTATCATTAAATCAAAATCCCTTGCAAGTGTAGATGTTTCTATTTGTTCTATAATTTCGGAAGGACATGGATATGGTGTTTTTGTCCAATTGTAATTAAGTCCTTGGTCTGGATCGTAAAGTACTGCCTTAACATTTGCGAACACTCTTGGTTCATCATCTAAAACGGATGCTTCTTCATTGAAAGTAGAAACGACATTTTCTTTTAAGGAACTTTCTAAATAATTACAACTATCAGCTTTCCCTATGAACAACGTCAATAATGTTTCTTCAAGCTTTGCCTTTGGAAATGTTTTATTGATAGGATTGCTTAATGCCAATTCATATTCTTCTTCTCCCAATAAAGGAATGTTCATTCTCGATTTTGTAATCTTTACCGAAAAATTTTCTTCAAAATTTATAAGTGCCGGTAATGTTACGGAATACTCAAATTCACTTGTCTGTTTAAATTCCAGATCGCCCAACGATTGAAATATGTAATCACTTAGCCTAGCTCCTTTATTGAAAAAAGGTGCCATTTTTGACGCTCGGTATTTTCTAAGGAAACTACGAACCAACCTTTCGCTGATTACATCGTCTGCAGAAACCCTACCACCGGATGCAATGTTCATTACATCATAAACTATTTGTTCTTCTGTTCTCATTGTCTTTTGGTTCTAGCTCCGGCTTCTTTAGCAAATTCTGCTTGTGTACGTTGATCGCCCTTACTTGATACGAGTTCTTTTACACATTTCTGAATAATAGCTTCTATTACACCATTTGGAAGATTTACGATTCTTTCTTGAAGTTCATTTTCTTTAGCGAAAATAGGCTTTGTCAAGTATGTTATGTGTGTCGATATGGGCTTTTCATTAAACCCACTATCAATATTTATATAGTTATTGTACTGTGTTATCAATGGATATTCAGCAGTAGGCTTGTTATGAGGGTCTGTTCTCATACCGTCATAATTACCATGTCTGATAAGCTTAGGCCTTCTACTGGTTACACCACCTTTGAAAATTGGATTTACCCTTGATAAATGGTATAAGTCTTCAGGAAGAGCAGCGTTGGTTTTAAAATTATCTTGTGGATCATTGACAACGTTAATTTTTTTTGTCAACATAACCTGCTGTAAATCTTGGGTATTTCTCTGATTACTTTCCAAATATGGAAGTTGTTCATCGATAAAATCATACGTCTGAGTCTGAAACACGTTCAAAACATAAGGCAACTGAAACATGTCAGATCCTTTTTTGTCCGCTCTATCTAAAATATACTCGTATGTTTCATCAAGGGTATAGTCCATGTTTCCTTATATTTTGAAATTGTCTTCTCTTAAATAAGTTTTAGCTTTATCCAACATTTCAGCATGAAGGTCTGGACTTACTTCCAAAGCTCCTACTGCAGATTCTAAACTACTACCCAACAAGTGACCGTTATACTTGTAAATACCGTACTCAAAAGATATTTCTTTCTTGTCCAATAATACTTTGATAGCGAACATTCTTGATGCGTTCTCTACGTTGTTGATTATAGTCTGAAACTCTTCAGCTTGTTTTCTACCTCTTCTAACATACTTTTTAAGTTTGTTTCTAAGGTGTTTCTTTTCTGCGTCCGGATTATTGGCGTGTCTTTTATCCTTGTAAGAAACTCCAACAGCTGCGGCAGCATATCTTAATTTTGTAATACCTACTGAATTAGGTCCTCCCGCAAATGATAAACGACCTACCATTTCATCAATGATATTGTTTTCGTCCATTTCGGTAAGGTCTTGCATATCCAAGTTTACTAACTTAAATCTAGCTTTGACCTTGTTGTTCTTTTGTTGTTCACTCAACTCCAATCCATCAACTTTTACTTCTGGATGAAGTATCAACCAATCAATAATTCTTTTTTGATCTGCATTTCGAGAAGGGTCGAAAATAAGAATAATCTTATCAACTACTAAATGTGATAATGGTCTTCCGTTTTCACTAGGAACATAGGTCTGTCCTGTTACCGGATGCTGATAAGCAGGTAACGTAGTTAAACTGAATTTATGTATTTGGTCCTCAGCAATAATATGCTCTAGTTTCCATCTACCTTGATTTTTGTCGCCATCAAAAAAACTTAATTTTTTTTCAATTTCGTTAGCTACAATTTGTTCGCTTTTTTCCATAATAATAATAATAATCTGTTTAAATAAAGGGAGCCGAAGCTCCCTTTAATGTAATAATTAAAAAATGTATGATGTAGCTTTAGTGTTCGCGGTCAAGAAACCTGAACCTGCTAAGGCACCACCGTTAAATTTAGCTGTTGGATTAACGATACCAGAACATCTGTTATCGTAAAGAACCGGCATTGATTCTCTCAACCAATCGATACGGTACCCGTCGAAACCAGAAGATGCTTTTGTACTAGCATCGGCTGCAGAATCGAAACTATGAATACCATCGATATATTTCTTTTTCAACTCTCTACCTGATCTTACAATTACTTCAAAGTTAGAGATACCTTGAACAGGTGATACATTGATACAGAAAATGATACCAGAACCGGTTACACCAGCGTTTGTATTGAACAGACCAGGGTTTCCTAAAAGTTCATCTTCGATAACAACAACTTTGTTTCCTAAGTGCATGTATGTATCAACCTCGAATCCTAATGAAACATTAGAACCTGTGCTGATATTCATAACTTCTTTAGAACCTACGTTGTTAGCGGTATCTGTATGGTTTGTGAAACCGATAAGCTTTTTAAGCCCTTTATCAACTGCGTTTCTGCCAATCTTATCTACTAAGAAAACAAAAGTGTTTCCAGAAGTACCGATAGGAGAACGGTTTGATAATGACATCATCATCGCTTCCATTAAAGAATACTCCATACCCTCGTTAGGGTTGTATGCAAATTCAGCGTTGTTTTTCAATTGCTGAATCCAGCCTTCACCTGACATTGGAGCCGTAAGACCACTTTCTACTTTGAATCCGTTGATTTTTAAATCATTCTCTCCGTAGTTTTCGTACCAAGAGTGATCATCTGAATTCATGGAGATTTTACTATAACGCATAGATAATTCATCCTGCATCATGAAAAATTGTTCCGCATCAAGTACTTTTTCAAAATCCCAACGCTTATCGCCACTTTCTGAGTTTTTAACCCAAGCAACTTTTTGTTGTCTTGCAGAACCAGTCATTACAAGCGTGTAACGCTTAATAGACATGTAGTTGATTCTCCAACGGTTTTTAGTACTTCTTTGGTAACCTCTCAATGAACCTTGTCCAAAGTAAGAACCTGCCTCGGTAAGAACTTCATCTTCATCGAAGTGAGCTTCATCGAAATCGGTAGCTGGACCAACTGTTTTGAAGTTCAATACATAATGAGTCTTATCAGAAGATAATCTAGGGTTGTCCAAAATGATACACAAAAGACCTAAGCCTGCGCCCAAGACAAATGAATCATTAGGATTGAACTTGTCACCAAAGATATTGTTCGCTGGATCGTGCTTGATAGCTACTGAACCAATCGTATCTGTGGCGATGTTCGAGTCATTTTTACCATTGGTGTAAGTTACACCGGCAACACCTGACATATCAGGAGAAACAACTCCTGGTGAAAATACAGTACCTAATTGTACCGCACCGTAAGAGTAAGCCGGTAACACAAGGGCTCCCTTGTACATTACACGGAAAGCATTATCGTGAATACTTTCAGCTACTCTTTTAATTTTACCAGCTTTAACACCTTTGTTTACACGTCCTGATAACGCACAGAAAGACGATACTCTTGAAAAGCGCTGATAAAGTTCAATACTCTTGGCCTGTACAGCCATGTTTTTGTTCATTAGAACGGCTAAGGAGTTTTCCTCCGTATGGATTTGCGGATTAAAATTTTCCGCTGCATCTCTTAATAAAATTCCCACTTGTTTAAAATTTAAAGTTAATACTCGTCATTACTATCTCCTTCATTATTCTTTTTCGGGAACTATGTTCTACCTACATCAAGAACTTCTCATCTCTTGATTTTGCCTTATTTGAGCTAGAGGCTTGGGATTGCCTAGCGTTGGAGCCCATTCTCTTCCCATTTGTATTATTATTGAGAATAGCATCTATACCATCGCTGTAGCCTGGTTGTGACGTAACTTTTTGAATTTCTTTCATTTTACGTTCAATCAACGACAGACTAGCTAATAATTTTGGATTATCCATCATTCGTTTGACAAAATCGCCAGATTTGGCGTCATTATAAGAAGCTTGCAGGTCTTCTTTAGAAATTGGTACCCCCATGAATACGCCTTCGTTGCTCACGAAAATATCCCTGTAGTTTTCCAATAACTTTTGTTGATTTTGTTTTTGTTTAGCTTGTTGAGCTTGTGTAAGTTTTGAGTCTATTCCATTATTGAAATTCTCAAAATTTGTTTTTTGCTGATCAAACTTAAGTCTGATATTATCAGCGTTTAGACCTAATGTAGCGCTAAGCTCCATGCGCTCTATTTTTTCGTCTATTTCGGAAAGATCTTCTTCTGTTGGCTTTGATTTGTTTTTTTGGTGGAACTTGATAATTTCATGCTCCTTAACTAAATCCGCATCATCCATTTTGAGGATGCTATCCAAATAAGAAATATTTCCTTTGTTAATCTCGTACTGTTCTTGCTCTTTGGCAGAAACAACACTTTGTTCTTGTTGCGACTCACTTTCGTTCGTCTTTTTCAAAAAGTCATTAAATTCTTTTTCAGTTTTGAAAGAGGTATTATACTTTTTGTTTATACTGTCAAGAAAATCGTTTTCTTGATTATTTTGACTACCACCATCTTCTTTTCCTTCTGGTTCGTTAGAGGTTGTAGTATTTTGTTGTTGAAAAACTTCATCACCGGTAAGAAAATCATCCGTATCGGTAATATCTTCTTCCATAACATCTAAATCATTGAATCCAGCGTAACCCGAATAATCGGTATCTGGTTCTGTATTATGATCTATTGTTCCTTCTTCCATGTCTACACCGGCATTGGCTACGTTGTTTTCTTGTTCCGAAAAATCACCGTTTCCATTTGGGTCGTCTAAATCTATAAAATCGTTACCTAAATCTTGGTCCGTGTCTTTCGGTTCTGTATCAAAAATGTCTTTTACTCCCATAATCTAATCTGTTTTTTTAATATTCTGTTCCGCTAATTTAATTCTTTCATTTGAATTAAGCTTCATTGCTTCTGTTTCTGCCTTGTTATCAGCATATATATCGGCTACAACAATATCCTTGTCCTGGCCTCGTTTAATAGTTTCATCTTTTCTTTGATCATCGGCTTCTTTTTGTTGAACGGCCATTTGTTGAGCTTCGTTTGCAGCTTGTTCTCTTTGGTCGGCCATTTCCTTCATAGTATCAACGGTAGCTTGAAGTTTTTTTCTAGCTTCAACAGCCGTGTCCTCAAAAAGAACATCGATAAGCGCCGATATCATATCCGGTGTTTGCGCATTACCTAATGATTGAGTGGCAATACTATCTATAATTTCTTTCTTACGCATATCTTTTGACGGGTCGCCAAAAAACAAACCTATATCCGAATCAAAGAAAGGCTTTTTTATTTGTAAAAACTTGGTTTTTAAATCACCTAAAATATATTGTATTACCTCGTTTTCTTTATAAGCTTCCTTGCATTTCATTAATACTATCTCCAACATACTTTTGACAAAATCATCAAAAGGTCTATAGTATATTTCTGTTCTTGAAAATGAAGCTCTCCTTTGACTGTCTACATTGCTAGAGTTGGTATATTCCCCAGCGTTTCCTTGTCGGCCAGGAGTAAAACCAATCATTTTATCCGCTAATTCCTCAACCATTGTCAATCCTTCTATAAGGCTTTGGATATGGTTGTTCATAGATAAATCTACCGTTGTGAACTGGTTAAAGGAATAATTGTTTTTTCGTTCCTTTGAATTTATGAAAATTATTTGATCTTTTCCGATATGGTGCAATACCCTATCAAGTGGATTGCCCGCTCCTTTTAAATAAGCTTTAGGTGTTTGGGCTGTATCGTAAACAAAAGCTTTTCCTTTGTTTCTACGCATAGCGAATCTTATTTCAAATAAGATTTCACTACACCAATTTTGCATTTCGTATAATTTCTGACCTATGGAACGGCTAGTATTTATACCAACGGTATTCTGTCTGTCAATGGCAACCCTGTTAAGTCTACACTTTAACGGATTGCTTATAGAATACATTCTGCTTTCTTCAACTCCCCAGGATAAACAAACATTAGGACCTGCCAGAACTACGTGTCTTGGAACTTCTAAATGTTCTATGATTTCCTTTTCACTTGATTTTATTCTAGCCTTATGGTTTATTAAGGTTTTCACTTCTATACCTTCTTTGTTCACCCATTCTTTTGCGCGAACAAGCTTTGTGGATTTCCAAGACATATCCACTACGAATATTCTAAAAGTATTGTTTTCCTTTACGTACCATTTTTGGTTACCATAACCACTACCAATAGCCATATCCTTTCCAGCACTTGACATACCGTTACCGTCTTTGCTGTAATTGCTTAATGCGGTAAATTCTTTTTTGATAGCCGATTTTTCATCCTTGGTAAGCTTGAAGGAATTATAAATATCGTTCTCGGTCATGAACTTTCCTTTGATGTACCACTCTGGATCATCTTGGATGTTCTTTTCTGGGTTCCTATCGTAATCGGTAAGAAAAGCGTCGTCTTTTTTCCAAACAACTTTTCCGTTTTCTACCTCAATGGTTCCACAGGTTCTATCATAAAGGAAATAATCAACCAAGAAGTCTTTTAATTTTTCTTGTTGTCTATCAACATCTAAAAATTTTTCTATTAAATCATCGGCAACTTCTTCTGCAGCATCCTTATATCCACCGGTAGAAAAGAAATCTTCTACATCTTCGGGTATTTCCATTTCAGGATTTGGAGTTTTAATATCCATTCCTGTTTCTTGCTTGAACCTTTCTGCAGATTCTCTGAACATCTGCTCGCTAAGCATATCTATTTTGGCATCAAGTTTTCTGGACTGTGCCTTTTTGTTCATTAAATAACTTTTTCTAATGCTTGGTCTGTACAGATAGTCGCCAACCAACTGCTCTATTTTTTGCTCTATGAGGTTGTAAACTTGATACTCTACTCCTAATGGATTTTTATGAGGCTCTGTAACACATTTTATTTTTTCCTTTTCTTCAGGACTTTGTATACACAAATAAGCCCTTAGTATTTTTGACATGGAATCATTTCCATTCTGATCAAAAGAATTCCTGTCCGAAATAACATAACCAATAGCATGGTTTACATGCCACTCTTTGGTCTTTTTTGTTTCAGGAATTGTCTGGTCAGGAAAGTAAAATGTGTTATTTGCTGATATCATGGAAACAAATTTATTGCTTTAAAGTTAATTTTTTTTAATGTAATCATCATAAATAAAAGCCATAGCATCGTTTCCGTACTTGTTGGATATCTCGTTAAGCAAGCTATTACGGGATTCTTCTTTTTGAGGAACAGGTTTTTTAACAGTTACTTTTTGTCGCCGAGGACCGTCGATTTTAGGATTATAGAGTTCTATTTCGGTATCGTCTCGATAATCGTACCTATCGTCGCCATAGCTTTTGATTACCAAATGACCGTTTTCGATATCGTAATAACTCATTGTCAGAAGATCGTCTTCTTCAAAGAATTCATCATCGGATTCTAAGTCTTCCGTAATCTCTGGGAACATTTCCAATCTGAAGATTAGACACATCACGTAAGCCATAGCTAAATCCGTGTTCGTATCTCCATAGTCCATAAGGTCTACGATAATCTCATTAAACAATATCTTGTGAACGTTTTCGTTCACTTCGGATTTAAGAAGCTTGGTACCTAAAGCTTTTTCACGTGCGTTCATACGTTGACCGTACTCGTTTCTAGCTTTAGAAGGCCCTATTACATCTTCAAGTTCTGGTCTTATCTTCAAGTATTCGTGTGCACCAACATCTTTCCACCAAGTCATAATAGCGAACTTGGAATATTCTATAAGCGTTTCACAGTTATAGTAAATAGCGGTCATTAATGAATGCTCGTAAAATATATCGTCCGTACTACCGTCACCTCTTTCTTTGATATAGGCTATAGGGTAGTCGTACTCTGTACTTACACCTGCGTAACATCTATACACCATCATCGCACCAAAAGAGTGCTTACCGTCCTGTACTACTTCATCATCATATGAATCTATACCGGCAATATCCGGTTTGTAATCTGAATTTCTTTTATTGATCGGGTCAGCTACTTTTGTCAACCATGGATCGTTGGTCGTTTCTTGGAACTTAACGGTAGAACCATGTTCCAGTCTTATCAAGCATCTTTCTTTTCTATTATTGGCACGTACCAATAACTTAGCGGCTTTTTCTGTATCAACCCATCGTAATACTCCCTCTTTACGTTTATTCTCGCCCAAGCCTTCATTTAACTGAATCATTTGGCCTGTAAGCTTACGTCTATCTAGTATACCGCCCTTAGTCTTTATGAAAATCTCACTTTCTTTGATCGGGTATGACTGAATATGTTTGGTAAGGGCATCCCTAGATTCGCCTACACGTTTACGTTCCGCCATGATATAGGCAAGAGCAGCTTCTTTGTCGGTATCTCCCGTTCGTTTATCAAAGAACGATATTGAGTTTCCATGTTTGTCAGGAATACCATCCCCAGGATAGTACTCATAGGAAGGAATGAAAACTTTGTTGAGGTTAAAGGCTTTGTGGTTCTCCCACATTTCCTTGTAACCTTTGGAACCTTTATCGATTTCACCACCTGTTCCATAAACAAGAGGTAGACCGAACATTTTGGAACCGTCTTTGAAACATGGTTCCGTAGCTTTGAATGATGCTATGATATTTTCAAATAGACCTGCCTCTTCAAATACGCACATTGAAAGCGACTTACCTTCAAAGCTAGAACTATCGGAGAACATCGTTTTGATATACATGCTTGAAAGTATACCATCTTCGATTTTTTGTTTGTTCTCCGTGTAATCATAACCGATTTTAAACTCTTCGCTGTTCTTTACCAATATACCGCTACGGTATTCTTTCTTAATATTGGAAAACAGAGCAAGTACCTTGGCATAGAAATCATCCGCTTTATCTTGCTTACCGGCACATACTCCCACTTCGTTTCGTAAGTAAAACAACATATCGTAAACAATGAGCATTGCCCCGAACCAAGAAAGACCTACACGACGAGGTTTACCGATAATCAAGCCATATCTATCTTTAATGGCGTTATCTACTTCGTATGAAAGTCTTCTGTCAAGTGAACGGTATAAAGGATTCTTTAGCGATTTACGTTCATCATCACCATCGAGCAACATGATTTTATTCATGTTCATATAAAAGTAATGCCGGCCCGTAATGGCTGGCATTCCTACGGGTTTGTACCCGTTTATACATCTATGGTCTTGTTCATCCCAATATTGGTCATAGGCTATAGTTCCCTCTTTAAGGTCTATTTCCGACTCCTCATAAACTAAAGGAGAGTATTTTTTTGAATCAAAAAGTACACCCATATTGAAAAATAACGGCCCCGAAGGGCCGCAAAACAGATTAGATTATTATAGCGAGTTGCGCTGTAACAAACTTAATCTTTTTTTTTTACTTAACCCCAAACCTTTTTTTCAAGGCTGCTAATTCTTTTCTAAGCTTTCTGTTTTCAAGCATAGCATTTCTTGCGGCATCTTGTGAAATAACTCCCTGTGTAGGTTTTTCACTTTGGGTTACCTCTGGTTCTGTTTCTGCAGGATAATCGCTAGCAGTTGTAATACCATCAGCTGCATTTATATTTTTGTCTATGATTTCCTGTTCGGTCTGACCGTCTATGATATCTTCTTTTTTAGTGTCTATCTCCGGTGAACCTAAATCTGGAACATTTGGAGTATCGGTAGATTTTAAATCACCGCTTTTAATATCTTCCAAAAGTTGGTCATTAGCTTTTTCCGTTGGATCATTTTCTTGAATCGACTGTGACGGATTCGGGTTCTGATTGGCTAAGCTGTTTGAGCTCTTCTGTTCTTCGCTCTCGTTCAGCTTGTTCTCGTTCTCGTTGAAGTTTTTTTCTGACATGATAAAAAGTGTTTTTGTTTTTTAATTTATTCTCTAATCTACTTAAATTATAATTATTCTTCTTTGATTCTGATTCATCAAGGAACCTGGACTGGTCTGCATCGCTGTATCGCTGTTGCATTTTTTTAATCTTTTCTATATCGATTAAAATTTGAGCCCTTTTCATTACATCGGTAGTATCTTTTAGTTCCGCCAACTTTTCAAGTCGCATAGAACGTATAATACTTATTTCTTCCAGATCTTCATTAAACTGCAATTGCTCGTAAACATCGCAAGCTTCCATTATCAGGTCGTTGTTCCAATTGAACTTCTTAACCGTACCAGATACAAGTCGCATAGCAGCTTGTGGTCTTTCCAGCTTTGGATATTTACGCATAGGAGAACCATAGTCCACAGAAAGAGCTATACACGTAAAAGCTTCAATCCCAAACTTCTCGTTATTGATAACATCGGCAAAAGCTTTTATGGCAAGTACACCATCTTTTACGTTGCTGATATCAACAAGATTGGTTTTGGGATTGATCTTTGTTAAATACATTTAGGAAAGTTTTAGTTCCGGTTTTTTATCGGCTTCTTTTTGAGCTTTCTTTTGACGCTCGGCAATTAGACTATCTAATTCTTTAGTGATTCTTACACAACTACCCGATAAATGTCTGATTCCTGTTCTATCACGAATCTTTTTGTCCATTGCTTTTTCAATCTCAATGGTAGCTTCGTCAATATCCGCAAATGCTTTCGTGCTTTTTTCTACAAGAGGTGCAACTTCTGAATCGGTTAATATATTCTGCTGAACATGGTAAGCGATTTTTTCTTGCGTTCTACTTAGAACAGCTAATGTCTGCTCTAAAAATGACAGTGTTATCCATAACTCCGTCATTGTCATATTTTCGTATTTTTTCATACTTTGGTATAGTTATAATTTTTCTGAATGTTCTGTGCAAAGTACTTCCCTTGAGATGGAGCATTCATTAAATTTTCTTTGATAATTTCAGGAACTTTTGTGTAGCAATAGGTATCACCGCTCCTAACAAATGTAATATAAAGTTTTTTATTCTTTTTATCGTATTGTCCTGAGTCTAGGTTAGATGAATTAAAAAATAGTTCTTCCATGATATATTATTCTTCTGATTTTCCTACGAATCCTGTTATAGATGTTCTGGTTGACATTAATGTTGAAGCTACCGATATAGCACTCTTTAAAGAGTTTACGGTAATCTTTTTAGGGTCGAATATTTTAGCATCGAAAATATTTACAACTTCTTCCGTACGAACGTTGTACATTTCTTTGAAATTTGTTGTCAAAAGTTTGTTCCTGTAAGCTTCTACGCTCTTACCTGAGTTTTCGATAATCTTTTCAAATGGAGCAAAGCATGATGCTAGAATAGTATCATAGCCTTTTATGTAATCCGCATCTTTCTGCAGATGGTCAACATCTTTTTGCTTTAATGCATCAAGCTTGTAACAGCTTTCGTATAAAGCTACACCACCACCTTTGACAACACCTTCTGCCAATGCTCCTTTTACGGCATTAACGGCATCATCTACACGTGCATGTATTTCCTCTGCTTCCACGGGTGTTTCGGCACCTACGAATATAATGGAAATACTTCCCATTAACTTTGCTTTACGCTGCATAAGTTTGTCTTGCATGTAACCGCTTTCCTCTTCCTCTATAAGCTCGTCAAGGTAATTGATTCTCTGTTGAAGCTTGTCCTTGTCGTACTGACCGTTAATAATGGAATATTGATCACGCTTGATATGCATTTCCGCTCGGCCAAGGATTTCATCTGGATCAAGTGTGTTCGCATCTTGCAATTCTTGGAACTCACTTTTTAGGACTGCTCTACCACCTGTGTAGATAGCCATTTCATTGGCTACGTAGCTTGCCTGTACTCCAAATTCCGGTAGCTTCAATGCTATAATCTGCATACGCTTGCCGTTTTCGTCCACTAGCTTGGCCATATTCTCGAACATCAAATGCAAAGCTTTTACATTAATGTCCGGAGCAATGATAATAAGCGGGTATCTCGTTTCTTCGTTTTTGAAACTGTTCCATACATGGGTCATTACGGAACTGATTTCGGATAATGAATTTATCTCGTGATCGGTAATGAACAGCTTTGAGTTCTTTAATACGATTTCGTTGGTAACGCCTAAAGCTTCTAAGAAAAAATCGTGGTGCACGCTATTATAGTGAATCATACCTTCCATGTTCTCTACATAGCATTCGCTACCTCTGGCCTGGTTTATCTTGATAGGGTTTTTGCCCTTGGAATGTTTGAGCGCTTCCAGAACCAAAGACGATATCATTTTATCGTTGTTAGATGATATGAACGCTACATTCTCCATAATATCCAAACCTATTTCAGTTTCTAGGTCTATTTGAATACTATCGGCTTCCAAGAATTTGGTAATATCGTTCAGTGCATCTGTCATTCCTTGTTTGGCTTTTGCCCAACTGGTATGCTCTTCAAATTCCAATATCGTTTCCAATATTACTTTAGCCAATAAAGTTGCTGTAGTAGTTCCGTCACCGGATTGGGATTGCGCTCGGTTCGCCACTTGTTTCAATATCTGCGCTCCCTGATTTCTTATAGGGTTTCCAAGCTTTATATGCCTGGCAACAGTAACACCGTCTTTCGTAACCAAAGGATCGTCGTTCGGTCTATCGATAATAACGGTATATCCGCTAGGACCCATTGTATCTACTACAGCTTCAGCAAGCTCTATAGCTCCCTGAATCATTTGTTTTTGGATATCCCATCCACGTTTTATTTTAGTGTAAGAAACGTTTTCCATTAAAATATTTGTTTGTCTGTTATTATTACTATGTCGCTAGGTACCACCAAAACAGCAGCTTTGGCTTCTACCGTTTTTTCCTTTCCATTTTCAAATCTAGGTCTGAAAGGATGAAAAATATGTGGTCCGTGTTGCTTATAGTGGCACCATTTGCCAACAGCACCCGCATATCCGGCACTAGCTTTTACTATAACTCCCGTACAAAAATCGGCTTCGTGACCTTCTTCTTCAAATTTCATTTGTTGTATAGGATTGTCATAGGACACATCCGGAATAACAATAAAACCTTCTTTGGTCATTTGTTGGTTCTCCCACCATACAGGGGTAAGCTCCACAGGAACTTTATTATAATCTTTTTCCATTTCTTAAATTATTTACTTCATCAAAACAATCTCTACCGTTTTCGTCTAAACCCGATTCATCTATAACACCGCTCCACATATGCCTAAAATATTCGACACCGTTCATTTCTCTTGGGTCTTTGGATTCTACCCAAATACCGTTATGGTACTCCATAGGTACGGATATCTTATCCCATTTGGCAGAAAAAAACATACCTGTATGCTTTTTGAATATTACGCTCAAAGCATATTTTTTAAACGACTTAACACATCTTGCGGAGTATGTCCGTCAAATTCGTATTTGGCTTTTATTACTGCAGGAACTTTAAATTTTTTCCAATCCTTTGCCTTGTAATGATTCGTTACCTGGCCATCAGGTGTTATAGCAACTACAATAAACCACGTGTGCTTGCTTTCTGAAAAACATTTTTCTCCGTCATGATGCCGCCACGATTTATGTACATCGTATACACCTTGCTTTGCCCATTCATTAAACAACAACGCCTGTAGAACCAATCGGAACTCATAAAGCTCTTCAAAGGTATGGTACCCATCACTGATTTTGTTCTCTTCAAAATCATCATGGTTTTTCTTGCCATGGTCAATGATGCTTTGAACCCACTCTAAATGCTCTTTTCCATTATACCCCATATCGGTTCTTCTTTCAAAAACAGTTTCTACGGTTTTTTTTAATTTACTTAGACTTAACATTTTTTATAACAAATTTAATTCTGTGACCTATATCCGAATAAGAATAGTATGTTGTTTTATGGGTTTTTCTCAATTGCCTAAAAACCAAATAAGGTTTCGCTATCTCAACAACTCTTCTCCACTTTGTACCAAGTAAAACAAAATCTCCTTTTTCTATTTTATTAAAATGAGCTTTTAACATTTCACAAAATTAAAAAAGCCTCGGGGGAAACGGCTTTTGTTAATACTACATTTTCAATCCGTCAGCAGTCGGAGCTATTTTATTGTTCTCAGGCTTATAGCTATCTGGATAAGGATTAGGCTCATTCAATCTTTTTAAATCCATACCTAACCACATGATACTTTCTTGAAGCTTAGTAGTTGCTAATGAACGCTCTCTTGAACGACCTAGCTTTTTAAGATTCTGCAATTCTTTATCCAATGACACACGAAGCAATTTGTCACATCTTACATCGTGGTTTACCAAGGAATTATCATCCTCCATAGAGATTTTGAACTCGAACGGGTCTACTTTTGGCAACATTGCCGTACAAATAGCAACGAACAGTTCGTCCTTTACCTTCTGGAACTCCGGAAGTTCATCGAAAGAAACGATACAAGGATGCGTTTTAGCCTCGGCATCCTTTACCTCTCCATAAATCCAACCGTCATTAACTTTGTCTTCCATCCAGGCATTGTGCTGTGCATCTTTTCCAGCATAAGGATTGGCAAATCTGAACTTAACACCATTGATAGCACTTTCCCTTTGCCATGACTCGGCTTCGTCCCAAGGCTTTTGTGAATCGTCTCCGTTAATAATGCACCATTGTCTGTTGGCTTCATGACAAGCCATTGCAATAAAAATGAAATTTTCATTTTCCATAATCTAATCTGTTTTGCGGTTATAATAATAATCTGCAGTAAATATACATATACTTTTAAACTATCCAAATAAAAAAAGCTACAGGAACTCCCCGTAGCTTTTTTCCAAAAATAAAATCGTTCCTGCAAAACGTCGTCTCAAATATAATCAGTTTTTTTTAATTGCTGGTTTTGTCGCATCTTTTCAGCAAGTGCTTCCTCTTCCGAATGGGCCCCCCCATAAATCACTAAAACTCTTTCCAATACTAACCTCGCCACCGGTACCAAAAATTAGCGTAAGGTTTCTTAATGGCTCTGAAACAGTTATTGCATTCATAGCCTTTTTTAATTCAAGAAACTGCAAAGCCTCGTTCTCAAACTCAACCCGACTACAAGGATATCCCCGTAAATCAAAATACTTTTTTGCCATCCGGATTCTCTTTATTACAAAATACACACCTATTACCATTCAACAACCTATCGTAATCATCGTAAACATGACCAAACATAAAACATAATGCCCTAACCAAAAAAGGTGCTTTCTTATACCCACTCTTGTTATCCATACCTCTCTATATATTTAATTCTCCATCCCATTTTCCTAACGAAATTAAAACAAGATTGGACGTTCATAAACCATTACGAGAATAAAGATATGCAATCCAAAAACATATGCAAACAAAAAAGTCCTTGCCAACTACAACAAGGACTCACATACAACTTAAATCAAACTATTTCGTACAACACCATAAATGTAATAAAAAAAGCTATTCAGTACAACCGTGACTTTAATTGTACCAAATAGCCATAATTAACCAACTAATAGCAACAACGAAGATAATCATTTTTCTTAAACAACATTAAACTCCTTTAACACCAAAAACAACTCTTCCTCACTATAAATATTATTCATAAATCGAGTTAACATATTACTAGGATTCAAATTATCATAATCCACAAACTCAAACATATTAGACAAATTATCTCGAACCAAAACATGAACGTAGTCAGAACTATACAAATAATCATCACTTATAACTACCTCTTTATCCAAACCTTAAATTCCTTAGATTCAGACATATTGCCAACAACATTCTCATAAATGAATAACGTTGAATTCATCTCTATCAAAAGACGTATCTCATCACCAATACCATTAGTAACAATATCACCAACCACAAACCAATTCTCACTAAAACCTATCTCACCATTACCAATATACAATATACTAACACGCTTCTCCATGCTAACGAAACTAGCACAATCAACCTTTATTCCCTAACCATACCAAAAAAAATTTTCAAAAATTTTTAGAAACAGTGCTGTGAAACGGCTATACGCTAAAACTCCCCCGTGCCTCCTCCGTTTTCGGAACCCCCGGGGGGCCTTTTACAAATAAAGAAAAGAGAGTCCTTTAGGGCTATTGTCTAATCCATTAAAACATATACACATGGAAAGTTTACACATTACCGAGAGTAAAAGAGAATTATCAACTACTCAAACTAGAGTTAGTAAGCTCATTGGAGCCATTGGCTTTGGATCGTTGACTATTGGCGCTGCTTCGCACGCCATGACCCTTACTACAGTAATAGCAGGTAAGACTGCTGCTGTTGGAGCTATCAAGACTGCAACTGTTATGACCAGTGCTGGACCTGTTGTTTTATCTGTTGTCAAGGCAGGTATATTCTCAAAGATAGTATCGTTCACCTTTGGTGTAGTCTTGGCAGGTTTGGCAGGCTATTCGTTGTACTGTTTGGCTGAGGCTTGCTTCGACAAGTGGAATCACCGTGACAAAAAAGTAATCTCTAACGCTATTAAATCTCTATAATTATGAACAACGCACCAGATTACGATTACGACGGCATCATAGAGGATGCGCAAGCACAAATGCGTAGGGATGCTTTAGCATACCATCAGGAAATGCAGGCTCAATACGAGCGTGAAATGCTTCTTAACGAAATTTCAGAGGACATCGTTGGATGTCCTTTTCATATCATAGATGACATTCTTGATGATGAGGTTGCAGCTCATTACATCAAGCTTGTCAATAACACTTACGAACAGTTACTAACTTTTAAATCATAACATCATGTCTACAAGAAAACGTATTCCCGTATCTATCAACATCAAGTCCGCTGAAGCTATTCACGACTACGAACTCGAACGTCGCATAGAACGCCACCGCAAGGCTCTTGGTCTTGTGGCGGCATCGAAGTCCGAACGTTCCAAGCAACGTAAGCACGACGCTAAGTGGCTACAGATCAAGAACGCTGTCAAGAGAGCTGGTCTAAATACTTCTGATTAGAGTCCTCTAAACTGTCGCCGTACATCTTTGAACGTAGCTTGCTAAGTTCTCTGGAATACTCTTCCAGACCACTATCAGAAACAGTTGGATTGAACTCTGGATTCAATACACACTTGTGGGTCTTCCCGATACGTTTCAACACACCTAGTTCAACTAGCTTGTTGTAATGCTTCGGGAAAGTCCTACTGTACCAACTGCCTTTTATGATGTAAACCAAGCCAGGATGCTTGCGACGCTGAACAGGATACTTTATCATGTTCTGTAGTATCATGGTTGATACAAAGCCATTCTGCAATGTATTCAACCTATCTTGCTTGTTCTCAAGCGCTATCCAAGTTTCCTTGGTAGTATATTTATTAGATACTTCTGTTAATTCTAACAGTATTTCATATATTTGCTCTGTCATAACTTTGGTGGTTATACAATTAATTATTCTTCAAGCCTTGTTCACGCAAGGCTTTTTTTGTGCCGTTATATATCGACCAAGGTATTTAATCGATAGCACAAATATAGAAACTTATCCGATAAATTGACTAATGCAAGAAAATAAATCTTTCAAAAGTATACACCCCGTAGTAGTATACTCGTACTTTTTTAATGAAAAAACACCAAAAACTTATGTGACTGATAATCAGATACATATCCGTTTGTAAACGTTTTTTTATTTTAAAAAGTATACACCCCGTGGTAGTAAACTCTGAAAATCAAAGTATACACCCCGGGGTAGCATACTCTCGTGCGCGAAAAGAAGCCTTTCCAGAAAACTTCGTGCCTCAGCTTTCTTCCAAGTCTCCCTCCGGGTGCTCCGCATCTTTTGAAAAGAGAGCGTGGCTCCCTCGGTCCTCGTCACCTCGCTCTAAAACGGCACACCTCTCGGGCGCCGTTTGTCGAGCTCGTTGTCTTCGGACCTATGGGATTAAGGTTGATTACTTCGTAATTAGTTGCTGGGCGGTCTTAAGGTTATAGTAGTTACATAGTAACGTATTAATTAAACGTTGAGTGTCTCGCGTACGCGTGCGAGGCAAATAAAAAAAATAGAAACTTTTAAATTATATAATTATGAAACATTCTAAGTATTATTTGGGTGCGGCTGTGATGCTGTTCTTAATTTTTTTCAGTGGAGTAATAGCCACTTATGTGATTAGTGGCTTGTTGTTGTTTGCAGGTCTTGTGGCTTTATGTGAGAGTGTAAAGCCGATCAAGTGGTTGTTGAGTAAGACTGGCAATATTCTTGACATTCTGATATTTGGTTTTAGCATTTATGCTATGAGCAGTATGGGCGTTACTGTTGCGATTGGTCTTGGAGTAGCTGGGTTGTTGTTCAGTGTGTACTACAAGCCTATTTTGTTGCGTAAGAATAAGCCTAGTAAATCTAGTGCTGATAAATCGTCGATGGAAAGTAGAAAGCAGTTATGGGAGCAGTAGATAGAATCAAAGCTATTAAGTTCATAGAACTTGTTAAGCAAGCTTATGTCAATCATAGACCTCATGGTTCTGGTTTGTGTAAGCACGCTTATGATGTGTATTGGGATAATAAATATTCAACGATGATTGATTATTTGGAAGAGTATGATTATTTCAAAGCGATGTTGAGAATCGATTCAGCCTTTTGTGGTGTTATGTATCAATATTCTCACAATTTAGGTTTCGGAACAGGTGTGAGGTCTGTTGATGTTAAGTCTATGCATCCCATGTACAGAAACTACTATCATTGGCATCCTGAAGATATTCAATCACGTCTTACATTCTTGGACGATATTGTAAATCACTTATCAGATACGGATAAATCATAGTCAAATACGTAAAATTAGGTAGGTAGGATCAACGTTCTACCTCTCGTAAGTATATTATATCATCTTAAACATTAAACGTCTCGGAAACGAGCTTAAAATCATTTATATGAAAAAAGAGCATCAAATTTACATTAATGAAAATAGGTTAAAAGAATCTATGTTAACAATGGCAAGTTCAATGGGAATACCTTACAATCGTGTTAGAAACTACATGATAAAAAAAGGATTACAGCTTGAAATCAAAACAAAAAAGAAAAAAACAGCTTCTATAATTTCTGGTGGTTCATTTTATAACAACTTAAACTGTAATGATTTGGGTTGTGTACAAGAATTAATAGTTTCAGTTGACTTACTAACAAAAGGCTATAATGTTTATAGAGCTCATTCACCATCTGCGCCATTTGATATAATGGCTTACAAAGAAGATGGTAATGTACAATATAACATTGAAGTAAGAACAGGTATGAAAACCGTTAACGGGAGTTTGTATTGGGGCAAAACTAAACATGAAAATCATTTTGATATTTATGCTATAGTTTTTGGACCAGATATATATTATTACAACAAAGAAAAAGAATTAATAATTATTTAAATTAAATCAATATGTTATCAGGATCAGGAAGAGGTCGTTCATCCTCTAAATCATTTTTCATGAACGAGTATATTATGCTTGCCGTTGCATTCTTTGGAATGGCATTGGTGCTCATTGGTTGGTTATTGTACAACCAAGGCTACATAGCAGGTGCCGAGATGTGTAAGGAAATAATCGATAACTGTAAATAAACATTATGAAAGACTGGACACTTATCAGAACATTGTTGCTAATGTTCTTAGCAGGTTATATATCCTACGTTGTAGGTTATAACCAAGCTATGGAACAGAGCGGTCAGGACACAGGAAGAATAGATGCCAAAGTCGCCGAGGTACGACGTATGATCGAAGGCAGGTATCTTACATTGGTGAATAATCCCCAAAGCCTACAGGAACAGATTATACTTGATTGTGTAGTCTATGGTGATTGTGCCAAAGCAACACATTTAATTAACGAATAAATAAAATAGTACGATTATGTCATTTGTGTAGATATGGACATTAACTAAAATTACGATGGGATGAATTTTGAAGAAAGGCTTTTGAGACGACCCATTCAAAAAAACCTGAAAACGCCAATAAAAAGTATAGGTGCACCTATACACAAATAAATAAAATAGTAATCTTTTAAATTAAATATATCATGAAAAAGTTCGCACAAGAATTCGCAAAGCCAGTAGCAATTTCTGGATTAAAGACTATCAAGGTTGTAAGTATCGGAACACTTGGACTAGCATCCACTATTCTAGGAACGGCATCCAATTGCATTGCTGCAGGATGCAATACCGGTATCAAAAAGCTGAAAGGCAAAAAGACCACGTTCAACGAACAGCTTGTGGATATCCATGACTACCAACATTTGGCAAATAAGATAATGGACGGTAGAGTATCTATTGTAGAAGCCTACGACTCCGTTGTTCCGGAGAAGTGGAAGATAGTAATGGAATATCTAAGCCAGCCATACAGAAAAGCTGCCATGGATATCAACCAAGGAAGATTGTAACTAGGATTAACATTTAAAACTATATAGCACATGTTGACATTACCAACACGCGCCAAGTTTGTGGAAACACAGCTTGGCGCTTCTATTTATGGGTCTAAAATGATATTCGAAATGCATGAAGCTATGCTTAGAGCTACCAATGCCGGTAGGTCTAGCGTACTATATCATTTCGATAAATCTTATTTGAACGATCCTAAAGCCAAGCTTCTTAATAAATTGTTTATCGAGTATCTAAAGTCAAAGAAATATAAGATTGACAAGGAAACCGATCAAAACTTTCTAATACATATCAAATAAAAAAAGGGAGCGCGAACTCCCCAAGATTTACTAACTGTTTAAATACTTTTTAAAATGAATACAATTGTTGACAGCACAAAGTTAAAGAAAAAAATTCCATACTACCAAATAGTAGACATTGAGAATGAAATAGATAACGTTCCCGTAACCCCTCAAACGGGTAAGGAGAACTGGACCAGGGACGCAGAAATATTGGTATACGATTCATCGGAATCAAAACCTAAAAGTCCTTTATCAATAGTATTGGCACTCATGTACAAAGAGTCTAACAAATACTATAGAAAGGCTGAAAAGACTACAGCTAAACTCTTAGGTCGTTCAAGTGACAAAGATCTGGTTAAAATCTATAGACGCTCGCAAATGTCTATGTTCTGGTACTCATTGGATATGATGATGTACGAAGTACAGAATACTATGATGCATATTGCATTAAACAAATAAATTAATTAATCAATTTCTAATACACATTTTATTATGACACAAGTAACAAGTACACCAAGTATCTCAAACATTAAGGAACTTCCAACAGGAGTATTGACAAGCCCTAAAACCATTGTCAAGCTAAAGTTCCTATCGCTTAACATGGCAACACGTGATGCTGTTATACGAATTCAGTATAAAGGCATCAAAGGAAAAGAATTTATAACGCTTATCTCTTCGGCCAAGCTAACGGTATATGCCATGAAGTACCTAACAAGCAAGAGAGGCGTTAAAGATGAAGACGGTAACCTTACCGGTGAGTATCTGACAAACTTTGAAAGATACCTGAAGAAAAGAGAATTGCCTATTGATACACCATTGGGCGATATGGAGTTTGAATCGGAAAACCATAGCGAGCAATATGTGCTTAATCCATTCTCGGTAAGGTTCAACAAGAAGTTTGAGTATGCCACCATTGAATTGGTAAACATGCCGTTCAAAAGACCTATTGTCAAACACAATCCGATGAACGGTAAAGAGGAAGTAGTGAAATACGTTTACCCTATGCACCGTACGGAGCGTAGAGTATTGAACGTAGGTAAAGCTTATTATAAACGAGTAATTGTAAGATAATATGAGCAAAGTAACAGAGCTTAAAAACCATTGGGTTATCTATGACGATAACGGTATCATACATAGCGGTACCGAGGCGGACATGAAATATGCGTTCGAGGTCATGATAGAACCAATGGCTTATTCTAAGCAAGAAAGAAAATCATTTTATGTAGATTGGAAAGGCGACTTATGCCTTTCCAATACTACTCATATTTACAAATAAATGAAAAAGTCCTTTAGAACAAGGGCACTATTGAAAATGAGTTACGAAGCGTTTGCCATATACATATTCTGGCGAGCGCTTATTTATTTATTAACCGAGTTAATTATATTTTATGGGAGCAACAGGTGAAATCTATCACGAATGTAGACACAATGATTTTGATGCTAGTAGAGCTAGCGATTTTATGAGGTCTAATATAGAACGTGAAATAAAACCGAACAAAATGATTGCAGGTCATTTGGTTCCTGGTCTACAGACAAATAAATATACCATACCGCACGAGCTATACATATTATGCGAGAAGCCTAGTGGTATCAGATTCGCTATAGTAGTAACGATTACTATAGAGCACAGTGAAATAATCTGGCGCAACGAATCTGAATTTGAAGGACCGGTTTATTCCAAATGTCCTAAGTTTATTATTAATCAGTTAAGTCCAACCAAGCAAGAATATAGCATTGCTTGGCGTAACCGTTGTAAAGAAAATTATTAATGGCAAAATTAAGCGATAAAGAACAAGAGTTGTTGAACGATAAATACTGTAAGGACAACAACATAAATCCAGATCAACGAGCTATGTTGGTCGCAACATGGATTCACTGTGACGAAGAAGATAAATCAACTGAGTATATGTTTGCACTTATGTCGGACATGGGAGATTTAAGCTATGACGACACAGTTGAATTTGTAATGAACTATAAAAGAACTTCTAAAGATTTTAAATAATTATGAGATCAAAACATCAAATATTACAGGAAAAATTAGACGGATTATTGAACAACAACCAACACATCATGGATGTTGTGGAGAAAATAGACCACGACGTTAACAAGATGGAGGACGCAATAGTTCCTTTCGGTCCAATGTCAAAAATGAGATTCTACTCTAATGGAGAATTCAATGTAATGATGGGTGGAGAAAAATATGAACTCCATAGCAATGCATTGAATCAACTATCTTACCAATTCGGTATTCCGGCATCATATAGCAAAAAGCTTATGCAAACCAAATGGGGCAGAGATTTATTGCAGGACGTATTCACGCAGCACAACGACAACTCTTCAAGAACTAAGATGTTGGTGCGAAGCGTTGACAACGAGATACGAGGTATTGTATCGGATAAATATAGACGCTTGGACAGTCGTATCATTTATGAAAGGTTTCTTAGTGTTGCTAAACAAAACGGAGCTGTGCCTATACAAGCCCACTATACCAAAGTGAAACAGTACATGACCGTAGTGTTTCCTAGGGTCTTTGAAATAAATACGGAGAACAATGGAACCGTATATACCGCATTTGGTGCACGTATTGTAAACGGTGATTACGGTAACAGTGCATTGCACCTTAATTCATTTATGATGCAATGTGTATGTACGAATGGATTGGTAGGTACAAGCGCATTGAATGTAAAGCATTTAGGTAAACGTCTTTCACCTGATCTAAAGCTTAGTCAACGTACATATGACCTTGACACAAAGACAATGGCAAGTTCTGTGTACGATATTACAAAGAGCTTGTTATCTGAAGAGGTTATGCTCAAGAATGTAGCGAAAATGAAATCTGCTAGTAACGAAATAATAGACATGGATATGGCTATTAAAAAGTTACCAAAGGAAATCCATAAAGAAGAGATTAAAGGTATTCAGACTATTCTGCAGAATGGTGATGAAGAACGTGGCATCTATGGTAAGCCTACCAAATGGAAACTATCACAAGCCATAACAGCAATGGCTAATGATGTAGGTGGTTCTCGTAAGCAAGAGCTTGACGAGATAGCTGGGAAATTCTTAAAAATGTAATATGAAAATTCTATTTGTAATAAAGAAAGAAAACTTGAATAGTTTTAAGCCTTGTACAATGACACAAGCCGTTACCGAAGTCAAAAATATAGACGAGGTAAACGAGATTATGGATTCGTTTGAAAAACAAGGATTAAAAGTAACAGGAACCTATCCAGAGGATAAAGAAACTTGGAGAGAATGGCAAAAGAAATCAAAGTTGAAAACAAAGACTTCTACCAACACCATGGTAAATACTCATCAAGGACAAAAAGAAGACTTTACCAATTAAAAGAGATGGGCTTTACCGAAGTAGGCAATGCTGAATTTGGTATAGAATCTGTATTCTCCGGACTTTACATAGAAAAAGTCTGGGATTACTCCAATAAATATTGGAACGATTATATCAAGTTTATAAACGATTGTAAAATGAGCAAAGTAAAGTTCAAAGATTGGGATTGTAAAGTAGAACTAGGTCAATATGCAAATGGTAGAACAGCCATAACTTTGGTTTCATCAAGAATACATGATGAAGACCCTGACATGATGGTTCTTGAAGGAGAGCCTATAGCTACGGCAACCATTAATGTTCCAAAAGCCGATATATCGGATAATGAAGTTATCATTAAAGATTGGTCGGAGAACAAAGGTATATTGGAATGCTTGATGAAAGCTTTTATTGTTGCCGAACCACATGGCATAATACATACGCCTGGCGCAGATGCATCACTTTGCAAATTGCTCATTAAATAATAGTTTAATGCTCGGTAATAGATATTTGTTAACTTAGTCCTGTTATAACACATTAAAAATATATTTATATGGGACCAAAATTTTCAGATCTTGAAGCACAGAATCAAGAGATTCAAGCTTCTGGTGTAGCTGACGTTATCGCAATGTCAAATGCACCTTTTGATGCTTTCATAGCACAGACTTACAGTGATTACAGAGCGCAGATAATCAAAGACAGAACCGAAGTTGTCGTAGGTGATAAAGCCTATGCCGGTAATGTTGAGGGAATAGTTACAGCAATTACCGACGATGGTGAAGTAGCACCAGAGGACACAATAATTGAAGTAACCTACAGAACTCCGTATATGCAATCGCCCAATGCAGATTCAGTAGAAAATAGAGTCGTAGAATACAACATCATAGATAATGATGATGCTGATTCGGACGGTACAAACAAAGTTACCGCACCTAACGAACTATCTGGTGATGGAGTAGTTTTTTTTAGAATTATAGAATAATATCATGTATCATTGCTATTAAATTTAGAAAAGCCTGTTTATAATAAACAGGCTTTTTTATTAACCTACTTTTTTTATTAACTTTTTAAAACAGATAAAATGAAAAGATTATTATTAGTGTTTAGCACATTTATTTTATTATCTAGTTGTAGTAAAGATGAAATTAAATTAACCGAACAACGTTATGGTTATTTAAAATTCAATACTAATTATGCAGATGTAACAACATCTAAAACACCTGTTCCTGAGTGTTCCGAAGAAACTCCTATATCCATACATTATAAAATGGTAAATTCAGAAGGTGTGGACTATTCTAAAACTTTGGGAATTGAAGTTTTTGGAAATAAGTTTAATATAGACCCTTTTATATTAGATGAAGGAGAGTATTTAGTTACCGATATTACATTATTAGACTCTAATGGAGAAGTTACACATGTTGTACCGGATGAAGTGGACCCTAGATTTCCATTTTCACAATTAGTATCTAAAAGTGTACCATTCGATATTAGTATTACAGCAGGTGAAACAACTAATGAAGCAATAGAGGTTATTTGCTATACTGAACAAGAATTCGTAAGTTTTAATGGAGAACTTGGATTTGACGGAGATGCTTCAAAGTTTATTTCAATAGGAATTTACGTAGGTATAACATCCGTAGAATGCGTATCCACTATAGGAATATCTACGTTTAATGGTAGGTCTGAAGTAATATTACCTATACAATCTGATTCACCTATGATATTTCCTATACCAGCTTGGAAAAGTTTCAGCATTAGAGCATATGATGCAGATGGAAATGTAGTTTGGGAAAGATTAGATGAACCCGGAAAAGAACCAGACTTTTTACTAACTGCTGGGGAATTTTATTATATAAGTCCAAATTGTAACTAATAAAATATGCAAGAAACGATTGATTGGGGTAGCGACATAGCTATCCAAAGAAATCCTGTTTCTGTAGATTTACCTATTTTACAACCTGGCCAAGTTCATAATGTAGAAATGATCGAGGCTAGGTTTGAAATAGGTAAAGGTCGTATGATTACCGACGGAACAGGAACCGGAAAAACGTATACGGGTTTAGGTGTAGCTAAAAGATTTTCTTTGTTGGGCAAAAATAAACAGCTCATAGTTACGCCTACGGACGATAAATGTAAAGATTGGATATTAGAAGGAAACCGCGTCAATCTTTTTATAACACAATTAAAAGATAGCAATGACATGGGTAGAGGCATTAGAACCACTACCTATGCAAACTTTTATCAAAATCAAGCATTACTACGTGAAGAATTCGATTTGATTATATATGATGAAAGTCATTATATAATGCAAAACGCAGCAGGAAAAGAAACATCATGTTTCGATCAACATAAATTGATATGTTCCCTTCCTTCTGTATTTGAAAAGCGTGGTGCTTATTTTATAGGTAGAAGACCTTTTACTATCAATAGCCCTAGTGAGGCAACACCAGAAAAAATCCAAGCGAATAAGATTTGGCAAAAGCGCTGTTACGACAAAGGCCTGGAGCTTTATCACAAGACCAAGGTTTTGTTTATGAGTGCTACTCCTTTTGCATATGTCAAGAACATTAAATATTGTGATGGACTAATGTGGGATATAGAGGAACGCCTAAACGAGGAACTTCATCCTCATGTTGGTTACGGTCAACCTACTAGGTGGGAGAAATTTTTGATTGATAATTTCGGCTATCAAATGAAGAACGGTAAGCTTCAAAAACCTGACGTAGAAGTGGACACTTCTATATTGGAACGTGATTTCTTTGAAAGAGCCAAAGAGAAAAATCTAATGTCAACAAGAGTTCTCGAACTTGATGTTGATTACTCTAGGCACTTTATTAAAGTAGATACGGAACTAGGATTGAAAATCGATGAATTCTTTAGCTTGCTATGGAATATCAACGATGTTAAAATGTCCGAGATAAGGTTTATATTCAAAAGACATTTCAACCATATCTTTACTTCTAAGATGGTTGAATCGGCTAAAGCAGAGAACCTTTTTGACCGTATCGACACACATTTGATGCTAGGTAGGAAAATAGTTATTTTTCATGGATATAATAACATAGATATTACGCATCCATTTAGAATAGATAACTGCAGAAAGTATCTTGACAAAGATGAACGTTGGCGTGAACATAGTCTGAATAGATTATTGGAACAGTTCTATGAAGCATACCCTGAGTATGCAAATTATGATGTAAGTCATTTAAGAAGTGTACCGGAAATAATCAAGGGCAGGTATAAAAAACGTTGTGTTCTTTATAACGGAACTATAGGAAAACCTAAGCGTAGAAGAGATAAAGACACTTTTATGGACGATGATAGCGATGTAGATATAATCGTTATTCAGTCACAAGCGGGTCAAGCTGGAATATCCTTGCACGACCTTACAGGTTTCAGACCGCGGGTGTCAATAGATATGTCGTTACCTACCAGGCCACCGGAAGCTATTCAGAAAGAAGGTAGGACTTATAGATGGGGAAGTTTATCTAATGCCATTTATGAGTACCCTACACTGCAAACGGCTATGGAGCGTATGGTATTTGCATATACTATTGCCGAGCGCACAAGAACCGTGGAGAATTTAGCGATGGGTAATCTTGCTAGAGATTTAGAGTCCGCCTTTAAGAACGGATACGAAAATTTCGAGGAAGGATTGCCCAATATTGGACAAGGCAGATTAGGTAAAGCAGAAGATAAAAAACTGACGGCACCTATATCTCCTTTCCAAAAATCCATTACTTACTACTATCAAAAGCAAAAGGCAAATAAAAAAAGGAACAAAGCTTTACATACCGATTTCTTTGCTACTCCCGAGCCTATTGCGTTTAAGATGGTGGAATGGGCTAATGACAATGAAAATATGGTATGGCTTGACCCTAGTTGTGGTGATGGTGCCATTGCCAGATTTTTCCCCGATAACACAAAACGAATCGCTATTGATGTAGATGCAAAGCTTTTGTCGTTATGTAAACTTAAAGCCAATGTAGATGCCAAACACATGGATTTTATAGAATATAAAATCAATAACAAGGCTGATAGGATAATCATGAATCCACCTTTTGGCTATGGTGGTAAAACAGCTATAGAGCATTTGCTGAAAGCATTGATACATTTACGTAAAGATAAAGGCAACGCTAAACTTTATTGTATCATACCTAGAGGTTCTAGTTGTGAAAAACATTTTGAAAGAATGTCGGAGAGCGCAAATATGAAGTTCTTCAACTATACCGGTGAAATACTTTTACCGAAGTGTACTTTTAATAGGGCTGCAACTTCTGTAGCTACTAGAATCGTAAGATTTGAAGGAACGCACATAGCACAACATTTCCGTTCCATTGACTTAACCTATGTAGAGAACAACAAACAGTTGTTTGAAGTGTTTGAACATTTAGAATTTTAGATTATGGTAAGAATATCAAGTACAACTATTTTTGATTCTATTAAAGAAGTTAAAAAACATGTTGAAAAACAAAATATAGATGATGATAGATATATTTTAGTTTCGTGTAATTATGGTGATGTAATGTTTGAAAAAAGAAAAGGAAAAATTAAAAGAGTTTTTATTTAATGCAGACCATAGACGCTAGTAGAGGTCAGTGGGAGAAGATTTACAATAAGTTGGATTTCCCCCCTATGACCTATAATAGCCATTACAAAGGTCCTTGTCCTATTTGTGGTAAACATAACCACTTTAGGATTGACGACCGTTCTAGTGATGGCGATTGGATATGTACTTGTGGTAGCGGTAAAGGTATAAGCCTTATACAAGAGGTATTGCAATTGGACTTTGCCGATGCATGTAAGGTTGTTGATGAAATAATAGGAAACAACCAGAACATCAATATCAATAGTCCAGGATTCAAGTCCAAGGAAGATTTAGAAAACGAAAAATATTTAGGTTATTCATATCTTCAAAATACCGATGCGGAGAAGTATTTAAAGAACCGTGGAATACATATATTCCCGAATAACGATTCTTTAAGGTATTCGCACAACTATGAGTACGATCACACCAAAGGTTTGTATTTCCCTAGTATGGTAGCTAAAGTCCTATCGCATGCAGGCACTTACTCTTATACTCACATGACCTTTATTTTCAAGGGTGAAAAGATAGGTCTTGATCCAGCTAGGAAAATATATTCCATTGGTAGCGGTTCAAAAGGAGCCGCTATACGCTTGTTCAATTACAAAAAAGTCTTGGGCGTTGCAGAAGGTATCGAATCGGCTATGAGCGCATCACAGACATACGACATTCCAGTATGGTCAACATTAAATACACAGTTGATGAAAAAGTTCGTGTGTCCTAAAGGTGTAAAACACTTTATCATATTTGCCGACAACGACAAGAACCTTTCCGGACAAGCCGCGGCATTTGAATGCGCAAGGCGAAATATGCTCGTTAAAAATGACATAGAATATATCACGATTATTTTTCCTAAAATGATCGGGTATGATTTTAACGATTGCATTATGCAGAACAATTACGAAATAATTAAACAAAAATTTAGAAAAAATGACTGAGTTTCAAATTAACGTATTAAAGACAAATGGATGGAACCCTAATACTGTGGTTCCAATACCCGACTCTATTGTTAAGAAAGCCCAAACAAAAACAAAATGGCAATCAACAGTAGTGGAAATAGATGTACCCGCTATCAAGGAGGCTTTCCCTGATTGTACGCACATAGCTCATATGCCTTGGCTTAAAGTCAATGGTCTATGGGTAGACTATGAAAAGTTTGCAGTAAGCGAACCAGAGCAAGATATGAAGTTTGACGACAGGCTTAACAAAGCCAAGGAAATAGCTGGTAGCGGTGTAGAAGATAAAGCACCGACAACAGCGCCTAAAGTTCCTACGGTTCCTTCTGTTTCAAAAGCAGAGGAAGCCAAGCCTAAAGAAGAGGAGAAAAAAGAACCGGCACGTTTCAAAAGATATGTTGAACGTTTGGATTACCTTAAAGAAAAAGGACTGGTTCACGATACATTGGTAAAAGGTTATGTCAACGAAGCTAAAGACAGATTTGTAGACGCAAACGTTGTCAAGAATTTCGATGCTCCGGAAGATGTTATTGACCAGGAATTTATAAAGTTCATTGATCAACGTCTTAAAATAGAATTCGAGCATCCCGACAATAAAAAGATTGAAGACTTCATGGATAGTCCTACAGAAGTTCCAGATGTTACGGAAGGACTTAATAATCTTGAAAAAGTTATTCAGAAATGTGACGACAAAATGAGCGAAGTTCCTAAAAGCTTAACTCTTGCAGAAGAAGAAAAGATTATCAAGGAACGCGTACAATTTTTAGAAGCTCGTGGTTTTGTTCAGAACAAGCAAACATATGTGTTCCAACATGAAAACTTTAACGACGTTAGCTATATGCGTGCCGTTAAGGATGTTTCTCCAAAAGGTCAAATTGTATGGGATGCATTGGCAGAGGATATAGCTAAGTCTATAGAAGTAGACAAAGCTAAGTTTCCTGAAGCTGAAACATCAATGGATATGATTAAGCCTTCAACTGAAAAAGAAGAAGATGGTGAAATAGGTGTCGGCAAAAACGAAGTCGGTCCTGATTCTGCAGAAATGGAATGGGCCAAGAAAACAGAAGAAACAAAAGAAGTGGATAGCGTTTCTACAGAAGATTTAGAAGCTGCTGCAGAAAAGTTCGACAATCTTGTTGCTGAACAGGATAACGCAGAACCACCATTTGTTGAAAATGAAGATGAAGAAGATGATTTAATAGGTGCCGTTGCTGATTACCGAAAAAATCATCCTGAAAAAGATTCTTTAGACCGTCATTTTGAAAAAGAATTGGAATTTACAAACAGATTAGCCAATCTTTTTACAAATCATTCAGAAGCAATCGTTGCTTTAAGTTCTATTAAGAATAGTTTGAATTCCAATGGTTCTGATAAAGAAAAATTGGAAGTTATTCAAGAAGTAATCAATAATTTATAAATCTACAACTATGTCTAAGTCTACCGGTTTATTTAAAAACAGGATTAAAAGGGAACTCGATCAACGGGCTTCCGATAATCCATTATTCAAAGAGAAGTACGATAATCCAGAAAAGAATCTGGACGATTGTATTCAGTACATATTCAGTGAAGTAAAAAATAGTGGTTGCAATGGTTTTGAGGATGAAGAAATATTCTCTATGGCTATTCATTACTATTCAGAAGCAGACATAAAAGCTTCTGGTAAGAAACTTAGTCCTACCGTTGTTATCAACGAAGAGGTAAAGCTTACTGCAGAAGAAATAGCAACTGCAAAGCAACAAGCTAAGGACAAGGTTATTGCCGAGGAAATGAATCGTATACGCAACGTTGGCAAAGTAAATAAAAAGCCTAACGATAAATCAAAGAAACCAGACGAACCTTTAAGCTTGTTTTAATATGAAAGCTAGAACTAAAAATCAAAAATGTGTTGTCCAACTTAACAAAAGAATAAAGCCTCTAGGTGTACGAATTAAAAATTGGGCGAAAGATAGTATTCTTCAAAAAAGAGGTGTCAGATATAAGTCTGGCACCCTTAACTGTTTTGAATGCGGTCATAGGTGGAAAAGTGAGAGCAATGAAGCTTGGCACGATACTATCATGGAATACATATGTCCATGTTGTAAAAAAGAACTTGCCATTGAAGCTACCAATAAAAGAACTAAAAATGATAATGCATATTTTACTCATGTTACTACTATTGCCGAATACCAACTTATAAGAACTTTTAAAATAGATGTTAAATATAAAGTTGGTAAAAAACCTAATTATGAAATTTATGAATGCTTTAGAGTATTTATAAATGAAAAAGGTCAAGGCGAAGTAGTAGGTTCTCTTAGAGGTGGTATGTTTTATTCTTACTTAGGTTTTTGGAATGGTCCAATGATATTAAGAGGTAAAAATACTATATATAGCAAATACACTGAACAAGGTACTTTATATCCTAAGTGGAAGCTTCAAGACTTTGTTATTAAAAGAGGTTTTTATTATTCTAAGTATCAAGAATCGGAATATATAGTCAGTCATGTTCTTATTGAATTGCTGAAAAACCATAAAGCTGAAACAATCTGGAAAGACGATAGGGTAATGTTATTCGACTATTGCATTTATGCAAAAAATAAAATAGAAAAGTACTGGCCAACGATTAAAATATGTATTCGTAAAGGTTATGATATGCCTAGTATATCTTCTTATTTCGATATGCTGAACGCTCTGGAATATTTTGGAAAGGATTTACGTAACCCAAGATTTGTATGTCCGGATAACTTTTTTGAAGCGCATGATTATTGGATCAATAAAAAAGCTAAACGTGAAAAGATTTTAGAAGATAAGCTAAAACATGAAGAACGTATAGCCAAACTGAAAGCCAATAAAAAAGCTGGTAAGATTTACAACAAAAGAATGGAAGTATATAAAGACCTTTCTTTTGTTACTGATGATATTAAGATAGTACCATTGCTAAAAATTGCTGATGTGGCACTTGCAGGTGATCTTATGCATCACTGTATCTATAAAACCGATAGCTATTGGAAGGAAAAAGACAATGTTCTATTTGGTACTTTTAAAGATAAAAAGCTTATAGAAACCACTCAGTTTTCATTAAAGGAAGGTAGATGCAAACATTCCTATGGTGTTAACAATAAAGAATCAAAACACCATAAAGAAATCGTAGGTATACTTAATAATGCCAAGGATACTATCAAGCGCTTATCAAGACCTAAAAGAAAGCCCAAGCCTAAAAAAGAATTGGTAGCGGCATAAATAAACCTTGTTTAGTTCTATATAATTATATAGTTTAGCAGTCTTAAACATATAGATTATGGCTGAAGCTAGAATAGACGTTGCGCGACGTATCAATGAAAAACTTGGCATTCGCGATTTGGAAATGGTAGAAATGGTTATACAAGAATTAGGACCTGTTATTACAGACATCCTAATGGAAGGCGGCGAAGTACATATTCGTAGTCTTGGGCGTTTCTTCGCTAAATATAAGGAGAATATGCGTGATCCCAGAAACCCAGATCCAACAGTAAAACTACCCCCGATGTTCCTTGCTAAATTCGTAATGGCAAACACCATTAAGAACAAGGTTAAAACAAAAAAAGCAGATTACTTCATCAACGAAAAGAAAAAAGAAGATGAGATCAAGGACTCTTGAACTCATTGATTTTTTTGAACATAATTTTTCGTTTGACGAACAACAGTTGTCTGTTATTAAACAAATTTCTTTAGAAACAGGTATTGACGAAAATATAGTCAAACAGGTTCTAACACACTTATTGAAAGTAGCATACAAAGAGTTGTTGCTTTCATATGAAGACGAAGTTACTATTCGTTTTCCAACATTTAATTTATCTAATATTAAAATCGATTAAAATGCAAAATTCAAACAATCCTCAGAACCCAGCAACTACCAACCTAGTAATGACAGCTCCGGAGTCTACTTCTGATTTTGAAAGAAAAGACAAAACGGATATTGTGAAAATACAACCTGGCAACCATTTGGGTAGACTTTATGGTATCGTTGACTTAGGTACACAACATAATATTAAATTTAGTAAAGACAACCATAGAATAGCTTTGTTGTTCGAGTTTCCACATTTGATGCAAGATTTTTACAAGCGTAAAGAAGGAGAACAAGCAGAACTTAGACCTACGATGATCAAAATGGAAGAAACATTTTCCATGCATCCAAAATCTAATTTCAGAAAGCTTATCGAATCCGCTGTTGGTAGAAAGCTTAACGACGATGAAGCCAAGAGCTTTAATGTTTTTGAGCTATTAGGAAAATGGTTCTTATGTAACGTTATGCATGACCCAGATAAAAACAACCCTCAAAACGTATACGAGCGTATCAACTTTTTACAGCCGTATGATGCACGTTTTATGGTTGAAGGTGTAAACTATAATGGTCATAACGATCTTATGGCTTACCATTTAGGAACACACAAGTTTGCCGGCCCTAACTGGCAAGGACTTTGGACTAAGTTCAGAACACAGATACAAGGTTCAAGAGAAGGTCAGGAATGGGCTGCAAAAGGTGGTACTTTTGAGGAAGTCAAATATAATAATAACGACGACGGACAAGGTTCCGCTCAACAGAACAACACTTACGCTGGACCACAAGGTGCACCGCAAGGAAACCCAATGCAAGGTCAACCTATGCAACAAGCTCCACAAGGAGCACCACAACAAGCGCCTAACAACGCTATGCAACAACCGCAGTCTCAACCCGCACAACCTATGCAACAAGCACCGGCTACAACGCCACCTGCTGCAGCACCTCAACAAGCACCGCAAAAGAAGTTTGTAATTAAGCAAGCACCTTTTGATATGGCGTCTTGGACTAAGGAGGGATGGACGGAAGCTATGATGATCGAGCATGGATATGCAGAATACGTAGAAGGAGCTCTGTAAATGGATTTTAAAGCAAAGTTCAACAAAGACGGAAGCTTACAGTTCGCTACAAAAAGCATGGAAAGAATATGGAATCGGTTAAGGAACTTTCATAGTTCTACCGATTCCTATTTCTCTTTTACCATTGATACTGATAACTCCAAAAATATTACGGAGAAACAGATTAAGCTTTTTAAAAGACTTTGTGTAATGGTTTCCAAAGATTCGGGAAGTTCTTACCACGAAGTAGAAACAGAACTATTAAAGCTTACGCCTTGTACTACAAAAGAATCGTTGTTCGGAAATATCAAAGAACGGCATCTTAGATTAGAAGAATTAAATAGTGAACAGTTTCAGGAATTTTTATCGGAAGCACTAATATTTTGCAATGACATAATGAATAGCAAAATTGTAATGAAGTCCGATAAAAACTTTGGAACTATACTAACAATAGAATTATGAACGTATGGCCGTTTTTTATTGCAGTAGGTAGATTGGGAGTTATATGGATAGCTGATTATCATAAGAGGAAAATATTTCTTACGATAGTAACTATGGCATTTATGATGTACCATTTCCACATAGAAATGGATAAACTCAAAAAGTATGAGCGAATCGAAAATTAAATTGAATGAAGGACAGCTTGAAGGCGCTCATAAAATACATAAATTTATGAGAAGCCCCGAGCGAATATTTATTCTCTCTGGACGTGCGGGAACAGGTAAGACAACTCTGTTAGGTCACGTATTCAAATCAGAAATCAAGTCCGACGAAGAAAAAATAAATTTTGTAAAGGACGATAATAAAAAGACTTATTCCATTGTAGGGATTGCGATGGCACATAAAGCCAAGAACAATCTTAGGGAGAAAGGTGGTATTCCATACGTGAATACATTTGCATCCGCTTATGGCCATAAAGAAGTTTACAATAACCGTACAGGTGAAAAGGACTTTGTACCGGACAGGGATAAAATAAAGTTCGCTGATTGTAAAAAAGCTTTCAAAGTATTCATTATAGATGAAGTATCGATGTTTAACAGAAAAATGCTTCAATTGGTTCTTAAAGAAACCAATATGTACGCTAAGATTATTTTTCTAGGAGACAGAGGACAATTGCCCCAGATACTAGAAAAGAACGAAGTGGATAGAGGTCAGGACAGTCCTGTATGGGATTTGGAACTACCGGATTACTGTAGACATGAACTAACCCAAAGGGTAAGACAGACGGAAGGTAATCCTATCGTTGAAATGAGCGACGTTATCTATGAGGAAATATTCAAGGAACGACCCGACGTAAACAGAGTTGTTCAATATTTGAAACACGATAGGCTGTTATCTAATGGTCAAGGAATATTGAATATGCATGAGAACGATGCTTATTTTATGTTCAAGAACAATAGCGAAGATTATTTAGATACTAAGATTATAGCATATACCAATAAAACGGTAAATAAGTTCAATACCGAAATGCGTAATTATATTCATGGTAATCCAGAGGAACAGTTTATTCAAAACGAGATAATCTACATGAACAATAGCTATTATGGTGAAGATACCTACGGTAATAGATTTGCTTTCTATAACAGTTCGGAATACCTTATCAGAAATATAGATTATGGTGAAATAGAAGGTATTCAGGTTATTTACTCGGAGCTTGAAGATTCAAAATGGATGCCTATTGTAAAAGGTGGTAAAGGTCATTGGAACCATAACATCTATGAAGATAGGTTGCTAGAAATGAAGAACAACAAAAAGTGGAAGGACTTTTGGGCTTTTGTAGCCTTGTTCGGTGATTTCAGTTATGGATATACGCTTACCGCTTATAAGTCGCAAGGTTCAACATACAGAAACATATATATCTGTTTAGCGGACATAATGGGGCTTACAAGACTTAGTGATAAGCGAAAGCTTCAAACGCTTTATACAGCCGTTACTAGGTCTTCTCACAATGTAAACATCTTAAACAGTTAATATGAAAAGAAAGACTAGTAATGATTTTAAAATAAATTTTAAAGACGGTTCGGATTACTTTTCAAGTGGTTCTTCTTCTGGTCCAAAAATTAATATTGCACAAGATTTTAAATTTATCAGTATAATGATATTATCCGCTATCAATGATTGTGGTCAGTCTATAGACAATGTTGATTCTATAGAGGTTAATCTTAAAATAGAAAAGTAATGGAACAGAAGCTAGTAATGACAGCTCCGAATACACCTACGACGAACATAAAGTCTACGTTTAAAAGGGTTGGGCTTATAGATGCTGATTTTATAAAGTATCTTGTCTGTAGCGATATATCCAATTACATAAAACGTAACGGGCACCATCCTAATGAAAAGTATGGTGTCAGTTATTTGGATGTTTTTGTTAACGACCAAATGAAAAAGCAATTTCACGATAGATTCGATTCTAAAGGAAACATATATTTTTTTAGTGGTAGTTCATCCGAAACCTTTAGAGCCAAGTTAGCTATTACCAAAGAGTACAAAGGCAATAGAGGTTTATCGGAACCGGACTACGACGGGTTCTATAGTGACCTTGCTAGTGTGATCAGTATAATTTCTAAAGAACATACTGTTTACATACACCCTAACTACGAAGCGGACGACCTTGTATCTATACTGCAGAACGAAAATACTTTTATCTACAGTAGGGATAAAGATTTAAAACAAGTGCCAGGACACCATTACAACATTTCAAAGAACAGTCTTGAATACATTGAAGAAAAAGATGCACATTATAGTTTATGGATGCAATTGCTTCAAGGAGATTCCACGGACAATATCGTTGGTGTTGAGAATGTAGGCGAAAAAACCGCCAAAAAACTATTGGAACAAATATCCACTAACAACCTTCATAAAAAAGTCATTGAAGTCTATACTAACAAATATGGTATTATAGAGGGGCTTGATAGGTTTGCAGAAACATGGATGCTTGTTAAAATGAGAATAAGTAGAGGTGGTTACGAAGCTGATAAGCTGAAAGCCGCATTTTATTTAAGAGATACATTAATTAATTCAAAATAGATTAGATATGTCAGACAAAAAAGAAGAGATTATCAATAAGACAATGAACTTATCGGTAATGGACAAAGAAGCGAACGAAGCGCTGGAACTGCTTACAAGTAAACTTACCGTTAAGGAAATGGATACTTTAAAGCCAATTGTAGCCGCTACGAACGATTTACAAAAAGTTATGGAAATCAAGTACGTTGAAGGCGATGCTGATTCCATACAAGCCTACAAGGATGGAAAGCGCACATATGGTTCTTTCAATTCTAGTTTAGCGGAAGCCAAAAGAGATTTAAAGGCACCTTATACGGAAATGACCAAAGCTATTGATACCATTTTTAAAAAGTTCTCCGAGCTCTATAAAATGACCAAGGATCAATTAGCGGAAGAGTTTAAGCCTTATACGGACGAACAACAGCGTTTGAAAGAAGAAAGATTGGCTAAGAAGAACGCTGCCAGAGAAGCTGAAATGAAAAAGCTTCAGGACGATAATGCCGAAATGGTTCAAAAAAACGAGAACATAAGAATCTTCAACGCTATTCATTATGAGGTTATCCTTGGTTTAAAGAACAGCGCTATAGAGAATCTGAATTCTTTAAATTCAAGTGCTATCGAAAAAAAGATAGAGAGCGTTCAGAACATGGCTTTAGCTACGGCTATCTATGAAAGTGATGTAAAAGTTGTTCCTTCTGAATTCAATGTACTTTCCGATAATCAAAAATCGGAGCTTACAGAGACTTTTACGAAAACGAAGTCCTCTATTGTGGAATCTTATAGAAGCCGCTTAAATGAGGTAGTACAATTGGAACAGGCTAAGCTTAGGCAACAACAAAAGCAAGAAGAAGTTGTTCCACCTGTTGTTCCTACCGTAGAGCAAAAAGAAACTGTTCCTGCTCCACCAGATGAATTTGATATAAATTCGTTTATTGCCGTAAAGACAAGTGAGCTTGAAGGAATTAAAAATGAATGTGATTTCTTTTACGAAGTGAACAAAGAACATCAAGACGCTCCGTTAGCAAAAAACATAGCTGTTATGCTTTCAAAAGCATTAGAGTATGTTTACAAAGTACAATCTCAAAAACAATAATATATGCTATCATTAAAATTTCCACCTTTGGAAAAACTATTGGACAAAAACACCGGTGAACTTGAAGAGTTTGACCCAAAAAGAGGAATTTGCATTTTTAACGGTAATGCCGTTGTTGTAAACGAACAGTCGGTTCTGTTCTTTGACCTTGAAAGCTATTTTGTCAATACCAATAATTATGTAGACGATCAATCTTTAAACAACTTAAAGAGTATACTTGATTTTATGGAAGGCAAAATGTTCTCCGCTATTTTCTGGAAAGAACTTACAAGCTTGAACATCGTTAGTGTATCTAGCGAGGGGCTTATGCTTAACGGTTCTATTGAGAAGAATGTTTTCTATAAGGAAAAGACATTCGACGAAACGGAGATAAAGCTATTGGCTAAAGGGTTGTCCGATAAAGAGGATTACAAAAAAGCCATTAACGCTATGTACATGGAACCGTTGTATAATATATTCACGGCATTGAAACCGATGATAAAAATGGATTCTATAATCTTGCGTACCATAGGCGAGAACACGCAAATACAGTTTACGTTCAACGATAACCATTGGATAACAGGATTCATTGTTAACGATGGTGCCACGGCAAGTAAGAACTTTTTGTTCGACCCATTAAATGAATATTTAAAAGATATTCTATAATGGCTACAGAAAGAAACGACTTAGAAAAATATTTCGAGTGGTGGCTTAATGAGCTTCTAGAGCATGGTTATATAAGGGGTTACGATAGGGAAGCTGAAAAGTTTCCCTTGTTCCCCAACTATAAAGCATTAAGATTGAAATTCTTTAAGACCCGTGAACCGGAAGAAGAAGAATTCAATTTTATGCATCAACGCTTTTACAACTATGATTACAATATCAAGTGGACTGAAAAATCAAGAAATATATTTTTTCAAGAAGCCGACTTTAGTGATCCTGGTAAAAAGCAATTGCTTGTTCATAAAGGAGTTTATTTTGTAGCTCATTGGAACGAATCTGAAAGATGCCATATCAGCTATGTGGACGTAAAGCCACCTGCTGCAGGTAACCAGAACGTACAGAATACTTCATACCATACGTTTCCTTTGAAACAGCAAATATTGTTATGGTTGCAAGGTATATACATCAATAAGGTAATTCCTTTTCCTATAGCTGGAACAGGAAAGACCATATCGTTGTTTCCTAATACGTTTACACCTCAACGGTATACTATTACCGATGGTGGTACACGAACGCGTAAAATACGTTTTAACATAATGTTCTTGAACCAATATGTAGAAAAGCGTAAAAAAGCGATAAAGGAAATTCAAGACAACTTATCGAAGCTATCCAAAAAATCAAGACCTGAAGGCGAGTCCGGTCAAAAAGAACTGTTATTATGAGCGATAGACTTAATACTGCCAAAGATTTATTAGCTAAGCATAAACGTAAATCTGAAATTACTTTTACGCCACTTGCCGAAAAGATATTTGACGTAGGCTTTTATATAGGAATGTTGGCGTATACGGAGTTTATGGAAGAAACAATTGATTTACCAAAAGATATAAGTGTTGATCAATTAAAATTAATGAACGATGAAATCGATTCGTTCTTTGATAATTTACTAGATGATAAAAATTAGGAAAGACACTACGGAATATCAGCTAAACGCCCAAAAGTATTGTATTGATAATAAAATAGATGTCGATACTACAAATGATCAAACGGGTTGGGCGATATGGATAACTTTTCCTGACGGTACCGATGAAGTATATGCTTGTTTTCTTTTGGAAGATGAAATGACAAAGCAGTATTGGAACGCTATTACATATGCAGCGGGATTATGGTGGGATAGGCAAAAAGCTTCTACCACCGTAAAAACGCCACCGGCTGTTCCAAAAGTGCCTTCGGTACCCAAAATTCCTAAAGTTCCAAAGGTTCCATCTGTACCTCAGATACCTAGAGTTCCAAAAGTTCCTCAAATTCCCAAAAATTAATACTAACTTTATAGTATGTTTAGAATTGTAAACACAAAGCGTTCAAATGAAAAAGGTCAAGAATACTTGCTTAGTAGTAAACACATAATTCCGACTACTTTCTTTAAGTATTTAGACCACCTTATCATTAATGTTATTGAAATGGATCTTAATAATAAAAAGAATATTAAGATTTTTGTAAAACAAGGTGTATCGGAAGAAGAAGCCGTTAACAGGGTTTCCGATATGATGTTGATATTTATGGATAATCATTACATACAAAATGACCCGATATCAGGACCTTATTTTATAGAGAAAGTAAAAGAAGAGGTTTACCCTATGCCCAATGTAAATAGGAAAAAATCAAAATCTGAAATCAAGGAGGAAATAAGTAACCTTGAAACCAGAATGAACAATGCCGTTAGCAGAGAGAATTACGAAGAAGCTGCTAAGCTTAGAGATCAAATAGAGAAACTTAATGGCAAAGAAACGTCCATATAAAAGACGTTTTTTAAGAGGTCGTAAATACGACTTTATGGCTAAGTATGCTTACTCTCTAGGTTTTGATAATGTTACCGATGCGATAAACTTTATGGGTTCTGGAAGAATATTCAGAAACTCTTTTAATGAATGGTGCAAATACAAACGTTTAAAATAAATTTATGGAAGAAGAAACATTTCAATGGATAATTATAGCTGGATTGATCATAGCTGTTGTAGTTCTGTTCTACAGAACACCTAAAAAAGAACAGGTAGATACTTTGGAAAATAAGACCAGGTATCTTTCTGAAAACGATTAGTAAAATGTCCAGTTTATTAATAAACTGGACATTTTTATTTATTTAAACCAATAGATATAACGTACTAGGAAATATGACCTATGTGCGTTTTTCTACATACGTAAAACTTATGGCAAATAATAAATATGACGACTTTGATAAAAGTAGGATATTAAGATTGTTTCATGGACTTACAAAAAATGTTTGAAGTGGTCGAAAACACAGACCGTAAAAGATGGGAATTTACCCCAAATGAAGGCGTGAACGAAACAAGTTACACAGTAGCCTTTTATGAATGTGATAATGAACCTGATGCGTGGATAGCTTTATATTTAGCAATATCCAAAAAAAACCAAAAGACAGCAAGTAAGCGAGGTTTAAGCATTTTTTATATGCATTGTTATCAATAGTTAATGATTAATCACAAACCACAATAGATATGCCAGATTATAAATTTTTTCCAATGAATGAGCTACCTGAAAAAAGCGTAGACGACCCAAGTTTTAGCAAGACAGTACTTGTCTATGATAAAACCGATAATAACCACATATTCGAGAACCTTGGCTACTACGATTTTGAAGATAGTGAATGGACTCATTTTGGTGATGAAAGTATGAATTTAATATGTTGGTGTTATGTACCTGACCCGAAAAAATTTATAAGCTCGAACGATTTAGAAATTGCCTTACATAGAGGTTACCGACCTTAATTATTGGTAACGTTAAAATGTATGGTGCGTTTTGCACGAACTTAATTAAATATTAAACAACTTTTGAATTATGGAAAATACAACGCAGAAAATCAACGATAAATGCACTATACATAGTGTTCTTAATAGTGCCGTTGTTTGGGATACTCTCGAAAACTTTGATGCAAGCACTACACTTGCTCAACACGCTTTTGTAAGTGTTCAAAGAGGTAAATATTATGAAGATAAGTATGACGGAAACAAGTCTTTATGCGGAAAGATTGGGGCACACGATGGCGACAAATTCATTGCTTTAAAAGACTTTAACCCTGAAGTATTGAACGAAGAAAAAGCGTGTAAGACCTGCCTTAAAATATATAAAAAAGGTATTATTTAGAACGTTGAGTATAAACCCTCGTTTTAATGGGGTTTATACATTGTTACCCTTAGTACGGGTTTGAAGAAATAAATTAACTTAAAAACAGAAATAAAATGAAAATTGAATTAACAGTAAAAAAGGAATTTGAAGTAAAGACATTATTAGTTGAAGCCAATGTAAGATATTGGGAAGATGCAACTGTAAATGGTGTTGAAGACGAAAACGGTGATTTAATACCTTGTAAATTAGGCGACACTTGGAAGCCGATTATTGATTTAGAAACTGGATTAATAACTAATTGGGAAAAAGGAAAGGAAGCGGATATACATTACAAAGTATGTGATGCAGGTGAATATTGGTTGCAAGATGAAAACGGTGAAAAGATTGTAAAGGCAAAAGGATATTATGTACCTGACTTTTTAGCAATTGACGATAGTGGATTGGGCGACTACATTATTATGAAAGTTGACAAAGATGGTAAAATCAACAATTGGCGATTTGATAGCGAACCATTTACTAACGAAGACGAAGATTAGTATTAAGGGTAACGATTAATCTATGATTAGTCGCAGTCTTAAACCTAAACACAATAAATATGGAATATAAAAAAATATTAACCGTTGCCGATTTAAGGGATGTTAACGATTCTTATGAGAAGGGTGAAATATTATACTCAAAAATGGTAGAACTTCTAAACAAGCGCATATCTGAGCGATTAATTATAGATGTTGTTACCTACTGTGGCGATTTAATAAACTAAAATTTTGATAAATGACTGAAACTAAAAATACATACGAGCCAAATGGCACAGAAGAAGAAGTAAAACTTGGTATTTTGCATAATGTAAACGGCTACTGGGTAAGCAACGAGGGAACTAGACAGCAACCAAACTACCACGTATGGATACCAAGTGTAACGCACTCGGTTTGCGACAGTGCCTATGCAGAAATAGACCTTGCCGTTTGTAGATGTAATTATTTGGCGAAAAATAAGATTGAGGCACATTACCAGCCATTGTAGGTAACGGCAAAGTATAAGATTTCGGTTGCGTTTAGGCGACTGGCTTAATTAAATGTGCGTTACTCTGATGGTGTAGAAATACCTCACAGACAATGACAAACTAAGCAACTGAATTTTATACATTGTTACCCACTTTTTAAAAAGCCGTGCGTGAGGTACGAGGGCAAACACATACAGATTATGAAATACACAGGAAGTAAAAATAGAATTTCAAAATACATATTACCAGTAATGCTTGAAGGTAGAACCAATGAAACTTGGGTTGAGCCTTTTGTTGGTGGTGCAAATATGATTGATAAAGTTGAAGGAAAAAGAATTGGTTTTGATAATAATGAATATTTAATAGAGCTATACCATTATTTACAAAATGGAGGTTTAATAGTTAATAGGTTTATAACAAAAGAACAATGGCACAATGTAAAAGAAAATATTGAAAATTACCCAAAATGGTATGTTGGTTTAGTAGGCGTTTTAGGTTCTTATAATGGTAATTGGTTTAGTGCTTATGGTGGTGGAAGTAAAACTAAAGAAGGTAATTATAGAAACTACTTTGATGAAGGTATAAGAGGATTATTAAAACAAGATTTATCTAATATTCAATTTGTATTTTCTGATTATAAAAATATTAAAATACCAAATAATAGTATTATTTATTGCGACCCGCCATACCAACTAAAAAACAAAAGATATAAAGAGCATTTTGATAGTGAAGTGTTTTTTGATTGGTTTAGAAATAAAGCAAAAGAAGGACATAAAGTTTTTGTTTCTGAATATAATGCACCAAAGGATTTTAAATGTATTTGGCAAAAAGAAATAAGTAAAACTAACCCAAAGCAAAAAGTAAACAAAATAGAAAAATTATTTACGATTGAGTAAGCCGTAAAGATTGGCGGCTTTTTACATTGTGGGTAACAATTCGCTATGAGTACTACAGCATCACATAACTAACTAAAAATCAATAGTATGCGTGTAAATGTAAAATTTGAAGCGGTATGGCAAATAAAGGGTAATACAGACTATAAAGTTACTAAACGCAAAATGGTAATTAATTCTAAAACAGAAAAACTATTAACCTATAACAGAAGAGGTTATTTTATAATGGGTAAATATTTAAAGAAAAAAGATTTAAACCATTATTTAGAAAAGATACCTGAAGAAAATAATTTGCCATTTTAATAAATAAACCAACTGACAAATAATCTTTGACAGTTGGTGTAATTAAGTATTTCAACTACTCGAAAATATAGAGTAGTTCTTTTTAAAAAATAGACTCTACCATTGATTTAGTTGTTCTTACTGCAGAAGGTATAAGCTTGTATTCGATCTTATCCAAATCCATGTAGTAATTGGCATCCCAATAAGCACTCTCTGCAAACCTATTATCGGTGCTCAATGCAAATCCCCCAATAAGTCCTGACATTGCCAGACCTTTTAGCCCACTATCAAGTCGTTTGGCTAGCTCAGGACTTTCTTTTTGAAGCTTTTTACGATATTCTATATAATCTTTCGGATTCATGCTTTGAACCTCTGAAACCGTCTTAAAAAGCATTCTTAGCGAACCGATATGTTCGTTACCATAAATATCTATATCCTGTTTCGCGAATCTATCGTTTACAACAGTAGGTAAGAATCTTGAAAACTGCAACATCATTCTACCTAAGCTATATTGCTGAATCAATCTTTGATCAGTAGCTTGATACCCTTTCCCTTGTGATTTCTTCACCTCGTTCTCCAACATGATCAACCTTTGTTGATCAATAGGCTCTTCCATAGGTTTATACTCCCCGTTCTCGTCAAACTTGTTCCATTCGGCTTCGGTAAGCATACCCGCCATCTGAACACCTTGAATCCATTTCTCGCTCCACGTCATTGGCATAAGTGCCAAATCGCCCAAGAAATTATCAAGTCTCCCTTTTGAGGACATAGATACGTTATCGTATACATTGATATCCATAAAGTTCAACGTCTTTAGAATCTTCTGTGTTCTTTTCATTCGTTTTACAATATCAAATGGATTGGTCGTACTGGTATCCATACCCCAAAAACGGCTTTCTCCTTTTGCCCATTCTTTTACAGAACCGTTTTTAATGTTATGGTACTTACCAGAGGCTACGTTACCCATGAAATAACTAGCGTTAAAACCTAACTGCCAAAATAGGTTCATCTTAGTCAATAGGTCTACAACCTTATCTCCTTTTTCACCTAATAGGTTTTGTCGCTTGCCTTTTAAGTAGTAATCTTTCCAGTTCATTTTTACGTACTTACCGGCATTCTTTAAACCTTTGTCCTGGTTCAATGCAAGGACACCATCTACAACAGCTTGCATGCTCTTGAATCCTGCAAAGTTTTCATTACCGTTAACGAACAACGTAGAATGAACATAGCTGTTAAGCGCATGGTTTAAATCCATAGAAGGCATTTCGGTAGCTTTATTACTACGTGTATTGGCAAATCGGTTCATAATACCGAAAGACAATGCAGAATCCATTTCAAAATCGGAAACTTCAATATCCGAACCGTCTTCATTTTTGCCGCTTTTTAAGAGCTTCTTAGCCTTGTTCTTTAAAAGAATGTAGTCTTTAATCTGCTTGGCATTATTCTTAGTGCTGGCCGACATAGCAGAGTATATGTTATCGATATCCTTAAAGCTAACAAGCTCTTTTTTGCCAGTGTCCGGATTATCGATATATAGCATTACTTCGTTTAAGGCGTCATCGCTATTTTTCGTAGATTGGAGCAACCCGAGAAGTCCTCTATTTGAAAAAGATTCAAATGTGCCCATAGAGGTGTGAGGTATATAGCCTCTCCTGACTCTTTTACCGTCTGAGGTAGAAGAAGGGGCAAGTTCTCCGGTAATGTCAGTGAAAGTTTTGTAGAAGTTGTATTCGGCTTCGGATAATCTGCCTTGCTCTTTAAGTTTGTTGATTTCTTCATTGCTTTTTAGTTTGAATTCTTTAATGACCTTACCCTCGGAAACAATCTCGTTCTCTTCTACAAGATTACCGTAAAGTATGTTGTAAAGGTCTTTTCTGTTGTGAATATAACTATAATAGAAACGTTTTAAAATATCTATAGGGTTACCGCTATCGAACATGAAACCGAACTTCTCTTTGTAAAGTGCGTTCGTAGTTTCGTTGATCCTGGTAACGTATTTTTTCTTTTCGTTCTGAAACTGTTTCTCCATAGCTGTCATATTCCTTACCATACCTTGTATCTCTGGATGATTGGAAGGAATATTGTTAGCCATTAACCAAGTTTGTACAGGACCAAGGTCTTCATTGGTTTTTGTACGTCCTGTCAACTTTGTTTGTTGAGCGGATATCTTTGCCGCCAACGCCTTTACTATAGGTGTGGTAATATTGGCATACGCATAGGCATTTTTGGAACCGTACGTTCTATATAGTTCCATAAGCTTTTCGGGGCTGAACTGATTAAAGTCCTTACCCCTGAAGCTTTTGTTATATATTTCGTTGGCTCTCTTTTTTTCCTTTACGTATTCCTGATAAGCCTGGTTCTTGGATTCCTCTGTTTGAAACTTGTTGAACTCCATGGCATCGTTGAACGTCTGCTTGTCCATAAAGTCCTGTGACTTGTAATCCCAGAACTCTTCACGAGCTTCCATGCCTATCGGCTCAGCTTTTTTTTTAACACGTGGAACAGGATTGTTGGAACTAGAAGTAATGGTAACTAAATCTATATCCAATTGGTTGTTCGTGCGTCTAGGAACTTTTTTTATCATTTTTGTAGCGTTCTTGGCTAAATGATTAAGTCTGTTCAACGTGTTTGAAATAGGCTTGTTGAATACTTCGGACTTGTTTCCTATAAACTTGTAAAGGTTCATATTGCCCTTGGCATCCCTTGACTTGAAGTAGAACTGTGTATTGTTCTCCAACGCTGCTCTGAACTGTGGGTTCTTTTGCATTTCTATCATAGCCTTTTCAGGTGATAGCCCTTTAATGTCAAAGAAAGGAATATTGTTACGTACACCATTGATATCTTTAAGCATCAATATTTCTTCCAATTCCCTAAGCTCTGGACGCGTATAGGTTTTATCGTTTTTCTCCTTGAAATCTTGGTTAAGGTTCTCTACCAACATTTTGTTCGTGAACGAGTCGGTAATAGGCAACATGGACAAAGGACTTCCCCAACCGTTTTTGGTAAGGTCATAATAAACAAGTTTATATTGCAAGTCTGCAGGAAGTTCCGAAAACTCTTTGTTCATTCTACGTACCTCTTGGGTAGTAAGGCTTTCATCAAAGAAACTACTGTTCATAGAAATATAAGGCTTGTTTCCATCGAACTTCATATTAAGCCCTTGCGTAAGCAATAGATTGTTTTCAAGATTGCCTTCCATCTTAAGCCCGGCTATATATTCCGATAAATCTGCAAATACGCTGTTTTCATTTTTAGGATCAACTATTTCGGCCAACTCTTCTTTGGACATATTGTTATATCCCGAAATATTGGAATGTAGGAACTTTGAAATACTTCTGGTATACTTCTTAATCTGGTTGTCGTTCAACAGTTCCATGCCTTGCTTAACGGCCAAGCCTTGTAGCAACTTGGTAATAGCGGGTCTATAAACCAAATCTATTTGTTTGGTATGTTCCAATGTAGCTTCTGCAGTATTCAAATACCTTTTTAAATCTGGATTACTAGCCATTTCTGCAGGTATGTTCATCGTAGAATCCTCATTGTTCATAATACGCTTGAACTCTCCTATCTGCTTTTCCAACAAATATGGGTTGGTTTCAATACCGTTATGACCAGCCATAATCTTACTGACCTTTTGAATGTCGGCATTGACTTCATCCATTTTCATTATTAGGTTAATAATGTTGGACTGGTTTTTCTGGCTATAGAACTCTTTGTTATTGGTATTGGTAACTACGCCACCTGTAGAATTGGAATCATATTTTACGGTACCGTTATTACCATTGGAAACAGACCTTTTAGCTAATTCTGTCAACATTTGCTTTCTAGGGGTGTAACCGTGGAACGCAGAATTGTTTTCGTTCATTATCGAAACATATTCTTTTACCATTGGAGCGTTCATCATAACGGCTACATCTTCAATAGGAATGTTGAGGTTGACCATTAAGGTAAAAGCCGATACCGTATGTTCGTTTATATTCAATGCATCCGCTGCATTTTCGTTAAGGTTGTCCAGAATAAGGTTGGCTACCAATGCAGATTTATGGTTACGGCTTTGATCACCTTCTCCCATATCCTCGAATATCTGGTAATTGGTATTGTTTACCATTATACCTTCTTTCATATTGGCTCTGTACGCGGCAAGCGTATTGGCAATTCTATGCAAGTTGAAAACGGTACCGATATTCCTTTTGGCGATCATGGAATCCTCATAGGACTTTCTTCTGTACGATGGAGAAAATGCCAATGGCTGTTCTTTTACATAGTTAGGGAACTGCTCTTTGATATGTTCCTTTAACTTTTTACCTTCTCCGGAAGTGTCCATTGCCGTTTGAATGAACGGTGCCATTTTTTCACTAAGCCATAGCTTTTCCATACGGTCTATGACTTCGTTCATTTTTTTGTTTTTTCCTTTATGTTGGATGAACAAGGCATCACCATCTAAATCCGCACCTATTGTCTTACTGAAAGAAGTAGGTACCTGTACTTGGTTTCCTTTACCAACGGCAAACTCAACAGCTTCGAATATACCTGTAAAGTTTGGTCCGTTTGAAGGAACACGAGTGGCTATTACCGTTTCCCCAGGAACATAATAACCGATTACCTTACCGTCTTTAAGAACGGTCTGTGTTTCAAGTTTTGGCGTTGTTTTATCCCTATTTTTATTAAGGTGTGCTACAAACTTGTCCGCAGCTTCTTTTAAACGCATAAGGTCGTTTTCTTGCGGTGTTTTGGTCTTGTCAAGATAACCGTTCGTATCAGTGGCTTTGATAGCCATTTCGCCTAATTTACTATCAGGTGTATAGTATTTTCTGGCTCTTACCTTTCCATTTAAATGTTGGGGCAATACAATCTCCGCCCTATTAAGTCCTGTAGAAGCTTGCGTATAACCGTTAAGCTCATTACTTCCTTTTATTTCTCCATCAACAGGCAATTCCCATCCATAACTAGACTTCTGGTGCGCATACGTACCAGCTATTCTTAACTTGTTACCTTTTGACTTTAAAGTGTTCGCTAATTGATTGGAAACGATCTCTATTGCTCTAGGGTGTAGTATACCATATTTTTCGATAACGAACCTTTGGACTTGATCCATGTCCTCTTTGTTCATTTCCTTGGTAACTATTTTATTATATGTAGCAACATCTTTCTTTTTAAGTTCATTGGTAACCTCGTTAAGGTTTTCGGACATCATATCCGATATCAGTTCTTGTATCGCTTCGGCTTCTTCAAGATGCCCAAGATTTAAAGAATGAACTAATAGCGAGTTCATTTGCTGTACAGGTAACGTTACTTCATCGGTAACTTTATCCATTACTTGTTGTGGTCCAAAGTTGTAACCACTGATACCCATAAAACCACCTTTGGAATCATACATGATGTTGTCTTGGAACTCACCCGCTTTGGTAACTCCCTCTTCGTTCATAAGCTCGTTTAAGTATGGTGCATTCTCCATACCCTTGCCTTTTTGAATTCCCGTTTTCTCAGAAGAAAAAGGAATTGCTATCGGAAAGTAGTTCTCTAGACCATCGGTAAAGTTATCACTAGGCATTGCACCATTGTTCTTTTTAGCGTATGCATCGAACATTTTAGCACGTCTGGCTTTCATATGTTCGTATAATCCTTTGAACTTGTAGTTCTGATCAACAAAATCTTGGTCGATTATAGTAGTATATCCTTTAAGCAATACGGTGTTACCTCTAAAGTTCGGGTTGTCTTTTTCTACAGAGTAGTTAAGGAACTTGAAACCTTCATTCAAATCAAATACACCTTTACCAACATTAGCCCAGCGCTCAGCATCTTCTCTAAGTATGAACATACCACCATCGGTAGAAGCTTCATTATCTTTAGGGTCTTTAAAGAATATAGGCTCAAACTTTAAGTTCTTGTTTACGGATATAACAGGACTACCGGCATTCTTTAAACGCTTGGCAATACTTGATATCTTAATGTTAGGAGATACTACCTCAGCCATGAACAGACCGTTCATAATTTGATTGTATACATATCCTTTTACAATTTTTTCTCCTTTAGGATTAAGCTTTCCGTTTTTATCGAACATAGATTTTAAAGAATCTATCTTCATAAGTTCCTTGCCGTTTTTATTAAAGAAATCAACTTCTTTTTCTCCTTCTTTAATCAACGATAAGTTAAACTGACGTTTACTTATATTTTCCTCAGATATATTTCTGTAAATATTATAAGCCGCAGTAGTAGTATCGTTGGACATATCAAGCCTTTTAGTAGGCATGTAATACTTTCTAGGACTATCACCGAAAACACCGACGTTCGCCAAATATGTTTTTTTGTTAAGTCCGGAAGCGTACATCATAAAGTCCTCAAAGGACTGTTCGTATGAAGTACTGTCCTCAAATGCATTGGCATTGTTGCTTACGCTATCATCGATACCGGTATAGTAAACAAGGTCTGGTTTGTTTCCAGCTACTACACTATCATAGAAATTGTCCAAAAATTGATTAGGAACGGGTTTGCTGTACGCTTTTGAACGAGTGATATGAGAATACCTTTTTATAAAATCGGCTTTAGGAATCACGTCACCGTCCTTATTAGGGCGTAATGAATCGTACATCTGGTCAAGCTCTTTGGTCATGTGGTTGTTCATCATACGAACAGGAACCATATTTCCTTTGGCATTCTCTACAACACTATCTTGGGTAAACTCCCTATTAGTAGCCATAATAGCATTGGCAATAGGTCTAAAGTTATAAGGGTACATATACCTGTTACCGTTCTTGGCGGGTTTACCTAAATGCTTGTCGTTATCGATAAAGCTTTTAAGAACTGTTACAGGGCTATAGTAAGTACCTTTTACGTTGATAAAACCATTTTCCAATATATCCATCATTTTTACGTCAGGAGGTGCCATAAATCGATATGCCTTTACGTAATCTTCATTAGTAGCAGTATCGTCTTTTATTCTAGCTACGATACCCTCGAACTCCGACCATTGATCACCTAATAAATGACCGCTCTTTTTAAGCATGTAATCTCTGGCTTTAGCCATATTGTCCATCATGTCTTGTGCTTGGCTCTGCTCTCTTTTAGATAAAGATTCTTCAATAGAGTGGTTTATTTTGCCATCGTTCTCCGACATAACGGACTTAACGGCATTTACCATTCTATAGTTGGAGAACAGCGTCCATGTAGAATTCAAAAGAACGGTTTTGGCTTCCGGTGCACGTAGTTCCAAAAATTTGTTGAATGCTTGGATATCCGCATGAGGACTGTTTTCAAGTGCGTCTATAAAATCAACGGAGTTGTTTGTATTGGCAGCCAATTGGAACATCTTGTACCTAAACTCTTTCTTATCGAATAAAGGACCTTGCTTGCCCCATATGCTTTTTCTAAGCCTAATGGCACGATTGTACTCTTTTACAAAGTTGTTGATTATTTTGGTAGCCTTAGCTGTTCTGGTCATAAAGCTTTTTTCCGCTATACTGATAACGTTATCGGCATCCTCTTGGTTGTCCGCAACCTCATCTAGTATCTGGTCTAAAGCATCCTCTTTTCTAGTGAACAAGTTCTTGTTCTCTTCCGGGTCAAAATTGGCAACTTCTTCTTCAAGCCTGCTCTTGACCTTTACCCTACGTTGCATGATGTTTGCATCGTAAGCTGTGGAGCGAGATTCAAAACCTATTTCGGTAGCTTCTATTCTAGGTACTTCTTTAAGGAACTCCATAACGATGTAATCCCTCATATTATCAATTGAAAGATCTTGGCCGTCGTTAAGCTTTTGAATAAGCTCTTGGCTTTCCTGTAAGTAAGTAGGTTCAGATTTAGCCTTGGTATCTATCATCTTCCACCACTTACGGGTAGTATTGGTTCTTTTAGCTTCTGTACTAAGACCAAAGAAATTATTGTACTTTTTAGAAAGAGGACCTTGCATAGTAGCTACAAAGGCTTCTTCCAGAATGTATTTCTGCTCGGCCAAAGGTAAAATAGATGCTCCGTACTCAACTAGGTCTTCCTCGGTAGGTTTACCTGAGAACGTTCCTACTTCTTTACTTTCACCAACACCAAAATTATATAGAACATAATCTGGATATCTTTCAGCTATTTCATTTACAAGCTTTTTGTTTGCCATGACCTGTTCCAGGACCGCTTTGGTTTCTGGTCTGTCCTTTGCGAATCTGTAGAAGATGTGTGTCATTTCGTGCATGAACACTTCGCCTTGGTTCCATTCATCGCTACGAACGAATACTGCTGCAGAAACAGCAAGTCCGGTACCTCGTATACCCAACGCTTTTACAAGGTCGTCAAGTATGTATGCATTTACCCTACTATCAGCTTTAGGGAACATAAAGTTCAAACGCTGATTAATGGCAACCATTTTATCAAGGTCGCTAGGACTGTTACGTATACGTCCTATAATAGGAGCTTCGGCTCTGTTCTCTTCAAGAGGTTCGTTGTTCTCCTCAAAGGTTACGAACTCGTCGGCTTCATTTTGTTCAGATAACTCTGAATTTGATTCAGCTAATTCATCGCCTCTTGATTCCATAAAAGGACCAACTCCTTTTTTATAAGCATCTATAGCACTACTAAGTTTCTTTTTGATCTTAGTAGCCTGGCTTTTGATTTGCTTCTTTGTTTTGTTAACCTGCTTTGGCTCGGCTTGCTTGTTAACAAAGTTCTGGAACTGCTTGGATTTATCCTTGGCGGTTTCTTTTACCTTGTCAAAAGTATCGTTGAATTTGTCTACTATTTCCTGCTCTTTGGGAGTCAACGATTTTTGACCTTTTATTTTAGCTACGATATCATCGTACGTCTTTTTTGCTAAACCTTTAGGTAATGCTTTATTAGCTTTAGCCTTAGCTTTTTCTGCTAGTTCTGAAATACGTTTCTTAACCTCTTTGGCACGTTGCTCTCTTTTAGAAGCATCTTCCTTAGATTCTTTTTTCTTGGGCTTACTAAGTGTTTCGGACTCTTCTTCCAAATCACTAAGCTCATTTAATTCATCCTCTGTAATATCATCTGAAACCTCACCCGTTACATCATCTGATTCTACACTATCGTTTTCCCCATTTTCTTCTCCCTGAACGTCTCCGGCAGTAGCACCATCGATTTCATTATCGCCATCTGTTCCTTGTCCAGTAGGTGACGTAGGTGGTACACCTTCGCCATCTTCTCGTTGGGATTCAGTTTCTTCGGTGGTTGCAACTTCCTCGGTGGTTTCTGATTCTTCTGATACATCATCTTTGTTTTTATTAAATAGATTGTCGAAAAGGCTTTTAGCTTTATTTCCTAGTTCCGATATTTTGCCAATGGCTTTCTTGCCTATATTGGCACCGTCGTACTCCGCATTATCTTTAAGGACTTCTGCTTGGTTGTTCTTTTTAAGAATATCCTCGTTCGATTTTTGTACAAAGTATTTGTAGTCGGCTTTGGCAAGTCCCGTAGCTATAATATCCTGACCTCTTTCGTTTTTAACCTGTATAGGTTCTACAACGTTCTCAACAGCCTTACCTAGAATAAGGTTGGCTTTGTTCGCTTGCGCTTGGGCTATACCATAAGTAAGACCCTGAATCGTTTTATCTGTTTCAGCAGTACGCTCATTGATTTCCGATTCTATTTGTTGTTCTGTAAGATTACTATTTACTAATATTTCAATAACATTTTCAAGTTTTGATTTTTCTACCTCAACCTGTTCTTGAAAGAACATTTCGGCACTATGGTTCAAGAACAACGCATGCTTACCTCTAATGTTAAGCTGTTCGGCTTGGTTATCGAGTACCATGTAATCATCGATATCTTCTTGCATTTTTTGAGCTTCTTCCTCAGTAATAATACCTTCTTTGATAAGGTTCTGTGAATAGCTCTCGAACATTTCCGTTTTGTCCTGTAGCACCATATCCGATATGGTTTCACGCATATGGAACTTCTGCATTTCATTGCCTTTTTCATCGGCACTATCAAAAATAGTTTTAAGGTTCTCCGTTCGGTTGTATAATTGTCTTGAACGCTCGGCATCCTTATTGATGCCCGATACTATACCAGATACACCGCCACCAAGGGCACCTAATGCAAATGCAATGGTTTTCGTTCCTTCGTTCTCTTCACTGTTATAGAACTCCATGAAACTACCGTATTCTGGTTCTGTACCCATTACGTCGCTTTCAGCCATCATAGCCGCCCAGCTTTCATAAGTCTCTTGGAAAGTTTCTTCGTAACCTTCCTGTAAAGCTTTACCCGATGCACTTACCAATTTTCTTAAAGTAGGTGAAGTCTTTGCCGTAAAAGCCTTGGATATATTTTTAAAATTCTTGCTTGAATCAAAAGCCTGTTTACCTTTCTTGATAAGATTGGACTGCTTTAATATCTTTCCGGCATTACCGTAGGTCATACCCCATGAAAGAATATCAACAGCCATATACTTTAGGTTGTTACTAAATGTTTTCGCTGCAATATCGGATAGTTCATCATTGGTAAACAAAGGGTTTCCGTTTTCGTCGGTAAGTTCTTTTCTTGAATTGTATGCTTCTGCAGAATTCAATAGACCGGAGATAACGTTACTTGCCATACCACCTGCAATATTCTCAACAGCGGCTCCTGCAGTATTGGTAAGTTTCCCTAAATCGGTAACAGCTTTTCCTATACCTTTTCCCGTACCAGCAACTTCCATTACTTCGTCAGCTCCACTAGCAAGTTTCTTGGAACCGTTTTTAAGTGTTCCCTTGGCATTTTTGATAAGACCTTTTTTAAGGGCTTTTCCAGCTAATGCATTACTACCTCTTTTTGCCAATGCTCCCGCACCTTTAGAAAGGAATATAAACTCTGCTAATTGTGGAATATACTCGGCACCATGTTTAGACCAGAATTGAGGGTCGGCCAAGGTTTTGATAGAGAACTCGGGGTTTTTAAGTTCCTCTGGCATGTACACTTGGTTGTTCTCTGAAATGCCTTCTCCTTTTTCCTGTAGGAATCTTGAAATTACGTTACCGTCGAACATATCTATACCCGGAACGGCAGAACCTACTACTTGTGCTACGTCGCCAAATCCACCGATAACGTGATCACCTATACCACGCATAAAGGAAACTCCCGCTTCGGTAACCCAATCCCTACCACTTACATCGGCACCAACGGAATTTTCTCCCGCTTCTGGTTCGTACTGTTGCTTTGCACCTAACGGGTCGTTCTTGGATTGAACGGCACTACCTATAGACGCTTGTCTTTCTTGGGCGTTTGGAAATACGGCTTTCGGCTGTTCAGGTTCTTTAGCAGTTGGTTGTTTCGGATCGGTATTCTCTTGACCTTTCTCGGTTTGGTAATCAGGGTTGTTCTCTTCCGCTTGGGTACCCTCTTCTTCAACTCCTTGCTTTTGTAAGGAGCTGATGTAATTTTTAAAATTTGGCATAATTACTCTTTGTTAATTTGCAAATATCTATTGTAAGTACTTTTCCATAAATCTCCGGTTTCCTTATTGTCGGCAATGTCTTGCTCACTAGCACCTTGATTCATTTCGCTTACTAAGATATCAATAAGTTCTTCATCCGAAGTATCGTGTCCAAAAGTTCTCATAAGTTTTGCCGTTTGTGGTACGGTTTCCATAAACTTGTGGAACTCTTGACTATTTGGTTTAGCACCCGTAATAGCGTAAAAAGACTTCATTATACTAGACCTGTTAACGCTAGGTTCATCAGGCTTGGAATACATCTGTGCTTCGTTTAAAAAGTTCGGATCGTTTTCCACTTGTGAATCTATCGTCAACAATACATTATCGAAGTTCTGTTCCGCTTGTGCCGTTGATGCTTCCGCTTGCTGAAATTCGCTATCAAGTCTTTGTGAAGCTTCATTCTGCTTTTTAAGGTCGTCGGCACTACCCAACAATACGGAAAGTCCTCTACGTGCCGCGCTGTCCTCTACATTCACACGCTTATAGTATATTCTTTCGTTATCACTGTTTTTAAGAGCAAGGAAATAACTCATTTTAACCTCTGAACCGTCAAGGGCTTCAACATGGTCTTTTTGCTCTTTGGCTTTAATCTCCCCATCATCGTCCATGATATTCATAACGATTTGGTTGTTGCCGTTTTTATCTTTTGCCAATAATCCGGTGATAACACCTAAGTTTTCATATTCGGTGTCGTACTCGCCTTTTTCAAACTTGTTCCTGCCCGTCATTTCTATACCTTGGCTACTATATATTTCATCTATATCGGCAGGGTCGAATCTATACTGACCTCTTTCGTTAGGTTCTCGGTTCAAGAAATATTCTGCCCACGTGTCCTTATGTGGTCCAGCTACTTCTTTAGCTTCTGCAGGTTTCCATCTGTCTCCCCAAAGTCTGCTAATGTTCCTTGAAGTCCTATCGTCGGTATGGATTTTAAAACCGTCTTTCTTTTCGGTTACGGAATATGAATCATGCTTCCAATCGCTTTGTACGTTGTCCGAAACAAAAGTATCTCCGGATTTCTGTAGCTTGTCCATAATCTTTTTAGGTTGGAAAGAACCTGTTTTGGTTTCAAACAGATCGTTTACCGTAGTTCCTTTTTTGATTACATGGCTCTGCATAGCCAAAAGATTGGTCGTATGTAATTGTGGCCTGGTATCTGGTTTTACCTTAACATCTTTTGTTGCTTGCAATGCTTTTTCTTGTGCAAGCTTTTGTTTTAATCTTAATGTTTCACGGTTACTTCCTTTTTTACCGTAACCCATTAAAGACATAAAGCCTAACAACTTTTCAGTAGTAGGCTGTTGGTCTTCTGGAAAGTTGGTCATATAGTTACCAAGGACTTTCATGTAATTGTCTTCGTTAAACAAAATATCGGTCATAGGAATATCTTTCCCTAGATCGTAATTATTGTCGTTGGGCATTTCTATTTCGGACATTAAACCAGAATAGGTAATATTGCCTTCTCCTGTTTGTTCGTAATGTTCCAATGCTTTCTTATCCCTCATAGAAATACGATGTCCAAAACCTTTCTCCATAGCATCTTTAATCTTTACGGAGTTTTCCTTATTGGTAATATAAGTCTGGAACTCTGGTGTACTCTTAATATCCTCTGTAAAGTTTTCCATAATGGAACGACCACCATTTTTAAGAAACTCGGCTCTATTGCCACCGTACATAGCAACCTTGTTTCTTATACTGTTGTGCATCTTACTGACCATCTTATCAAAGCGCTCTCTGTCCGGACCAAGCATTTTATCAGCTTCAGCGTTCAACCGCTCGTAATAGGCGGCTTCTTGCGCAGAAGCTTGTTCTTTTCTAGCGTTCTCTTGATCAACAAAAGTATTTAACGCTAAATGAGATTGTAAGTTTGATTGCGCTCCGTTAGAACGTTGCATTGATTGTCTTGGATCCATTTAAGAAATATTTATATTGTCGTAATTAACGGTTTCTTTTTGAGATAAAAACTGTTTGTCGTCAATATCTTTATACAACATTGATTTATAATCGCCTGTTTCAATAGCCGATTCCATTAAAGGTTGGCTTACATTTGAGAAATCGGTATTCTTAGCAAAGTCAACAGCTTTTACAAGACTGTCTATATCACCGGTCTTTGATGCAGCCAAATTTAAAAACTTATTTCCTTCTTGACTTAAAGTAGGAACCGTTTCTTTTAAGTAATCGACTTTGGTATTGTTCTGCTTGATAGGATTGATAACATTGTTCATGTACCATGACCTAGTACCTTTTTTGGTACCTTTACCATCGTCTTTCATATCTGGGTCATAGCCAAATGCTTTTTGGCGTATCTGTGACATTAGCATATGTGATGCGGTACCAGGTGCGTTTTGTGCCGCATCGGCAAGTGCATCTGACATAGCCCCAAAACCTGCAAATGCTAGGTCGGTACCGTCTTGACGTGTTTGTAAATCCATTGCTTGCTTGGTCTTGGTATTGTCTATATCCCTACGAGAATCGAAATCGTTGATATAGCTCATTACCTCGCCGTACTTATCAAGTGCCGCTTGCTTTTCTTGAAAGTCAGCAATGGCAATATCGTTATTCGCTTTTAGTCTATTATAATCCAATTGTCCTTGGTTACCCAATACAAGGTTTCTATTACCACCGGAAGCTTCTACGATATTGTTCATCATGGATGAATACGCACTTGCGGCATCGTCTTTAAGCTTTGCCTCTATTTCTGGTGGCAATCCCATTTGAGCTACTTTTTGAAGCTTGGCCGCATAATCAAGTACCCCTTGCGATATCTGCTCTGTACGCATAGGTACATCTGCATTGGCTCTTTCCATACCCGCAATACCTACCATAGCGTTTCCTATAGCTTCAAAAGGTATACTAGGCTCAAAGTCCTTTTTATCGTATACCATATCTTGCGGTTCTTCAAGATACTCCCTATCCAAGTAGCTCATTAATTGAGCTCGTTTTTCGGCATTAGCATCCTCAACGGAACTTACTTCTATCGGAACAGCGTTACCGTCTTTAGCTACAGTTGTTGTAGTAGCAACTTCTGTTTTCTTAGGTTGTTCGTTCTTTAGGTTTTTTTCCTTTGGAACAACATCCGTATTAGCGATACTGAAATCGGCTATATTAGAATTGTCAACGCTAAAATCCAAGTCTATGAACTCGTCGTTCTTATTATCGAAAAGGTCTATTTTATTAAACGGTCCAAAACCTGTAGGTATAGAAATACCGTATTTTTTATCATCGATCAATTCTTTTAAGCTACCGAACTCTTTACCACTGAACTTCTGAGCGTTGTCCATGATGTACTTACTTACACCGTTACCGCTTTTGGTAAGTCCTAAAGAAGTTGTGTACTTACCGTTATTGGTCTTATGGAAAGCTTTGGCAAACTCTGGATTGTTCTTGCTGATTTCATCAACAAGTTTTCTTCCCTTTTCGGTTTCAATACTTAAATGGTGGTATGGTCTACCACCAGAAGCTTTAGCCTTAATGTTTCCTTTGATTTCTTTATAGAACTCTTGGAACAAGGCTTTTTCGGTTTCAAAATTGTTTATCTTCTTTCCTAGTTCGGCATTGATAATGTCTGAATAACCTTTGTTGTAGAACTCTTGTTTGAGTTCCTTCATCCTAAGCTTTTTACCGCCATCGGTATACTCGTCGTTATTCTGAATTTTCTCCATCCTAGAAATGTATTCGTTTACATTTTTAGTCTGTTCTTCTTTAGGTATAAGCGTACTTTCCTGTACGGGCTGGGCTTCAAATTCAAGAAGTCCTTTTTTACCTTTTTCAAGGTATCTTTCCACACCCATGTTATTACCTCCCGGTTCAAACTTACCACCTTGGATATATGTCAATGCAGCTTTAGGACTCATGTGATATAGCTGTCCTATTTCGTCCAAGTCTAAATTCCTTTTGTTCTTAGACGCATTGTTCTTTACGAAAGAGTACATTTTAGGCATATACTCCTTTTCAAAAAACTCATCTTGAAGTTCTGCGGATTTTTTAAAATCCTCTTCATTGATATCCCCGTAACCCGCTTTTTTGGCAAACTTCTTTATCGGTTCCCACCAATACTTAGGATGGAACTGATACTTACCTATTGCTTTGGTATCCTTGTTCACCGCTGCAATATCACCACCGTTCGTTTCTGAATAGTATAATCTAGCCCTTACGGCTGCCGTTAATTGTTTTAGTCCTGGGTTATCCATAATTCGGGTTGTAAGTTTTTTGTTGTTTGCCGTAAACATTGCTCTGTGCTTGTGATACTTGACGTCCTTGCATCAAATAATAGGAACGTTTTCTTTCATCTTTTGTAGATGCCAACATATCCTCGTACTCCTTATTTTCTTTTTCAAGACGTATCTTTTTATCTTTATTGGAATCGATTATACCAGCGCCTAAACCTAATGCCCCTCCTATAGCCGCACCCCATGGACCACCTACTTTCATACCCAATGAAGCACCTTTTAAAGTAGAACCCATTGTTTGTGCCTTGCTTTCTGCAGTACTGCTGGATACGCTTTGAAAATTAGCATATTGCTCTGCGCCAAAATTCATGATATCCCCTGCAGACGCTAATGCGTTCGCTCCTATATCCATTTTAGGTTTGGCACCAACGGAATTTGGCGTAGGAATATCAACACCATTTTCTAGTATAGGTGCGTTTATATCTATTTTTTCAAGCTTTACCGGGTTAACAGGCATTGTAGGCATGTATTGATTTACCGGTAAAGGTTCTCCTGTATATGGGTTTATTTTCATTATTGATAGCTTAGACGTATGTAATTTACAACACGATTTAGTTTTCTCAAAGTTCCTTCGTTATATGGGAACACAAATTCAAACAGCGCCCACTCCGACCTAACATCTTTTTTCTCGTCGGAATCGGCATCACTGTTGGCGTAGTTCAATGTAGGTATAGTATGCTTTCCTTCTCTTTTTTTATAGCGTTTATGCGTTGGTAAAAGTTGTCTTACATGACCTTCTTTTGTGGTTATCGTAATACTTTCAAAATCAGTAAAGTCGTTCATTACCCAAGCCAAATGAGGGAATATAAATGTTTCGTCCGCATCTGGGGAGCAAATGAAACTTATTTTCATTTTAAGTTCTTTTTCAAGAACGTTCAAATATAATCCTTTGTTCAGTTCATGTAATGACTGTGAGTTAGGTCTTTCGATATCGTTTACGGTAACGATTGTTTCTCTAGGTATATATATTTTTCCGTCAAAAGGCATATATATACTTGAATTCATTTCTCTCCAACCACTGAACAACCCTAAAGGTTCATTGTACATTATCATAGAATTACCGGTATCGGTAACAATATTCAAACAGGTTTCTTTGAACTCTTCGTCAAAAAATCCGTTTACATCTATAATATTTTCGGTATTCAGTTTATTGTAAAAATCATGATGGTACTGATTCTTTAATGTAATCTCTTCAAAATTCTTTATGATTACTTTTTTAGTATCATCTATGAACATAAAACCAAAATCCGGATGCTTTGATAGAGAGCGTCTAATGGACGTTCCATAGCTTGATACTACTTCGTATCCTGAAATAGATTTGCCGCTACTCTGTGCAACATTTATAGTCTGTCCTTGCTCGGAAGGAATCATTATGTTACGGTCAACGTACAATAACGATGTTTGATGTTCCTGTACAGCGAATAGATCGTTTTTAATTTTGGCGGCATTGAGAACAGCGCCTTTGTTCTTATCAAGTTCTTGGAACTCGTTGACCGGAAACGAAGACCAGGCATCATAATATTCTCCCGATAATTTTGTTTCGGATGCAGATACAATATTATCCATATTTGGATCGTCCTGATACCTATAAGGTTTTACTATATATTTTTTGTAATTGTTTTTATGAAGATAGGCTGAATTGATTACCTCGTTTTTAGTAATTGCAAAATCTATAGCCGTAGTTTCTCTATAAAACTCATACTCATAGTTAAGCTTAGGTTCTACCATTGTCTCTACGACAAATGCATAGCACCAAGCACCGTTTAGTTTTTTTACATCTTCTAAATCACCTCTAGCACTAGCGTCTTTGGTTCTACCATTATTAAGGTTTCTGTCTATACGTTCCTGAGCTTCGTCTCCATGGCTGTTTTTAGTACGTGCCCATAATGTTACATAAGTGTCTCCCTCAATATTGAATACTTGTGCGCCATTAGTGTTTTTTTCTATAGGCTTTGTTTCCGATAAAGGAATAAAGGTATTGTTGCTGAACGCTTGACTGCTTCTACCGCCATATATAGAATCTTCGTTATCGCGTTCTATATTGATAAGGGCATAGCTATCGTACCAATTAAAACTACTTTCACCTCTACGTATCTGTGTAGGAAAGGTAGTAGGATTGGCACTACCTAAGAAAGAATCTGTAAATAAATTATCCTCGGACTTTATGAACAAGGTCTTTTCGCCTATAGAAAGACTACCACCTCTAGGTAATGCTTCAAATCCATATTGGTCTCTTTCAAATCTGATTTTTCTAACTTCATTAGAATACCACCAAGGCATAGATGGTAAACAAAAAGCGTTATTGGATATTTCAAAATTAGTACCTAGGTCAGAACCGGGAACGACTTCACCTCGGCCAAGTGAAATTCCTTCTTTTATATCATGTTCTTGGTCCATCAGTGTATAATTTGAAAATACCGATACATTTACAAAATGCGTTTGCCAAGTACTGTTGTTTGTAATTCTATCATCACCTACAAGCTTAGGTAAATCGGATATTATAGAAGGAGTGTTAAGCTCTTCCCTTAATATTTTTCTTGAAAATTTAGGAAAAGTCTCCAATGGAAATGCACCGAAGCTTTCACCAGAAGTCATTAATGCATTTTTAGAGTGATCGGTATTCAACCTACCTACTACGTGTAGTTTTGAATTGAGCACAAGACTATCGCTTACTTCTCCATATACAAGGTCTGGACAATCGAAATAAAATAATTTCCTATTGTTTATTACACGCTGTTCATATTCGTAGTTAGGATTATCATAATCTTCACCGTTATCATCATATTGATCAAAACCCTCTTTATCGAATAATGGTCCACCGTGGTATGGTAATATCCATTTTCTTTGTAGTTTTTCATCTAAGCCATAACCTGCAAAATTAACAGGGTCTTGCAATCTCATTAATGGTGCTGATATACCTTGGCATATTACACCTCTATTGTTTTCGTCTCGTTCTACGAACAATATTTGGTAAGAATCAAATTGCTTGCTGAAATTACAATCGAATCTTGTTTCGATATGCATTTCTACACGTACACCATAAAGACTGTTATTGACAACCTTTTGGTTAACGTATTGTTTAGAAGTGATTACAGCGTTACCAGAATCGTTTATGTAAGAATATGAAGTTCCAAGCTTAGGGATGTGTACATCACCCATAGGAATAGCGAATATCGGTTCTCCATTCTGATATAACTGTATGGCCAATCTGTAGATTTCATTTTTCATGAAACCTTTTTTTAGAGTTGGTTCCGGCATATCAAGAACACTGCCATTGCCATTATACCTAGAAGTAGCTTTGTTCAAAAGCTTATCTTCTTCTAGCCTATAGCTTATACGAATACCGGTACCTGAATTGAATCCTGCAGAAAGAGCGCCGTGAACCATTTGTTCACTGGAAAGGTTATCGGTAAAGAATACATTTTCGTCTTCTGTTTCATAAAGTACCTGTTCATTGGAAAACGACAAAATTATATTTGTCATATCCGTTTTAAGGTTATCGTTTACAGAATTCAACAGTATTACGTTGTCAATATATTTTATTATGACATTAGGAAACTTATTTCCAAATTCTACATTTTGATCACTTTCGTTTTGCAATAATAACCCAATTTCTTCTGTTACGTTTTTATAGACATTGGCTTCATTTTCTATAACGTATTCATACTGTTCAGATGTTAGGGTGTTTACAAGTCTTACCGTAGTACTTCCAAAACTCCTTATTTCAGAGAATACTCTTTTCTTTGCATAGAAAAGTTCTTCTTTGTAATTGGGTGGTATAAGGTTGTATGTTTTTGGTGACGGATTTAAAAAGCTTGAATGTGTATTACCGGCACTGTTCCATCCATGTAAAGCGAACAAAGTCTTTAGACTATTATATTCGTTTGTAATAGGGTTGTTACGTAAACCAAAAGCAAAAAGCTTATTGTTCTTTGTTTCAAGGTCGCTGCAGTATTTCCAATTAAGTTCGTTCTGTAACGTATCGGCAAATGTAATTTCTGTAGATAAATCGGATTCATTGCCAAAATGGTCAAATTCTACAACACTTGAAACAGCTTTGATACCCAAAGACTTTACACCTGTAGGAATACCAGAAGCTTCAAATTCCAATGCTATACATTCTATTTCTGAAAATCCTGTAGGGTTTACTATGTTGCAAGTAATTTTTACGGCTTTATTAGTAACCTCTTCCGGTTCTCCACCTTGTACCGCAACGCTGTTTTCTGGATAGATGTAATGTACTTTTGAATAAGGGCTAAGGTTTGTTACCTGGCCATTGTCCGTAATAAGTCTATACAGATATTGAACAGCCATTGATTTAAGCTGACCATTGGTGTTTACTTCTTTGATTCTAGGTTCTAATAACGTAGAGCTTTGAAAGTTCTCTAGTTCTTTAGGAGATCTTGTTTTTAAATCTGGGTCGTATACATTTATAGACTTAAAAGTGGTAGTAAAATCGGTATACTTTACTCTTCTGTAATTAGAGTTTTCATCCACGCCCAATGCAACAATCTTTGCATCAAGTGCCCAATTTTGATAACCTGCCCAAAGTACTTTATTTGTGAAGTTTCCGTTATCGTCTTTTGTAATTGACAATATGCAATCCGAATACAATTCATTGTTGGGCGGTATGGAACCCTCTTGAAGTTGACAAGCCGCAAAATCGTTTACGTTTACGTTTAATCTATAATAAGAGTCGTAATCTATTTCATCGTTCTCTGTTCCACTAGGGTCATAGTTATCTTCAATGACCACTTCTGAATCAGGTGCTTTGGATGCTATCTGTTCCGTATAGGTAACAACGTTTGAGTTATCGGATATTTCATCCGTTAATGCAAAAGCCCCGCTATTAAGTTCTACTTCAAAATCTGAAATATTGGGAACGGTTCTGTTTACACTTTCATAAATAACACCACCGATATTTATATCTATACCGGAAGCTTTTACAAACACAACAAGTTGATCATTGAAAGATGCGGCACCTAGATATTTTACTATCCTGGTATCGTTCATGATTTCTTCTGTTCCTTTTACGGAAACAAATGAAAGCATTCCATCTTTTGCGGATAAACGCCCGTTTTCACCAAATATAAAACTGTTCTTAGTTTTTAAATGGTTGTCAAGGTCGGATTTCATACCGCCATCAAAAGTATGTGTTTGTTTATTTGTCATGAAATATTAGTTTCCTTTGAAAAATCCAGCAGTTACAAAAGCATCGAATACTTCCAATATAGTTGAATTTTCAGTTAACGTTAAAGCTGTAAGTGTTGCTGAAGATAAATTTTTTGCACTTATAAAAAGCATATTAAGTTCTTTGTTACAAGGAAAAACTATTTTTTCAATACTATCACTAGCTTTGTAATTTTCATTAAAGTTCACTGCTATTTTTCTAACGGAATTACCTTGTTCTACTGTAATTACCGTAGTGTTCGATTGAACTGCAATTGTTATTTCATCCATAATTAAAAGTTTATTGTTGATGTATATGTATTGGTTACAGAAACATTCGATGCTTCTCCGTCAACTTCATCTATGGTTAATTGAACCGTTGATGTAGCACTTGTACCAAAATTACTGTAATTGTGTTCTATTTCAATATCGGATGTTCCAAAAATATCCAAAGGAACATTTATCTGCTGACTTCCATTAGCTGAAATAATAGTTTCAAAAGTACCGTAAGTAATTCTTATTTCACTGGTTGCTCCGTTAGCAAACATATTCCCTGATACATTGACCGTTATCAAAGCTGTTTTACCGGATAATCCGTTTTCTATTAAAACATTGTCATAAACAGGGTTGTCGCCATCTACACCGCTTGAAGATATTTCGGCTAAAGAAGATATATTGAATATTGTTTGATACACTGTAGCTTCATTAAATCCTATATGGTTTCCGCAATGATAGGATATCGTTCCATAAGGAAGTCCGGCACCGTTGTCCGTAGCAAATACCAATAATGATAATTGATAGTTATAAATTATATCTCCTACAAAAACAGGGTCACCGTTCAAAGTCAATGTTCCATAACCTTCGATTGCCTCTATTCTTATTCTATCCGTAGAATTATTTATAGCTATTCCCGAAAAATCATAATTCGCATTTTTAGAAGCTGTAACGATTAATTCTGCTGATTCTGGTGTATTTATACCTACAAGTTCTTTTATGGCAACTGTGGAAGGATTTGACCACTGACTTTCGTTCTCGGAGACTTCTATTTGCATAGAATCCAAAAACTCGTTTTTAAACCCTGTTTGGTTGTCATAAGTAATTTCGTTTTGCTCGGCCAAAGGATATGATTGATTCAGCGTAATGGCTACACCGTTTTTTAAGCATGTTACACGCTCTGGCAATTTTGATATTCTAAAATGAGTTATAGCCATTATATACAAGGTGGATTGTCATAGAAATTACTATGTGCTTGGGTTCGTTTAAAACTTATTGTTCTGGTGTTGCTCTCACCTACGATACCAACGGTAAGCTGATATTCCGATTCAAGGTTCTGTACTTCGCTGTTGGCAAGCTTTACCGTGTAAGGTGTCGTACCTGCAGAAAAGTTTTTTGAACCTATGAACATAGAAACACCATTCGGTGCGGGATTGTTTCCTCCTGCATTTCCAGCTATCATTTCACCAAAAGCATCTCCGGTATATCCATCGGGTATAATAATAATTCCTTGGAAAACACTCTCGCATGCATTTGAGGTAACAGTAGGATTGGAAACTTTGAACTTTACTTCACCGTTTCCACCTGTACCGCCATCTGAAACAATAACAGTAGATTTTCTAAGAATATTTTTTAAAAAATTTTTCATTATAAATCTTTTAGGTCGCCTGACAATAAATATTCATTAGTAAGACTTGCGTTGACTACAGAAGTAGAATTGGTAAATTCATTGTTACACATTAAATAAGCTGAGTAATATTGACCTAATAGCTTAGTTGATTTGTCTGCCGGTTTTCTAATGGTTACACCACTAGAAGAAGCGATTATAGTTATTTCATTTACATCGGACGCACTTTGTACAAGGCCACATTCAAAACCTATAGGCAATAATGGAACTATAAGGTTATTGTTACCATTGCTTTCTATGTGCAAAATAAGACCGTTATCCTCTTCTTTAATAGTATACGGCAATGTAACCGTTTTCTTTAAAGAAAGTACTTCCTCATATATTTTGGTCACCATACAATAGGCTTCTTTTTCATTGACACCTTCGTAGTAGTAATATTCATTAAAAGCAATAGTAGGAGTTGCTAAAGGAAAATTGGTTCCAGCATTACTCCACAATCTAAAAGCCCAATAATTAGAGTTAAGGTTTTGAAGAGCTATTTTTCTGGAAAGTATTTTTATATAAGCCAATTTTTGCATTGACTTTGTAGTATTATCCTTGTACTTAAAAAAAGACAATCCAAGAACATCGTTAGGCTTATTGAAAATTCTTTTACCTACGGATATATCTTTTTTGACAAGCAAATAGATTCTTGATTCATATTTACACATTACAAAATCTATTCCTGCAGGATAAGGAAACCCTGGAAAACTTGTAGAATTATAATTTGTAGTAAGATCGGCAGTATAGAATCCTTTTTCCATAAAACCGTTAATAGATTTTGAAACGAACAAATTTTCATATATGTCCGAACTCTGAACAGGCTTGAAGCTTTCTTTGCTCAATTGACCATCAGCATTCAGTATTCCTGAAAAATCTTCTGTAATAGTAGAATTATCGGTAAACAAAAATGTAACGATTCCTGTTTCTTCATCTAATGTTATATCCGCAATAGTAGCTACATTACCTCCAAAAATATTATCTAAATCTGTATTGTAAATAAGTTGGTTACCTTTTGTAAATACTAAATTGGTACCTAATATTTCAACATTGTACGGAGAAGGTTTTACAACATGAACGAATACTTTTTGAATATTGTAATCGGTAAGTAAATCCCAATCGCTTTTTTCTATAATATCGAGAATTCTATAATTTCCATAAGTATTCTCGGTAATAGTAAAATGACCTAAATAAGTATTGTTGGTTCCGTTGACCATTTTTATTTCAGCGCCTACGTTTTCATTTGCCAACATTTGAAAACCGGACTGTGAAACAAAATTATTAGATACCAATGCTACGTTTTGAACACCGGTTCCTATATTCAGCGTACCAAAGTACATTGCCTGTGTAGGATTGGTTTCTTCTTTTATTTCGATGTTTACGGATGGTTCTGTGTAGAATAAGGATTTTACTATGCCAGAGCTTTGAGAACTGTCAAGAACAAAATTGAATATCCTTTCACTATAGTCTTTTCCCTTTACTATTGTATTGGGCGGATATACAAAGCTTGGTGTTATTAAACCATTTGAACCAAAAGTTACTTCTTCCCATCTATATGTTTCGTTGGTTTCCACACAATAGGAAATCATTCCCTCGTAATAAGTAAAAGCTTTTGAATTGGCTTCTCCAAGGTCTTTCATTTCGTCCAAGGTTTCAAACAAGGACTTAGCATCTAAAGGAAACATCGATGCGACTCTTAGGGATTTTGAGATATCGGAAACACTATCGCTCATGGTTTAATCTTTTTTCAAATATAAAGATTAAATGAAGATGAACAATCAGAGCGTTTTAGCTTCTTGTCACAAAAGCCTTTCCTATAAAGGCAATAGCACCGAAAAAGCCCAATGCACATACGGAGTAAAAACCATATTTTGAAAGTATCTTCACTTTCTCTAAATCTATTTCAGCTTCCTTAAAGGA
>CENR01000683.1_pt1 | contig 80755 bp, 79 predicted proteins | sample 530181 | NCBI WGS metagenome assembly CENR01 (sample SAMEA2619677, study PRJEB7988) | marine metagenome | biome: marine biome (ENVO:00000447); feature: surface water layer (ENVO:00002042); material: "saline water (ENVO:00002010), including plankton (ENVO:xxxxxxxx)" | depth 5 m | reverse complement strand
ACCAAAAGCTGGAAATTAGTTTATAAATTCAGTAAGGAGGATGCTGAAGCAGCACAACAGTTAAAGGAAAAACTTGATAAAGCGATAGAAGATTTCCGTTATACAAACATGACAACCTCTGTGGATTACTACGATCCCCAAACCAGATTTGTGATTGTTCATGGGCTGAATACAAAAATGGGCGCTCGTGGTTTTGGCGATGTGCTAAAAGAAAAGAAAGAATATAAAATCAAACATCCATTCTTTGAAATTTCATCTCCAAATTATAAAATCATCCAAATCCATAAAAACCTGGACGAATATTTACAGCAGGATGTAACCGAATAAACGCCTACTAACAAACCGAACAACAGAATAGTAACTTTTAAAACCAACTGCTATGTTTTCAGACAAAAAAGAAAAGCGAATTGCCGCCGAACCTGGCGCCGCTCAAAATAGAATAAATGAGGGGACCAAATTAAAAGGCGATGTCTCTTCTACGGGATTTTTTAGAATTGACGGCACAGTTGAAGGTAACGTAAAAACCCCTTCAAAAGTTGTTTTGGGAAAGACGGGCGTTATTATAGGAACGCTTACTTGCGAAAATGCTGACATTGAAGGCAAATTTGAAGGCAATCTTCAAGTGTCCGGAACCCTTTCTTTACGATCCACGGCGGTAATTGAAGGCGATGTAACTGTTGGCAAACTGGCTGTTGAGCCAGGTGCCACTATGAACGCCTCTTGTGTAATGCAGGACGGGAAACCGAAAAGCGCCACAGCTTTAAACCAAACTACCGCTGAAAATTCCAAAGCACATCCTTTTGATCGCCAACAGCGCATCAAAAAAGCAGCTGTGGAGACTGATCTCGACGATTAATCTATAATAATTATGGCTAAGGGAGACAACAGTCTTAAAAGATGGGCCATTCTGTCGGGTATCGGCATACAAATGGGCGTTATTATTTATCTTTTTGTAAAACTGGGCCAATGGCTGGACGGCAAATATTCTGATGGCGGAAAAACGTTTCTTATTATTTGTACCCTTGTAGGGGTTGGTGCTTCGCTTTTTTTGGTAATTAAACAGACCAATAAATTGAATTCCTAATTTTTAATGAAAAAAGCTACTTTCAAATTTTTGGCAATTCTTTTATTGGTATTGGCTATAGTTTTTGCCGCACACCTATTTATATTGCAAAATATGGAATTGCCTATTTTTGCAGATAGAATTGTGCTTTCCTATGTGATTAATTATGCATTGGCAGCAGCTATTTTAATCTTCATTCAATCTAAATTCAACAAAAAATCTTCGCACACAGGATTTATTTTTTTAGGGGGAAGTGGATTAAAGTTTTTGGTATTCTTCTTTATTTTCTACCCTTTTTATCGCGAAGACGGAACAATGGCAACTTCGGAATTTGCTGCTTTTTTTGTTCCATACGCCACTTGTTTGATTTTAGAAGTGGCATTTCTTTCAAAACAGCTTAATAATCAGGATTTTTAGCAGATTTCTTCCGAAGAAAAAAACACAAAAAATAGTTTTTTGTTTCTAAGAAAGAAATGTATTTTTGCACCGATTTTAAGGACACCGTTATTTGTTCAAAGATGCAAAGAAAAACATTGGTTAGAATACTTTCAGTTTTATTGTTTATCACTTCTTTTTCAGCTGTGGCACAAGATGAGCACACAGCGGAAGCAAAAGAAATCCTTCCAGAAGGCAAAACAAAAAAGGAAGAGATAAAAGAATTTATAAACCATCACTTGATGGATTCGCACGATTTTAATCTTTTCGGATCCACAGATGAAGAAACCGGTAAGATACACCATTACGGCTTCCCGCTTCCAGTAATTCTTTGGGATGGCGGTCTTCACACATTTATGTCTTCAGAGTTTCACCACGGTGAGAATGTTGTTGAGTCAAACGGTAATTACTACAAACTTTACCACAGTAAAATATACAGGACCGATGCGGAAGGTACCATCAACTATGATGAGGATCACCACCCAACAAATGTTCGTCCTTTAGATTTCTCAATTACCAAAAGTGTTTTAATGATGCTTGTTGTTGGTCTTTTACTTGTATGGTTGTTCACCAGTCTTGCCAAAAGCTATGCAAAAAACGGAAGTCTGCCAAAAGGTCTTGGTCGTTTTTTCGAGCCTGTCGTGCTTTACATTCGTGACGACATTGCCATTGCAAACATCGGCGAGAATAAATACAAAAAATACATGCCGTTCCTTTTAACCGTATTCTTCTTTATATGGTTCTTGAATATGTTCGGCCTTACGCCGCTTGGTGTAAACGTAACTGGAAACATTGCGGTTACCACTGCTTTGGCAATCATCGTTTTCTTGATTACCACCTTTACCGGAACAAAAGATTACTGGAAACATATTTTTGATCCATTGGGTGACGGAATGCCTTGGATCGGTAAAATTTTCATATATATCATTCTAGTTCCTATCGAAGTTTTAGGGATGTTTATTAAGCCTTTCGCACTACTTATACGTTTGTACGCAAACATGACAGCGGGCCACGTGGTAATGATGAGCTTGATCGGGTTGATATTTATTTTCAAAAGTTGGATTGGCGGACCCTTGTCCTTCGGACTTGCATTTGCAATCATGCTTATTGAATTATTGGTAGCATTGCTACAAGCATATATTTTCACAATGTTGGCAGCCTTGTATTTTGGTTTTGCGAGTGAATCTCACGAGCATCACGAAGAGCACGAAGGAGAGATACAGCATTTGTAAAAACATATAAATTGTCAGGCTGAGCTTGTCGAAGCCTTTCGCATTAAAAAGAGTGTTTAATTTTTAAATATATATATTATGACAATTCCAACTATTGTAGGAGCAGGTTTAGCAGTAATCGGTGCCGGTATCGGTATCGGTATGATCGGTGGGAAAGCTATGGAAGCTATCGCACGTCAGCCTGAGGCTTACGGAAAAATTCAAACAGCAATGCTTATTGCAGCGGCGCTTATTGAAGGTATTGGTTTCGCTGCGATTTTCGCAGGGTAATCAAAAAAAATTGACAAACGGCTGTGACGGTTGGTTACAGCTGTTTGTTACATTTAAAATTGAGCATACAGTTTAAATTAAATAAATATCCGCCACGGCGGCCATTAATATGGAAAAATTAATTAACGACTTTTCATTCGGACTTTTCTTCTGGCAAATAATCATATTTGTGTTGTTGCTTCTGTTGCTTCGCAAATTTGCTTGGAAACCAATCCTAAACGCGGTTAACGATCGTGAAGAAGGAATTAAAAATGCATTGGATTCTGCTGAAAAAGCAAAACTTGAAATGCAAAACCTTCAGGCAGATAACGAAAAATTATTGCAGGAAGCTCGTGCAGAACGTGAAGTAATGTTGAAGGAAGCTCGCGAGATAAAGGCAAAAATGATTGCTGACGCAAAAGAGGAAGCAAAAGCTGAGGCTGACAAAACCGTTGCCCAAGCACAAGCCGCTATCGAAAGCGAAAAGAAATCAGCTATCGCAGAATTGAAACAACAAGTAGCAAGTCTTTCTCTGGAAATTGCCGAGAAAGTAGTAAAACACGAACTTTCCGATAAAGACAAGCAATTGAAACTTGTTGACGAAATGTTGGGCGACGCAAAATTAAACTAAGATTCAATGAGCAGAGCAGCGATAAGATACGCGAAAGCAATTTTGCAGAAAGCGAACGAAAACAACACAGAAGCTGTTGTTTTTGGCGATATGCAATCTGTTTACACCACTATTGAAGACAGCCGCGAATTGCAAACAGTACTTCAAAGCCCGGTAATTAAAGCCAACGATAAAAAGGAAGCTTTGCTGAAAATTTTCAGCGGACAGTCAGAAATTACGCATTCGCTTATCAATATTCTGGTTGACAATAAACGTACTTCATTATTAGGAAATGTAGCAAAAAGCTATGTTGATCTTTACAATGAAGCACAGGGTGTAAAAGTTGCAACCGTAATTACGGCCGTTCCCCTTTCTTCAGAGTTGGAAAGTAAGGTTATGGCGAAAGTAAAGGAATTAACGGGAAGCGAAAAAGTAACGCTTAAAAATGAAATTGACCCAGCAATCATAGGAGGATTTGTTCTCCGCGTTGGCGATATTCAATACAACGCGAGCATCGCGAACCAATTAGGAAATTTAAAAAGAGAATTCAGTAAATCAATATAATTTTTTGTGTCACCCTGAGCTGAGCTTGTGCTGAGCACAGCCGAAGCAAAGGGTAAAATCATAAATACAAATAAAATGGCAGAAGTAAAACCAGCTGAAGTATCAGCAATATTAAAGCAACAACTTACAGGCTTTGAAGCTACCGCTTCCCTGGATGAAGTAGGAACTGTTTTAACCGTGGGTGACGGTATTGTGCGTGCATACGGACTTTCAAACGCCCAGTACGGCGAATTGGTAGCCTTTGAAAGCGGTCTTGAAGGTATTGTATTGAACCTTGAGGAAGATAACGTAGGTATCGTACTTTTAGGTCCTTCTAAAGAAATTAAGGAAGGTTCAACCGTAAAGCGTACCCAGCGTATCGCTTCGCTTAAAGTAGGTGAAGGTATCGTTGGCCGTGTGGTAAACACCCTTGGTGAGCCTATTGACGGTAAAGGTCCAATCACTGGTGAAACATACGAAATGCCATTGGAGCGTAAAGCTCCGGGTGTAATTTACCGCCAGCCGGTAACTGAGCCACTTCAAACTGGTATTAAGTCTATTGATGCAATGATTCCAGTGGGCCGTGGCCAGCGTGAGCTTGTTATTGGTGACCGTCAAACTGGTAAATCTACCGTTTGTATCGATACCATTTTGAACCAAAAAGAATTTTACGATGCAGGCGAGCCTGTATATTGTATATATGTAGCAGTTGGGCAAAAAGCTTCAACTGTTGCAAACATTGCACAGGTTCTGGAAGAAAAAGGCGCTTTGGCTTACACAACCATCGTTGCTGCAAACGCATCAGATCCTGCGCCTATGCAGGTTTATGCTCCTTTCGCAGGTGCTGCAATTGGTGAGTACTTCCGTGATACAGGTCGTCCAGCATTGATTGTTTATGATGATCTTTCAAAACAAGCGGTAGCATACCGTGAGGTTTCCCTTTTGCTTCGTCGTCCACCGGGACGTGAGGCGTATCCTGGAGACGTGTTCTTCCTTCACTCAAGATTGTTGGAGCGTGCCGCGAAAGTAATTGCCGATGATGATATTGCAAAGGAAATGAACGACCTTCCAGAATCATTAAAAGGAATCGTAAAAGGAGGAGGTTCATTAACAGCACTTCCTATTATTGAAACACAAGCGGGTGACGTTTCGGCGTATATCCCAACAAACGTAATTTCGATTACCGATGGGCAGATTTTCCTTGATGGGGATTTGTTCAACGCAGGGGTTCGTCCAGCTATTAACGTAGGTATTTCGGTATCGCGTGTGGGTGGTAACGCTCAGATTAAATCTATGAAAAAGGTAGCAGGTACTTTGAAACTGGATCAAGCAGCTTTCCGTGAATTGGAAGCGTTCGCAAAATTCGGATCAGATTTGGATGCCGCAACCCTTAACGTAATTGAAAAAGGAAAACGTAACGTAGAAATTTTGAAGCAATCTGAAAACGATCCGTACACTGTAGAAGATCAAATTGCAGTTATCTACGCAGGTTCCAAAAACCTAATGCGTAACGTTCCTGTAGATAAGATTAAGGAATTTGAAAGAGATTACCTAGAAATGTTGAACCTTAAGCACAGAGACACGCTTAACGATCTTAAAGCTGGTAAACTTACAGATGAAGCAATTGATGTAATGACATCCGTTGCCGCAGACCTTTCAGCGAAATATAAGAAATAAGAAATCTTTGCACCCTTTGCGCCTCTGCGGTTATTTTTCCACCGCAGAGGCGCAGAGAATGCAGAGTAACACAATAAAAAGAAATGGCGAATCTTAAGGAAATTAGAAACAGAATATCATCCGTCGGGTCAACGATGCAGATTACCAGTGCCATGAAAATGGTTTCTGCTGCAAAGTTGAAAAAGGCGCAGGATGCCATTACAGCAATGCGTCCCTATTCTGAAAAACTTACCGAACTATTGCAAAACCTAAGCGCCACGCTTGATGCCGATACTGGCAGTAAGTACTCAGACCAGCGCGAGGCAAACAAAATTTTGGTTGTTGCCATTACCAGTAACCGTGGTTTGGCGGGAGCATTCAATAGTAATATCATAAAGGAAGCACGTAATTTGGCTGCAAATACATACGCAGGGAAGCAAGTGGATTTTATGACCCTCGGAAAAAAAGGAAACGATATTCTAAAGAAAACAGGAACGGTTATCGAAAACAACAACGGTATTTTTGATGATCTTTCTTTTGAAAATACTTCAGAAATCGCCGAAAAATTGATGCTTCTTTTTTCCGAAGGGAAATACGACCGTATTGTAGTTGTTTACAACCACTTTAAAAATGCTGCAACGCAATTGGTAATGACAGAGCAGTTTTTGCCAATTCTGCCTCCAAAACAAATTGAGGGACAGGAAGCAAAAACCAGCGAAACCTTCTATATTTTTGAACCTTCAAAAGAAGAGATTGTTGAGGCCTTGATTCCGAAAAGCTTGAAAACACAGTTATTCAAAGCACTTCGCGACAGCGTTGCCAGTGAGCACGGAGCACGTATGACGGCAATGCACAAAGCAACCGACAACGCAACCGAACTTCGCGATGCGTTGAAACTTCAATACAACAAAGCACGACAGGCTGCCATTACAAACGAAATCCTTGAGATTGTTGGTGGTGCGGAAGCATTGGCAGGATAATATTTTCCGCTTCAATCGATAAATTTTCATCAAACCTCACAGGTTTTCAAAACCTGTGAGGTTTTTTGTTTCATATTATTCGTAAATTTATGAAATGATAAAAAATATGAAAACCATAGCCATAATTTTGACTTTGCCTATTTTACTTTTCAGTTTATCCAACTGCGGCGGAGCGCAGAATAATAAAGGAAAAATGACACTCGAGCAAAACCCTCCCTTTAAAATTGCCGAAGCATACTACCAAAACTGGGTGGCAGGTATAAAAGAAGGTGGTTCAGGAACGAATGTGCATATTACTTTCAGTGAAATAGATCCAGATGTTGTTATTCAAAATATTTACTTCAGAAAGCATATTCTTGAAGCAAAAGGGAATATAAACGAACCAAAACATTTTGTGGGGTATCTAAAAAACGAGATGCAACGCGACATAATTATGGATTCAGATCCTATAAAAGAAGCACAAAACACACCCCAAAAGGAATTTCCTTTTCAATTGGAGGAAAACCAAGCTATGATTGAATATTGGTTTGGGGGAAAGAAAAATCATTATAAAATTGAAAATCTTTCACAAAAGGAAATGATTCCCTATCCGCAGGCAAACCCGAATCAACACGAATAGTTATGGAAACTATCAAACTTAAAGATAAGTTTTCAACCTTCAAAAAGCACTGGCATCCGCATCAAATAGCAATTGTAGACGATATGCAGGTACTTTTGGCTAAATTGAAAGATGAATTTGTTTGGCACAAACACGAAAAAGAGGACGAACTATTTTTTGTGCAAAAAGGAACTTTGGAAATGCACTTTCGCGATAAGGTTGAAATAGTTTCCGAAGGCGAAATAATCGTTGTTCCCAAAGGCGTGGAGCATTGCCCAAAAACGCAAAATGGCAAAGAGGTGCATGTACTTCTTTTTGAAAAACTTTCCACAAAACATACTGGCAATGTATCTTCTGAAAAAACTGTTGTCGAATATCCTAAAATCTAAAGAATGAAAATTCTCCATCTCGATAGCAACCATCCTTTATTATTGAAAATGCTGCGGGAAGCCGGATTTTCAAATGAAGAAAATTACAAATCCCCAAAAGTTGAAGTTGAAGAAATCATTTCAAATTATGATGGCATTGTAATAAGAAGCCGCTTCAATATTGATAAAGAATTTCTCGATGCTGCCAAAAACCTGAAATTTATTGCACGTGTTGGCGCGGGTTTGGAAAGCATAGATACAGATTACGCCGGAAATCAGGGCATTAAATTAATTGCCGCTCCCGAAGGCAATAGAAACGCCGTTGGTGAGCATGCGTTGGGAATGCTTCTTTCGTTGTTCAACAACTTAAATAAAGCCGACAGAGAGGTTAAAAATGGCCTGTGGAACCGTGAGGCCAACCGAGGGATAGAGCTGGACGGAAAAACTGTTGGAATCATCGGTTACGGTAATATGGGGAAAGCGTTCGCAAAAAAATTGAAAGGTTTTGATTGCGAAGTAATTTGTTTTGACATAAAAGAAAATGTGGGTGATGAAAACGCAATGCAAGTTTCATTGGATGAACTTCAGCAAAGCGCTGATGTTTTGAGCCTTCACACCCCGTGGACGCCGTTGACGGATAAAATGGTGAATTCAGAATTTATCAATTCGTTTTCAAAACCCTTTTGGCTCATAAATACCGCACGCGGTAAAAGTGTGGTAACGGCCGATTTGGTTTCAGCATTAAAAAGTGGAAAAGTTCTCGGTGCCGGGCTCGACGTATTGGAATATGAAAAACTTTCATTTGAAACGCTTTTTGATTCAGACAATCTGCCAAATTCCTTAAAGGAACTTTTCGCAATGGACAAGGTAATTTTAAGTCCGCATATTGCTGGATGGACGGTTGAAAGCAAAGAAAAACTGGCAATGGTAATTGCTGATAAGATTATTAAACATTTCAAATAAACATAAAATGAAAAAAAGAGTTACGGGCATTGGTGGTATATTTTTTAAAACGAACGACCCCGATAAAACAAAAGATTGGTACAAAACCCATTTGGGATTGAACACAGATAATTACGGTTGCACCTTTTGGTGGCAGGACGAAAACGGCGATAAATGCTCAACGCAATGGAGCCCTTTTAAGGCAGATACCAACTATTTTTCGCCAAGTGAAAAGGAGTTCATGGTTAACTACCGTGTGGAAAACCTGGAAGAATTACTGAAAGTCTTAAAAGAGGAAGGTGTAACAATTGTAGGGGAAATGGAGACTTATGATTATGGAAAGTTTGGATGGATACTAGATCCCGATGGAAATAAAATTGAACTTTGGGAACCCGTTGATAGTGCATTTCTATAATTTTTTATACATTTAAATCACATAAAAACCAACTAATCAATATTATGGAAGAACAACAAAACACAGGCTACGACAGTACCCAACAGCAATCACGAAATACCGCGAATGAAAGCTGGAACCAAACTCAACCCCATCAGAACCAGGAAAATAAAAAGATTTTGGCAGGAATACTTGCTATCGTATTAGGTGGATTTGGGATTCATAAATTCATTTTAGGATATACCCAAGAAGGGATTATTCAAATAGTTATAACCGTGGTAACTTGCGGTATCGGTAGCATAATAGGTTTGATTGAAGGCATAATTTACCTAACCAAAAGTGATGAGGAATTTTACCAAACCTATCAAGTTAGTAAAAAAGGGTGGTTTTAAAAGTTAAAAGGCCTTTGGATTTTTCAAAGGCCTTTTTTAAAATTTTAATGAAAATAGCATGAGCGAGCACGGCGCAATACCCAATTTAATTTACAGCGAAGCAAACGCTGCGGTTTCATTTTTAAAAAAGGCGTTCGGTTTTAAGGAACGCGGTGTTTATAAAGACGACAACGGCAAAATATTTCACGCACAACTAGTATTGGGAAAGGCTTTGATAATGGTAAATCCATTCAATCCCGACAGCGCATTTGGTAAAATGCTGAACCTTCCCAAAAATCTTGAAGGCTACAATACCCAAACGCCTTATTTCATAATCGAGAATGTTGATGAACATTACAAAAACGCAAAGGCAAATGGTGCCGAAATAGTAATGGACATTAAGGACGAAGACTACGGTGGCCGTGGCTACAGCTGCAAAGATCCCGAAGGAAATATTTGGAGCTTTGGAAGCTATAATCCTTTTTCAGAAAAGTAAAATTCAAAAAAATAAAGCTATGAGAATTATCCTTTCCATCCTTGCCGCACTGTTGCTTTGCGTAAGTTGCAAAAATCCAAAAAATGAAGAAATCTCTTCGGAAAATGTTGAAGTTGCTACCGAGCAATTATGCTTCCGAAATGAATATCCCTTTCCCGATAGTACCGAAAATATTGATGTCCTTAATCTTGACCTTCAAATAAAAGGAGATTCGGTAACGGGTAATTACAATTGGCTGCCTGCCTTAAAAGATCAACGCAACGGTACATTGACTGGAACTATAGAAAATAAAACTATCAACGCTACCTATCGGTATATGCAAGAAGGTATTGAAGAAACAGCCGAAGTAACGATAGTTCTCAAAGACGATAAAGCCATTATAACGGGAGACAATCCCGAATCGGGCTTAGATACAGAAGTGGCAAAAATTGACTGCAATTAAATTAAAAGTTTTGGTGTTTTGAGGGGCTTTTTGCACTTCCCTATTGCTTAAGTACCGCCACAATTTGAGGCACGTCTTTCTGTTCAAAGAAATAAATGGTTTTAACCAAATATTTCAAAATCCAGCTTTTTTGATAAATCAGTTTTTCAGCAAGAGTCGCAATTATAATATCACGTGTTTTTAGCTCCTCATTTTTATTGTGGGAAAAATGATATTGATTGGCAAAAAGCCAAGCTCCATCCCTTGCTACATTAATGCTGAAACTTACCAACTTGTCTTCACGCCCTTTTCCAAATCTGTCAAGCAAACCGAATAAGGGCGAAACAGAAATTATCTTCGTCTCCACATATGCAATCATCGAACCCAGAATTTCATTGATTCTATTAAAATCGTTTTCAAAATCCATCAACTCGCCGTTATCCCCAACGGTTTCTACCACGGCAATTCCGAGGTCTAAATTGATGTGCGCATTTATACCCAATAGCAAATGTTGCATTATTAACAAATTTCCTTTTTTTGCTGCATCAAAGGCTTTTTTCCAACTTTGAGTAAAAGGTTTGTTTGCGCTCAAACGTTCATATGCTTCAATATATCTATTGGCAAAAAGCACATCCAGCTTTTCCATTCGCTCGTTGTTTTCAAATTCATTATTTAGAATTCCCTCTTTAATGCGAATAGTAACTTTTTGATACAGAATAGGAAAATACGCCATACAGGAATTGTTGGCACATTCGGCGTCGATAATATTGTCCAACCGTGCTATAACTTCATCAATAGTTTTTGCGGCCATATTGAACAATTTTAAAATGAATTAATCAGGATTTACTTTTTCGTTTGAATTTTCCGCATCGGCACTGTCCCCATTTTTATCAGAATATTTCTTTTCAAGTTCTGCCTGAAACTCCTCCATCACTGGCTTTACAGTACTCTCCGGTAAATCTGCAATACGAATATACATTAACCCATCCACTGCATTATTGAAAAGCGGATCAACATTGAAGGCAACAACTTTTGCGTTTTGTTTGATATACTTTTTAATAAGAACGGGCAAACGAAGACTTCCCGGCTCTACTTCATCAATTATTTTGTCAAATTTGTTTAAGTCTGCCTCACTTTCGTCAAAAATGAAATCCTTATCGGCATCCTTCAATTTTACCTTGTATTCCTTCTTCGGATTGATGTATTGCGCCACATAAGGATCGTAATAGTTCGATTTCATGAACTCAATCATCAACCCTTTAGAGAATTCCGAAAATTTATTGCTGATGCTCACGCCGCCAATTAAATAACGGTGCTCTGGGTAACGAAGCGTTGTGTGTACAATTCCTTTCCAAAGCAAAAATAATGGCATTGGACGCAATTGGTATTCCTTAATTATGAAAGCACGCCCCATCTCGATGGATTTACTCATCATTTCATATAATTCAGGTTCAAAGCGAAACAAATCTTGAAGATAAAAACCGTCAATCCCAAAACGCGGAAAAATCTCGGACCCTAAGCCCATGCGGTATGCTCCCGCCATTTTTTGAGCATCGTTGTCCCACAGAAACATATGGTGGTAGTAACTGTCAAATTTGTCGAGATCCGTACTATTATTGGTGCCTTCGCCCACTTCGCGGAAGGTGATTTCGCGTAGCCTCCCTATTTCCTGCAAAATGTACGGAACTGAATTTGCCTCGGCCAAAAACACTTCATAATTTTTGCTGACCAGCAGTCGCTTATCGTTTTCGCGCAACTTTTCTATTTCTGCTTCCATCGCTTTTAGTGGAATCGGTCCGGCAATTTTCTTCGGAGGCTTTGGAAATTTCAGCGTTTTCGGGATGTTGTCCAATAACTTTTTCTTCTGAAAAGCATTGGAAAGCATATAAGTTTTCTTCCGAAGAAATTCAGTAAAGACGGGCAAAGACTCGTGTTCTTTTTGGTCTTCCACAGAAATGGCATTGCCAATCCGTACTTTTATCAACCGTTCTTTTTGCGTGAGCAATTCCGAAGGCAACTTGGCAGTGCGAAGCGTATCGCTCATTTTGGCCAAGCGATAGAAAAGCTTGCTGTTCTTAGCGTGAAAATAGATAGGCACTACGGGCACTTCGGCTTTTTTTACCAACTTCATCGCGGCTTCTTCCCAAGGCTTGTCAACCAATAATTTTCCGTCTCTATATGTTGAAACCTCTCCTGCGGGGAAAATTCCCAAGGGGTGGCCTTCCTGCAAATGTTTCAGCGCAGATTTAAAACCGATAATACTCGATTTTACATCCTTTCTGTCCTCAAAAGGATTTACGGGCATTACGTAAGGTTTCAGTGGTTCAATTCTGTGCAAAAGGAAATTGGCCACTATCTTAAAATCGGGACGATGCTCCAGCAGTAATTTTAAAAGAAGAATTCCGTCAATTCCGCCCAATGGATGGTTTGAAATAGTTATAAAAGCTCCTGTCTTTGGTATTCTTCGCAGGTCTTCCTCCGGAATTTCAAACTTGATTTCAAACTCCTCAATAAGTGCATTTATAAAATCGAGATCTTTTAAATGCTTTTTTCTGTCGTAAATTTTGTTGAGGGTGGTAATATTCAACACTTTCATTAATGACCAGCCCAAGAAGGTGCCCAAAAAGCCGAATTTATCGACGTTTATTGCTTTTGCAACTTCCTTTGCATTGACTAATCCCATGAAATATGTCGGTTGTTTGTATCCAACAAATATAGCGAAAGCAAACGATTCTATTCCTTAATTACCAACTGTACCGTTTCCTTGCTTTCCTGCTTCAAAAGCACATTTTTATTTTCTGCAAGTGCCTTTACTTCAGTAGGATTAAAGTGTCGAATGGTATAAAGCGTTACATTTTCGTTCCATTTTACACTGAATTTTTCTCGAAGCTTTGCTAGCAGCTCTTCCAAATTGTTGAATTTATCGTTCACACATACCGAAAAACTAATGGCTGAGTTTTGGATCATTTCCACCTTCATTTTGTGCTTGTGAAGCCATTTAAAAACATCGCCAATATTGTCTTCCATCATAAAAGAAAAGTCCAACGAAGAAAGTGAAATGAGCACCAATCCTTTTTTCAAGATAAAACACGAAGTTTGTGGATCCAGCGTAACGCCTTTACCCACGCAGGTTCCGGGAGCGGTTGGGTTTAAAAATGATTTCACAAAAAGTGGAATTTCCTTTCGCTGCAACGGCTGAAGCGTTTTGGGGTGAATTACCGAGGCGCCGTAAAAAGCAAGCTCAATTGCTTCTCGATAACTAATGTGATTTAGCAACATAGTTTCCGAAAAATAACGTGGGTCAGCATTTAAAACGCCGGGCACGTCCTTCCAAATAGTTACATTTTCAGCATTCAAACAATAGGCAAAAATTGCCGCGGTGTAATCACTACCCTCCCTGCCAAGCGTCGTGGTAAAGTTATTCGAGGTTTCCGAACCCAAAAAACCTTGGGTTAGGGTAATTCCTGTTTTGCTGACTTTTTCAGAAATATTCTCCTGGGTTTTCTCCCAATCCACGTTCGCATCGCGGTAATTTGCATCAGTTTTTATGCATTGGCGCACATCGAGCCACGTATTGTGTATTCCGTGTTCGGAAAAGTATGCTGAGACTATCTTTGAAGAAATAATTTCTCCGAAGGAAACAACTTGGTCGTAAACAAAAGCATGGTTTTTGGATTTGTTGGTTTCCAAAAAGCGCTTCAACTCTTTAAAAGTCTTGTCCAAATCAATAAAAGCAGGATGCGAGGTAGAAGAAAACAGGCCTTTCAAAATTTCGTAATGAAAGTCATAAACAGCCCGTAAAGCATTTTTTACATCACCCGATTCCGAAAAATAATCTTTTATAACTTCTTCCAGCGCATTGGTAGTTTTCCCCATTGCAGAAACCACGATAACTAAGTTTTTTTCTCCCGTTTGGGAAATTACCGAAATCACATTTTTTACGCTATCGGCATCTTTAGTGGACGCACCACCAAACTTGAAGATTTTCATCCAGAATTTATTTTATGAATTTATATAATTTTTCAGGCCCTTTTCATCCATATGTACTACGCGCCAATCTTTCACGATATTGGCGCCGCTTCGTTCATAAAAACGGATTGCGCCTTTGTTCCAGTCCAAAACATCCCAAGCAACGCGCTTTAGGCCGCGGTCATAAGCAAACTGCATCACTTGTTTGTAGAGTGCCTCACCTATTCCCTTGCCGCGCTGGGCTTCCTTTACAATTAAATCTTCCAAATGGAGCGTCCTGCCCTTCCAAGTTGAAAAGCGGAAATATATCAAGGCCGCACCAACAATTTCATCGTCAGATTCTGCAACAAAGCAAGTAAAAATTGGGTTTTCACCGAAACCTTCGCGTTCCAAATCCTGCACTGTAACTTCAACTGCATCGGGTTCCTTTTCAAAAATGGCTAACTCTTTTATGAGTTCCAAGACTTGTGGCATATCTTCTTTTACGGCTTGTCTTACTTTCATAATTTTGAAAATTAATTAGCGTTGCAAATATCGGTTCAATTTCTTAAAAATCCCGATATTTGCTTCAAATTCAGGATATCTTCAACCCCATGGCAAAAATAAATCAATCGCTTGGCGAGTTTATAATTGAAAATCAAAGCGAATTCAAGTACTCTTCCGGTGAGCTTTCACGATTAATAAATTCAATTCGTTTGGCGGCAAAAGTGGTAAACCATAAAGTAAACAAAGCCGGATTGGTAGATATTTTAGGTACGGCCGGAGATATGAATGTTCAGGGCGAAGACCAGCAAAAACTGGATGTTTTTGCCAACGAGGTATTTATAAATACGCTTACAAACCGTGAGATTGTATGTGGAATTGCGAGCGAGGAAGAGGACGATTTTATAACTATAAAGGGCAGAAACGAAAAGAACGACAACAAATATGTGGTGTTGATGGATCCGCTGGACGGTTCTTCCAATATAGATGTGAATGTTTCGGTAGGTACTATTTTTTCTATTTTCAGAAGAATTACACCTTCGGGAACTCCTGTAACGATTGAAGATTTTCTTCAACCGGGCATAAACCAGGTAGCTGCTGGTTACATTGTCTACGGTACTTCAACAATGATAGTTTATACTACGGGCCACGGCGTAAACGGGTTTACGTTAAATCCCGCAATTGGAACGTACTACCTTTCACACCCGAACATGAAGTTCCCGGACAAAGGAAATATTTATTCAGTTAATGAAGGAAATTACGTCCACTTTCCCCAAGGAGTAAAAGATTACATAAAATATTGTCAAAAAGAAGAGGAAGATCGTCCTTATACGTCACGTTACATAGGTTCATTGGTTTCAGATTTCCATCGAAACATGATTAAAGGTGGTATTTATATTTATCCCAGTACTTCAAAAGATCCAAAAGGGAAACTAAGACTGTTGTACGAATGTAACCCCATGGCGATGATTGCCGAACAGGCGGGAGGAAAGGCCAGCAATGGCTTTCAAAGAATTTTGGAAATTCAACCAACCACTTTGCATCAGCGGGTGCCATTTTTCAGCGGGACTACCGAAATGGTAGAAAAGGCGGAAGAATTTATGAGAAATGCAAAATAAAAAAACCCGAAGCTTTCACCACGGGTTTCTTGTTCCTTCAAAAAAGAGTTAGTCTTTTCTATTTAGTAAATAACGGTAATCCTCAAGGCTTAAACCACCACTGTATATTGCAATTGATCTTTTAATTAAATCTTGGGCAAGCTCAGCAGTATAACCAAGACCGATTGCGTATTTTTCAATTAAAAAACGCTCGTGGTCGTCTATTTCATGGTCAGCAAAAATAATTTGGAACAAATCGTGCATACGTTCCAAACGTCTTTCGGAAGAATTTGGTGGATTGATAGGATATTTTGAAGGATTTTTCAGCACCGCATCATATTCTTCTTGTTCAATATCCAATTTTCGCGCAAAACGCTTTAGCATTTTTTCTTCTTCCGCACCTATTTCCCCATCAATGGAAGCCATGTTTGCAATAGAAGCAAAATGCCCCAAATTTCGGGAATGCTCCCCGCTTTCGAATAAATCTGTAAATGACATAATTTGGTTTTTATACTGCAAATATAAAACTTGTAAACGACAATTGCGAGCAAAGCAAAGCAATCTGTTAAGGTTTTCTTCATTTAATCCTAAAAGCATTTCAACCTAAACTTTTCTTAATTCTGTGCGAAGCATAACAAGCTTTCACTATTTTTAAATTGCTATTGAAAAAAAAAATGAAACAACCATTACTCGTTTTTAACGACAAAGGAATTTATTGCCAGAAAGCAGACGTTTATATAGATGCATGGCGCCCGGTGGATAAATGCATCGTTACCCACGGCCACGCAGATCATAGCCGTTGGGGCCACAAACAATACATTACACAAAATAATAATGTACCTATTATTAAGCATCGTTTGGGGGACATTTCAGTAACTGGAAAAAAATGGAACGAAACTTTTACAATTAATGGCGTGAAATTTTCCCTGCATCCTGCCGGCCATATTATGGCTTCATCACAGGTTCGAGTGGAATATAAAGGCGAAGTCTGGGTTTTCACAGGTGACTTCAAAACCGAAGATGACGGCTTAGCAGAAATTTACGAACCTGTAAAATGCCACACATTTATAACGGAATGCACTTTTGGTTTGCCCGCTTTTAAATGGGAGCCGCAAGCGGAAGTTTTTAAGGATATAAACGAATGGTGGGCAACCAACAAGAGTGAAGGCAGAACCTCAATTCTTTTCGGTTACAGCTTGGGAAAAGCCCAACGGTTGCTGAAACATTTGGACACTTCCATCGGAAAAATCTACACCCACGGCGCGGTTGAAAATATGACTGAAGTAGTTCGGGCAAACTATAAACTCCCCGAAACTAAGTTAATAACGCGCGATACTTCAAAAGAAGAAATAAAAGGAAACATAATAGTTGCACCACCCAGCGCCCATGGCAGCACGTGGATTAGAAGGTTTGTGCCTTATGTAACAGCTTCCGCAAGCGGTTGGATGACTTTTCGCGGTGCAAGAAGAAGAAGAGCTATTGACCGCGGATTTGTATTAAGCGATCACGCTGATTGGGACGGTTTGCTTTCGGCAATCGAAGCTACGGGTTGCGAAAAAATAATCGCCACCCATGGATATACAGATATTTTTGCGCGCTATTTAAGGGAAGAATTAGGCTACGACGCCCGAACCGAAAAAACCCAATACGAAGAAGAAGGAAGCGAAACGATGAAAAAGGAAGAGGAGCAAAATGTATGAAAGATTTTGCCCAACTCATAAAAAAACTCGATAGCACGAACAAAACCAATGAAAAGGTAGCGGCGCTCACGGCCTATTTTCAAAATGCAAATGATGAAGATAAACTTTGGACCATAGCTATACTTTCGCACCGACGTCCAAATCGCCCCGTGAACACAACACTTTTACGACTTTGGGCTACGGAAATCAGTGGAATTCCGCTTTGGCTATTTGAGGAAAGCTATCATATTGTAGGCGATTTGGCGGAAACGATTGCACTAATTTTACCAACTTCGGAAGAATATTCCGAGAAATCACTTTCAGAATTTGTTTCAGAAATCATTGAACTCCGAACGCTTCCCGAAGAAGAAAAAAAGAAATATCTGCACGACAATTGGTTGGCGCTTAATTATTTTGAACGTTTCGTTTTCAATAAAATTCTTACCGGAAGTTTTAGAATTGGCGTTAGCCAAAAGTTGATGACGCGCGCGCTTTCAAAAGCCACCGGAATTGATGAAGATATTTTAGCCTATAAGTTAATGGGCGATTGGACACCCGAAAAAACAACCTATAAAAAACTAATTCTCGAACAAAATGAAGAAGATTATCTCAGCAAACCGTATCCGTTTTACTTGGCGTATGCGGTGGAGGATGATTTTCAGGAGGATTTGGGGCCCATTTCAGATTGGAGCTTCGAGCATAAATGGGATGGCATTCGTAGCCAAGTAATAATCCGGAATGATGAGGTTTTTGTGTGGTCAAGGGGTGAGGAATTGGTAACCGATAAATATCCCGAGTTTCAAAATTTCCTAAAAGTAATTCCCAATGGAACTGTGATTGACGGTGAAATCCTTCCTTTTTCAGATGGAGAAATTCAAAACTTCAATACACTTCAAACCCGCATTGGAAGAAAAAATATTTCCAAAGCACTGCTAAAAAAAACCCCAGTAATTCTGAATGCGTACGATTTGTTGGAATGGCGGGGCGAAGATATTCGACAAAAACCTTTTTCGGAGCGGAGAAAAATTTTAGATGGATTGATTCAAAAGATAAATTCCGAAGAAATTGGAATTTATTTAAGCGAAACAATGCAGTTTGAAACCTGGGAAGAAGCTGCTGCCGAGCGCGATCTTTCCCGGGAAAAAAGAAGCGAAGGTTTGATGTTGAAACGAAAGAATTCACCATACTTAGTTGGAAGAAAAAAAGGTGATTGGTGGAAATGGAAAATCGATCCGTTTACAATTGATGCGGTTTTAACCTATGCCATGCGTGGCCACGGAAGACGTGCAAATCTGTACACAGATTATACATTCGCACTGTGGAATGACGGCGAATTGGTAACATTCGCAAAAGCTTACTCCGGATTAACGGATGCGGAATTTAGACAAGTAGATAATTGGATAAAACGAAATACCTTAGAGCGTTTTGGTCCCGTGCGGAGCGTAACTCCGCATCACGTTTTTGAAATTGCTTTTGAAGGAATTGCAGAAAGCAGTCGTCATAAAAGTGGGATTGCCACGCGATTTCCGCGGATTCTTCGTTGGCGAAAAGATAAACCAATTTCCGAAGCCAATACTCTGGATGATCTTAAAGCACTAATCCCAAAATGAAACAAGCCGAACTCATTTCCATAGCCGAGGATTGGTTTCAATCAAAAAATTGGAAGTCATTTACGTTCCAAAGAAAAACCTGGAAAGCATTTCTCGATGGTAAGCACGGCCTTTTAAACGCTCCAACGGGTAGTGGGAAAACCTATGCGCTTTGGGTACCGATTGTACTTCAATATTTAAAGGAAAACCCCGATTATAAAACGAAACACAAAAAAGGATTAAAGGCAATTTGGATTACACCTTTGCGAGCACTTTCCGTAGAAATTCAGCAAGCGGCGCAGCGTTTTGCGGATGATTTGGGAATAGGATTGACGGTGGGAATCCGCACGGGCGATACGTCCCAAAGCGAACGGGCAAAACAAAAACGCCAAATGCCCGATTTGTTGATTACCACACCTGAAAGTTTAATGCTTTTACTCGCTTCAAAAGGGTATGATAAAACCTTTAAAACCCTAACTGCAATTGTAGTTGACGAATGGCACGAACTTTTGGGAAGCAAGCGTGGTGTGCAAATGGAACTCGCACTTTCACGCTTAAAAACTGTTTCGCCAAAACTTCGAATTTGGGGAATCTCTGCCACAATTGGGAATCTCGAGGAAGCGCAAGATGTACTGTTGGGGATGGATTCTGAATTCCGAAAAAATGCTGTTTTAATCAAAGCAAAGGAGAAAAAGAGAATTGAAGTCCGCTCAATCATTCCAAAAAAAATGGAAACCTTTCCGTGGCGCGGACATTTAGGTTTGCATCTTTTGGAAGAAATCATTCCAATAATAAACAACAGTAAAACCACGCTTATTTTCACCAATACACGCGGACAGTGCGAAATTTGGTTTCAAAAAATCCTTGAAAAACATCCTGAATTTGCAGGTGAAATTGCGATGCACCACGGCAGCATTGGGAAAGAAACAAGGCTTTGGGTGGAGCAGGCTATCCGCAACGAATCGTTGACCGCGGTTGTTGCGACTTCAAGTTTGGATTTGGGAGTGGATTTTGCACCTGTGGAAACCATAATTCAAATCGGCGGACCGAAGGGAATTGCAAAATTTCTGCAACGGGCAGGGAGAAGCAATCACCGCCCGGGAGAGCCTTCGGTGATTCATTTTTTGCCTACGCATGCCTTGGAATTGGTGGAAGCTTCGGCATTAAAAAGAGCGGTAAAAGAAGATGTTGTTGAAGATAGAATCCCTTATTTGTTAAGTTTTGACGTACTTATTCAATATTTGGTAACGCTTGCAATAAGCAATGGATTTTTTCCAAAGGAAATTTTTTCAGAAGTAAAAAACACTTTTTGTTTTCAAGGAATTACGGACGAGCAATGGAATTGGTGCCTCAATTTTATCACTTTAGGAAGTCAAAGTTTGCAAGCGTACGATGAATATAAAAAAGTGGAAGTCACGGATGAAGGTATATTTAAAGTGGAAAGCAGGCAAATCGCGATGATGCATCGTTTGAGCATCGGCACAATAGTGAGCGATAGTATGATGCTCGTTAAGTACGTTTCTGGGGGATTTATCGGTACGATTGAAGAATGGTTTATAAGCAAAATGAAGCCGGGCGACACTTTTGTTTTTGCAGGACAAACACTGGAATTGGTCAGACTTAGGCAGATGGTAGCACAGGTTCGGAAATCAGGCAAACGTTCTGCGAAAGTTGTCAGTTTTATGGGTGGGCGGTTGCCGCTTTCTTCACAAATGAGTAAAATTCTTCGGGAAGAATTGCAAAGTGAAGCCGACCACAAACGGAATACACCTGAATTAAAGGCATTGAGTCAAATTTTTGACAGACAGGAACGCGAAAGTATCGTGCCCGGTGAAAATGAATTTTTAATTGAAACCTTCAAAACCCGCGAAGGCTATCACACCCTTTTTTATCCGTTTGAAGGGCGTTTTGTGCACGAAGCGATGAGTAGTTTGCTGGCGTATAGAATTAGTTTGTTGTCGCCGATTACCTTTTCACTGGCGTATAACGATTATGGTTTTGAACTATTGAGCGACCAATTTTTGAATATTCAAAATGTGATTGACAACAATCTTTTTTCTTCGGAATTTCTTTTTGACGATCTTCAAAAAAGCTTGAATGCTACGGAATTGGCACGCAGAAAATTTCGAGATATAGCGGTTATCAGCGGGATGGTTTTTCAGGGATATCCAAACAAAGTGATTAAAACGAAGCATTTGCAAAGCAACAGTCAATTGCTTTTTGATGTTTTTAGAGATTATGAGCCGGACAATCTTTTGTACCTTCAGGCCTATCGGGAAACTTTTGAACATCAACTGGAAGAAGGCAGATTGCGATTGGCTTTGGAACGTATCAATTCACAAAAAATAATTTGGAAACAGTGCGAAAAAGCAACGCCTTTCAGCTTTCCGATTATTACAGATAGACTTCGCGAAAAACTTTCTTCAGAAAAACTGGCGGATCGGATTAAGAAAATGACACTTCAATTAATGAAATGATGGATATATTTACCAAAAAGTAAACTTTATGAAATTTAGTTGGATAATAATCTTACTGTTTTTTTGCACAACCTCATTTGGACAAAGCGATGAAGAAGCTACACGAGCATTAAAAAAACTAATTTTTCTGCATCAATTGGATTCTTTAAAAAAAGCTCATCCTAATTGGGAAATTACTCAAAATACGTATTCTCCCGATGATTCAAAAACTTTGAATTATGATACAAATGGATTGAGGGAAATTAAAAATGCATCACAAACTATTATGGAAAAGCTGCTTCAAAAAGATTCAATTTTAGAATTTAGGGTAAGCTATATATACTTGAACGGAAGTAAAATGCCAAAGAATAAAATTGATTCTTTGAGAGATGAAATCAAAAATAAATATACGGCCAACGTTCCCTTTTCGGAATTGGCAAAAGAATATTCTGACGATCCATCTGCAAAAAATGGAGGCGATTTAGGCTGGTTTCCTTCAGGCAGAATGGTTGCTTCTTTTGAGTCTGCAATTAAAGCACACAAAAAAGACGATTTATTTTTTGCGGAATACGTTGAAGGTTCAAGAGAATGGTATTTTGTTATATTAAAAACGTATGAAGATCGAAAATCTGAAATAATAACTGTGGGACAAATACGAAACAAAAAAAATTAAATTTTTTAAATAGTTTCCTGATTACCAATATATAGAATAATTTTTTTCTTTCGAAAAATGTATTGAACAATTGTCAAAATTCAAATAGTTGATCCAAAATATTCAAATAAAAAACAACTTTTTTATTCTTCACCCCAGCGGCGCCATTTATTGGGAAGACAAAAAAATGTTATTGATTGCCGATGTGCATTTGGGAAAAGTGGCGCATTTCAGAAAACACGGCGCGCCCGTTCCGGCAAATGCAGCATATAAAAACCTTGAAAAACTTACAGAGATATGCAATCACTTTCAGCCTGAGACTATCTGTTTTTTGGGCGATCTTTTCCACAGCAAACTGAATGAGGAATGGCAGGATTTTGAAAAGTGGGTAGAATATACCAAAGCCGAAATAGTCCTGATTTCGGGCAATCACGATATTATTCCACAGTATTTATACGAAGAGTTGGGAATTAAGGTTTTTGACGAATTGTTGCTCGACAGTTTTTTGTTGACCCACCATCCCACCGAGATTAAAGGCACGTTCAACTTTTGCGGGCACGTGCACCCGGGCGTTCGGATGAAGGGCGTGGGGAAGCAATACCTGCGGTTTTCATGTTTTTATAAAACCCTTAACAGCCTTATTCTCCCTGCTTTTGGTAACTTTACGGGAAAACACATCTTAAAACCTTCGGAAATGGACGAAATATATGCCATCGTGGATGGGGAAGTGATTTGTGTTTCGAAAAATTAATCTTTTATGAAAAAAACACTACAAATTGCAAACATCATAGCTTTCTTGACAACGGTATTCGTAAATTATTTGTCCAACACAGGTGCGATAAACAATACCACAATAGACGAAATTTCCGAAGCTACTAAAAATCTTTTTACGCCTGCTGGATATGCTTTCTCCATTTGGGGGCTTATTTATTTAATGCTTTTGGGCTTTATAATTTACCAAAGCCGAAGCCTCTTCACCAAAGTGCGCGATGATGACTTTATTTTAAAAACGGGCTGGTGGTTTGTGCTTTCCTGCTTCGCCAATATTATGTGGATTACTTTTTGGCTTTACGGATATATGGAATATTCCATCCTTGCTATTTTCGTGTTGCTCTTTTCACTGTTAAAAATCGTGTTGAACAACCGGATGGAACTTTGGGATGCGCCAATTTCCGTTATTGCTTTTCTTTGGTGGCCTTTCGTGTTTTACAGCGGCTGGGTTACCGTGGCGAGCATCGCAAATGTAGCGGCCTATTTAACGAGTATTGAGTGGAACGCCTGGGGCTATAGTGAAGTCTCGTGGGCGGTAACGATGATTATCATTGCTGGAATAATAAACTTAGTAGTAACGTGGCGAAGAAATATGCGTGAATTTGCATTAGTAGGAGTGTGGGCCTTGGCGGCAATAGCAGTAGCCAATTGGAACGTGAGCAAAACCGTTGCCTATGCAGCGATTGCAGTGGCCGCAGTTTTGTTTGTAAGCAGCAGTTACCACGGGTTTAAAAATAGAGCTACAAGCCCCAATATTAAATTAAGGGAACATCTCAATTCTAAAAAGTAATTTTGGAATTTGAATTTTTGGGAATTTCTCCTAAACCATCCCCTTAATATCATTTCCCCAAGTGGGATAAGCAAAAATCATTGCCTTAATATTCTCAGTAGTCAGTTTTCCGCACATTGCCAGCACGAATAGATTGATCATTTCTCCGGCTTCGGAAGCGATTATATGTGCGCCCAAAACAATATTTCGTTTTTTGTCCACGATTGTTTTGTAGGCGTAAACGTCGTCATTAATGCGTTTTGCATTGAACCATTTCGGGACGCTTTTATATTCCACTACAAAATCATAACCTTTTTCCTTTGCCTCTTCCTCAGTCAAACCGATTGCTGCAACTTGTGGAATGGTGAAAACAACCGATGGTACTGGCGGAAAATCCATTTTTGTGTGGTTTCCATTTCTGATATTCAACGAAACTATCCGAGCTTCCTGGGATGTAGTTGGCGTTAATGGTAACGCCCCACTTGCCTTCTGAAGAAATTCGTTCACCGAAATCCCGCTTTTTTCAAACGCGACATTTGCTTTTTCCAAATCCAGCTCGTCGATGGATGGCACGCGGCCGGCGGTATTGAAAACCATTCGGGCGACAACGGATTCGGTTTTACCATTCTTTTCATAAGAAACGCGAATGTTTTTCTGAAGTTTTTCCACTTCGGAAACCTTTGCGTTGAAAATAAATTTGATCCCAAGTTCTTCCGAAGCTTTTGTGAGGTGCGAAACGATATCGGCTTCAAAAGGCCTGAGCGGACGCTCCTCAAACTCAATTACCGTAACTTTTGCGCCGCAGCGCGCGGCAATGTGGGCAAACTCCATCCCGATATAGCCTGCGCCCACAAATACAATACCTTCGGGCAATTCTTCCAATTCCAAAAAATCATCGCTGACCATTAAATGTTCCCTTCCAGGGATTTTCAGCTCCATGGGTTTTTGGCCGGTCGCAATTACAATCTTTTTCGCCTTTAAGGTTTTTCCTTCCACCGAAAGTGTGTTTTCATTAAGAAATTTTGGCGATTGATGGTACAATTCAATTCCTGCTTCTTTCAATTTCTTTTCAGTGGAGGCAGGTACAGCATCGGTAAATTCACATTTAAATTTTTGAAGATCTTTCCAACTTATTTTTGGAACGGAAATAATTCCATTCCCTTTTAAATTTTCCGAAAGCTGCATAGCTTCAGTAATTCCCACCAAAACTTTTTTCGGGTCGCAGCCTCTATTTGCGCAAGTTCCGCCAAATTCACGATTGTCCGCAATCGCTACTTTCATTCCTTCCGCAGCGCAATCATACGCCACAGTTTTTCCGGCGGTTCCGGTTCCTATTACAAAAACATCGTATTCTTTTATAGCCATAAACCGAAAATAGAGAAACGCCCAAGTTATTTGTGTTAGCAAAATGATAAAGTTGAATTTTGCAGTTTGAAAAATAATAAAGCGTACTATCTTTGCCGTCCCGATGAGCAAAACACTCGTTACTTCGCTTTATTCACAGTCTTCGCAAACACGAAAACTGGGGGATTCTATTGCCTCATCCGAAAATAAAATTCAAGTTTCTGGGCTCGTTGGCTCATCGCTTTCACTTGTAATTGCTGAAACTTTTTCTACTTCGGAATTGCCCTTTCTTTTAATTTTTAATGATAAAGAAGAAGCTGCCTATCATTTAAACGATCTCGAAAATCTGTTGGGCGACCAAAATGTGCTTTTCTATCCTGGAAGTTATCGACGGCCATATCAAATTGAGGAGACCGACAATGCCAATGTTTTGCTGCGAAGCGAGGTTTTAAACCGGATAAATTCCCGAAAAAAACCAGCGCTGATCGTAACCTATCCCGAAGCGCTTTTTGAGAAGGTCGTAACCCGAAAGGAATTGGAACGAAACACGCTGAAAATTGCAGTAAACGACCAACTTTCCATCGATTTTGTAAACGAGGTTTTGTTTGAATACCGCTTCAAACGTACCGATTTTGTTACCGAACCAGGCGAATTTTCAGTGCGGGGTGGAATTTTGGATGTATTTAGTTTCAGCAATGACGAACCGTACCGAATTGAATTTTTTGGCGATGAGGTTGACAGCATTCGGACCTTTGATGTAGAAACGCAGCTTTCTTTGGAACAAGTGAAAAAGGTTTCCATCATTCCAAATGTGGAAAATAAAATGGTGGATGAAAACCGAGAAAGTTTTCTGAAATATATCGCATCCAAAACCGTGGTTTTTCTAAAAAATGAAGAACTTTTTAGTAGCGCAATTGATAACCTTTTCAAAAAAGCAACTGAAGCTTTTAATGCAATCGATTCTGAAATAAAACGCGCAAAGCCTTCGGAACTTTTCTGTACTTCGGAATTGTTGAAAGCACAACTTTCTGAATTTACAACGGTTCATTTAAAAAACAACAAAGCTCCCCTCCTCTCGGGAGGGGCTGGGGGTGGGCTTTCGTTTTCAACTAAACCACAACCGTCGTTCAACAAACAGTTCAATTTACTGATTGAAAACCTGAATGAAAACACCGAAAAAGGTTATAAAAACTACATTTTCTGCAGTAGCGAGCAACAGGCAAAGCGTTTTCACGACATTTTTGAAGATGCCCAACAAAATGTGGAACAGTTTGAAACTATTGTTTTTCCGCTGTTTCAAGGCTTTATTGATGACGATTTAAAACTAGTTTGCTATACCGATCACCAAATTTTTGAGCGTTACCATAAATTTCAACTGAAAAATGGTTACGCCAAAAAGCAGGCAATCACACTAAAGGAAATTACCAATCTGGAAGTGGGCGATTACGTAACGCATATTGACCACGGAATTGGGAAATTTGGCGGATTGCAGAAAATTGAAGTGGAAGGAAAAATGCAGGAAGCCATCAAACTTTTTTATGGCGAACGCGATATTTTGTACTTGAGCATTCACTCACTTCACAAGATTTCGAAATACAACGGAAAGGATGGAAAGGAGCCCAAAATCTACAAATTGGGCAGCGACGCGTGGAAAAAACTGAAGCAAAAAACCAAAACGCGCGTAAAGGAAATTGCCTTTAATTTAATTGAATTATACGCAAAACGACGCACGCTGAAAGGTTTCGCTTTCGAGCCCGATAGCTATTTGCAGGCAGAATTGGAATCCTCCTTCATTTATGAAGACACTCCGGACCAAAGCACTGCGACCGAAGACGTAAAAAAAGATATGGAAAACGAGCGCCCGATGGATCGTTTAGTCTGTGGCGACGTAGGTTTCGGAAAAACGGAAGTCGCTATTCGCACGGCTTTTAAAGCGGTGGATAACGGAAAACAAGTCGCCGTTTTGGTGCCGACCACCGTTTTGGCGTTTCAGCATTTTAAAACTTTTTCCGAACGTTTGGCTGATATGCCCGTAAAAGTTGATTATCTCAACCGTTTCCGCACAGCAAAAGAACGAAAAACCGTTTTGGAGGAATTGAAAAACGGCAAACTCGATATCGTTATTGGCACACATCAATTGGTTAACAAATCGGTTGAATTTAAGGACTTGGGTCTTTTAATTATTGATGAAGAACAGAAGTTTGGAGTTGCCGTAAAGGATAAATTGAAAACTATCAAAGAAAATGTGGATACGTTGACGTTAACCGCGACGCCCATTCCGCGTACGTTGCAGTTCAGTTTGATGGCCGCGCGTGATCTTTCGGTTATCACTACACCGCCACCCAACCGCTATCCGGTGGAAACGCACGTCATTCGTTTTGGGGAAGAAAGTATTCGCGATGCCGTTCGCTATGAAATTTCGCGCGGCGGACAAGTTTTTTTTGTTCACAATAGAATAGAAAATATAAAGGAAGTCGCCGGAATGCTCCAGCGATTAGTGCCCGATGCGAAAATAGGCATCGGTCACGGGCAAATGGACGGCAAAAAACTGGAAGATTTGATGCTTCGGTTTATGAACAATGAATTCGATGTTTTGGTTTCGACAACTATCATAGAAAGCGGACTGGACGTTCCGAATGCGAATACTATTTTCATCAACAACGCCAATAATTTTGGACTTTCAGATTTGCACCAAATGCGCGGCCGCGTGGGCCGAAGCAATAAAAAAGCATTCTGTTATTTCATCACTCCGGAATATTCAGCAATGACGGACGAAGCGCGAAAACGAATCACCGCTTTGGAACAATTTTCAGAATTGGGCAGCGGGATAAACATTGCGATGAAGGATTTGGAAATCCGTGGCGCGGGAGATTTACTGGGCGGCGAACAGAGCGGGTTTATCAACGAAATAGGTTTTGAAACCTATCAAAAAATTCTTGCCGAAGCCATTGAGGAACTGAAAGACAAAGAGTTTAAAAATCTTTATGAAGAAACCGAAGGGCCGAAGAAAAGCTTCGTAAAAGAAATGACAATCGATACCGATTTCGAATTGCTGTTTCCTGATGATTACGTGAATAATATTACCGAAAGACTCAATCTTTACACAAAATTGAACGAGCTAAAAAACGAGGCCGAACTTCAGAAATTTGAAAAGGAGTTGCTGGACCGTTTTGGGGAAATGCCAAAGGAAGCGGAAGATTTGCTGAACAGCGTTCGCATAAAATGGATTGCAATTTCAATGGGCCTTGAACGCCTTGTGATGAAACAGAAAAAAATGATCGGTTATTTTGTGGCAGACCAGCAGAGTGCTTTTTACCAAAGCGCAGCTTTTACCAAAGTGCTGCAATACGTACAAACCCATCCCCAAAAAGTAACGATGAAGGAAAAACAAACCCGAAATGGCTTGCGGTTGTTGCTTACTTTTGAAGGTATTTCTTCCGTAGATAAAGCACTTCGGGCTTTGGAGCCCTTTAGCGAATAACCCCTTTAAAATCAACGAATGTCGGGTAAATGTCGGGTGAAATTCACTTGAAAATATTGCACTATCTTTACTGCCATCGTACTATTGCTTCATCAATTCAGAAAAAATGAAACAACCAGAACTCGGCCGAAAAATTTTAGAACTTCGTAAACAAAAAGGCTTTACGCAAGAGGAACTTGTGGAACAATGCAACATAAATGTGCGGACCATTCAACGTATTGAAGCTGGCGAAGTAACGCCCCGAAGTTTTACATTGAAAACAATTTTAAATGCGTTGGGCGAAGATTTGGAAAACTTGCAAGAATCCGAAGCTTCCCCTTTTGAAAATTTCAATTTAAAAGAGGTTGGCTTTTCTATTTTTTACATAAAACTGGCTTGGATTTGCGGTATCATTTATTTCCTTTCCGGTTTTGTGGAATTTGCCGTGGACTATGCCCGATTTCAGGAAGATGAATTGATAATTCCAAAAGCCGCATACATCAGTATGAAATTTATAGTGATGCTGGCCTATATTTATTTTTTATGGGGTTTTGTTTTGAGCGGCAAAATTTTCAATAATTATTTGTTGAAAATAGGTGCTTTCTTTTTAATTGGCACAACAATTTTATTTTACGGGTACGATATGGCTTCACTCTACTTTGAACCATTTTACACCGAATATGTTATAACTATACAATCAATTTTCTGTGGAATTGGCGGTATTATTTTTGGTTTGGCCGTGATGCGATTGGAAAATCCCTTTGGTAAGATCCCAGGAATAGCCGGTGGTTTTGAAGTTGTGAGCGGGATATTGTTTGTATTGGTTTTTATGGCATGGTTGGGGCTTGCCTTTTTAATTCCTGCTATGATTTTACAGATTATTTTACTCTATAAAATTGAAGAGTTTATAAAAAAAGAAAGAGATTCTCGTAATTCCGAAAATTAAAAATGATAAAAAGCATTTTCAAAATGCTGAAGTTGTTCCATTTTTTGGTTCTTTAAAACCGCAATAATATCAAAGCGAACTTCCACATCAAGCTCATTTGAAACGATATATTCATTGGCTGCTTTTACCAAAAGTTTGATTTTGTTTTTGGTTACGAAATCTTGCGGGTTACCAAAAAATGAGCTATTTCGTGTTTTTACTTCCACCATGACAACTGTGCCTTCTTCCTTTTGGGCGATGATGTCTATTTCGGCTTTGTCAAAATAGAAATTTCGGCGCAGGATTTTATAACCGTTGCGAAGCAAATATTGCGCGGCTATTTCTTCCCCTATTTTTCCGAGTTCGTTGTGCGTTGCCATAACTTTAAAAATACCAAATTTCAAGCACCAAATTCCAAAAACGAATAGTCGAATTTGGCATTTTGGAATTTGACAATTGTAATTTCTTAAAACTTCAAAGTTATTTGATTGTCTGCAATTTTCAATTCAACTTCCCTTCCCATAATCAAAGCCCGATTATCCGCGATATGCCCAGCGGGAAAATTTAAAATCACAGGATAATTATATTCTTTCACCAAATCCACGATTATTTCCTCAGCCGTTTTTCCGAAATATACCTTATTGTCCTTCATCTCCGTCATTCCGCCAATGATAAGGGCTTTCAGATTTTTTAGGTATCCACTTCGCTTTAAATTCATCATCATTCTATCAACGTGGTAGAGCATTTCGTCCAAATCTTCGATGAAAAGAATCTTGCCATCGGTTTTCATTTCCGAAGTACTTCCGCAAAGCGAATACAAAACCGAGAGGTTGCCGCCAATTAGTACGCCTTTTATATTTTGGGCTCCCGCGTTTATTGCGGGACCGTTTCCTGTAAAATCTAAAGTATATGCTTCCCCAAACAAAACTCTCCGAATGGATTCCCTGGCTTCCTCTGTTTTATTTTCAATCTCCAAACACATCTGCGCGTGCAATGTTTCAATTCCAAAATTATGGATATGCGAGTGCAAAACCGTAACATCGCTGTAGCCAACAATCCATTTTGGATTTTTTTTGAATGCCGAAAAGTCAAGTTTATCGATAATTCTTACCGTACCGTAACCGCCGCGGGCGCACCAAATGGCTTTCACTTTTGGGTCGTCCAACATTTGTTGGAAATCTGAAGCGCGTAAATCGTCACTACCTGCAAACTGGTTTTCTTCGGCGTCGATGGTTTTTCCCAAAACGGCTTTCAATCCCCATTTTTCAAGTAATTTAAGCGCGGGCGTTAGTTCTTCTTTTGAAATTTTCCGTGCGGTGGAAACGATGCCAACCGTATCGCCCTTTTGAAGTTTATTTGGAGTAATCATGGATTTATTTAAGACCACAAATTACTACATTTATACGTACTTTTGTGCCTGCCTGCCCATTTTGGCAGGCTTTCAAAAAAAATTATGGACCAGAATTCAAACAGTTCCGCCACGGCGGATAGATATACAATTACCGCTGCATTGCCTTATACAAACGGCCCTGTTCACATTGGCCATTTGGCGGGCGTTTATGTGCCAGCCGATATTTATGCGCGTTACCAAAGGCTTCAAAACAAAGACGTGGCTTTTATTTGCGGCAGCGACGAGCACGGGGTGCCAATTACCATTAAAGCAAAAAAAGAAGGGATTACGCCCCAGCAAGTTGTGGATAAATATCACGCCATTATCAAAAAATCTTTTGAAGATTTCGGGATTTCCTTTGATAACTATTCGCGCACTTCTGCGGAAATCCATCATAAAACAGCTTCAGAATTTTTCAAAAAATTATATGAAGAAGGAAAATTTACTGAAGAAATTACCGAACAATTATACGATGAAGAAGCCAATCAGTTTTTAGCAGACCGATATATCACAGGAACCTGTCCAAAATGTGGCAATGAGGAAGCCTATGGCGACCAATGTGAAAAATGTGGTTCAAGTTTAAATGCTACAGAATTAATTAATCCGAAAAGTGCCATTTCGGGAAATGTACCTATTCTAAAAGAAACAAAGCATTGGTTTTTACCTTTAAACGAATATGAAGATTTTTTAAAAAAATGGATACTCGTTGATCATAAAAAAGATTGGAAAACAAACGTTTATGGCCAGTGCAAAAGTTGGATTGACGACGGTTTGCGTCCGCGCGCTGTTACACGAGATCTCGATTGGGGAATTCCCGTGCCGGTTGAAGGAGCAGACGGGAAAGTACTTTATGTTTGGTTTGATGCACCAATCGGCTACATTTCCTCAACAAAAGAATGGGCGGAGCGCGAAGGTAAAAATTGGGAAGATTATTGGAAGGACGAAAACACCAAAATGCTTCACTTTATTGGGAAAGACAACATCGTTTTCCACTGCATCATTTTCCCTGCAATGCTGAAAGCGGAGGGCAGTTATATTCTACCGGAAAACGTTCCCGCAAACGAATTTTTGAATTTGGAAGGCAACAAAATTTCAACCAGTAAAGACTGGGCGGTTTGGCTGCACGAATATTTGGAGGATTTTCCGAACCAGCAGGATGTGCTGCGATACACTTTAACCGCAAATGCCCCGGAAACAAAGGATAACGATTTTACATGGGCAGATTTTCAAGCCCGAAATAATAATGAATTGGTTGCTATTTTTGGAAATTTCATAAACCGTGTAATGGTTTTAACCGATAAATATTACGAAGGAATTATTCCCGAACCTTCAACTTTTTCAGAAATTGATGAACAGGTTTTAAGCGAGTTAAAAGCACATCCTGCCGTAATTGCAAGTTCGTTGGAGCGTTACCGTTTTCGCGAAGCACAGGCAGAATTGATGAACGTGGCACGCCTCGGAAACAAATATTTAGCCGACGAGGAACCGTGGAAAACTATAAAAACCGACGAGGAGCGCACCAAAACGGTAATGTATGTTGCACTGCAAATTGCATCGGCTTTGGCAGTATTAAGCGAACCGTTTTTGCCGTTTACTTCGGAAAAATTAAAGAATATGCTCAATGTCACCCTGAACGCAGTCGAAGGGTGGAACGATGTTTCTTCAAAATCAGAACTCGTAAAACCAGGGCATAAAATTGGAAAAGCCGAATTGCTTTTCAGCAAAATAGAAGATGAGCAGATTGAAGCACAATTAGAAAAATTGAAACAAACCAAAATGGATAATAAAGAGAATAAAGAACAGATTGCTTCGGGTGAAACCTCGCAAGTAACGCCTCAAAAAGAAACGATTCAATACGACGATTTCGCTAAACTCGATATGCGCGTTGGAACCATAATTAAAGCCGAAAAAATGCCGAAAGCTGACAAACTTTTAGTGTTGAAAGTTGATACGGGAATTGACGTTCGTACCATTGTTTCCGGTATTGCGGAAAGTTTTAAACCAGAGGAAATCATCGGTAAAAAAGTTACTGTTTTGGCAAACCTTGCGCCGAGAGCCCTTCGCGGGTTTGAAAGCCAAGGGATGATTTTGATGACTGAAAATGCTGATGGGAAACTTGTGTTTGTAAACCCTGGCGAAGAAGGGGTTGAAAATGGGGCGACTATCAATTAAAATTTATATGAAGATAAAACTGTTTCTTTTTTCTGTTCTGGTTTCATTTCAAGTTTTTTCCCAAGAACCGTTTTTATCCATTCCAAATGATTTAAAAACACGAAGTAAATCACCTAGCGATGCTTTTGCTGTTGTAGACAATGAAAATAACAGCTTTGCAATTTTTCTTGATGATAAAAAAACCCTTAACGGGTATTTGTACTCCGAAAACTTGGAGCCGTTAGGTAAATTTTCTTCCAATGGCCTACCAAAGTTTTATAATGAAATAATTGGTAGTACACATAAAAACGGACAAATTCGACTTTTTGTTAAAAACCAAAACAACAGAAACTTTGGGAGCGTTCTCTTTGACTTTAGCAGAAAGGCCACGTTGGAAACAGAGTATAATTTTAAACTAAAGGGTGAAACATATTTACAGTCGCACAGTTACCGCGATAAGTTTTACATTTTGACTGTTAGCAGAAATAGTTCAATACTAAATATTTATGTTTTTGACCACGACGGAAAATTCGATAAAAGAACATTCAATTTTGATGACAAATATTTTGGAGACAGAAAAAACAAACAGGTTGATCTTGATTTTCTTTTAACCGATAGAGAACAATTTAAAACCGAAGGGGCTGTCGTAAAAATTGAAGAATCAAACCCCAATAACATTGCAATAACAAGTAAGCTCAATAAAATTTACGATCGGAAAAACTCTTTCCTTCTTACAATTGATGGAGGATTATTGTATACTTACCTTTTTGAATTTAAAGTTCCTGAATTGAATGTTAACTTAAAAGCGATTGAAAAGGAACAACTTCCTTTTGAAGGATTTTTACCTGAAAGCAATTCCTATATTTTTAAAGATAATATTTATCAAATATGCGCTTTAAGTGATACTCTAATATTTACTGTGAAAAACATTGACACAAAAAAAGAAATTAAAAGAATTGAACTCTCAAAAGATGAAGAAATTACATTTAAAAATAGTCCAATAATTCAGGAAGGCACATCTTTTGGCGCCAATAAACGGCGCGAACTTGATAAAACATCTCAATTTCTTCGTAAGATTACTACTGAAGATATTGGCTTGGCAGTGATTCTCACTAAAGATGGATATCAAATAACCATGGGGGGAAATATGGAAATATCAAATACCGGGGGTGGTGGAGCGATGATTATGACAGGTTTGAATACAGGTATGACTATCGCAACCGTTGGTGCTTTCACATTTTCATTTAACCCAGTATTTTATTCATTTTATTCATATAAGTTTAATAAATCTACACGGATTGAATGTTTGTTTGATGAAAATTTTGAACATATTCCAGGAGCTACACCTCATAATGTTTTCGATACAATTGAAGCATTTACTTTAAAAAATCCAAAAGCAAAAGCCGAAACTATTTTTAAGATTCAAAATTCTTTTATCTACGGAAAATATAATGATGAAGCAGATACTTACGAGCTTTTTAAATTTATAGAATAGTTCTTAAAAATGATCAATCTTCTAAAATACATAACCTCCCAAACCCAGCTTCCCCAAAATAGCGTTGAGAATACCGTAAAACTTTTAAACGAAGATTGCACCATTCCCTTCATTTCCCGATACCGAAAGGAACTGACGGGCAATCTCGATGAGGTTCAAATTGGCGAAATTGTAAAATTTAAGGAGCAATTTGAAGCACTTGAAAAGAGGAAAACTACCATTCTAAAATCTTTGGAAGAGCAGGGAGTATTGACTGCGGAACTTCAGAAAAAAATAGAGGAAACCACAGATTTAATCGCTTTGGAAGATTTGTATTTGCCTTATAAAAAGAAGCGCAAAACAAAGGCTGATACCGCACGCGAAAACGGTTTGGAACCATTGGCGAAAATTATAATGTCCCAAAATGCTTCCGATATATCATCAATTGCTTTAAAATATATAAAAGGCGAAGTAAATTCCGAAGAGGAAGCCTTGGAAGGCGCACGCCACATTATTGCGGAATGGATCAACGAACGCATCGATATTCGGAATATGCTTCGGAATCAATTGGAGCGTTTTGCCGTGATTTCAACCAAAGTGGTAAAGAAGTTTGAAGAAGACGAAAAAGCGCAGAAATTCCGCGATTATTTTGATTGGAACGAAGCGTTAAACAAAATCCCTTCCCACAGATTGTTGGCAATTCTGCGCGCAACTTCCGAAGGATTTATTCGAATTAAAATAGTAATAGATGATGAAAAAGCAATTTCAAAAATTGAAGAACGCATCGTCAAATCAAACGATGCGGCTTCAAAACAAATAAAACTCGCTATTGAGGACAGCTACAAACGCCTATTGTTTCCGGCACTTTCAAACGAAACGCTTTCCGCTGCAAAGGAAAAGGCAGATGAAACTGCAATCAACGTTTTTGCCAAAAACTTAAAGCAACTTTTGTTGGGTTCTCCTTTGGGGGAAAAACGGGTTTTGGCTATTGATCCTGGGTTTAGAAGTGGTTGCAAAGTGGTTTGTCTCGATGCCCAAGGAAATTTGCAACATAACGAAACCATCTTTCCGCATCCGCCAAAAAGCGATACTTCAACTGCAATGAAAAAGATAAGCTCGCTGGCAGATGCCCATAAAATTGAAGCAATTGCAATAGGAAACGGAACGGCTTCCCGCGAAACGGAACAGTTTATAAAGCGAATCCAATTTAAAAATGCAATACAGGTTTTTGTTGTGAGCGAAGCTGGCGCATCTATTTATTCCGCTTCAAAAATTGCACGCGATGAATTTCCGAATTACGATGTTACCGTGCGTGGCGCGGTTTCCATCGGTCGCCGTTTGCAGGATCCTTTGGCTGAATTGGTGAAGATTGATGCAAAATCCATTGGCGTTGGGCAATATCAACACGATGTGGATCAAACTAAATTGAAGAGTTCTTTGGATACTTCGGTGGAATTGTGTGTGAATTCCGTTGGCGTAAATATAAATACGGCAAGCGTTCCGCTGTTGAGTTATGTTTCGGGAATTGGTCCAAAACTGGCTGAAAATGTGGTGAATTATCGTGAAGAAAACGGCGCTTTTTCTTCAAGGGAAGGAATAAAAAATGTACCGCGTTTGGGCGGTAAAGCTTTTGAACAGGCAGCTGGATTCCTCAGAATTAAAAATGGCGAAAATCCACTGGACGATTCTTCAGTGCATCCGGAGAGTTATGCGGTCGTTTCAAAAATGGCAAAGGATGAAAAAGTAAAAGTTTCGGAATTGATTGGAAATAAAGCGCTTCTTCAAAAAATAAATCTCGAAAAATATATTTCAGAAAAAATCGGGCTTCCAACTTTAAAAGATATTATCAAAGAACTGGAAAAACCCGGATTGGACATTCGCGAAGAGGCAAAAGTCTTCACTTTCAACCAAAATATAAAGAACATTACCGATTTACGAGAAGGGCAGCTATTGCCAGGAATCGTAAACAACATTACCAATTTCGGCTGTTTTGTTGATATTGGAATAAAAGAAAGTGGCTTGATTCACGTTTCAAATCTTTCAGATTCTTTTGTGAAGGATGTAAACGAGCACGTTCATTTGCACCAACAAATTGTTGTAAAAGTGCTTGATGTAGATGTGGAAAGAAAACGCATTCAACTAAAACTGCACCATTTAGAAACGCGTTAATTATTCTTTAATATTGACTTAAGTCATCAAAAGATAGCTTTTAAAGTCTAATTTTGCGGCTTTTATTTTAATCTTCTCAATTTCACTTTTATGACAAAGCCCCGAATTGCCCTTGTCATTGGAATAGTTTGTATTTCCATTTTCCCCATTTTGGTAAAACTCAGCTTGTCGCCGGGTGTTATTTCGGCGTTTTATAGAATGGCGATTGCCGCTGCTTTGCTGGTTCCTTTTACGGTTTTAAGTGGAAAAATGAGAATTCAATCTTTGAAGATTTTCTTGCTAACCGTTCTTTGCGGTGCAATTTTCGCTGGAGATGTTGCTGTTTGGAACATCGCGATCCAAGAATCTACAGCAACGCAAGCTACTTTACTCACCAATCTTTCACCAGTATGGGTTGGCGTTGGGGCATTTTTTTTCTTAAAAAATAAACCAACGGTCAATTTTTGGATAGGCACGGCAATTGCCATTTTCGGAATGGTAACATTGGTTGGTTTTGGATTTTTCTTAGAACTAGATTTTGACCTGGCCTTTATTTTTGCAATTCTTTCTGGAGTGTTTTATGCCGTTTATATGTTGCTCAGCAAATATGTGCTTTACGAAGTGGAAGTATTACCATTTATAACCATCAGCACACTTTCGTCGGCTATTTTCTTAGCAATCTTGAGTTATTTTATTGGGCAACCATTTTCAGGATTCAGCAATATGGGATGGTTTGTTTTGGTGGTTCAGGGCGTAGTTTGCCAGTTAATGGCGTGGCTACTTTTGGGCTATGCAACCAAACATATGCGGGCCACACGGGTTTCTGTTAGCCTTTTGGGACAGGCGGTTTTGACTACTATTTTGGCGTGGCTTTTTATAGGGGAAGAAGTAAGTTTACAAATGATTTTGGGCGGAGTTATTCTTTTATTAGGCATTCGGATTACTTTCTACAATAGGCCAATTCCTTTCTTCGGAAAAAATAAAAACAGCGAAGAAATAGTTTGAAAAATTAAATCAATTTTGTTGAAATAATTTTAACAGGGCAAGCCTTTGCGGCTTGTTCACAGGTTTCAAACTCTCCATTATCTGCAATTTTCAAAGTAAAAAACCCACGCTTTTCTTCGGAATGGAGCAGGACACACTTTCCGTCTTTTTTTGACATCCGGAAATATTTTGGCGCCAGTTCTACGCAGTAATTGCAACCAATACATTTGTTTCTTTGCAGTGTTACAACAACCATTTTATGAAGCTACAATTTTGTACAATTTATCTGAAGGACGTACTCGGAAAGGTGTCGGGATGGTGCAGGAATCGCCCTTTTTTGCTGTTGAGAGCGACTCATCATTTACAAGCATTTCTGAAAGATCAAATTCCTTTGCGCCAGTGGTGGGTCCGGTTATCAAGATTTTATCGCCTAAGTTTAAATCGTAGGCTTCAATTTTGAATTCTGCAATTTTGGTTTTTGGGAAATAATGGACGCCCTTGCCAATATATACTTTCTTCTGTGTGGCCTGTGAGCCTTCAGTATTGCTCCATTCGCCCAATTTTTGCCCCAAATAATAACCGCCCCAAAATCCGCGGTTATAAACCTTTGCAAGTTCCGCCATCCAATCTTCCACTTTTTCTTCGGAATATGTGCCGTTGTAAAAGGCGTCAATAGCTTCGCGATAGGTTTTGGTAACGGTGGCAACATATTCTGGCGCACGACCGCGACCTTCAATTTTTAAAACTTTTACCCCAGTTTCAATCACTTTATCCAAAAAATCCACCGTGCAAAGGTCTTTGGGCGACATCATATATTCGTTGTCCAATTCAATTTCAAAACCCGTTTCCTGGTCTATTACCGTGTATTTTTTTCTGCAATTCTGCTTACACGCTCCACGGTTTGCCGATGAATTGTGAGAATGTAAACTTAAATAGCATTTACCCGAAACCGCCATGCAAAGCGCACCGTGGCCAAAAATTTCAACTTCAACCAAATTCCCCGAAGGACCTTTAACCTGTTCTTTTTCTATTTGTTCGGTTATCTTCTTTATTTGTCGAAGGCTTAATTCTCGGCTCATCACCATAGTATCTGCAAAGAGTGCGTAAAATTTTACCGTTTCAATGTTTGTAATATTTATTTGGGTTGAAATGTGAATTTCCATTCCAATCTGTCGGGCGTAGGCAATCACAGCCTGATCCATTGCAATCACGGCGGTCAATCCCACAGCTTTTGCGGCATCTAATAAGGTTTTGATCAACGATAGGTCGTGATCGTAAATAATCGTATTTAGGGTAAGATAAGTGCGGACGCCTTTCTTTTTACATCTTTTGGCGATTTCAGAAAGATCGGCAATAGTGAAATTTATACTTGCGCGGGCACGCATGTTCAATTGTTCCACACCAAAATATACTGAATCAGCACCGTTGTCCAAGGCAGCTTGCAACGATTCAAAATTGCCCGCAGGGGCCATTAATTCTATTTTTCCGGAAGTAGTCATTTGCTTAAAAATTGAAAATGACTACAAAAGTCGGATTTGCTTTTTTTACAAAGTATGATATTTGTTAGGTTTTGAAAGAATTTGAAATTTATATTAAACAAACAATATTTCGCAAATTTGTCTTTGATATAATTTCAGTTTCTTAGGTAAAGACCGAGTTTTATCTTCCAATAAGGCATTTTCTCCTCAAAATATTCGAAATACGGTTTTAGGGCTTCGGGATTTTCAAGTGTTTTTTCAGCATTTTTTATTTGCTGAATTTCTTCGGAAGAAATAAATTGTGAAAAGTCAAAAGCTTCACCAAGTTGATGCATTTTTATGAAATGTCCATAAACCGAATCTAATGAAAGCCCACGTTTTTCGGCAATTTGTGAAGGAGAAAGGTTTTCTTCCATAAACATTTTATAGCTTCGTTCGTGGGTTGGCAGACCACTCTCCAAATTATCTAAATGTCGATTGATTACTTTTAGAAAATCAGCTGCATATTTTTCTAATTTTGCTTCACCGACTCCTGAAATCTCTGCAAATTCTTCACGGGTTCTTGGTTTCTTATATTCCATGTCTTCCAAAGTAGCGTCACTGAAAACCACAAAAGCAGGTTTATTAATTTCTTGTGCCAGTTTTAGGCGCAATTCGCGAAGTTTGTCGAAAAGCTCGGCGCGTTTTCGTGGAGCCCGTTCGGTATTTACTTTTTCCACTTCTTGAATGATGTTTGCCAACCTCACTTTTTTTCCTTCAAATAAAACCTTTTTAGCGAAAGGTGTCAGCAATAAACGACCGTTTTCGTGAAAATAAATTTGTAAAACGCCTTGATTTAAAAGTTGAATGACATACTGCTGCAAGTCGCGCCACGAAATATCTTTAGCGGCGCCGAAGGTTTTGATTTTCTGATATCCTTTGTCGTAAACTTGTGCATTTTGTGAACCTCGGAGTACATCCAAAACCATTCCCAATGCCTCCTGCTCCTGCAATCGTGCAACGGCAGAGCATACTTTTTGCGCGATTAAAGTTCCGTCAAAATATTTGGGAGGGGTTTTACAGATGTCACAGTTACCGCAATCTTCGGTTATGTGTTCCCCAAAATAACCGAGCAAAGCTTTTCTTCTACAACTCAGCGCTTCTGCAAATTGTTGCATCCGTTCTAGTTTTGCCAATTGATAGGTTTCTGTCTCAGAGCCTTCGGCAAATTTCCGAAGCATGATTACGTCGGCAAAACTGTAAAAAAGTATGGTATGCGCTGGCAGGCCATCACGTCCGCTCCGGCCGATTTCTTGATAATAACCATCAATATTTTTGGGCATATTATAGTGGATTACCCAACGCACATTGCTTTTGTCTATGCCCATTCCAAAAGCAATTGTTGCAACAATAATTGGCGTCCGGTCGTTCAAAAAATTATCTTGAACCGTATTTCTTTCTTCGGAAGTCATGCCAGCGTGATAGGCTTCAGCTTTGTAACCTTTGGTTTTTAAAGTTGTTGCCAGTTTTTCGGTACTTTTTCTACTTAAACAATATATGATTCCGCTTTCATCAGAATGGTTTTTCAGAAAATCTATAATCTGCTTGTTGCGATTTTGTCCGGGGCGAACGTCTAAATATAAATTGGGTCTATCAAAAGAGGCTATAAAAGTTTTGGCTTCAGGCATGGAGAGTTGTGTTGCAATATCTTCCCGAGTGGCTCGGTCTGCGGTTGCGGTCAAGGCAATTAACGGCACATTTGGAAATTGCTCTTTCAGGCTTTTCAGTTGTGTATATGCTGGTCGAAAATCGTGACCCCAACTGGAAATACAATGCGCTTCGTCAACGGCAAAAAGACTAACTTTTATTGAATTCAGAATAAAGTTTAACTGCGGCAGACTTTCGGGCGCAACGTACAAAAGTTTTAAATTTTCATTTTGGAGATTTTTTAAAACCTGCTGCTGTTCTTCATAAGGTTGGGAACTATTGAAAAATTCTGCGGAAATACCATTTGCTTTTAATGCATCCACTTGATCTTTCATCAAAGCAATTAGTGGTGAAATGACTATCGTAGTTCCTTCCAAAGCCAAAGCCGGCAATTGAAAACACAACGATTTACCGCCGCCGGTGGGCATAATGGTAATGGTGTCTTTTTGATCTAAAACATTATTTATAATTTCTTCCTGATTTGGAAGAAATTGCTCGTAGCCGAAATGTGTTTTGAGCAAATCGAATTTGCTTTGCTGGGTAGTTGTTTCCATTTTTGTAAAAATAACGATTCATACTTTAAAAAAATAAACCCCCACTTAAAGCAGGGGTTTGGTTAGCCAGTCATTTATTTACTCCCCAGCATGACTAGCTCGTTGCAAAATACTTCGGTTATATAGTGTTTGTTGCCTTCCTTATCGTCCCAAGTACGATTGGTAAGTTTCCCTTCAATAACTATTTCTTTGCCTTTGGTAATATAGTTTTCAACTACGTTTACAAGGCCTGGCCTTTTCACAACAACATTGTGCCAGTAAGTGTGTTCTACTTTTTTACCGTCTTTGTCTTTGTAACTGTCATCTGTGGCCATTGAAAATTTTGCAATTTTATTGCCATCGGCAAAGGTTACGATTTCTGGGTCTTGGCCCAATCTTCCAATCAACTGTACTTTGTTTCTAAGTGCGTTCATGATTTCTAAATTTTAATGTTAAACAATTGATACTATCGAAGTTCATTTTATTCGACAGGACAAACTTACCTCGGACTCCAAATTCTAGTTGGTTGTTAATCGCTTACTTTCGTTTATAGTTGTTTGTAAGCGTTTGAAAACGGATATGGGGCATCTATATACAAAGCGGGACAACCCTAAATATAAGGGCTACGATAATCCAGTAAGATTTTTTTGAAATGAAATAAATTTCGCTCCCAAAGGGATCAGAACCCTTTACCCTTACCTATTTTCAGGGAACAGAAGTTAAGAACTACTATCTATTTTGGCGTTTGCCGTTTTGAAGGAACATTTTACATCTTGTAGAAATGCGAACTACAATTAAGGGCTTTCCCAAATGCAATACTATTTAGGTTTCTTATCCTTTGGTTTAGGGATGGAAACCTTTAAAACATCGTCAAGAGAAGTATTTATATGAAGTTTATCTTCATATTTACTATCTCTTTCTTTTTTGGTTTTTTTGTCTTTATTCATAGTGTAAAGATAATTGAATTTTTAAAAATTAGGTTTTTGTTAAAAATTCACTAATTTAGCATCTCTCCCCTTTAGCTTTTTTAATCTATTTAAAAGGTATACTATAAATTTTTATTCACATGGCGGAAAAATTTGAAAAAGTTAGACTTTGGATTTATAATAATCTAGTTTGGATTCTACTTCTATTTTCAGTTTCGCTCCTTCTTCTTTCAAGATTAGATATTTTTATAGATGAAGCAAATCGATTGATTGAAAAATTAAGCTTTGCTGTAGCATCTTCTGGGGTATTTGCGGCAGTGCTAAAATCACTTCAATTTCAGGGCATTTTTAAAGAAGAAATTGAAAGCATTATATTAAGTGATAAATTTATCAAAGAAAGAAAAGATAAAGAGAAACTATGGCGTTCAGTCTCAAGAGCAATTTATAAAAAAAAATATCCTAAAATAAGCAAAGAGTTAAATAACATTATTTTCAATGAGTATTTTCCTAGAAAAAGAAAATATTATTATGACGATTATCGGGCAACAATTACAATTAAAGAGTTAACGGATGAAGGCATTATAAAATTTGATCAAACAATTTTTTATAAAGTTGTAATGCAGGCGGGTGAAACAGTTGCAGATATAGTTGGAGCCTACTCAGTTGATAAGCCAGATGAAGGGTCAAACTTTAAGATTATTAATGATAGGAAATATTTTAAAATTGATGGAGTAGATATATTGAAAGACTTAAAAAAAGATCAAGTAGAAACAGAGTTTGAAACTATAACAACATACAAAACAACTGTAAAAGATAAGCCTATTTTTACTGTGGAAATGAAAGATTATAGAGAGTATAATATTTTTGAAGATAATGTTAAAATTCTTAGAACAAGCGCAATAACTAACGAAATGAACGTTAGTGTAACATACCCAAGCAATATGCATGTACAGTTTTTTAATATAGGGGTAATTAAAGAATTTGAAAAAGTGCATATAGGACATAATAATTGCATTTCAAGATCTCACAAGGACGGGCTAATTCTTCCCAATCAAGGTTTTGGCATAAGTTTTGGATTTAAAAAAGTGTAATTTAACACGGTTTTTGTTGACTTATTATTATATTGGTACTTTAAAATATATATTTGTCAGCAATTTAATTAACATAAAAACATCATACAATGGAAAAAAGAACCTTAATAATGGACACAGATTATAACTAGAATGTTTAATTAAATTAAATAAAAAACCCTCTAAAATTAGAGGGTTTTTTATTTTCATTTTTCAATTAATTTTTTATAACTCAAATAGCTCTCACTTTGAAAAAGGAAGTTTTCAAAACGCTCTTGTGAACTAAGATTACGGGTATTAAAACGCCCTGCGTACTCGTCTAAATAACGCTCCAAATGCTTATCACTTACTTGGTGGTAAATTCCGTGTAAACCACGCTTTAAAACACTCCAAAAGTTTTCAATAGTATTCGTATGAACATTACCCACTACATATTGACGAGCAGAATGTACTACTGTTTCATGTGTATAGGTTAAATTCAAGTTGCGATAAATATGGCTTTCGTCTGTGTGGATTTCCGCACCATGTTTTACGTGAACATCAATAATCGGCTGAATTTCATAGTTAACGGCTCTTGGAACGTGTCTTAATACAACCTTACCATCACGCTCGATAAGCCCTACTACCATATTTTTAGGCTTGTAAGGTGTTCCATCATTGTTTAAGTGTGGGTAAACATCTGAACGTCTTTTACTGGTGTGCTTGTTTCCTTCTTTGCCACCGATATAAGCCTCGTCAATTTCTACCATATTTTTTTCGCCCAACATTTGCGGTGCTTTTTCTTTCAGCATTTCACGGATACGGTGCAATACAAACCAAGCGGTTTTTTGAGTTATCCCTAAATCCAAAGCAAGTTGAACGCTACTAATACCTTTCTTGTGTGAAGTAGCTAAATAGATGGCACCGAACCAAATACGGAAAGATATTTTAGAGTTTTCAAAGATAGTACCAACTTTAACCGTGAATTTCTTATAACAGTCGCTATCGGAACATTTATAGCCTCTTGTGGTTTTGTAAGGGTTCAAGCTACCGCAATGAGGACAAGCAGGGTTGTTTCCCCAGCGAATCTGCTCGTAATATTCAATACAAGTTTTTTCGTCTTTAAAGTGATCTAAAAGCTGTGGTAGTGATTTGAAATTCATAACTCCTATTATTAATAATTCGACACTTCAAATATACAAATTGTCCCAATAACTACCTAATAAAAAATAAAAAATTTTATTCTTTATTTTTTTGTGTACGAAATAAACCATTGTAAAGCATTGCTTTTAAAGGGAATTTAAAAAACAAAACACAAGACACGCAAATATATTAAAATTTGTTTGGAAATTATAAAGAACTTTATTTATATTTGTAAAGTCGAATTATAACAATTTTTAATATGAAACAGAGGAGTGCATCTTATCCGTCATACACAATTTTAGAATCTCTTGATTTTGCCGAAGGAATCTACAAGAATTACGGCAATAGCTATCGTGCCACAAGGGAGGAGATAGCAGAAGCATTAGGGTATTCCGCAAGTAGTCTTACTCAAAAAGTAAGTGCCGCAGTACAATACGGGCTACTAGATTTAAAATCTAAAGAAGGCTATCGAGTAACCGATCTTTTTGTAAAATGCTTTCGCCCTATTAGTGATGAAGCAAAGCAAGAGGGTATTATAGAATGTTTTAAAAGCCCTCAGCTTTATAGCGACCTTATAGAGGTGTTTGAAAATAATATTTTACCCCCCTCAAAACCTTTAGCAAACATTTTGTTGCAAAAACATAGCATTGCAGAAAAAGCATGTGATAAGGCGGCTGAAATATTTGAAACTAATGCCGTAGATGTAGGTGCGATTGGGGACGATAGAGTTTTAAGATTAAAAATAAAAAATACAAATGTAGTTGAGGAAGAAGTTGATGTTGAGCAAGAGGAAGAACAGGATATAATTATTGAAGAAAGTCATAAGCCTACTATTTACAAAAACTCTAACAACAATCATCAGAATAAAAGAATAAATGAAGATGATAGGAGCTTTAATGAAAACAGTCCTATTCCTCATAACATTCCTTTAAAGAATAAACTTCCAGCTCAACTATTGTTGCCAAGTGACGTAAGTAGTGCTGATTTTGACTTTATTATATCTTATATAGGTTTGATAAGAAATCAATATTAATAAAAAAGCTCCTCGAAAGGAGCTTTATGTTTGTCGAATATAACAATCGGAGTGCGATTGGTAAGTCCAGCAAATATAATGCTTTTAGACTGTATAACCAAAAAATGAGTGTGTTAATATTATGCTTAAATTTGTAAAAAATAAAAGCCCCCAAGTGGGAGCTTAAAAATATAAGGGAAAAACTGTCGATGACTTACTGTGGAACTTATTAGCTTCCAAAACTAATAAGGTGTAAAGTTTGAAACAGCGAAGGAGCTTCCAAAACTCCTTCTCCCAAAATTTCAAGTGGTAATCGAAAGACCGTTAAACATATAACGGTTGCAAGTTAAATTAGGCTTTCTCTCATAAGGAAATGACCTAAACAAACCAAAGATTACTAATAAAAGGGAGTTGTTCTTAGCGGGACGCTCCCTTTTTCATTTTACAAAACTACGTCATATTGTCGTAAAAACCGATGTTTTCATTGCAAATCTTCCTTGTCAATCATTAAATACTTGATTTTTTTACTGGATGCGGTGGTTTTCCCTTGAGTTTTTTTCTTGTCCCCTAATGTATATAAGTGCCGGATATGGTTTTGTAAATCAATAGTTTACAAATAATGGTTCTTGATTTAAATTTTCGTACTTTCAACTATTGAAGAGTAATTTTTAACAAATTTGACTTATGAACAGCAACAGATTGGAAGCATTTAGCGATGGTGTGCTAGCCATAATAATTACCATTATGGTATTGGAGCTGAAAGTGCCCCACGGAACTGAATGGAATGATTTGGCACCATTGCTGCCAGTGTTTTTAAGTTACATTCTAAGTTTTATTTATATCGGAATTTATTGGAACAACCATCACCACATGATGCATGCGGTTGAAAAAGTGAGCGGCGGAATTCTTTGGGCAAACTTACATCTGTTGTTTTGGCTTTCGTTAATTCCTTTTGTTACCGGCTGGATGGGAGAAAACCATTTTTCTGAACTACCCGTGGCATTATATGGGGCAGTACTTTTAATGGCAGCTGTGGCCTATTTTATTCTTCAGAATAGAATATTGTCTGTACAAGGAAAAGATTCACTTTTGGCTAAAGCTTTGGGAAAAGATTTAAAAGGAAAAGCATCACCAATAATTTACATAATAGCAATCATAGTTTCCTTTTACAGCACTTGGATTGCGGGAGCGCTATACATTTTAGTTGCGCTTATGTGGTTAATTCCCGATAAGCGGATTGAGATAATTTTTAAGGAAAAGAAATAGTTACCAGGTTTGGCCTTTTAATTTCATTGCAGCCGTTAGTACATCGCGTTGGCTAATCTGTCCCACCAATTTTCCGTTTTCAATAATCGGGAAGCGCCTGTGTTTTGACTCCAAAAACTTATTGGCAGCATCTAGTACGTTCATTTCGCCATCAATGGTATCAACATTTGTAATCATGTGTTGTTCCACTTTCACATCTTCCATGGGGTGGTTGTGGTAGCGGCAGTCACTAAGCTGTTTCATACAGTCACCTTCGGAAATAATGCCCACCAATTCATTTTTATCATTTACAACGGGGCCTCCGGAGATTTTTTTCTTTAGAAGAATTTCAATTACCTCAAGCACCGATTGCTCAGGTTTAAAAGTAGTGAGGTTGCGCGTCATATAGTCTGAAACCTTTATTTTTTCCGAAGAACCTTTTTGGGGCTTGGCCCGTCTGCCCATAAAACTTTTAATTCCCATAGTATCAAATTTTTGCGAACTTCTAAGATAAACAATTTTATCAAACCGCAGAAATGTATCGATAACGATAAAAAATTCCTTTAGATTAAAATCGTATTTTTAACCACCTAAACTTCCCAACCATGAAAAAATTCGGTGCCATTCTTTCGCTTCTGCTAATAGTTGCAATGGTCTTTTATTCCTTTTATGGATTGGCACCGCAATACTCTGGAGATGAAACTGCTCCAGCTACTGAATTTTCAGTAGATAGGGCGTTGCAGCCTTTAAGCGAAATTTCAAAAAAACCACATTATTTAGGATCCGATGGACATGCAGAAGTACGGAGGGCCTTAATTTCGGAATTGGGGAAATTGGGTCTGGAAGCCCACATTCAAAAGGGATTTAGCTTAAATCCGGAATCGAAAACGCTGGATAAACCTATAAATATTCTTGCCCGAATAAAAGGCTCAGAAGATGGGAAAGCGCTTTTATTACTTTCACATTACGATAGTGCACTCGTTCCCTCCTTCGGTGCCAGCGATGCCGGAAGCGGGGTGGTTACTATTCTGGAAAGCGTGCGCGCTTATTTGGCTTCACGGGCGCAGCCTAAAAACGACATCATCATTCTTTTTTCCGATGCGGAGGAAATTGGACTGGATGGTGCAAAACTTTTTGTGAATGAACATCCTTGGGCAAAAAACGTGGGTTTGGTTCTCAACTTTGAAGCCCGCGGCAGCAGCGGCCCCAGTAATATGATTTTGGAAACCAACGGCGGAAACTCAAAATTGGTTAAGGAATTTATAGCGGCCAATCCAGATTTTCCGGTTGCTTCCTCATTGATGTACAGCGTTTATAAAATGCTTCCGAACGATACAGATTCCACTGTTTTTAGGGAAGACGGAGATATACCCAGTTTTTTCTTCGCCTTTATTGACAGCCATTTTAATTATCACACTGCAAACGACACATTTTATAATCTAAGCCGAAATAGCCTAGCCCATCAAGGCAGCTATTTGCTTCCATTACTGCAATATTTTGCAAACACTGATCTTTCAAAATTGAAAGCTGAGACGGACGATGTTTATGTAAATCTTCCGTTAATAAAAATGGTAAGTTATCCCTTTTCATGGATTTTACCGATGCTTATTTTAGTTACTTTACTATTTCTCTTCCTAATTTTTTACGGACTCCACAAAAGAAAATTGAGCGGAAAAGTGATGGCGAAGGGTTTCGTTCCTTTTTTGCTTTCCTTGAATCTATGTGGAATTATGGGCTTCTTTGGATGGAAATTGATGTTGGTGCTCTATCCGCAGTATCTCGAAATCCAGCAAGGTTTCACCTATAATGGACATTGGTATATTGCTTTTTTCGTTTTTCTCTCGTTGGCAATTACGTTTGCGATTTATAATAAATTCACCAATAAATTCAATGAACCTTCATATTATGTTGCGCCATTGCTGTTTTGGCTTTTAATAAATCTAGCTGTTTTTATAGTCCTAAAAGGAGCCGCTTTTTTTATAATCCCAGTATTTTTTGGGTTGGTATCGTTTTTTGTGATGCTGCGGCAGGAAAGACCTAGTCTTTTGGCAATGGTATTTTTGGCGGCGCCCGCCTTGTTTATATTTGCGCCCCTCATTCAGTTTTTCCCAGTTGGGTTGGGGCTTAAAATGCTGGTAATAAGCTGCGTTTTCACTGTTCTGCTTTTTGCATTGCTCTGGCCTGTTTTTGGATATTATAAATTGAAAGGTTTACTTTCGGTTGTATGTATACTGTTCGCGACATTCTTCTTCATAAAGGCACATTTTAAAAGTGATTTTTCAGCAGAGCGAAAAAAACCGAATAGCCTTATTTATTATAAAGATGCAGATATTGACAAGACCTATTGGCTTACCTATGACAAAGAAATTGACGCATGGACACAACAATATTTGGGTGAAAGGCCTGAAGATGCGTCCAAGATTTTGGGGGAAGCATCCTATAATAAATACGGAACCGATTTTAGCTTTGCGAAGGAAGCTCCGCTAAAAACCATTCCCGATTTTGAAGTGATTTTGGAGGCAGATACGCTGGTTGAAAATCTTCGGGATGTGAAGTTTACCATCGTTCCAAAACGAAAGGTGAACAAAATTGATTTATATGCCGAAAACGCCACATTTCAATCTTTGACTTTCAACGGAAAGGAAATGCCCGCTTCCAGTATTTCAAAAAACTATCGGGGAACAAAAAATAGTGCGCTTATTAATTATTACGTTTCCGAAAATGATTCCCTGAAAGTTCATTTTTCAGCGACAAAGGGAACTCCAGTAACCTTTAAGGTGATGGAATATTCCTTTGATTTGATGGGAGATGATCAATTTAATATATCAAAACGACCCGATTACACTATGCCGAAACCCTTTGTAATCACCGATGCCGTTGCGGTAAAGCGGACTTTTTCAGTAGATTCCTTAAGAGTGAAAGTTATTGATACATTTCAGACTAATCTACAAAATAGGTTGATGTATGAATAAAACAATTGCAATTGCGGGTTTGGGATGGCTTGGGCAACCTTTGGCCTATCGCTTGGCAACATTGGGCTACACCGTAAAGGGTTCGGTAACTTCTATTGAAAAAGCTACTTTACTGCAGCAAAACGGCTTTGATGCCTATCCCGTGGAAATTTCGGAAAATGGAATCGAGGGTGAAGTGCAAGCCCTGCTGAACAATGTGGATTGTTTGCTTATTATGATTCCGCCCGGGCTTCGGAAGAATACTGGCGCAGATTATGTTTTGAAAATGGCACATTTGCTGGCTGCAATAACGGAAGCTTCGGTTTCTAAAGTGGTTTTGGTGAGCAGCACTTCGGTTTACGATGATTCGCAGGGTAGGGTGACAGAGCACGATGAACCCAAACCCGAAACCATTGCCGGAAAGCAACTGCGACAGGTAGAAGAATTGTTTCTGAATGCTGAAGGGCTGCAGACTACGGTGGTACGTTTTGGCGGATTGCTTGGTGGCAGTAGAAATCCTGTAAAATATTTGGCGGGGCGAAAGGATTTGGCAGATGGCAGCGCCCCCGTAAATTTGATTCATCGGGATGATTGTATTAACATCTTGGTTGAAATTTTAAAACAGGATGCCTTCGGAAAAGTCTTTAATGCCGTAAACCCAGGCCACCCAAAAAAATCTGACTACTACTTTCAAAAAGCAAAAGAACTTGGATTAGAGCCACCAACTTTCGCTGAAGCCGACTCAAATGAAATTTTTAAACAGGTGGATTCTGAAAATTTGAAAACGGTTTTAAATTATTCTTTCAAAACGTCTATATAAAAAAGGAGCCTGTTACAGCTCCTTTTCATTTCAATAAAATACTTTAAAACTACCAAATACGTACCCTATCTTCTGGGGCAAGGTACATAGGGTCGCCTTCCTTAATATCAAAAGCTTCGTAAAACGCATCAATGTTTAGCAAAGGTTGTGTAGCACGAACCATACCCGGAGAATGCGGATCTGTTTTTACTTGGTTACGCAATGCTTCGTCGCGAGATTTGGTGCGCCAAACCGTGGCCCAACTCATAAAGAAACGTTGCTCTGGTGTTAACCCGTCAATGTTATCTGGGCGTCCGTTTTCTTTATAAAAACGTTGCAAACCATCGTAAGCGCCAAGCACCCCACCAAGGTCACCGATATTTTCACCCAAGGTAAAGTGTCCGTTAATGAAAACGCTATCCAAAACTTCCACATTGCTGTATTGCTCGGCAAGTTTATTGCCGCGTTCGGTGAAGTTTTTAAGATCGGTTTCGGTCCACCAATTTACCAGGTTTCCGTTTGCGTCAAAACGCGAACCGCTGTCATCAAAAGCATGTGAAATTTCGTGGCCTATTACTGCGCCAATACCACCGTAGTTTACAGCTTCATCTGCCTTGTAGTCATAGAAAGGCGGTTGAAGAATAGCTGCTGGAAAAACGATTTCATTATTGAAAGGATTGAAATACGCATTCACTGTTTGTGGGCTCATGCCCCATTCGGTACGGTCTACAGGCTCGTCTATTTTTTCAAGGTTGTCTTTAAGGTTCCAAGTTTGCACGGCTACCATATTGTCATAATAGGTGTTACCTGGTTTCACCTCCATAGAAGAGTAATCTTTCCACTTGTCTGGATAACCCACTTTTACGGTGAATTTGTTAAGTTTTTCAATGGCCTTAACCTTTGTACTGTCGCTCATCCATTCCAAAGCATTAATTCGGTCTTTGTACGCTGCAATCACATTTTCAATCATGGATTCTGCCTTCGCCTTTGCTTCTGGCGGGAACATTTCATCTACATAAAGTTTGCCCAAAGCTTCACCTACACTTCCGTTAACGGTGGCAAGGGCACGTTCGTCAGCAGGTTTTTGTTTTTTGGTTCCGTTTAATGTGGTAGCATAAAAATCAAAATTGGCTTTCTCAATTTCTGTGGTCAACATTCCAGCGGAATTGTTCAAAGTAGACCAACGCATTACGGTTCTCCAAGTATCAAAATCTGGTTTTGAAAACATTTGTTTTAATGTTTCCATATATTTTGGTTGCATCACGATAACGGTGTCCAGTTGTTTGTTGATGTCCATTTGCTCAAATGCCTGTTCCCATTGAATTTGCGGAAGCATTTTTTGCAATTCGGTAATACTTCTTGGGTTGTTGAAATTTCTGAAATCGCGGCTTGCAACCTTATCCAGTCTTGGAGTGGCTAGCTTAGTTTCAAAAGCTAGAATAGTTTCAGCCTGCTTGCGTGCAGCTTCTTCCGAATCACCCAAAAATTGAAGCATTCTTGTAATATGATCTACATATTGCTCGCGGATTTTTACCGAAGCAGGATCTGTATTGGTGTAAAAATCGCGATCTGGCAGCCCTAAACCGCCTGGCGTGATATAGGCAGAGTTAATAGCGCTATTGTTAGGGTTTGAAAATGCTGCAAGACCCAAAAATGGTTGTGAAACCGCAACGGCTTCTTCAGCCATTAATTTTTGAAAATCTTCCATGCTATTCATGGCAGCAATCTTTTCTAGTGTAGGTTTTAAAGGTTCAATACCAGCTTTGTCCCTTGCAACAGAGTCTAATTTTGATTCATAAATCATCAGGGCTTTGGCTTGATCGGTTTCGGGGGCGTATTTGCCGCTTTCCTTTGCTTTTGCCAAAATGTTCAGCATGTCCTTGCTGGTTTTTTTGCGTAGAATTGTGAATCCGGCCCAACTGGTTTCATCATCTGGAATTTCATTGTTTTTCATCCAGTTTCCGTTCACGTAATTGTAGAAATCATCTTTTGGACTTACGGTGGTGTCCATATTTGCGAGGATAATACCGTGTGGTTCAGTGTCTGCAACGGCCACTTCGGTTTTTTCCTTACAAGCGGTTGCGGCTACGGCAACAACTGCAAAGGCCACAACGGGTTTTAAAAAATTAGTCTTCATTTTATGGTTTTAGATTAAAGTATTTGTTGATTTAATAGTATGCTGAAAGCATAAGTTGCTTTTACTTTGTGTTTGTTACACTTTCTTGTTTTTTTTATCCTGAAGTTCCAAATTTATGATTGAATCTTTGTAGCGTTGTTGTTTTTTCAGTTCGTTTTCTTCGTCTTCCTTTCTTGTGAAATCTATTTTGTCCTTTTGAAACTTTTCGTTTAGTTGAACAATCAGATTTTTTACGGCTCCATTCATTTCTTCCAAAGATTGCTGCACCTTTAACGAATCAATAGTAGCTTGGTGGGACGCCTGAAAAAGTAGGGCAGAGCGGGTTTTCAGTACCATCAATCGGCTGTGGATAGGTTTGGTGTTTAGCGTATCGGGGACGTTGCTGAAAAGTGAATCTGCATATTCCTTTAAACGTTCGGAACGGTTGCGCAAGTCTTGGTAATTGTTGCCGTTTGCATTTTGCGCTTCGGCTAAAAAATCTTCCAAAACTCCCCAACGTACGGCCTGTTCTTTTGCTGGAGGCGAAAGTGTGGGAAAATTGTAGTTTTTGTCTCCAAAAATTATGGAGGCATCATTGGTTGGCGTTTGTTTTTGGTTTTCTTCGGAAGCATTTCCGCAGGAAAAAACAAAACCGACGAGCATTAAAAGGGGAATAATAAACTTCATAAAGAATAAAAGAGGCACAAAGATACTGGTTATTAACCAAATGGCACATAAAATTTTTAGGTGTTGAAAGCATTGATAATATGTATATTTACACTTCATTTTTTGAACCAGCACACATATGAAAAAGCGAATTTTGATAATAGGCGCCTGCGGCCAAATAGGAACGGAATTAACGCTATACCTTCGTAATAAATTTGGAAGCCATAAAGTAATAGCCAGTGACATTCGGGAGGGCGAAGAGGAGTTGATGAAGAGCGGCCCGTTTGAGATTTTGGACGCAATGGATTACAACGCTGTGGAAGAGGTGGTAATACGCCACGAGATAACAGACGTTTATTTAATGGCGGCGATGCTTTCCGCTACGGCGGAAAAGTTTCCTATGAAAGGTTGGAACCTGAATATGAATTCACTTTTTCACGTATTGAATTTAGCCAAAGACAAAAAAATTGAAAAGATATTTTGGCCTTCCAGCATTGCTGTTTTTGGACCCTCCACTCCAAAAACGGACACGCCACAGCGCACGGTGATGGAACCCACTACGGTGTACGGAATTAGCAAGCAAACGGGAGAACGCTGGTGCGAATATTATTATAATCGTTACGGAGTGGATGTTCGCAGTATTCGTTATCCGGGGCTTATCAGTTATAAAACCCTGCCTGGCGGAGGCACTACAGATTATGCGGTAGATATTTATCACAAAGCACTAAAGCACAAAAAGTATATCTGTTTCCTAAATGGTGAAACAACTTTGCCCATGATGTTTATGGACGATGCCATAAAAGCAACCGTTGATATTATGGAGACTGAAAAAGAAAAGATAAAAATTAGAAGCTCGTACAATCTCTCTGCCATGAGTTTTAATCCTGAGGAAATTACCGAAAGCATCCAAAAGCATATCCCCGAATTTAAAATAAGTTATGATCCCGATTTTAGACAAGCTATTGCAGATAGTTGGCCACAAAGTATCGATGATAGCGAAGCACGGGAAGATTGGGGTTGGAAAAGCGAAATTTCCTTGGATGAAATGACCGAAATAATGCTCACCAATTTAAAGGATAGGTATTAGGATTATTTATCCTCGTCAAATATTACTTCCAAAATATTAGCGGTTCCACTTTTTCCTTCGTTTGAAATGTATAGGGTGCCATCTGAGGCGAAAGTAATTCCCTCAGGCTGGGGAAATGACTCCTCATACAACTTATGCAATTTTAGAAGCTTCCCGTTGCTGTCCATTATCAATACTTGCGGATTTTTTCCTTCCAAAACATAGAAATGCCCTGTTTTTGGGTGAATAGCAATGTCTGAAGGGAAAAAATTTGAAAAGAGGTCTATATCGTCATCTGCATCTTTTGATTTAAAAATTGGGGCGTCCAAAGGAATTTTCAATACTGGCAAGGAATTGGATTTTTTGGTTTCGAGGTCAAAAGCATAAATTCCCTTATAATCTTTACTATTGGGGTCAATGTCCTTTACCGCGAAAAGTAAGCGATTGTTGGATGTATCGGCCACTACCGATTCCATATTATTTCTTCCAGAGAAGGGGAGTTGATATTCGATTGTTTCAAAATTGTTACTGAGGTAATTTTCAACTTCAAAGAGAAGGCCGCTGCTTTCCATAACATATGCAGTGCTGTCTGTGGTGGTTATTGCTTCATAGTCGCCAGATTTCCCAAAGGATATTTTTTTTTCAACAAGGTTCGTTTTTAAATTATATATAAAAATTATTCCTTCTTCGTCCTGCACGGCAGCAATTTTATCTTCGGAAATCCACCTTATACCAGAAATTTCATTTAATTCTATGGGCATATCCCACTTCCGAACAATAGTATAGCTTTCGTTTTCCAAACGGGGATTAAGCGCAGGATTTTCAAAAGCGTACCATAGAATTCCTACAAAAGCGAGAACCCCAACAATTATTATAAAAGCAAGTCTGTTTTCATTCATGATTTTTCAGTATAAGCACATAAATTAAATGAAATAATAATTGGTGTTCCTTAAAATTTTTATAAAAAATTGATTCGCTGTTTTGAGTTGGAGCAGACAAATAATGTTGTAGCCTCACCAAGAATCGAACTTGGATCTAAAGTTTAGGAAACTTCTATTCTATCCATTGAACTATGAGGCCATAGTGTAACACCCCAAATTTAACTATTTTAAGATGATTGCTGAAAGTAATTTAATCAGTAGCCATATACTATTTCTACTTTAGGCGATTGCGAAGCATGCATAGTACTCCAATTTCTTCTTTTGACAAATTTTCTGCTTTTTTAAGCAATTGGGTTATTTCCTTTTTGAAATACCTTAAAGTGCGGCCTTCGGTATAATCTTCAATTACGCGAGGGTCAATATAGCTGCTTCGCGCCACGGCGGGAGTGTTGCCCAAGGTTTCAGAGACCCTGTTTACGGCTTCTTTAATATTCTTGTCCAATAATTTTTGATCTTCCTCTTCAACTACCCCGAGCTCATCCAGAGCAATGGCGGCAATCATTGTACCTGCCCAGGTTCTAAAATCTTTTGAAGAAAATTCTTCCCCCATTACTTCTTGTATGTAGCTATTTAGGTCATCGCTCTTTACATCTATAATATTGTTTTCCTCATCAAGGTATTTAAAAATCTCATAACCTGGCATATCATCAATTTCTTGAACAATTTTAGCGAGTTTTTTATCAACCACGTGCTTTTCCTGTTCTTGCCCAGATTTTCCGTTGTAGGAAAATATGAGCTCATTGCCGTTTATGGTAAGGTGCTTACTGCGCATGGTGGTTAAGCCGTAGGTTGCGTTTTCTTTGGAATACGCCTCACTGCCCGGCCGAAAAAAAGCCGATTCCAAGAGGCGGACCATTGTGGCCAAGACTTTTTCACGGTTTAGCTTCCGTTTGCGTAAATGCTGGCCGGTAACACGGCGCATATGCTCCAATTGATTGGCAAAATCTATAATCCTATCGAATTTTTTGGCATTTTGTCGCTCGGTGTATTTAGGGTGATAAATGTATTGTTTGCGGTCCTTGTCATCCCTGCCTGTGACCAAAAGGTCTGCGTTTTGGTCTTCACTTATTTCTACATCAGTCCAAGCCGGCGGGATGACGGGGGACTTTATCCAATTGCGAGTTTCTTTATCTCTGATGGTTTTACCCTTTTCATCTTTATAAGTAAAGCCTCTACCGTGTTTTTTTCTTTTGTACATGGCAATTTTTTGGTTTTAAAATTAAGAGAAATCCATTTCAGTATTTAACTCTTTAAGAATCTATTAAGAAAGGATTTCCCTGTGATAAGTATGTAATAGCGTGGGAGTACCTATGGAATATCCATAACTTATAGTCGCCTTAGGGTCGGCATACAATCGGCATAGAGTCGGCATAGAATCGGCATACGGTCGGCATAGAAAGGTTGGGTTGGATGAAGAAAAGGAATTGCCAACACCAGTGCAGTGGTGCTAATATACGCAACTACGGCTGCCAAAGTCAAGGGAAAAACGTAATTTACTATGTATTTTTTGATTAACCCAAAGCCATGATAAGTTATATTAATAGTTATATGAGTTGATTAACAGGGAGTTGTGTTAATTTACATACTGTTTTACGTATCTGTCCAGTAACCTCTGGACTCTCTCTGGTTTCTTTTCTGATTTCCTATGTAGGTTGAACTCTTCATTTTTTTGATATGCATTTCGAATGCCAATAGGTGTAGAAGTGTAACCAATATAGAACGGGGACAATTTTTCTGAATGCAATATGTATTCATGATATTCGATATAAAAAGCAAAAAAAGCCCAACATAACTGCTGGGCTTTTTGCGCCTCCTCTTGGGCCTCCTTCGATGCGTTCCTAGGGTCGCTTACTCAGGATAAACTTCTCGCCCGATACACTTAACCTAAAACAAAAAAACCAGCCTAATTAAAGACTGGTCTGTTTTGCTCCTCCTCTTGGGCTCGAACCAAGGACCCTCTGATTAACAGTCAGATGCTCTAACCAACTGAGCTAAGGAGGAATTTTGCTTTAGCGGTTGCAAATATACCTATTTTTTAATTCCGTCAAAATAAAAAATGAAACTTTATCAACTTTGTTGCCAATTGCCCAAAAATAATTTCTGAAAAGCAAAAAATTACAGGTCGTTTATTTCTTTGAGGAGTACAATATTTGAAGATGATTCACTATTTTCAAGAACCGTCTTGGCCTCTTCTACTTTATTTCCTTTTAAAAGGGAAAGTGCCAAATAGTGCCTTACTTCTTCATAAAAAACACTATTGGTTTTGTTTTTTGCCAACTGTAAATATTTCTCGGCTTGTCGGGGGTTGCCATTGGCTAAATTTGCAACTCCAAGAAAATATATTACTGTATCATTTTCAGGATTGGCAGCATAAAGGTGCTCCCATCTGTTTATGGCCTCGTCGTATTCCTTACGCTTGTAGTTTACCATTCCGTAATAAAAATCGTAATCTGAAGAAGTGCCCATAGTGGTGGGAAGGCCCGGATCTGGTTTAAAATTTGCCGCAAATACTTTTTCGGGTGAATTACCACTATTAAAAATAGCCCAGGTACTAACACCAATTAAAACCAAAAAAGAAGCTGCCAGTGCCAACCACCCGCGCGACATCCCTTTCTTTTCAGGCTCATCTTTTATTTCTGAATGAAAATCGTCAAGCGAGTTTTTTAAATTGCTTTCCTCTACACTTTGCATTAGTGCTTTTTGTTCTTTCACCATTTGGCGAAAATCCGGAAATAGATTCATTCGCTCTTCGAACTCGGCAAGCTCATTGGTATCTAATTTTCCCAACAAATATGCATCAATAAGTTCCGCATTTTCTTGGTTGTTTTCTATTTGATCATTTGGGTCCATTGGGGATTGTTTGTATCATTTTTTTTAATTGCTCCTGGCAACGGTATTTTGCGTTGCGCGCAGAAGCTTCATCCATCGATAGTATTTGTGCGATTTCTTTATATGGCTTCCTTTGAAAATAAAAGAGTTTCAGCAAAGTTTGGCAGCGTTCGCTAAGATTGTCGATGCAATCCATTAGTAATTTAATTTTTTTATTTGTCACCTCGCCAATCTCAATGTCGGGCTCGTCATACTCTATGTCGCGATTTATAAAGGTGGTATTCTTATATTTTACGGAACGTACGTGGTCCAGCCATTTATATTTTGCAATCTGAAAAATATATCCGTTGATGGCGTTTTCGCTTTCGGCAGTAAACCTATCGTTTTTAATGTTTCGCCACATAGCTATAAACGCTTCTTGGTAAACATCTTTTGCCTGCTGCTCGTCGCCGCTGTTTTTTAGTACGTAACGCTTCACTTTCGCAAAGTTAGTTTTATATAAATTTTTTAATGTGGTAGCATCATTTTGTTTAATGAGTACTACGGTGCTATTAAATGGCAAATTGATTGATTTTTGGATACTTTGCTTCTGCATGGATTATAAAACAATACAGAAAGATACAATTTATCTGTAATCGTTTTTTGTTTTTTGAGCAACTTAAGGTAAATAGCTGTATTTTTTCGTTTAAATGAACAGTTTCGTTTCCCTATTATTGTACAAAAAGCCTAAAAATTGATTTCGCCATTCTAAAAACACATCGAAAAGGAGAATGAAACGTCATCAAAATAATCAAAAAAAATACTTCAGAAAAATCCAAAGTATTTTTTAAATGGTATAATCAATTGGTTTTATTCAAACAACCATCGGTAAATATCATTTCCATTGGCGAAGAGTACCAAGGCTATTAGAATGAAGAACCCAACCATTTGGGCGTACTCCATAAATTTGTCGTTCGGTTTACGTCCCGTAACCATTTCATATAAAAGAAACATTACGTGCCCCCCGTCCAAGGCAGGAATGGGCAAAATGTTCATAAACGCAAGAATGATGGAAATCAATGCCGTAGTTGCCCAAAAGCTCTGCCAGTCCCAGGCATCAGGAAACAGATTGCCGATGGCCCCAAAGCCTCCCACTTGTGTGGCGCCCTTGGAAGTAAAGACGTATTTGAATTGTTTTACGTAATCCTTCAACGTATTGTAGCCGAAAGTAATGCCGCCCACAATGCTCTCACCAAAAGTATATTTTATTTCGGTCTTACCTATTTGTGGAACAATATCCTTACCAAATGAATTAACACCAATTATTCCTTTTTCGTTCGGAGTTACCCGCAAGGTATCCACTTGGTTCTCACGAGATACAACAATAGTGTTTTCTCTATCTTTTAAGGTAAGATTCTGGAATTCATCATAAAATTGAACAGATGTTCCATTTACAGCAATAATTTTATCATTTTTCTGAAAACCGGCTTTGCCGGCAGGATGGTCTGCAAGTACTGTATCTAAAATTGCCAAACGCCTTGGTGTAAACGGAAAGTGTGTGTCGTTTTGAAACATTTTTGTTCCCGCATCCTCCGGAACTGAAATGGTTTCAACAGTACCGTCGCTGTGTTTTACTTCTACTTTTGAAACATCGCGCAAGAAAATATATCTGTTAATGTCCATTACGTCCTGCAACGGTTCGCCATTTACGTTTAATATGTGGTCTCCGTCACGAAAGCCGTATTCCTTAAATTGCTCGGTAACAGCAAAACCCTGTGGAATATCATTGTTTGTGGTAATATCTCTTCCGTAGAAGTAGAGTATTCCCATATAAATTACAAAGCCCACGATAATATTTACCGTTACGCCCCCAAGCATGATAATCAATCGTTGCCAGGCCGGTTTGCTTCGGAATTCCCACGGTTGTGGTGGCTGCGCCATCTGCTCTTTGTCCATGCTCTCATCTATCATTCCCGAGATTTTCACGTAACCGCCCAAAGGCAACCAGCCGATTCCGTAAACGGTTTCGCCAATTTTCTTTTTGAAGAGCGAAAACTTCACATCAAAAAAGAGGTAGAATTTCTCTACACGGGTTTTAAATAGTTTTGCGGGAATAAAGTGCCCCAATTCGTGCAGCACGATCAATAATGATAAACTTAAAAGAAGTTGTATAGCTTTAACAGCAAATGGACTCATAGTTTTTTAAATAAATATTTTATAAAAAGCTCAATTTTAAAATCACTCATTACCAAAATCGAGCCTAAATTTTTTTTTGCTTGCCAGTGTCAGGTTCAGCAAAAAATCGCACAAAAGTAACCTTTTAGAGCTTGCAAAAAAAATAAGCGGGTAGGTTCCCGCTTATTTATTGTTTTTTTAGAAGAACGTTTGTATGGAAAAACGTTTTATTCCTTTACTATTCTTTTATTGATTGTGCCTTCTGAAGTTTCTATTTGAAAAAATAGAATTCCTTTTGAGAATTTCGAAATATCAACCGTTCCTGAATATTTTTCAGAATATAGCAATTGCCCCAAAGTATTATAAATATTGATATTTTGAATATTTATAGAAGCTGGTTTTTCCAAATTGACTATTCCCGAAGTTGGATTTGGATAAAGAATAAATTGTTGATCCAGTGTAAAATCTTCGGTTCCCAAAACCACATTGTTGCTGCGGGAAATTAAATGATAATCGGGATCAAACTGAACATTTTGTACCATAAAGCCCACTGCTGGCTGAAATGCTTGGTTATTTGTAGTGTTGTCCAGCACAATATCCAAGGTTTCTCCCTGCGTTCCGTTTATCCGCAATGGAACGGGCGCCTCAAAAAATGAAACCGATGAATGGCTTTGGGTCTGGGAAATCACCACATTTATATTCGACTGCCCGCCAGCTTGATTCCATCTAATAGTATATCGCGGATAGCCTTCGCCATAGATCCAATCGTTAAAAAATTCCGAAAGATCCTCACCTCCTGCAGCGGCTTCCATATTTCTGATGAGGTCTGGAGTTTTAGCGTAGCCGTAAGATAAAGTAGGGTCTGCCAAATAATCTTTCAAACCTTGAAAGAAAACTGCATCGCCCAGTTTTTTGCGAAGCATATGCAGCACCATGGAGCCTTTATTGTAACTAAGCCTGCTGCTGAAAATTCGATTGACCGAAGTTGTATCCTGCGCTGGCACATACACAGACCCATCTGGCGAATCTGTGATGGAATTTATCTTATCCTGCCTCCATGATCTAAAATCTGATGGACCATCAAAATCTTCAATAACGAGTCCTGAAAGATATGTGGCGAAACCTTCATTCAGCCAGATATCTTGCCAACTGCCACAAGTAACTTTATCACCGAACCATTGGTGACCAAGTTCGTGTGCAATCAACCCACGGCTAAGGCTGCCCATAAACGAAACCGTTGTGTGCTCCATGCCGCCACCCCAGCCAAACTGTGCGTGGCCGTACTTTTCATTAGCATAAGGATAGGGTTCAAAAAGATCTGCAAATAAATTCATAATATCCACGGTTACAGGTGTACGTGACTGTGCGTATGAAAGGTCTTCGGGATAAATGTAATTTACAATTTCAAAAGGATTGCCGTTATTGTCAACAGTATGTGAATATACCGTGTAATTGGTTACTGCAATGGCAATCAAATATGCGGGAATAGGATATTGGTGCCTATAATGTGTAGTTTTGTTACTGCCATTAATTGTTTGACTTATTTCCAGCCCATTTGCGACGGCTATATATTCTTCATTTGAAGGATTGAAACGCGGAGTGGTAATATAAACATCAATCATATCTATCTTATCGTTCAAATCTTGTTTGCAAGGCCACCATGCTTTTGCTCCAAATGGCTCCGAAAGCGTCCACATCACGGGATCACCATTGTGGGTGTCTGTTTCAAAAGAACCAAAACCTGAGCTTACGGGGTTACCGGAATAGCTTACCGATAGTGAATCCAATACGCCCTGAGCTTGCATCTGTGGAAGCGTAATTACAACCTCATCATCATTATTTTGGGTAAAACTAAGGGGTATTCCGCGCTGTGTAACTTGTGAAACCGTCATGTTATCAACAAGTTCAAAGGTTATGGTATTCATATTTTCCTTGGCCACAAAATGCGAAGTGACCTTCCCGGTAATGAATGCCTGAGAAGGATTTACCGTAAATTCCAATCTGTGGTATTTTAGGTCATAATTCCCTGTGTTCATATTTACTGGTTTTCCAAACCAACCAGTTGCAGCTTTTGCTTCAGCTTCGGTGATATCATCTGAATGAAAATTCTGGGAAAAGGATAAAAAGGAAATCAAAATTAAAATGGGGAGTAGTAATGTTTTCATAATAAAACAAGATTGATTAATCTAGATTCTGTGTATAGAATTTATGATGTTAAATGTATTCATTTTAATAGCTTTAGAACTTATTTTTGCAGCCAAATCTATTAATTGAGTCTAAAATTTAACGCAATGCTTACTTTCTTCAAAAAATATAAATTCTTTGCAGTGGTTTTATTGGTTTTATCGGCCATAATCATCACTATAATTTATCAAATAATGAAGCCAAAGGAGATGCTGAAAATTTATCAACCGGCAGATGTTTCAACCGAACTCGTTGATAGCACGCTTCAGTACGTAAAGAAATACCACATCATTGCAAATTTTAGCCTCACCAACCAAAACGGGAAGACAATCACGCAAGCTGATTATAAAGACAAAATTTACGTAGCAGACTTTTTCTTTACTACTTGCCAGACCATTTGCCCTATTATGACAGATCACATGGTGAAAATTCAAGAGGAATTGAAAGATGATGATGAGGTTTTGCTGCTTTCGCATACCGTTACTCCAGAAATTGACAGCGTTGGTCAACTTAAAAGATACGCATTGGAAAAAGGCGTGAACGACTCTAAATGGAATTTGGTGACTGGTGATAAAAAGGAAATTTACAATCTAGCAAGAAAATCGTATCTCGCGGCAAAGGATGTTCCCTATTCCGAAAACGATCTGGTACATACCGAAAATTTTATACTTGTGGACAAAAAGAAGCGAATCCGTGGTTTTTACGACGGTACAGATCCCGAGGCCATTGAAAAATTATTGGCAGATATCCAAATTTTGAAACAGGAAGATTAATTTCTTGCAGGTTGAAAAACGGCAGTGCCTAAAAAATCTCAAAAGGTCTTTTCCCACGTCCTTTTTTTCCTTTACTTTTGCCTTGTTTAAAATCAATCTAAATAAAAAGATGGTCATTACTATTGCTTCACTTAAAAAAGGGCAACGCGGCATTATCAAGGAATTTTCAATAGATGTTGTTCCCTTAAAGCTATTGGAGATGGGCTGTCTACCCGGTAATGAGGTCTCTTTGGTACAAATGGCTCCTTTCAATGATCCGCTATATTTGAACATCAACGGAAGCCATCTAGCCATTCGAAAGGAAACGGCCAGCAAGATTGAAATTGAATTGATATAAATAATAATGGCAAAGCACATAAACGTTGCACTTATTGGAAACCCAAATACTGGAAAAACCTCTGTGTTCAATCGGCTCACTGGACTGAACCAAAAAGTGGGGAACTATCCCGGAATTACTGTTGAAAAAAAACAGGGTACCTGCAAATTTGGCCGAGCCTGTAAAGTCCACATTCTCGATTTACCGGGAACCTATAGCCTTAACGCTTCATCACTGGACGAAAATGTGGTAATAGAACTGCTGCTAAACAAAAACGATAAAGACTTTCCCGATGTTGCAGTAGTTGTTGCCGACGTAGAAAACCTTAAGAGAAATCTACTACTTTTCACACAAATAAAAGATTTGGGCATCCCTGCCATTCTTGCCATAAATATGTCTGATCGTATGAAACGGAAAGCCATAACATTAGATATACCCTTGCTTGAAGAAAAGTTGCAAACCAAAATTGCACTTATCAGCTCACGCAAAAATCTTGGCTTTGATTATTTAAAGGAATTGATAGAAAACTACAACCAGCTTTCCACAAAACCCTGCTTGAACGCTTCCAGCATTTCTCCCGAATATTTTGACCGTTTGCGAAAAGCATTTCCCAACCAAGATCTTTATAAATTATGGTTGGTAATAACCCAAGACGTCAATTTTGGAAAATTGGACCGAAATGAATTAAAGGGGGTAGCTTCCTTTCAAACCGAATCTGTGAGCAATCTGAAAAGACTTCAACAAAAGGAAACGGTGGCGCGGTATCAGTTTATAAATGAGACCTTGAAGCAGACCCTTCATATAGACACTGCAAACGCAAAGGATTTAAGAAGCCGGTTGGATCGTATCTTGACCCACAAGGTTTGGGGATATGTTATTTTCTTCGGAATTCTACTCCTTATTTTCCAAGCTATTTTTGATTGGAGTTCTTACCCCATGGATTTTATAGACAGCACCTTTGCATCTTTAAGCGAATGGACCAAAAACACATTACCGGCAGGGGATTTTACAAATTTGATAGCTGAAGGAATTATACCGGGACTTGGCGGAATCGTTATTTTTATTCCGCAGATTGCGTTTCTTTTTCTCTTTATTTCAATTTTGGAAGAAACAGGCTATATGAGCCGTGTGGTCTTTTTAATGGATCGCGTTATGCGCCGTTTTGGGCTCAGCGGAAAAAGTGTGGTGCCGCTTGTTGCGGGAACTGCCTGCGCTATTCCAGCAATTATGGCTACCCGTAATATTGAAAATTGGAAGGAACGATTGATAACCATTTTGGTTACACCTTTCACAACCTGTTCAGCCCGGTTGCCTGTTTATTTAATAATAATTGCTTTGGTAATTCCCGACACCCGAGTTTTGGGAATTTTCAGCCTGCAAGGGCTTACCCTAATGTTTATGTATATTTTGGGGTTTGGTGCCGCTATATTTTCAGCCTATTTGCTCGACAAAATTTTAAAAATACGCAGCAAAAGTTTTTTTGTGGTTGAAATGCCTAATTATAAGCTGCCCTTGCCTAAAAACGTAATTATAACCGTAGTTGAAAAAACCAAAGCTTTTGTTTTTGGAGCAGGAAAAATAATTCTTGCTATTTCGATAATTCTATGGGTAATGGCGTCTTATGGCCCGGGAAATTTTAACAATGCTGAAGAAATTATTACAAATGAATATGCTTCGCAAAATCTTTCTCAGGAAGAAATAGATATGCATATAGATTCCTATAAACTGGAACATTCCTATATAGGAAGAATAGGTCACGCTATTGAACCTGCCGTTAGGCCATTAGGGTACGATTGGAAAATTGGAATTGCCATTGTAAGTTCTTTTGCCGCACGGGAAGTTTTTGTGGGTACCCTTGCAACCATTTACAGCGTAGGAAGTGAGGAAGAGGAGACAATTAAAAATAGAATGGCTGCGGAAATAAATCCAGTTTTGGGCGGTCCACTCTTCAATTTTGCAAGTGGAGTTTCGTTACTGCTGTTCTATGCTTTTGCAATGCAATGTATGAGTACCTTGGCAATTGTAAAAAAAGAAACCAACAGTTGGAAATGGCCTATGTGGCAGTTGTTCGTTATGAGCGCCATTGCCTATGTTGTAGCATTGGCAGCCTATCAATTTTTGAAATAGAATAAAATTCTTTTGTTATGCAAACTTTACTTGTCTTGGTAGCCTTTATAGTAGCAGTGTGCTCTCTTATAACTCGCTTTGTCTGGAGTCCATTTGAAACCGCAAAAAAAAAGAATAAACCAGGAGATCATTCTGACTGTGGCAAATGCAGTTTTCGTTAACTTCGAAGGCATAGTTTGGTACAGTGCTCTTTCTAGATAGCCATAGTTGTGGCTTGAAATTCTTTAAACTATCTTTGCACTATGCAAACAATATTGGTATTAATAACGTTTTCCATTGCAGCAGGCTTTTTGCTTAAAAAGTTTGTTTGGAACCCAATTTTTGAATCGCGTCAAAACTCAAGTGGCACGCTTGATGGCGGTAAAACCAAATGTGGCAAAAAAGATTGCGGCTGTCATTAATTACTTATTCTTCTCTTCGCAAACCAATAAAACGTAGCTATTTATATTACCTACGCTTTCAGTAGTGGGGTATGGTTTTAAGGACAATCCATTAATAGCGAATGTTGCGGAACTATAGAGGTTTGTATTTTTTTCCTCCCCAGGTCTTACTTCTCCAAAAGTTAACAGCTTTTCCTCAGATTTTCCATTTGTGGTAACTTTTGCCTTAACAATTGCTCGTCCGGCCCAGATACAGTCCAAACCTTCGGGACAACGGGAATCTTCCACCACCTCCATAAATTTAATGGAAATGCCTTTTAAAATTATGGTTTCCCCTTTGGGAACTTTTACGGCTATTTTAGGGGTTTCCGCGGAGTCTTCTTGGCCAAAAGCAAAAGTTGAAAAAAGCATGATGATTGCTAAAAGTGAGTTTTTCATTATTTATATGATTTATCAATTTTAAAGATACATTAAAAAATAGTGCCAAAAAACCAGTTGTTAAAAATCAAGGATCTCTGCATTGCCCGAATTTCGGTATATATTATCCCCGGAAAAGGAAGAAATCTTCTTTCATAGGCTCTATCTTTTCATCTTTGTTGCTAATAATGTATTCCAACGATTTTTCGGTGAAAGCCAATCCTTTTTCAGTAAGGGAAACCACGTCGTTCTTTATTTCCACGAGATTATTTTTTTCTGCTAAATCCAATACGGTTCTAGCACGAACAGCCTGCCAATTAATATGCTCTTGAAGGTGATCGATATGTCTTTCACTTTCTTCTTCGTGGCGGTTTAAGTGCAACAAAAATGTTATGAGTGAAACCTCAATGCGTTGCTGTTTCTGCCGATACAAAACTGAAATAAGCCCTTTTTTAGGAGCGAATAAATATACAATCAGAAAGATTACTCCTAAAGTTGTAGCTATAGACCCAGAAATGGAGGCGTCGAGAAAATTGGCAACCCAATAGCCTGCAATTGCTGAAAAGACACCGAATAGTACTGAAAGCCCGATCATTTTTTTCAAGTCTTCGGTAAGCAAATAGGCCGTGGCTGCGGGTGCTATCATTAGAGCCACTACTAGAATTGCTCCAACCGCATCAAAGGCGCCCACAACGGTCACAGAAGAAACCGACATCAGCCCATAATGCATAACCACAGGGGGAATACCTAATACCGAAGAAAGTCCGGCATCAAAAGTGGTTACTTTTAATTCTTTAAAAAACAATATTAAAAGGCTTACCGTAATAAATAAAATGCTTCCCATTACCCAAAGAGATTTTGGGCCCCAATCCGCACCTCCCACCATCATTCTGTCAAAAGGTGCAAAGGCCAGTTCACCTAACAATACAGCATCTACGTCAAGATGTACATCGTTTGCGTTTTTTGCAATAAGTATAACGCCAATACTAAACAAAACAGGAAAAACAAGACCGATGGCAGTATCTTCTTTAACCAATCCGGTTTTTTGGATAAACTCTACCATAACAACGGTGATAACACCTGTTAATGCGGCCAAAAGAATAAGTAAAGGGGAATTTAAATCTTGCGTTATAAAAAAACCGATTACAATTCCAGGAAGGATAGAGTGGCTTATAGCATCGCTTATTAAAGCCATTTTCCGAAGTACCAAAAACACACCCGGAATGGCGCAGGCCATGGCCACAATGGCTGCAATTAGCTGTATTTCTATTTGCGGATTACTCATTCATTGGTTTTTGATTGTACATTTCCTTTGCCTGTTTGTAGCCTTTTGGGGTCATTGCCCATTGATGCCCTTCTATGACAATCCAGCCCTCATTCTCTAACTTTTTAAGCGAACCTTTTGTAAAACCTTGAAAATTGTTCAGAATACGAATAGCGTGCGGATGCGAAATATTTTCGTGTTCTTGAGCAATGCCGTACATAAACTGCAGGGTTTTCATAAGCTTTAAATTTGTACGATTTTTACGAAAACGGATCTCACGGAACAGAAGTCCTCTCTTGTGGGAAAATATAAAGGAAAACAGCACAAGTACTCCAGCAACCAAAACAATTACCGGCCCGGTAGAAAGGTTGTTTTGACTGGCGCTTATTGCAGTTCCAAATACTCCTGAAAAAGCTCCTATTAAAGCCGAAAACAAAACCATAGTTCCCAGATTGTTGGTCCACTGCCGAGCTGCCGCCGCAGGTGCTAATAGTATGGCGCTCATTAACACAACTCCCACGGTTTGAAGTCCTAAAACAATAGCGAGTACAATTAAAAAGGTTATCAGTACATCAATAAATTTGGTGTTGAAACCAAGAGTTTTGGTGTAATCTGCATCAAATAGAAGTATTTTGAATTCCTTCCAAAAAAGGAGCATTACAAAAAGTGAAATTCCAGTCACGATAATCATCAATCGCACATCACTCTCCACAAGGGTCGCGGCTTGGCCAAAAAGATATTTATCCAATCCAGCCTGGTTGGCATTGGGTTGTTTTTGAATGAATGTAAGCAACAACATCCCGAAACCGAAAAATATGGAAAGAATTAAGCCCAGTGCGGTATCGCTTTTAAGATGTGTTTTTGAAGTAATTCCCCTAATCCAAAATGTTCCAATTAACCCACTAACCAAAGCACCCAGCAATAAAATTCCTGAATCTTTAGCGCCTGTAATTAAAAACGCCAATGCAATGCCCGGAAGGGCTGCGTGTGAAATGGCATCGCCCAATAAACTTTGTTTCCGAAGTACTGCAAAACTTCCCAGCATACCACAAATTGCCCCAAGCACTGCCGTGCCCAGCGTTATGGTGCGCAGGGTGTAATCGGTCCAGAGTAAGTTGAAATATTCTTGCATTTTAGTGGACAGTTTTTTTAGTCGGTAGTCTTTAGTTAGTCGGTAGTCTTTAGACAGTAGTCGGTAGTGGGTTTGGTCTTGGGTTTGTTATTTCGTACTTTTTAAGTGAGATTTTTTATTATTTCGAATTTTTCAATAGTCTACCGTCTACCGTTTACCCTCTATTTACTTTTTTTAAGATACTTTTGGAGTGAAATCGTCATTTTCGCTAATTCTGATAGTTTTATTCTTGCGGCCTTATCATCATCTTCCGAAATAAAACCTTGCCGTTTAGCAATGGTAGAGCACACAACGCATTCTTTTGATGAATCCCAAGCCATTTGTAAATATCTGTTGAACTGCGTATCGGTATCACCAGCTCCTTCAGCTATATTTAATGAAATGGAAACCGATGCTCTTTTGTATTGTGATGTTAATCCATACAATTCATCTTTCGGAAATTTTTTCGTAATTGAATATACATCATCCACAAAATCCAGTGATTTTTGATAAACCGTCAATTCTTCAAATTTAAATTTAGGATTTTCCATAACTGTATCTTTTTACAAATCATTAAATTCTACCGTCCACCCTCTACCGTCTATCGACTACCGTCTAAAGACTATTTATTAACCGCCACTTTATAGTTAATCCCATACGTCTTGGTAAGGTTATCATCATTAAAAATCTCCTTTACGGGACCAGTGGCTATTTTTTTCACATTTAAAAAGGTTACCCAATCAAAGTATTCTGGGACGGTTTGTAAGTCGTGATGGACCACAACTACCGTTTTACCTGCTTTTCGTAATTCCTTTAAAATATTGATGATGGCAATTTCGGTTGTTGCATCAACCCCCTGAAAGGGTTCGTCCATAAAATAGATAGCTGCGTCCTGTGCCAAAGCTCGGGCCAAAAATACCCGTTGTTGCTGTCCGCCGCTCAATTGGCTTATTTGTCTGTTTTTATAGGTGAGCATCCCCACTTTTTCCATGGATTCCAAGGCAATCTTTTTCTCCTTCTGCCCGGGTCGTTTTATCCAACCTAAACTTCCATAAGTACCCATCATCACTACATCAAGTGCGGTAGTGGGAAAATCCCAGTCCACGCTTCCTTTTTGGGGGACATAGGCTACCAATTTCCGTTGTTTTGAATAGGGTTTCCCATAAATGGAAACTGTTCCGGCAATGGGTTTTATAATGCCCAAAATTGTTTTTATCAATGTAGATTTTCCCGCCCCGTTTGGACCAACGATTGCCATTAAAACCCCTTCGGGCACAGACAGGTCAATATCCCATAGCACCGGTTTGTAATTATAGGCTACGGTAAGATCATCTATCTGTACTGCCAGTTTTTGATCATGCATTCTTTAAAATTTGTTTTTATTTAAGGGCGTTTACAATAGTATTTACGTTGTATTTGAACATCCCGATATAGGTGCCTTCTTCCGTTCCGGTGCTACCAAGCGCATCGCTGTAAAGGGAACCGCCAATTTCAACATTGTGGTTTTTTGAAAGCACCGCTTGTTGCAGCGCCTCAATAGTGCGTCTTGGCACCGAACTTTCTACGAATATGGCTTTAATACTATTCTGAATTATAAATTCTGAAAGATTTTGAACGTCTTTTACACCCGCTTCGGTTGCGGTGGAAATTCCCTGCAATCCAACAACATTGAACCCATAGGCCTTTCCGAAATAATTAAAGGCGTCGTGGGCGGTAACCAAAATGCGCTTTTCCTCTGGCAAGGTTGCAATGGTCGCTTTAATTTCACTTTCCAGCGCATCCAGTTTTTCCTGATATTTTTTATTGTTTTCAGAATAGCTTTCTGCGTTTTCAGGATCTGCTGTTGAAAGCTCATCAGTTACAAGTTGCGCAAATTGCTTAAAAAACTGAATATTGAACCATACATGCGGATCATAATTTGAAGCGAAATATTCCGAAGGTATCAATTCATTCTTTGGCAATCTGTCTCCCAAGGAGACAGTGTTTTTTTTGCCCTCCATTTTTTCAAAAATATCCACAAGTTTTCCTTCCAAATGAAGGCCGCTGTAAAAAATGATATCGGCCTTATAAAGTTTCGAAACATCGCCTTCACTGGCCTTGTAAAGATGCGGATCTACACCGGCGCCCATAAGTCCTTGCAGTGAAATATGGTCACCGCCAATTTCAGAAACCAAATCGGTAAGCATGGTTGTTGTGGTAACAACCTTTAGTTTTTCGTTGTCTTCTGGCGCATTTTTACAGCTGAAAGCAAACGTTAATACGATAAGGATTATTAATTTTTTCATTTTCAATTCTTATTAATTTGAAAGAGCATTGTAACTGTAAAACCTGTTAAAGTGTTTGAACATACAGATTTTCAGCAATTTTATGCGAAATAAAAAACTGTTGGTTACCTACTTGGATTATCATAGAGCCATCAAAAAATTCCTTGCCAAGCACCGTAATTTTAGTGCCTATGCTGATTTTTTTCTTATCCAAATATTGTAGAAAGTCTGCGCTGCTTTCTCTCACGCCTACGCAAACGCCCTTTTGATTTTTCTCAATTTCTGAAAGCAGTTTTTTCTCTGTTCGTTTTAAAACGCCGTGTTTGTCGGGAATGGGGTCGCCGTGGGGGTCAAAATCTGGACTGCCCAAAAATTTATCGAGGCGGGTAATTAATTCTTCCGATTGAATGTGTTCGAGCTGCTCCGCAATTTCGTGAACCTCGTCCCAATGAAAGTTTAATTTTTCTACCAAAAAAACTTCCCAGAGCCGATGCTTTCTAATAACGTTGGCAGCTATCTTTTTGCCTTTTTCGGTTAATTTCGCTCCTTTATAGCGTTTATAAACTACCAGCTTTTTCTCTGCCAATTTTTGAATCATATCCGTTACAGAAGAGGGCTTGGTGGCCATACTTTCAGCAATAGCATTAGTACTTACTTCACCTGCGCTTTCATGCTCTAAGTGAAATATGGCTTTCATATAATTTTCTTCGGCTAATGTAAACATATGTACAAAAGTAAAAACATTTTTCAATTAACCTATATTTTATTTTTAGCCAAGGCTAAAATAACGCATAAAATGAAAATTACTCTTGAACTTTAATGCTATTTTCAAAAATAATTAGCTGAATATTAGTTTTGGAAAGTAATTAAAATCCGCGTTCCTTCTGAAGCTGCTCATATGCCTCCTGAACCTTTGTGAATTTTTCCTGGGCTCCTTTTTGGTAGGCTTCATCCATATGTTGAAGTTTATCAGGATGGTATTTTTTTACCATAGTGCGGTAAGCCGTTTTAATTTCGGCATTAGTGGCGGTTCTTTCAATTTCCAAAATTTTGTAGGCACTGTCTGGATTTTTGAAAAACATCGCTTTGATACTTTCAAAATCGCGACCATAAATTCCCAAAAACCCTGCAATTCTATTGATCTCATTTACTTCAGCAGTTGAAACACTGCCATCGGCATTTGCAATACTGAACAAAAAATGTAGAATTTGCAATCGGCTTTCATAACGTGTTCTTTGACGCAAAAGCGAACAAATGTTTTGGGCCGAAATTTCACGGTTTTTTATTACTTCGTTAAAAACTTTAAAGGTAGCATTTGCGCGCTCCCGCCCATAAGCTTGTACAAAATATTGACGAACATAATCAAGTTCTGTTTGGCTCACATTTCCATCTGCCTTTATCACCAATGAAGCCAATGAAAGCAGGTTCAATTCAAAATCTGCTGGTGTAACTTGTTGTGGCGATGTGCCAAAGGAAGTTTGGAATCTTCCTCCCTTTACGCTCAGGTTATCCAATAAGCTTCCCAAAATAAACCCAACGATAGCACCCGGAAATCGATACACAAAATAACCTAGTACGGCCAATAACCAACGAAGCATGAAATTGTAATTTTTCTTTTTATAAGCCGACAAAGGTAACTATTTAAAATTCCAAATTTCAAATCCCAAATTCCAAAAACAAATTGATTAATTGATAATAGTGTTTTCTTTTTAAGTTTTATTTGGAATTTGGAGCTTTTAATTTGGGATTTATTTGAAAATTTTTCGTTTTCAAATTTCGTATCTTTGCAATCTTAATTTAATACAATAAAATTCAAAACATTATGTATCCACCCGAACTAGTAAAACCCATGCGCGAAGACCTGACGAAAGTAGGTTTTTCTGAGCTACATACAGCAAATGACGTTGAAGAGGCTTTGAAAAAAGAAGGAACCACTTTGGTAGTTGTAAACTCCGTTTGTGGTTGTGCTGCTGCCAATGCGCGTCCCGGTGCCGCAATGTCTTTAAACAATTCAAAAAAGCCCGATAATTTGGTAACTGTTTTTGCGGGCGTTGACCGCGAAGCAGTAGATGCGGCAAGAGCCAATATGGTTCCGTTTCCGCCAAGCTCGCCTTCTATGGCCTTGTTCAAAAATGGTGAATTGGTTCATATGCTCGAGCGCCACCACATTGAAGGCCGCCCAGCACAAATGATTGCCGAAAACCTAAAAGGCGCGTATAACGAATATTGTTAAGTAACCAAACAGGTTATGATACAGCTCAACAAACCCTTGACCGTTATTATTGGCATCCTCGCTTTTGGCGCACTTGCCTTTAATATTTACGAAGACCCCAAGGTTTCCCATTTATTTGGAAAGGAAATAAACGATTGGCTTTATAGGGCATTTTGGCTCTTAATTGTCGGACTGTGTGTTTACAATTATATTTACATAGACCGAAATACGTTGAAGAACAAATCGAAATCTAAGTTGAAATCGAAAAATTAATTTTTCGATTTTGAAAACAGAAATAGTCGAACACGAAAAACCGTCTTTTTAAGGGCGGTTTTCTTACTTTTGAATGGAAATGGTGGCATTCTCTAAAATAATAAGTTATCCCTTTACGGTATTGTTTTACCTGCTTTTTGGTATTACAATCGTTATTTTCCATCCCATACAATGGATTTGCTTTAACTGGTTTGGGTACACAGCACATAAAAAAAGTGTTGACTATTTAAACTGGACATTGCTTCGCTGTTTAAATGTGCTGGGTACTACCTTCCATATCGATATTAACACCAGCATCCCGAATAATGTCCCAATAATCATTGTCTCAAACCACCAAAGTATGTGGGATATTTCCCCTATTACTTGGTATTTGCGGAAATACCATCCCAAGTTTATTTCTAAAGTGGAATTAGGGAAAGGAATTCCTTCCGTTTCCTATAATTTGAGGCACGGCGGCTCTATTTTGATCGATAGAAAAAACCCGAGGCAAGCTATTGTTGAAATGGTGAAGTTTTCAAAATACCTTCAGAAATTTAAGCGAAGTGGCGTTATTTTCCCCGAGGGAACGCGCAGCAAAACAGGTGTGCCCAAGCCTTTTCGAAGAACCGGATTGCAAACGCTCTTTAAAAAAGTGCCCGATGGTTATGTTATTCCCGTTACCTTCAATAATTCCTGGAAGTTACAACGCTGGGGAATGTTCCCAATGCAAATGGGCGTCCGTTTGGAAATGACCGCGCATCCCGCAATAAAAATTGCCGATTATGAAGTGGAAACGCTAATTGACAAAGTGGAAGAAATCATCACTTCAAAAATCCATAAATAATGGCTTCATTTTCTTCGGAAGAAATAATTAAGAAGACAATTGCATTTGTGAAAAACGAATTGCAAAACGCCGAAGGTGGCCACGATTGGTTCCATATTGAACGGGTTTATAAAAACGCTTTGCTCATTTCCGAAAGTGAAAAAGTTGACAGAACCATCGTTTCGCTCGGCGCATTGCTGCACGATATAGCCGATTCCAAATTCCACAATGACGATGAAACCATTGGACCAAAAAAGGCCCGTCAATTTCTAAAAACCCAGAATATTTCCGAAGAAATAATCGCACACGTTATAAAAATCATTGAAAATGTTTCTTATAAAGGTGGAAATCAAACACAAAAATTTCATTCAAAGGAATTGGAAGTTGTGCAGGATGCCGATAGGCTCGATGCGTTGGGAGCAATAGGAATTGCACGTACTTTTAATTATGGGGGTTTTAAAAACAGAAAGCTTTACGACCCCGAAATTAAACCCAATTTGCATATGACGCCTTCGGAATACAAAGCTTCCGATGCGCCCACAATCAATCATTTTTATGAAAAACTCCTTCTTTTAAAAAACCGGATGAATACCGAAACCGGTCGAAAAATTGCAGAAGAAAGACATGCTTTTATGGAAACTTTTCTGAAACAGTTTTATGCTGAGTGGGAAGGAAAGAAATAAAACTTTAAAACAACTTCATCTGCGGGTTTTTAAGTTGTAAAAAATGCGAAGCATCAAGCGGTTCAATTTTTCGGTCTTTTAAATACTTCTTTTTTGCAATTGCCATCGTGTCTTTCACTTGTTCGCTGATGGTTCCCTCACCCTTCATTCGCCTTCCCCAATTGCTGTCGTTGAGGTTTCCGCCGTGGCATTCTGCTATTTGGTTTAAGATTCGTTCTGCTTTATCGGGGATGGTTTTGTGGGCCCAATCATTAAAGATTTCAGCAATTTGGCCGTTCAATCTCACAATAGTATAACCAACATCTATTGCGCCAAGTTCTGCCACTTTTTTTACCAAAGGAAGTATTTCGTGACTGTTAAGTGAAGGAATAATCGGTGCCATCATGACCCGAACGGGAATGCCATTTTCCGAAAGTGTTTCCACGGTTTTCAGTCGTTGTTTGATGCTCGCCGTTCGCGGTTCCAGCAATCTGCGGGTTTCTTCAGAAAGGGAAGTGATTGAAATGTTTGCTGAAATTATATTCAATTTTGCCATCTCTTTTAAAATATCCAAATCGCGGAGAATGAGAGAATTTTTGGTAGTAATGCCCGTTGGGTGTTTCCATTTCAGCATTATTTCCAAACATTTTCGGGTTATTTCAAGTTTGCGTTCCAGCGGTTGATAACAATCCGTATTTCCCGAAAAAACGATAGTATTTCCCTGCCAATTCTTCGAAGTTATTTTTTCCTCTAAAAGTTGTGGCGCATTTTTCTTAAAAAGAATGTTCCGCTCAAAATCGAGACCGGCTCCATAACCCCAATATTCGTGGCTGTTCCGTGCATAGCAATACACACAACCGTGCTCACAGCCCTGATATGGGTTTGCCGAAAACCCCATCCCCACATCGGGGCTATCAACTTTGTTTACAAAAGACTTGGGAAAAACCTCAATATAGTTTGTTTTGTTTTTATCGGCTTCTTCGCCTTCCGCTTCACAGAAATTAAGATATTCATCCAATACTTCGTGGCTGTTTTCGAAGAATCGGTTATGTATATTTTTCTGGGCACCACGGCCTTTTAAAAAATCAGCGGACATAAAAAAACTTTGAAGATAGGTTTCTTCAAAGTTACTTATTATTTGGAATAAATCCTTTTTCTATTGGAATAAATCCATTAATTTAATTTATGCTTTATAAATCCCTCCTGTTTCACGCAGTTTTAAAAGTCGGTTTTGGTGGATGAAACGTATAAAGCGTTCGCCACTTTTATAATAGACACATTCTACAACACTGTCATTATTAGTTATTCCGGTAATGGGGTCTTCTTTTGAAATATATTTCAGTATTTCCATTTTAGGCGAATCGTTTTTTCCTTTAATTTTTACCCAATCTCCGGGTTTAAATTTTCTAGTTATCATAATCTTCATTATTAATGGTACCACATCAAAAAAATGATATTAGCTAATTCTATTTTAAAATATTAATAGCTTGCTATGTTGGAAAGAAAAGGGCTCCAAATGAGCCCTAAGATGTTTAGCCAAGAAATAATGCTTAGGAAATTTTGATATTTCTTGGGGGTTTTTGTTTTGCCTCTTCTTTCTTTGGAAGATGGATACTTAAAATACCCTCATTGTAATTTGCTTTAATCTTTCCATCATCAACCGTTTCGGGAAGGGTGAAGCTTCGTTTGAAGGAAGAATAACCAAATTCCCTACGGGTGTAGTTTTGCTCTTTTGTTTCGTTTTCTTCTTCCACTTCGGTAGCGATGGAAAGTATTTGATTGTCCAAATCTATCTGGAAATCTGATTTTTTAAGTCCAGGGACAGCCATTTCCACAAAATAAGCATCTGCGGTTTCTTTAATGTTTACTTTTGGAAGGCTCATTCCGCTATTGAAATTCTGAGAAAATACGGAAGGTAAATCCCTGTTAAAAATGTCTTCAATCCAAGAGGACAAAGTGGGGAGGGTTGAAGAACGGTCAGTATTTGTTCGTGTCAAACCTCCATTTTTAGGAACATTTACTAAAGTGTTCATAATAATTAAGATTTAAGTTAAACAATTAATTTATTTGAAATTGAACAAAAGAAATGCCAAAATCGCTCTGCTAATTTTCGCCGAAAAAAGTTTAAAAATTTTTAACAAAAAGAATGCTTTAAACGGTTTTTGCAATAAAATTTCACCGCCATTTTGACATTGAAAAATGACTTTTTTTCAGAAATTATATGTATTGATTAAAGCTTTTTTGAATCAGGAGGACAATAATTAATTGGACATTGCTTTAATGAGTACATTCTTCCCACCAACAACTGGAATTTCAAGTGTAGTTTTGTCCAAATCAACGGTCAAAATAGTCCCCGGTTCTGGCAAAAGGGTGAATTGGTTATCACTCGAAAAAATCATCAAACCAATCTGCTGCCCTGCTGGAATTACTTGATCATCCGGAATTAAATCGAAGGACATTTCATAAAACTTTCCAGGCTCCAACGGCTCACTTTCAGTAATGGATTTATAATTCTGCGGATCTGCCCAACCTCTTGTAATAATATTGTCGGTTATTTTTGCATTCTTGTCTGTATTCCAAGGCAAGGAAACCATCCATACGGAAAGATTTGCCGCGGGTTTGCTACTTGCTAATTTAATGTTCAGTTTAGAAAGTCCCGAAAGATGTAAATCTTCCTTTAAAATAGGAGTTGTGAATATTAATCTATGAATGGAACCTGAAAGTTGTGCAAGTGAATCACCAGAAAAATTATAGTCATCTCTCAACATAGCATGTAATTGCACAGTACTCTTTTTTTCGAGCGACAAAATTCCATCATTTGGTGAGGTGGAAATGGGATAAAGTTTAACTAATTCCGCATCTGGATTTGGGTAGTTTGGGTATGGTGTAGGATTATCGCTTTTATCATTTTCCCTAACAATCCAAGCTTTTGGGCCTTTTTCAATATCATTTTCAATTCCGAAGAGATATTTCGTAAACCATTTATTCATCATGGAAAGTGGCGGCGGCCCCCCGTGACCGTATTGATGATAATAGATTTTTACTGGAAGCCCCATTTCTTCTGCAGCCTTATAAATTCTATAACTGTGCTCCGGCATTACATTCCAATCATTAAAACCGTGCGCCATAAACAGCGCGGCTTTCATTGGTTTCATATCGTTTAAATAATCACGCCCAGCCCAAAACTCATTGTAATCACCCGTTTTTCTGTCTATGCCATTTTTAATTTCGGTATCGCGATACACTTTATTGTTATGTGCCCTTTTTGATTCGTCGCCACTGTGGATGAAATCGTAAAGTACGTCAACATCTTCTCCTAAATACCCACCAGGGGAGCGTACCAAACCATTGCTTCTGTAATAGTGATAATACGAAGTGTTTGGCGCAATGGGAATGATAGCTTCTAAACCTTCAACGCCAGTAGTTGCGGCAGCAAGCGGAATTGTGCCGTTATACGAAGTTCCCGTCATCCCAACTTTTCCGGTGGTCCAATATGCTTTTACCTCTTCAGTCCCGTCGGGAGTTGTATATCCTTTCGCGCGGCCGTTCAACCAATCGATAACTGCTTTTGGAGCCAACGATTCATTGTCACCGCCAACGGTCGGGGAGCCTTGTGAAAGCCCTGTTCCCGGCGAAGAAGAGTGAACTACAATATATCCACGTGGAACCCAGGTTTTAATCTGTGAATTCGAAATAATAGGGCGTTTTCCTGTTCTCGTTACCGAAGGATGCACAATGTCTTTCCCCACCGCACCCAATTCGTGATGGACATCATAAAAAGCGCCTTCCACATTTGGTGCAACGCCTGCAAAATAAGGGCTTGATTCATAAATTACAGGAAGTTTTAAACCATCTTCTGTTTGTTTGGGTCTTGTAACGTCAACGTGCATGCGGTCTGGCCTGCCATCGCCATCGGTGTCAAATGTAGTTTCAACCCATAAATCTGTTCGTATCCAATCTTGTTGATTTTCAAAAGCGGGCACAATTTGGGCCTCGCCGTCCTTAAACCACGGTTCGGCTTTTTCTTGGGCTATAACTGTAAATGTGCAAATTATAGCGAAGCTTAAAAGAATATATTTTTTCATGCTATTATTGGATTAGTTATTTCCCTGGAAACTCAGCCTTTCTTTTCTGAAGAAACGCTTGGGTGCCTTCCTTAAAATCTTCGGTGCCGAAACAGTTTCCAAATTCCTCTATTTCCACCTCAAATCCGTTTTCACCATCTTCAAAGTTTGCATTGATTGCCCGAATTGCGGATGCAATAGCAACGGAAGAATTCTTCATAATTTTTCCTGCAATTTTGTTGGTGAATTCAATCAATTCCTCAAGAGTAGTTACGTGGTTTACAAGACCGTATTGAAGCGCTTGGTTGGCATCAATCATTCCGGCGGTCATAATCATCTCCATGGCGCGACCTTTACCAACAAGTTGGGGTAAACGTTGTGTGCCGCCATAACCGGGTATTACGCCCAGTGAAACTTCGGGAAGTCCCATTTTTGCGTTGTCGGAAGCAATGCGGAAATGTGCCGCCATTGCCAGTTCAAGTCCGCCGCCAAGGGCAAACCCGTTTACGGCAGCAATTACGGGTTTTGAATAATTTGCTACAAAATCAAACAGGAGTTCCTGCCCTTTTGCTGCCAATTTTCCACCTTCTTCAACAGAAAAATCTGCAAATTCACTAATATCTGCGCCAGCAACAAAAGCTTTTTCGCCACTACCGGTAATGATGATCACTCTTGTTTTGGCTGAATCTTCAGCTTCTTCCAAAGCATCGTGCAGCTCTTGGATTGTTTCGCGATTCAGCGCGTTCAGTTTTGAAGGACGGTTGATGGTAATGGTTGTGATGCCGTTTTCGGTTTCGGAAAGTATGTTTTGAAATTTCATAGGATTTTTAAATTTTTACGCGAAATACAAAGCTACTAAAAACCTTAAAGCATTGCGGGAAACGAAACTTTAAAAGTGGTTTTTTCTTCAGAAGAATATAGTGTGATGGTACCGCCATAGGTTTCCACAATATTTTTTACCATACCCAGCCCAAGGCCCATGCCGCTGGTTTTAGTGGTGAACTGGGGTTCAAAAATTATGTTTCTATTTTCTTCGGGAACACCTATTCCATTGTCGGAAACCAGTATATTCACAAAAGTATTTTCAAGCTGTACCAGCACATCAATCCGCGGCTCGGCAGGGTTTTTCTGTGCTATGGACTGAATACTGTTTTTCACCAAATTGGTAACCACGCGTATAAGTTGGGTTCTGTCAAAACGTGCCCGTACCTCCTCTTCTTCCGAAAAGAAATAGATATAATCCTCATTAAAAATATCCAACGCCAGTTTGCTTATTTTTACAACATTTAGGGTTTCATCCTGCTGTGCGGGCATTTTTGCGTAGGTTGAAAACGCCGAGGAAATTGAGTTCAAGGTGTCAATTTGCTGAAGTAGTGTGTTTGTATATTCCGCCATTTTTTTATCAATCTCGGGGTCGTTGCAATCAAATTTACGTTGAAAACTTTGTACGGTAAGTCTCATTGGCGTAAGCGGATTTTTAATCTCGTGTGCTACTTGCTTTGCCATTTCGCGCCAAGCGGTTTCCCGTTCACTGGCGGCGAGTTGCGCGGCACTGTTTTCCAGTTCGTCGATCATTCCGTTGTACGAGTTTATAAGCAGGGAAATCTCTTGGG
>CENR01003139.1_pt1 | contig 89159 bp, 76 predicted proteins | sample 530181 | NCBI WGS metagenome assembly CENR01 (sample SAMEA2619677, study PRJEB7988) | marine metagenome | biome: marine biome (ENVO:00000447); feature: surface water layer (ENVO:00002042); material: "saline water (ENVO:00002010), including plankton (ENVO:xxxxxxxx)" | depth 5 m | reverse complement strand
ATACACAAAAGCAGATCATGGTGGTTCTGTATACTTTGATGGTAGTGGTGATTATCTATCTATATCAGATGCTTCAGATTTTTCATTTGGAACTGGAGATTTTACTTGGGAGTGTTGGCTATATTTAAAATCTTATCATGCTACTGTGTCTGCACTTTTTCATCTTAAAAATGATACTGCATTAGCATCATCCGTATTAGTTTTGGAAATAGGATCTTCTGGTCAACTTCAATTAAGTACAGGTTCGGCTCTTGTAACAACAGGATCAGCTAGTGATATTAATCTTAATCGATGGCATCACGTTGCTGTATCTAGATCGGGTACATCTCTTAAAATATGGTTAGATGGTCAACAACATGCATCTGTAACTAATAGTACAAGTTATTCAGGATCAGTATTACAAACAGGCGCTTGGAGGTTTGGTGGTTATGACTATTCAATTACAGGTTATATGTCTGATGTAAGAATAGTAAAAGGTACAGCTGTATACACTTCAGCATTTACACCACCGACTGCACCATTAACTGCAATTACAAATACTCAATTGCTTACTTGCACGAATAAAAATAATTTTTTTGATGTTTCAGCCAATGCTCCGGTTATGACTCCTGGTGGGAGTGTAGCAGTTAATACATCGGAAGTAGCTTATACAGGAAATACAATTTATTTTTCAACTAGATCAGATGAAATATCAGGTAATGGAACTTTAGCAGCGTTTAATACTCTTCCAGGTGATTTTACAATAGAATTAGAATGTAAATTAACTTCCTCTAATATGGCATATGCATTTGTTTTTCAGCTGTATCCTGGATCATCAAGTGCAAACGCAATTATTAGATTTGGAGATTCCGGTTTTGGTTATCACTTACAGTTTGTTATCAATAATGGTGGTGGCACAGGTGCAGTTTATAATGTTAACTTAGTACAATCTGATTTTACTAGTGGGTTTAGGCATATTGCATGGACTAGAGAAAGTGGTACTAACAGAGTGTTTATTGATGGAACACAATATAATGTTGCAACAGGGACAAATCCTTCTACATTTTCAAGTGCTTCTTGGTCAGATTCAACCACAATATCTTTTGCACATTCAGATGGTATTCGTATAGGCTTAAGCCCTTATGCACCACTTGGATACTTGCAAAACATAAGAGTTACAAATGGTCTTGCAAGATACACTTCTAACTTTACCCCACCAACTGCAGAATTTGATGGATAGAAAAATATGGCAATTACTAAAAGTAGAAAAATATCTAAAATTTTAGATGCAAGTGGTAAAATTAAAACTACTGTTTTTGATTCTGATCATATTGTAACTTCTGGTCAAAAAAGTATAGAAACTAAATCCTCTGGTGTATCATTATTTCATTCTTCTGCTGATACTTTACCTGTTTCTGTACCTACCGGAACCCAAGCGTTAGTAACTTCAACAAGAAGTTTGTATATCCACAATTCTGCAGGTTGGTACAAAATTGCTACCATAAACAATTTTAATCCACAATGGGTCACAGAACCAAACGGTACATACACCCTTGCGATAGATGGTTCTATTACATCTATTACTGTATTAGCAACAGATAGTGATGATGTTCCTATTCTTTATACTGCTACTGGAGATAGCGACTTTAACACTTTTGCAACTATAACACATGATAGTGATAAACATAAAACATTTACTGTTACGCCAACTGATAGTGAAAGTGGAGCTGCTGCAGGTGGCACTGGTACAGTTACTTTTACAGCTTCTGACGGAACTAATCAAGTAACTGCTAGTTCAACTTTTTCCTTAACCTTTTCTACTTCTAATTCACATTTTACTGAACTATTAATCAAAGCTGACAGCACCCAAACAGATGCACAAACCGATACAACTTCTAATCATGTTATAACTGAAGTTGGTGATGTAACATCAACAGCTTTTACCCCATATCACCCTGGTGGTTATAGTTATTATTTTGATGGTGCTGGTGATTATTTGTCAATTCCTGATAGTAGTGATTTTGATTTTGGCAATGGTGACTTTACAATTGAATTTTGGGCTTACCAAAAAGGAGTAAACGCTGATGGTACAGGTAGTGTGGTTGGTCAATGGGCTGCATCTAATAGAGGTTGGGTTGTATACCTAAGTTCAACTTTTATTTTATTTTCATTTTCAACAAACGGATCTAACTATTATAATGTTTCAGATGGTTCTGGAATTTCTTACAACGAATGGACTCATGTTGCTATAGTAAGAGATGGCAATACAATGAAGATGTATAAGAACGGAACTGAAACCTATAATGCAGTATTTAATTCTACAATTTACAATAGCAGTAGAATACTAGAAGTTGGAGCTAACAGTTCAGGTACTTATGGTGATTATTTAGGCTATCTTAAAGATGTTAGAATTGTAAAAGGCAGTGCGGTATACACATCCGCATTTACTCCACCTACTGAACCACTAACCGCAATTTCAAACACTTCTTTACTTACTTGTCACCTTCCCTATGTTGCTGATGGTTCTACTAATAGTCATACTATTACTGTTAATGGTAATGTTCATGTTAATAGAACTGGACCTTACGACACTTTAGGTTACACTCCTTCTGATCATGGTGGCTCTTTGTATTTTGATGGTACGGGTGATTATGTAACTTTTCCTACCAGTTCTAATTTAAACCTAGGCAATGGTGACTTTACTATAGAACTTTGGGTATATATGACTGCTTATGAAAGTACAGGTTTTAATACTTTTATAATGCCTAGTGAAAGTGCAGGTCCTGATTGGCAGTTAGATTATAAAAACGGTTCTTCTGAATTAAGATGGTTGCCTTATCACGGCGCCGCTCCTGATACAACAACTTTAAATGTATCTGGTGTAACAATGAACCTTAATGTCTGGTATCATATCGCTGTAGTTAGATCTGGTAACTTTTTATCAATGTACTTAAACGGTAAACATTTAAAAACTGCTGCTTATAACAATACAGTTGATCATAATTCCAGCAGTACTTTTTATGTAGGAGCTAGAGAACAAGGCGCTACTTTTGATAGACGTTTTACTGGGTACATGACTGATCTAAGAATTGTTAAGAGCTCAGCACTTTATGATTCAGATATTGTAGTTCCTACATCTCCTTTAACTAATGTAGGTGGTACTGGTGTTCTTACGTTTAACAACAAAAACGATATATGGGATGCTGCTAAAGGAGCTTTGTTTACAAAAAATGGTAATGTAGCTGCAAGCGCTACACAAACAAAATTTGCTAGTACCTCTTCTATATATTTTGATGGTTCTGGAGATTACATAGATTTTGTAAAGAAAGATGAATATCATTTTGGTTCTAGTGTTGATTTTACTATTGAAGGTTGGTGGTATTTAAACAGTGTTAGCGGTAGACCTCCTTTTATAGCTATGGGTACCGGGGTTGATGCTACACCAGCTCATTACTCTGACTGGAATTTGTATTATAACAGTAGTAACAAATTAAATTTTTACAAATATTCTAATAGCAGTTCTCAATTAAGACAATTTGCATGGACACCAGTTGTGGATACCTGGTATCACATTGCAGTGTGTAGAAGTGGAACTAATTTAAGAGCTTTTATAAACGGTACTCAAATAGGATCTACAATAACAGATTCAACAGCCTGGACTGGAGCTTCGGGTGCCAGACCCCTAAGAATAGGTCGTTGGCAATATGGCGGCGGAACAAATGGTTATCTAAATGGTTATGCTCAGGATATTAGAATTACAAAAGGTCTTGCCAGGTACACAACCAATTTTACACCACCATCACAACAGTTTAGCGGATAAATATTACATGCCTATAACAAAAAGTAGAAGAATATCTAAGTTAGTTAATCTTGACGGAAACATCAAAGAAGAAGTTTTCGATTCAGATTTTGTAGCTCTTTCTGGTTCTTTAGGTATTGTTGGTGGAGTGGGTATGAAGATTGTGTCTTCTGCAGACACTTTACCTGCTATTGGAATTGACGGTGATCAAGCATATGTTACTTCTACAAACAGATTATATGTTTACACAGGTTCTGGATGGTATAACATAGCTTTGGTTAATTCATCACCTGTCTTTACTATATCTCCAAACTCAACGTATGAACTTAGTACAACTGGCGCACAAACAAATATAACAGTTTTAGCTATTGATAGTGATGAATCACCTATTTCATATTCAACAGTAACAGATTCCAATTTTGACTCGTTTGCTTCTATTGCAAAAGATTCGGATAACGGAAGATCTTTTACTATAACAGTTGATAGTGATGCAGCAGGAACAGGATCTGGAACAGTAACATTTAGAGCATCTGATGGTGTAAACGTAGCTACAGCTGTATCTACATTTAGTATTACGTTTATAGTTACTAATTCACATCACTCTGTTTTATTGATAAAATCAAACGATAGTGATAATGACACACAAACTTTAACTGACAGATCTAGTAATAATTATACATTAACTAGAACCGGATCACCACAACAATGTAGTTTCTCCCCTTATCACCCAGGAGGTTATAGTTTATATTTTGGCGGAAGTGATAATATTGAAGTAGCAGAACATACAAGTACAAGAGTAGGTGATTCAGACTTTACAATAGAAGCATGGATATATAATAACGAAGTTAGTTCTACTGGTTTGCAAACAATTTTTGCTCAAGGAGCATCTGGAGTATATGCACCTTTTAACTTGTATATATCTAATGGAGGTTCTGGCCACCCAGGCAAAGGTAAGTTTGTTATACCAATTTCATCTACTGGAAGTTCGTGGGATATTACTGACGGCAGTAATTCAGGATTAAGTTCAGGAACATATGAAAATTTTAGATGGCATCATGTAGCTTTTGTAAGAGAAGGTAGCAGTTTTAAACTCTATGTCAATGGTACACTAGATAGTACTATAGCAACATCATCCGCTACGTTAATGACACCTACTGAACCATCAGCTGTTGGAGCTAGAAGATCTTTAGGTGAAGGTTTTGGTGGTTGGATTAGAGATGTTAGATTGGTAATAGGACATGCGGTATACACCGGAAACTTTACACCTCCTACTGAGCCTTTAACTAGTATTACTAATACAAAATTATTACTTTGTTCGTTACCTTATGTTGCATTAACTGGTGATGCATCAGCTAATGCTAGACCAATATCAGAAATAAATGGTACACCCACAACGCAAAGGTTTAGTCCTTATGATCATCTTAAATATGATAAAACATTACATGGAGGATCAATAGATTTTAGAAATGGCAATAACTATTATAGAGCTCCTTTTAGTATAACGGGTGTAAACAATATTACCGTTGAAGCTTGGATCTATATGGAAAATGTTACTACCCATAATGTAATATATACGCAATACCCTGATTCTAACCCTACCAATTATCCTGGAAGACATTTATTTTATGTATCTTCAGGTACCAGTCAACTGCAATACTGGACTAGTTCAGATGGAGTTAGCTCACATTCACATGTGTTAAAATTGAATACATGGTACCATGTTGCATATGTCAAATCTGGAAACACGGTTAAACTTTATGTAAACGGAAATGGTGAAACTGGAGTTGGAACTCATGATGTAACTATATTTAATGAAAATCTTACTATAGGTGCTGTACCTGAAAATAGTAACTGGTTTGCAGGTCAAATTTCTGATTTAAGAATAACTTACAACGACACTACATACACAGGTGATTTTACTCCTCCTACTGCTCCTTTATCAGCTGACTCTGATACTAAATTATTAACTGCACAAAATGATAATGGAGTTTGGTGTACGCAAGGAAGAGTACTTCATAGAGTTACTGCAACACCAAGTAATGCTAGCAGAAAATTTCAATCTTCGAGTTCTATAATATTTTCCGGTGATTCATATGTTTTAGTAGAACAAAAAAGATTTTTTCATTTAGGTGATAAAGATTTTACAATTGAAATGTGGTTAGCTTATACCGCTACTACTACTGACACGGTATACAGAAGAATCTTTATGGCTAGTGATGGAGGTAATGTTGCTAATAATTTTCAGCTTTTAGTTGATGTTGGCGGAGTATATGGTTCCGCTGGTGGTTTGATGGTATGGGCTCAAAATAGTAGTAACGCAAGTAGTGCCATCCACACCGGTGCTACAACTTTTAATGATGGAAACTGGCATCATCTTGCTGCAACCAGAGAAAACGGAACAGTGAGATTGTTTATCGATGGCACTAAATATGGAACGGATTTAACTAGTTGGACTCATGGTCCTACGGGTAACGTTGCTCCAAGAATTGCTGCATACAGCACAGCATCGCAAGGAAACTTTTCTGGTTATATGCAAGATCTTAGATATACTATTGGGTTAGCAAGATACACTGCTAACTTTACACCACCAACTGAAGAATTCAAAGGTTAGTATTATGGCAGGAAAAAATAGATTATTAGCTAAACTACTATCATCTAGTTCAGATGGTACTGTTGTTCCTGATTCTGACATTCTTAGTACGAATGTATCTAAAACTTTAACTAGTTCTGTTGGTATACAAACTTATGCTAATATAGATTTATTACCTTCTTCTGCAGAAACAGGAGAAAAAGCATTAGTATTAACTACCAATAGATTGTACATATATAACAATGGTTGGTACAATATAGCTATTATTAACAACTTTAATCCACAATGGATTACACAACCAAGCGGATCTTATACATTAAACAATGATGGAACATCTACTACTATTACAGTTCTTGCTTCTGACAGTGATGATGTACCTATTACGTATACTGCTGTAACAAATTCAGGTTTTGATTCAATAGCAACTATTACTCATGACTCTGATAAACATAATGTATGGACAATTACACCAATAGACAGCGATAATGGAACACAATCTGCTGGTAGTGGAACAGTTACGTTTAAAGCATCAGATGGTGTTAATTTAGTCCAAGCAGTATCATCATTTGATATAACATTTGTTGTTTCTAATAACCGTTATACTACAATGCTTTTAGAAGCTGATAGTGATGGTAACGATAATCAAATTGATGCATCACCTTCTGGTAGAGCTATTACAGAAGTAGGTAATGTAAAATCCACAGCTTTTACACCTTATCACCCTGGTGGGTATAGCGGTTGGTCTTATGGTACTGGTGGAAGTAGCGATGTTTCATACTTAGTACCTCTAGGTGTAAATGATTCAGCAACGTTTGGTAATGGTGACTTTACTATTGAGTCTTGGGTATATACATTTAGCACTACAAAACAACAAGTTCTTTTTGATCAAAGACCGGCTAGTACTACTGGTGATTATGTAACAATATTAACAACAGGTGGACAATTGCGTGTTTATATGCAGACTGCTGACGTAATAGCAGCTTCAGTTAATACAGCAATCGCGGCTAATGTCTGGGTGCATGTTGCTATAGTTAGACACAATAGTGTTTTAAAGATGTATATAGATGGTGTAGAAAAAGGTAGCGTGACTAGTAATCATAATATTTCTTCTACACCTACTAGTAGACCTGTTATTGCTCGTAATGGTCACGGTACTGGATATGCTTGGAATGGTTATTTATCGGATTTTAGAATTGTAAAATCTGCAGTTTATACATCTGCGTTTACACCACCTACAGAAAGACTTACAGCTATATCTAATACGTCTTTATTATTGTATACTGGTGAACCGTATTTAGAAGATAAATCAACTAACAATTGGCCTTTGCAATGGTCCACCAATCATGGATTAAAAAGATTTTCTCGTTTTGATTATAGTAATTATAGAAAATCTGTTCATGGTGGTTCTGTTTATTGGGATGGTAATGGTGATCAGCTTCAAGCTGCTAATAGCAATGATTTAGACCCTGGTAGTGGTGATATGACTTGGGAGTTTTGGTGTTATCCAACTACTACTAATGCTAATTCAACAATAGCTAGTAGATGGCATGTTACTCAAGGCAGAAGTTGGCTTATATATAATTACACTTCAGATAGAGTTGGTATAACTTTTAAAGTGGGTGGTTCTCAGTATAGTTGTGGTATTGTAATGAGTATGAAAAACACTTGGAACCATGTTGCTATTGTAAAAAACGCATCTGATAATACTACTAAAATATGGGTAAATGGTAAACTTAAAAACTCAATAGGTTATGGTTCTTCAACTTGGTTAGACTCCACTGGACCAATGTCTATCGGATTTAATTTAGACAATGCACCAGCTAGCTGGTACTATGGCGGTTACATTCAAGATTTTAACATGACTAAAAGAGCTTTATACACTGATTCAGAAATACCAGTTCCTACATCACCTGTAACTTTAGATAGTGATTGTAAAATATCTACCAGCACAAATAGACATTATATATATGATATTGCTGGCGGTTATCGTCATGGTCAGTCGATTATTACACCTGCTAGCGCGCTAGCTGTTGAAGGTTTTGCAAAATTTGCAAATGAAGATTCAATTAAATTTGACGGTACAACTAACTCTTATTTAAGAGTAGGATTAAATTACCATCCTCTCAGATGGATGAATGATGATGAATTAAGTAGTGGCACTTTTGAGGCTTGGATATATCAAACTGCTCAAGAAACTGCTGGAGCTGTAAACACTGCTCCTTGTATTTTAGGTTGGGGCGGAACATATCTTAATTTTGGTATAAACAATACACAATTAAGATTTTATTATTGGACCGGGTCTACTAATACTATAGACCCTTCTGGTGCTACTATATCTGCTAATACTTGGCATCATGTTGCTTTTACTAATGATAGTTCAAATAATTTACGAATCTTTTTAGATGGAACATTAGTACATACTATTAGTAGTTTCGCTGGTGTAGCGTACGCATCAGCATCAAATGGAGAATACATTTACTTAGGAACGGAATCACAAAACGTATCTTCTAGATTTACAGGGTACATTTATAATGCAAGAATTACAAAAGGTTTAGCGAGATATACAGCTAACTTCACTCCACCAACTTCAAAACTAATAGGATAAATAGAATATGCCTAGTAAGAGTAGACAATTATCTAGATTAATTAATGGTGAAGGTGTTATATTAGCATCTCGATTAGATTCTGATGCTATTGGTTCATCTGCTGGTAAGAGTGTTACTATTGCAGCAGGAACATCTGTATATAGTTCAGCAGACACATTGCCACCTTCAGCAACTAATGGTGACCAAGCATTAGTGTCATCTACCAATAGGTTATACATTTATTCAAATGGTGGTTGGTATAATATAGCATTAATAAACACCAGTCCTTATTTTACTACAAGTCCTTTAAGTAGCTACGAACTTAGTTCTCAAGGTGCTCAAACTAACATTGAAGTTTTGGCAGTTGACAGTGAAGGAATACCCATTACATATTCAACTGTAACTGATAGTAATTTTGATGCTTTTGCTACTATTAGTAAAGATTCTGATAATGGAAGAAGATTTACTGTAACCTTAGATAGTGATGCTAGTTCAACTACATCTGGTACTGTTACTTTTAGAGCTTCAGATGGAGTCAATATTGCTACTGCTCTATCAACATTTTCAGTTTCATTTAGTGTAACAAACTCTAATTATACTTCTATGCTTTTGAAAGCAGACACTCAGACTGATAATCAGACAGACACAGCTACAAGTAAAACTATTACAAAAACAGGTAATGTGACAGGTGAAGCGTTTACTCCTTATCATCCTTGTGGATACAGTACTTATTTTAACGGTTCAGCTTACATTACGTTTGCTGAAACAGGGGATCAATATGAATTAGGTGTAAATACGAATTTTACAATTGAAATGTGGTTCTTTGCAACATCTTTGTCCGCTACTATGACTTTAATTTCACAGGGCACTACCAATAACACTAGTAACTTTTCTATAACTTCTGCTGGTGAAATAAACATACAATATTATGTTTCTGGTACCAACCGAGTGTCGAATACTACTTCAGGGGCTGGAATTACATCAGATAAATGGTATCATATTGCTTTAACTCACGAAGCAAGTAATTCAGGTACTGCTAATGCTGGAAAAAATATATTTTATGTGAATGGAACAGAAGTAGATTCTGTAACTAATGCCTCATATGCTTGGTACAATGGTATTGATATGGGTAACATTGAAATTGGTCGGTATCAATATAGTAATACAAACTATTTTAATGGTTACATAAAAGATTTAAGAATAACTAAGTCATTAGTATACACTGGAAACTTTACTGCTCCTACAGAAACATTAACAGCAATAGCTAATTGTGAATTGTTATGTATGCATATGCCTTATTATGTAGATGGTTCAACAAACGATACATCATATGCAATAGGTGCTGGTACTCCTTTAACTATGCAATGGTCTCCATACGATCATTTAAGTTATTCAAAAGCTACTCATAGTGGAAGCGCTTTTTTTGACGGAAACGGTGATCTGCTTACTATGGCTTCATCCGCAGACTTTAACTTAGGTGACGAATACACAGTTGAAATGTGGGTATATCAACAAGAAAGAGACGGGTCTGAAGCATGTAGAGTTTATATGGCAGGAACAAACGGTGATGCAAATGGATTTTGTTTTGCTATTACATCAGCTGGTGCAATAGATGTTGGTAGACCTACAGGTGGTGGTGCCATTTCAGGATCAGGGGGATTTATTCCACTTCATACATGGAATCATTTAGCAGTAGTAAAACAAGGTTCAACAGCTACTGCATATATTAATGGTAATTACGCAACACACAGTGGTGCATCCACAACTCAAACATCAGGTAATGTTACAGCAAAAATAGGTTATGACACTCCGGGTACAGTTTCTGAACAATTCAAAGGGTTTATTCAAGATTTACAAGTAATAAAAGGAAGAACAAAATATCCATTAGCAACATCATCAGGCCGTGTCTTCACCCCACCAACTTCTCCGTATAGTGCAGATAGCGATGCTGTGTTGTTAACATGTACAAACAGAGATGATATCTTTGAAGTAAAGAGTGGAAAAAGTGTACAACAAAATGGAGGAGTTGCTTCTAGTACCACTCAAAGAAAGTTTACAACATCTAGTTCTATATTTTTTGATGGCTCTAATGATTACTTGGATATTGTAGACAATAGAAATCTTATGAGATTTGAAAGCGGTACTGATTTTACTGTAGAGTTATGGGCTTATCTGTCAACAGTAAAAACTAGAAACCCATTTGTTGCATATGGTACAGGTATTAATGGTTCACCTTTACACAAATCAAATTGGAACATATATCAATATCAAAGCCAACTTTGGTTTAATAAGTATGATGGATCTACTTCAACACAAGTAGGCAAATCATGGACTCCATCTGCTGGCACATGGTACCATATTGCAGTTTCAAGAGCTAGCGGCAATTTAAGATTTTTTATTGATGGGACACAAATAGGAACAACAACGACAAGTAACACTACAACATTTAAGGATGCTACTAACTCTGATCCTGTTAGAATAGGTTATTCTTATATTGGTAATGCTAATCATTATCTAAACGGCTATATACAAGATGTTAGAATTTCAAAAAATATAGGTAGATACACATCAAACTTTACTCCTCCTACTGCTGAATTTGAGGCATAAATTTCATGGCTGTTAATAAAGCAAGAGAAATAGCTAGATTAGTTGGAACAAATAATTTAGTCTCACTAGATTCTGATCTTATACACACTTCATATAACACAAAAGGTTCTACTGGCAGCTCTTCTGGTGCCATGAGTGTTTATTCCAGTATAGATTTATTACCAAGTACAGCAAATGTTGGTGATAAAGCTCTTGTTACTAGCACAAATACTTTATACCTAAACAAAAATGGTTGGTATAAAATAGCAACAATTAATAATTTTAATCCACAATGGATAACCCAACCTAATGGCTCATATTCATTAGCTATTGACGGTTCAACAACAATTATAACAGTATATGCAACTGACAGTGATGATGTACCTATTACATATACAGCAGTCACAGATTCAAATTTTGATGCGTTTGCTACTATTACACATGATAGTGATAAACATAACGTATGGACAGTAACTCCTACTGCAACATCAGGTTCCTATTCTGGTTCAGTTACATTCAAAGCATCAGATGGTATAAACTTTGTACAAGCTGTTTCTAGTTTTACAGTATCTTTCACTGTTGAAGGTTCATCTAGTACTAGATTTTACTTGTTAGCTGATAGTGATGGCGAAGCTTCTGCTACAGATGAAACAGGCACAGTAACAACTGGCGCGGGCGGTAGTGGCTATTACATTTATGCTGATTCTCCTTATAGATCTAATGATTACAGTGTTGAAATTCCTGGCAGCGCAACTGATTATTTTGTTATTAGTTCACCTACAACAGATTTGAGTTTTGGAACAGGTGATTTTTGTATTGAAATGTGGATAAAGCCTAAAGACAAAGGACAATTTAATCTAGCAGATTTTCGGCCTGACGAACTTAATAATAATACAATAGGCAATTTTCAAATTAATAATGGTAATGCTTACTGTTATATAAACAACTCTTTAATTACAAGTACTGCTGATCTAATGTCAGCAGACACATGGCATCATATAGCACTTAGTAGAACTGGTACAGATCTATCTATATACATTGACGGTAGTAGAGCTTCTACTGCAACTAACTCTACTAATTTAGGAATAGGTAAATTTAGATTATTTAAAGCTGCTTTTGCTGGTGGTGGTGTACAAGATGGTGGTGGTTGTCGTATTAGAGATTACAAAGTTACCAAAGGTAGAGGAATTTACTCAGGTACATCTTACACAGTACCTACATCAGCAGCTGTAGAAGATTCAGATACAGCCTTGTTGTTGTGGAACGGTGGTGCTCAAACTCCAACACATTTAGATAGAACAGGTAAGCAAACTCTAACAGTAACAGGTTTTTTCAAAAGTGTTCTTTCTGCTCCTTTCGATCAACCAAAATATAATATTAGTGAGCATGGTGGAAGTTATAGATTTTTTAATAATGGTGCATTAGGTTTTTCAAATGACAGCCTGTTTAGATTTGGTTCAAATTCTGGTACTATCGCTTGTTGGGTTAAAATAGTTGATGAAGGTGATAGTAACGGTGCATATAATGGAGGAACTATTTTTGGTAATTTTTCTGGTAGCACAACATCTAATTTTATGGCAGAAAGATTTGATATAATTAGCAAATCAACTTTACGTTTTACTACTAATTTAACTGATAGTAACGCTACATACACTACTTTAACAGCGGCCGGTGCTATTAACCCAGGTGTTTGGAACTGGGTAGTGTTTGTAAAAGACGGAGATTATTGGAGCTTATATTCAAATGGTAATTTAGTTGCTGGTCCAGAAAACAAAGGTAACACTACTACTCTATCGACAAGTCATGCTATGTTAGGTGGAAACTGGGGTTCGAGTACAGTTCATAGAGTAGCTTTAGACGGTTATATTTCTGACTTTACTGTTATTTCAAGAGCAATGGATTCTGACTTTGCAACTACTATTCCTACATCACCGCAAACAGCAGACTCAGATGCTGTTGTTTTAATTGGCCGTAAACCCTCTACTTTAGTTGATACATATTCTTACGGTTACTGGAATTTAGCTAACGCAACACTTAGTACAACACAACAAAAATTTACTGATATAAAATCAATTTATTTTGATGGTAATAATGATTATTTTTATGCTCCAAGTTACAATTATATGGATATTAATCTTGAAGATTTTTGTATAGAACATTGGACATATGTACTTGATTTGTCAACACACAGATGGTTAACTAGAGTTGGAAGTTGGAACAATGGAAACAATAGAGGCTATCGTAGTAGAATTTTGACTGATGGTTCAATAAGATTTAATGCTTCTAATGGTGTTTGGAATTCGTATCCAAATGTAAGCACTTCTTCAGCAGGGTTAATTTCAACTAACACTTGGTACCATATAGCTACATGTAGATATCAAGGCGTAATGAGATTATTTGTAAACGGAGTTGAAGATTCTGATTTTACAGTTACTTACACAGCAAGTTTAAATCAAATAGGTTCAAATGGCGGAGCCAGAACTGATTATGCTCATTTTGGTGTTTACTATGCAGATAATACTTTACAGACTGGTAGTTTCTATGGATATATTCAGGATTACAGATTTAGTAGAGGTGGATCACCTTATAAAACTGCTAACTTCACACCACCTTCTGAACCTTTGATGGCATAAATAGAATATGACAACAAGTAAAAATAGAATCATAGCTAGTCTAATATCCAACGACACTTCTAAAATTAAAGAAGGATTTACTGATTCTGACAGCATAGTTTCATCAGCTTCTTTAGGAGTTACAGCAGCTTCAGGAACTGCTACATATTCTTCTGCAGATACATTACCAGCTTCTGCTAATGATGGTGACCAAGCCTTAGTTACATCTACAAATAGACTATACATTTATTCTAGTGGTGGATGGTACAATATTGCACTTGTAAACACATCTCCGTATTTTACTACATCTCCAAATGCTTCATACGAATTAAGTAACACAGGTGCACAAACTAATATTGAAATTTTAGCAGTTGATAGTGAAGGAATAAACATTACTTACTCTACTGTTGCAGATAGCGACTTTAGCACTTTTGCTACCATAACAAAAGATTCAGATAACGGAAGAAGATTTACTATTACTTTAGATAGTGATCAATCAGTAGGAGCTACTGGTACAGTTACGTTTAGAGCTTCTGACGGTGTTAACATTGCCTCTGCGTTATCAACTTTTAGTATTGTGTTTAAAGTTGCTAATTCGAATTACACTACGCTAATGTTAAAAGCTGATACTGCTGGTACTGATAATCAAGTTGATGCTTCTACAAATGCATATAGCATTACAGAAAACGGAAATGTAACCTCAACTGCACTTTCACCTTATCATCCTGGTGGTTATAGTACATATTTTGATGGCGGAACTTCTACTAGAATCACACTACCAAGCGATGCAGGATTTGCGTTTGGCACCGGTGCATACACAGTTGAAGCGTGGGTGTATATATCAACATCTACTACGGGTGCGGTGATTTTTGATGCTGGAGTAGCAAATGGATCATTTAGTTTCTTAGTAGAAGGTGGGCAATTAAAACTATCTAAATATGGTACAGGAGTACAAATCAGCTCATCTGCTGGTGCAGTAAATACCAATCAATGGCACCATTGTGCAATAGTTAGAACAAGCAATGGAGCAAATGACACTAGACTTTATGTTGATGGAGTATTAGTTGGAACTGGAACAGATGCAAATAACTGGACTGTAACTACAACACCTAGTATTGGCGGCGCTAATCTTGCAAATTATACTTTAAATGGTTATCTTAGAGATTTAAGGGTGGTTAAAGGCACTACGGTATACACATCCGCGTTTACGGCTCCAACTGAACCATTAACTGCAATAGCAAATACTTCTCTACTTGCTTGTCATGCTCCTTATATTGCTGACGGATCATCCAACAATCATGCTCTTACGGCCAGTTCTCAAGTATCGCAGTATAGAGTTAGTCCATACGATTACTTAGGTTATACAAAAGCAGATTACGGTGGATCTGTATACTTTGATGGTACAGGTGATTATATAACAGCTGGTAGTGCATCAGATGCTGCGCTTTCATCAGGAACATGGACAATAGAATTTTGGGTGTGGCTTACAACAGATTATGCAGCTGGTGCTCAAACTATTTTATCTAATTATGATGGCAGTGCTAGTAGCTGGTATATTCAAATCAGGAATAACGGCGCTTTGTGGTTAGGTGCATCAATTGGAACTCCTTTATCTTATGTTCTTTCACCTGAAGAAAATAGGTGGTACCATATAGCTTTCTCTAATGATGCATCTAATAGTACAGGAAAATTATTTGTTAATGGAATCGAAGTAGACGATCACAACGCTGCAAACTATACCTCTGCACATATGGGTGCAACCTCTGTGCCGCTTACTATTGGTAGACTTGGTAATAACACGAGTCAAGATTTTTCAGGTTATATTTCTGATATAAGAATAATTGATGGTACTATGTTGTATACATCTAACTTTACACCACCAACCGCTCCATTGACTGCAGTAACAAATACTAAATTACTTACATGTACAAATAAGAATGATATTTGGGATGCAGGTACTGGATCTTTGTTAACAAAGGCTGGTAATACAACTGCAAGTAACACACAAAGAAAATTCACAGGATCTTCTGCAATATATCTTGATGGCACTAATGACTATCTAGATGCTGGTGATATTCAATTTGGTGCTAATGATTTTACAATAGAGGGTTGGTTTTATTTTAACAGCACAGCTAACCAATGTTTAATAGGAAGATTTCACAACTACAGCTCTAATCAGTGTTGGGAATTAATCTATGAAGGTGGTATGAGATTTCAAACAAACACTGGGTCTTTTAATTCTGGTACAGTTGCCTTTACTGTTCAAACCGGTCAATGGTATCACATAGCTGCGGTACGTTCTGGCTCAAATAAATATTTGTTTATTGACGGTGTTCTTCAATCAGGATATCCGATTAATATAGGTACTGGCGCATTACAAGGTGAATCAACTGGAACAGTAAAAATTGGTACTAGACACGATTTATCAAAAGATTTTAATGGCTACATTCAAGATCTAAGAATCACAGAAGGTTTAGCAAGATACACATCTAACTTTACACCACCAACTACAGAATTTAGTGGATAAAAAAAGGAGGCTTTAAAGCCTCCTTTTCTAACGCTACAATGGCATATTAGTCTGCCGCTAGCGACTTAAAGTAATTTTCTAGATCATCATCTTCTGAAGAAGTTTCAGCAGCTGGTTTTTCAAACACAGCACTAAATTCTTCTTTTGTGTCTGTAGTTTCTGCAGTTGGTACAGATACGTTATTAGAAGGACTTTCATACTGTGGTTGTGTATTTTCACCTACAACCATCATAAGTTTTTCTTGTAGTTCATTATAACTCTTAAATGCAGATGGCTCAACCATCTCGTGTACATTATGTTGAGCATTGAATACTGCTTCCAACTTTTCTTGATCGTCTGATAATGCAGATGGCTTTTCAAACTCAGATGAGTCGTAGTTCCAATAACCAGATACCATTTTGATCTTGATACGGAAGTTGGCACCTTCAATAAGATCGAAAGGGTTGATTGCTTCTTCGTCTGCAAACTCTGGCTGCATTGCAGCAGTAAGTTTATCAAAGATCTTTTGACCAAATTGATAAATCATTACCTTACCTTCATTAAAAGGATTGGCAGGATCCTTAAGAACCATAACATTGGCATAGTATGAAGTTCTACGCTTTTGTTTACGTGCCAACTCTTTATTAGATTCTACACCTGAGTTCCATAGTTTGGAATTGTACTCAGATACAGGATCTTGTTGGTTGATAGTAGTAAGAGAGTTCTCAATATACCACTTACCGGTAGGACCTTGGAATCCGTGTGAATAGACTCTTACCCAAGGTGTCTTTTGTACATCTGTACCTGGTAAAAAGCGAACAACAGCATAACCTGTGTTATCTTTACCCATAACAGGCTTCCAAAGACGTTCATCTTTGTTTCCCGATCTAGATTCTGTATTGATTTCTTTTTTTAGATTCTCCGACATAGCTCCAAAGGCAGCTTGACGGTTATTCAAATAATCTTGAAATGACATATCTTTCTCCTGTTTCGTTTTTTCGTCGTTTCGTTATAATAGAACATTGCGAGCAATGTCTACTATATTTATAAAGTTATCTTGAACTTTTTTCTTAACAAATGGTTTATACTTCTTGATTTTATTAATATGATCTGGCCAAACAAAAGGTACTTTTACTACTTGTTCATGTGTTTCCAAAAAAGGAAATATATCGTCTAACACACAGATAGTTTCTAATGATACGGAACCATTTATACAACTATTATGAATATGAGGTATTTTGTCTGGGACAGCTTTAATCATTTCTGCTGGGCCATTAATTTGTAAGTAATACAATTGTTCTTGAAATTTTATTGGAAAATTTCTGTACACAGCTTTGTATTCATCTAACTTTTGTTTAGACATGTTTCGTATCCATTCTTTAGGATTGTCTAAGAAATGTGATACAAAAAAATCTTCCCTGTCTTCTTTTTTTATTATATGTGTAAGTTTTTCAAACGCATACAAGTCATTCCTTTTCGAGTATGCATCTGTACTTACTTTTACTTTACCGTTGTATTCAAAATAATCATAGTCTGTGCTAAAGTGTCTTTGCAACGCTAAATACATTCTATATACTTCGAAACCATCTTTTGTCAAATTAATTTACCAATTTTATACTTTAATAAGTTTAGGTCAAGAGCATCTGCTTCAATTTTTTCTTTTATTGTTTTAGGAAGAATCTTTTTTACTGTTTCTAATTCAATGTTGTACTTTTCACAAATCTCTACTGTACAATCAATATAATTAAGTTCTGGAGAAGACTTCTTTAAATTTTCAATCTCTTCTGTCAAATCTTTAATTTTTTTAGAATAATCATCCTCTTTAAACATCGCCGTCATCATGTTCATTTTGCTCAAATCCTGTCTGTGGAAAATACCTATCTATAGTTCTTTGTGCTAATGTAGAAAGATACTGATCTATAATATGCTCGTTTTTATCTATGTAATAATCACGAACCATTTCTAGAATTTTTTGTTTATCGTTATCAGATAGATCTGTTGTTGTTGGAAATCTTGATATATCTGTAGCTGCAACTGCAATATCACTTGGTTTGAGAAGATTCATATTGCTTTATCCTTTCTTTAAGTTGTTCTGTCCAGTAAATTATATCCTTGCCTTTGACAAAAAACTCTTGTACAGAACCATCTTGTACCGATATCAATACCAGTATTTGTTTTGGAAGTTCTCCTGTTAACTCATAGAACGATGAGAAATAGAATGCCCCTTGCATGAAATAGTCATGAATATAAGACTCTCGCTTAACAGACTTCGCTGTTTTAAAGTCAATGATTGTGAGTTCTCCGTCATAGTCTGCAATGCAGTCAACAGTTCCTGCGACATGTAGTTTGTGAGAGAACAATCCTGATTCAAGTGCTCGTACATTATCTATCCTATCTAAGAAAGGTCTAATTCCCCTAAACAATAACTCACCAGAAGTAGAACCAAGATCATCCAAAGCTTCATTGAGAAGGTAATTCTCACAAAGTTTATGCATAGACGTTCCACGTGTTGTTGCAGCTTTAGTGACTTTATTTGCATGTTCTTCACCAACCCTTTTGCGCCACTCTTTAAGATGACTAAGATCCTTAGTTTTTCCAAGGACAGTTGTAATCGAAGGATATTTAGTTTCCTCATTAATTGCATATCTTCTACCGTCTTCAGTATTAATCTGCTTCAGTTTTGGTAATGTTACCCAGTTGTGCTTGAACTTTTTTGACATCATCTACTTTTATTTGTGCGTCTGTTAAATTAAACATACTGTCAAGTAAAACATTCTCAACAATAGTCTTTAGACCTCTCGCTCCTGTTTTTTGCATTTTTGCAACTTTAGCTATTTCAATAATAGAGTCACTATCAAATTCCAATACTTTATCTGAAAAATTATATAACTGCTTATATTGAGATATTTGATTGTCATCTACCTTGGTAAGAATATTAACCAAATCTTCTATACTCAATTCATCTAATGTAGCTATGAGTGGTATACGACCAAGTATCTCTGGAATAAATCCAAACTCTTCTAAATCTTCTGGTGTAACATGATGTAACAAACCCATACCATCTGTAGTTGAATTAAGGTCTGCACCAAAACCTAACTTAGTTGTAGGACCAACCTTCATTCTTTTACTAATAATATCTTCAAGATCTACAAATGCACCTCCAACAATAACTAGTATGTTGGAAGTATCAATCGTCATTTTAATCTTAGCAAAACCATTATTCTTTTCGATATCAACTTTTGTACCTTCAATAAGTTTAAGTAATGCTTGTTGTACTGCTTCACCACCAACATCTCTGTTCTTACCTGGTATCTTTCTTTTAGCTATCTTATCAAACTCGTCAATAAAAATAATTCCTGTTCCAGCTGCATCATAGTTACCATTAGCTGATTCAAAGAGACCATCAATAAGAGACTCAACATCTTTGCCAACATAACCTGCGGCAGTTAAACTATTAGCATCGGCAACAAAACAAGGTACTTTCAAAAACTCAGCTAATCTTTTAACGAGGTAAGTTTTACCTGAACCAGTAGGGCCGAGAAGCATACAATTAGTCTTATCAAGTTTTGTTTCATAATCAGACTCCTTGTATATAAGTAATCGTTTGTAATGATTATGAGCAACAACAGATAATATCTTTTTTGCTTTCTCTTGGCCAACAACAAACTTATCCAAATATTCATATATTTGGTGTGGATCTGGTAATGTAAAATTACCATCTGAACCTAAATCAGATGAAAGCTCTACTTTTTCACGCAGCGCTGTTAACTTCTTTTCGAAGAATTCTGTTTCGTTTTTTGTAAGCTGATGCATTATGTTAGATGGTCCACGCCTTTAGATAGTGGATGTTTCTTTTTCATTTCTCTCATACGATCTTTAAATCCTTCAGGCAACCTACCACTGTCGGTTGATACTCCACCTATAAAAGATGGTGTACCTATTATCATGTCAATTTCAGGATTTTTCTGTACGTAGGCCTTCATATCTGAATACGACATAACAACATCCCAAGTTTCACTTGTTGATTTATTTTTTAATGTATAAGTAGGCATTAGTGTGTTCTCTGTTCATCCTCAAAAAGTTTTTGGCATAACAAAAAATAAAATTCTTTGAAATCTCGCGTAGAATCAAAAAGCTCAGGATCTTCGTCCATTATAAGAGATAACTCATTCCATGCAACTCGACCTGACTCAATTACTTCATTATTACCTTTCATGTTTTTCTCCTGATAATATAATACGAATAGGTATAAATAATTTATGACTAATAAGCTATTTAATAAGTATCGTGACCTTGCAAATAGAGCAAATATTACCACCGGTACGAAAGAATCAATTAATTGGTTTCGCAAAAGAATTCGTAAAGATAGAGTTTCTTTTGGTGGAGTCACTGAAGGATTAAGATCAGATCCAGTAAGACCTGGTAAAATGATGACTTATATTTACGATCCTAAATTTGAAAAGAAACTTAAATATTATGATACTAATCCTTTAATTATAGTTTTAGATATAACTAAGAACGGATGGTATGGTGCTAATATTCACTATCTTCCACCTGCTATGCGTGCAGCTTTGTTTACTGAATTAGATTATAACAAGAAACCACTGAGAACTATAGCAGCTGCTTTAGAGAATAATCCTGTTACAGCAAAATGTTTAAAAAGATATCTTTCTAGTCAAACTAAATCTAAACCAAAATCTATTCCAAAAGAAGAGTGGGAAATAGCTATACAACTTCCTTATGAAAGTTTTAAGAAAGCGTCATTGGAAAAAGTTTGGAGAGATTCGAGAAGGAGATAAGCACTTATGGATATAGGTAGCATGAAGGCTAGACTATCCACGCAAGGAGTAGCTAGAAATAATAGATGGATCGCAACTGTATATCCTCCAAGAGGTCTTACATCTGCTGGTAATGCTATTTCTAATTTGTTAGGTGGCCAAGTAAATGTAAATGTTCCTGGTTTAGATCTTGTTGACTCAAGTATTGATGCAATTAATCAGGTTTTAGAAATACCTAACTCAATTATAAACACAAACTTTGATATTCCAACTCTTGGTAGTTTTTTAAACAATACTAGAGGTACTGTAGAAAGTCTTACAATGTTTTGTGAAAATGCACAGTTTCCTGGAAGAGATATTTTAAGTACTGAATATAGAGTTCATGGTGAAGCAAGGCAAGTAGGTATTAGACATCAACATGGAGATCTTACACTTTCGTATTATTGTTCAGAAGATTTGATAGAAAGAAAGTTTTTTGAGCAATGGCAGAATGTTATTTTTAATCCATTTACAAAACAACATGGTTATTATGATGATTACATTGGTACTATGGAAATCTCAAAATACAACCAAAGTTGGAAAAAAGAAACCGCTGTATATAAAATGACAGAGGTTTATCCTACTAATGTAGGTGTTCAAGAATTACAATCAGCGGAAGGCGATTTACTTAGACTGGCTATTACGTTTAAGTACTATAATTATGAAAGGATAATTTAAATGAGCCTAAAAAATATTAAACTAGACCTACCAACGTATAGGGCTATTGTACCATCGACTCAAAAAGAAGTCAACATTTCACCACTTAAAGTTAAAGACGAAAAGCTACTTTTGATTGCTGGTGAATCAAAAGATGAAAAACAATTAATTGATGCAATGAAAAAAGTAATTGCAAACAACGTGCATGGTGAAGAAATTGAAAATCTTACCTCATATGATGTTGAATATTTGTTTTTAAGAATTAGATCTATTTCAGTTGGTGAGACTGCTACTCTTCAATTTAAATGTAGTGAATGTGAAACAGCCAATGAAATAAAACTAGACTTAACAAGTGTTAGGGTTATAAATCTTGACAAATTTGAAAACAAAATTAAGTTAACACCTAACTTAATGTTTCAAATGGATGCTCCTAACTTAGATAAGTATGTTGGAATTACAAACGATGTGGATGGCCTTACAAAATTTTTAGCTTCTAATGTTACAAAAGTTTTTCACAACGAAGAATTGTATGATGTTGGACCTGATGAAATTGAAGATGTAGTTAGCATAATGAACGAACTTACATCAGATCAATTCCAAAACATACAAAAATATGTTGATACTATTCCAAAACTATCTCATAAAGTTAATTATACATGTACTCACTGCGGTCATGAAAACGAAACAACTATAGAGGGGCTAGTAAATTTTTTGTCATAGGCCTCTCTCATATTGACTTGTTTAACTACTATCAATTAATTTTTAATATGAAACAACATCACAATTGGTCAGTAGAAGAAATAGAAAACATGATACCTTGGGAGAGGGAAATATACGTAACTATGTTAAAACAATTTATTGAAGAAGAAAACAGAAAAATGGAACAACTCAATAAATAGATTATGGCTGATACTATACAAGTAAAAACATTGAAGGACATACAAGAAGAGCTTAAAAAAGCTAATATTCAGTATGCAAGAGTTAAAGAACAATCAGAAAAACTGAATGAAAAGTTTACACCTGCTGTCCTTTCTGGTATGCAAGATCAGAAAATGGCCTCTCAAATTCAAGGTGCACAACAAGAATTAATGAAATCTGTACAAGCTATGGCTGACTCATTAAAGCAACGTGAAGCAGACAGAGAGATTGCTGTAGGTGCAGGTAGGATAGTTGGTCCAGGTGATGGCCTGACTGATAAAATTGCTACATATTTAGAAAGTGGTTTTTATACAGCTTTAACTAAATTTTTTGGTGTTGATTTTAGAGCTGAGTTTTTTAGGAGATTTGACGATTTTAAAACAGGCTTAAAAAAAGTTGGTGAAGGTTTCAAGAATTTGGGAAAAGCGTTAGGTTTAGGCAAAGCTAAAGATCTTGCTACAGGCATTTTTGATTTTCTTAAAAATGCTCTTATACTAGGTTTTTCTGTAGTAGGGTTTGCTAGTTTTTTACAAGGTTGGAGTAATGCAGAAAAATTCTTTGGTGAAAATCCTGACTTTGGTGAAAGATTATCTTCGGCCTTAGCTAAAGTGTTAAAAAATTTTGGGATTATTGAAGACGAAGCTGGAACTGCAATACAAATAAATCAGAAGGTAAAAGAGATACAAGCTATAGTCAACAAAGAAATAACTGCTATGAAACAAACTGCAAAGGCTATTGGTCCAGAATTATCTAGATCTTTTGAAGGTTTAAAGGAAGCTATTGTAGGAGCTCAACGTGGTGAACCAGGAACTATGATTGGAGGATTATCTGATTTAGCAACTGGAATTTTTAACATTACAAAAGAGCTTATTTTTGGTGAAAGTTTATTAGGAAACATAGCTGGTATAATTATAATGTTTAAAGTGTTTAAAGCTATGATTGCTGCAGCTACAGCTGTAGGTACCATAGGGTCAGGAATACTGACTTCTATAGCAGCTGCTGGAGGTTTAGCTGCAATTGCTGCTTCGGTGGGTCTTATGGCTGGTGTAATAGGTGCAGTCGTTGGAATAGTTGCTGCTTTTGGTGCGCATGAAGATGCTGTAAAAAGATCACAACAAATGTTTGATCAATCTAATAAAACTTTTGGTGATAAATTATTATCATATGCTGTTTATGTAGACGAAATTATTAGACAAGCAGGTAATGCAATTGTTGAAGCTCTAACATTAGGTTTTATAACTGGCGAGGATATGGATAGATACAATAGAATTACAGGTCAATTTTTATCAGATGCGTTTGATGCTATTGTAGATTGGTTCAGTTCAACTATCAGTAGTTTGACAGGTGGATTCTTTAAAGAAGAAAATGTTGCTAAAAGAAAAGCAGAACAGCAAGCTGCAAAGATAGCCCGCCAAAGAAAAATTATTGATATAGATGAATCAGGTACTATTAACAGTTATGATGAACTTAATAAAGCTATATCATTAAATGAAGACATGGATTATATGGAAAGAACTAGAGCTAGACTAGCTAGTAATCAAGCAAGAGATCAAGGTGTAGGGTTCCAACAATTTATACAAAACTCTAGTAATCCAACATTTAATAACATTGTTACTTCTTTTGGTCCAACTCCTGGTGGATCATCACAGAGTCTTTTATGATCTTCTTTTAGGTCTTGTAGGCTTCTTACGATTGAGGTGTCTTAGTTTTGGCTTTTTGGAATCTTTACTTTCTGCCATTAACACAGCTTTATCTGTCTCCCAATTTAATATACCAAACTTTTTAAGTTTTATTTCCGTCCAAACTTCAAAAGTCATATTATTTTTAAGACAAAATGATTCAGCAACTGCCCACTTTTCTTGATTAACAGCATATGTCATTACTTCATTGACATACTTTTGAGTTTGTCTACGTGGTTTAGCAGGTCTTTGTGTTTGAGCTAAAGGTTTAACTTCAACTAACTTTATTTGACCATTGGCCCATTTAATTATAAAGTCGGGATAATACTTAGCTGTGCCACCTCTTACGGGATGATCATAACTAATACTCAACTCCTCTGAGCCCCATTCAACAACATCTGGGTTTGTATCTAGCCATCTCATAACATTTCTTTCCCACAATGATCTATAGACAACGTCGTTTACATCACCTATATATTTTTCTGGGTTTTCAAAGGTTGTAAATTTTCCTTTATAAGCCATACATAACCTTATTAAATACACATATGAGGTATTTATATGGCAATTCCTAGCTTTGGCAACTTGAGATATCCTGCAAACGTAGGCACTTCTCATTCATATCCTAACTTTATTCGTTTCGAACCAAGTGTTATTAACTATGGTGGTTCAGAAAGTTTAAAGACTGGATCTAATCCAGTTGGTGCAGGAAACCAATCAAGTTCAGCTATAGGTGGTTCATTGGGTGATTCTATTTCAAGTTTTACTGATGCAGTTGAAACATTAGAAGGTGGTATACAATCAGTTGCAAAAGGCGCAGTTCAAGCAGTAGATAATTTTAGACAATTTGGTAATGCTATCATCAATTCTGATGTTAATGCTATAGGTAGATTTATACAAGGTACTGTTAAAATATTTGGACAGGATTTAGAGCTAGGTGTAAAAACTTTGAAGGATACCAAACACTCAGCTGGTTCTATAAACATGTTTCTTCCTTTCGAGTTAAGGTCAAACGCCAGTGTTGATTATGCAACAGCACAACTTGGTGGACTAGGAACAGCAGCAGTAGATGTTTTTTCGAACATTGATCAAACTGGAATTGGAGAAGCAACAGAAAAATTATTACCAGGTGCTGTACAAGACTTTTTGGCACAAGGCAACAAAAAAGCTATATTAGGTGTAGCTACTGGACAAGTTGCTAATAACTTTTCGTTCCAAGTGTTTAATGCTGTACTACATAGACAATTTAATTACTCGTTTAGAATGATGCCTAAAGATTCAACAGAAAGTAAAATCATAAAAAATATATGTGACAAGTTTCTTTATTTCATGTTGCCAGCTAGAACTAATGTAGGTGGATTAGGTTACTATGAAGTTCCATGTCAATGGGACATATCATACATGAGGCAAGGCGATCGTCTTTCTTTTCATGAACAGCCAAGAGCTTGTTTTTTACAAAACGTTGATGTACAGTATGGTGGTGACACACAAAATGCATTACACAATGATGGTGCTCCTATGGAAGTGTCTTTATCATTACAGTTTATTGAAGTAGAACCATTATACAGAGAAGGTGCATTTAGTCCTCGTGGAGCTGAAAAAGCAAATGCAATAGTTAATCGAATAGCAGGTGATGCAGGAAAACAAAACAATCCTCCACCAGGTGATCCAGAATACAATGCAGCTAACGATAGTAATGTGAGTTTACCCTGATGAAATATTTTACTTCTTTTGATAATATTAACTATACATTTCCTGATGGAAAGCAAAGAATATTTAACAACTTATCCACACGTATAGATATTCTTGATAGAGTGTTACGTGATAATGTAGCTTTTGAAACATATAGCATTAAAGATGGAGAGACACCCGAGACAGTAGCTTATGATGCATATGGTGATGTAAGTTTTCATTGGGTTATACTTACAGTTAACAAAATTTTTAGTTTATACAACGACTGGCCTAAAACACAAGCTGCATTAAACGATTACCTTATTACAAAATACAAAAAACAAACTACAGCTTCTGACTCCGAAGTTATACTTAGTGATATAAGTACGAATGAATTTTTACAGTTTGCAGGATCACCTTCTAATCAATTCGAAGATTCTGACGGAAAGTATGGTGTAGTTTTTAGGCCTCATCATTTTGAGGATACAAAAGGTATACAATATTCATTTGATACCGCTTTGTATACGGGGCTAGATGTATTTGGAAACGCTATTATACAACCAACATTGGTGCCAATATCTCATTTCCAATATGAATTTGATCTTAATGAAGCAAAGAGGAACATTCAATTACCAAGTATACAATTAGTTCAACAAATAAAAATTGAACTACGTAATGTAGCGAATGAGTAAAAATGGCCGCATCACAGTTCCATCCAGGCAAAATAAATGTAGATAGTGTAATTATCAAAAGCACAACTAAGGCTGCTGATATTACAGATTTGTTTGTTGAGTTTGCTATTGATTCGTCTATCATAGATCCAACAGCTGTTGGAGATTTGCTTCTAACAGATTCAACTAATTTATTAGCTAAGTTTCCTATTGAGCCAGGTAATCAAATAGAAGTAAAGATATCTTATCAAGATGTACAAAAAACATTTTTTATGTATATCTATAACTTAGATAGAATGTCAACAGATGATAAACAAAGATTCTATGTTGTTAAAATGGTATCTAAACTTGCATATCAATCTTACTTCAAATCAGTCGAAGGTGCATTGTCGGGTACAACATCAGAAATAGCAAAGGGTATTTTTTACGAAAATACAGATGAAAAAATAAATGTTTGGGAACAAAGTTCAGGAAAACAAAAGCTAGTTATTCCAAGATGGGATCCAATATACACTATCAAATGGTTGGCAGGAAGATCGGTATGGCCATCTGATAATGTAAGATTTAGATTTTTTCAAGATTCGAATTTACAATACAACTTTATGCCAATTGAAGCTGCTAATGTAAAGTATAAAGAACCTATTTTTTCATATAATTACAATATGGATACAACTACTATAGGTCCTACCCAAATTCCAAACTCAATGGCAGTTATGCAATCTGTTACAAATGTGAAATACGAACCATCACATAATCTAAGAAACATGGTTAAGACAGGTGCGTTTGGAGGTGTGAGATATGCTCCGAACATAGTACAAAAATCATATGAACCTATAGCTGTTAATTATCACGAAAACTTTTCAAAAGAAAGATACTTAAATTCGCATCCACTTATTAAAAAATCTGAATATATAGATGCTGGATTTCCTATGGATCAATATGATGTAAACACATCATTTTTACATAATGACATACAAGGTTTAAATAAAATTAGTGACACTAGTAATATAAGAAAGTCTAATATAGATAATTTACAAAATTTGACTATTAGAGTAGTAGGTAATCAAGTCATAGATATAGGACAAGTAATACTTTTTAACATGTCATCACCCGAACCAAAATCTCAAACAACAGAAGAAGTTAGAGATATGAGATTTTCAGGTAAATATTATGTTACATCAAAAAGAGATATATACAAAAGAGATACACATGATATGGCTCTTGGTATATCAAAAGAATCATTGTTAGAGGTTTTATAATGAGTTCAATATATAGCGGTGAAATGGTATGGTTTATTGGTGCCGTTGAAGATAGAGATGATCCTAAAGAATTAGGACGAGTTAAAGTTAGATGTTTTGGTATCCACAACGAAGACAAAAATGTACTTAAAACTGAGGACTTACCTTGGGCAACAATGATGTTACCACCTAACAGTGCAGGTACTGGTTCTATAGGACAATCTGCTACAGGTATAGTTCAAGGTGCATGGGTTGTTGGCTTCTTTACTGATGGTAATAGTATGCAACAACCACTTATCATGGGTGTACTACCTTCAACACCTTACGATCCTCAAAACAGAAATTCTAACACTGGTTTTGTAGATCCTGATAAAACTAATCCCGTTGACACAAACTATGATAACGATCAACCCATAACCGCTACTTCAAATTATGAATCCCATCCATCATATTTTGTAAGAGAAGATATAAGACAATTAGACATCGAAACAGCTACGCCAGCCAGAGTTACTACAGTTGCTGAAGATCAAACAGACACTTACTATGATAGACCAACATGGTCAACACCAGAAACACATCTTGGTACTTCTCCAAACTATCCATATAATAAAGTTTTAGCTTCAGAATCGGGTCATACTTTTGAAGTAGATGATACACCAGATAATCCAAGAATAGCTCAGTTTCATAGATCGGGAACAAATTATGAAATGCATAATGATGGTTCTAAAGTTGAAACTATAGTTGGAGATAATTATACGATAGTTCTAAGTGGTAATAACATGTATGTTAAAGGTAACATGAATATTACAGTTGATCAAGATCTAAGAATGTTAGTCAAAGGTAATTATCACTTGGAAGTTGAAGGTGAAGTTACAGAGAATTTTAAGAGCTCAAGACAGACTAAAATTAAAAATTCTGAATTTAAGGAAACAGGTAACGATTTTGTAAGTAATGTTACTGATGATTATACACAAAGAATAGGTGGTATGGAAAACAGAATAGTTGATTCTGATATAAGAACAACTATAGGTGGTAAAGAAGAAAGATTAATAACAGATGATTTTGATACTGTTGTTCTAGGTAATAAAACTACAACTGTTAAAAAAGATGAGAACCACGCAGTAGTAGGTACGTTAGATATAAAGTCAAAAGGTGACTTTACTATGGAAACCGAATCAAATATGGTTACTGATGTTGACTTAAATAAAACAGTAAATGTTAATGAAGGTAACGTAAGTATAGATGTAAAAACTGGTACTAAATCTGAACATGTTAAAGGTAATGTATCTGAATCGTTTGAAGGAAACCAAACTACAACTATAACAGGTAACTTAGATATTGATGCAACAAGGATTGATTTGAACTAATGACAAAATTAGAAGGTGAATTTATAGTTCTGATAGACGGTAAGTTGAAGACTTTTTATGACTACAACAAAATACCAATATTGTTTGAAAATTTAATTAGTTTTAAATTTGATGTTCCACCTGAGCCACATACACAAGAACAACACGATGAAATAAACAAGTGGCCAGATAGATTAAAAGAACTTATGAAGAGGGAGACAAAATAATGCCAGCGGCAACTAGAATTGGAGATGCTGACGTAACACACTGTTCTGGTATGACTAGAGCTGCTGGTTCTCCAAATGTGTTTGTGAATGGAATTGCGTGGTCAAGGCAAGGTGATAATAATACATCACATCTTCTTCCTCCCAATGTTCCTCCTTGTCCAGCTCATGCTGCTCCAATTGCATCAGGTTCATCAACAGTAAAAGTTAATGGTAAAGGTGCTGGTAGAGTGGGAGATGGTATAAGTGGTTGCACATCTGTTGCTGCTGGTTCATCTAATGTTTTTGCTGGAGGTTAAAGATGGCTTGTAATATACAAAACGAAGTTGTAAAGGCTCAGCGAGACATATTTAAAACTATTAAAGAAAGTTCTAAGTTTAAGAAAGCTGAAGCCAAACTTAATGACATTTTAGCTAATGGTATAAATCTTGAAGAATTAAAAAAAGAACAAAAAGTAAATGGCAAAAAGAATTTAGTCACTAGAACAACTAGAGGTTCAAAAACCGATACTGTTGACTTGCCTTTAAATTTTATTGATGTAAAAGAAGTAAAGGTTAAAAAAGAAGGTACTAATTTTTTCTATAGACTACAAACAAACAAGTTTGATGTCACTGTTGAAGATGAAGTTGATGTTGTAATAACAGATAAGTTTTATAAAGAAATAAAAGTAACATATACAATAGAAGATACGAGTAAAAAACAAGACCTGCAAACAGATATTACTGAGTTACAAAAAATAGCAGATGGAATTAAATCTGGAGACTCAACAGCTGCTTTAAAATTTTTTGAACAAAAAGCCAAGGAGGTTACTGATGCTTTTGATGGTGTGTATGGTGGTATCCATCAAATTATTGAAAAAGTCAGAAGCGATGCAAATATACCTGTGCCACCAGCTGATGCAGTAGTATTAGTTGATAAAGTTAAAAAACATACTGGTTCAAACGTAATCAATCTAGACGATCCTGTTAGTATTACAAAGGTAAAGGCTAGAAAAGCTAACACCAATTTCTTTTTCAATGTTACACAATATAAGTTTTTAAAAGAGTCGAGCTCAATAATAGCTACAAATTCATATGAAGAATACATTGTAGAATATAGAGGGAAAGGGTCTAACACAAGTAATAACACTACAAACGAATTACCTTCAAAAGATAGCATTGCATCTGATGTACAACAAGCTTTTGATGGATTGAGTACTAACGTAGGTAATGCATTAGCTGCTGTAAGCAATGTAGCTGGTCAATTTGGCAAAGATATATCTGGTTTAGTTAGTGCAGCAAGTTCTGGATCATTAATTCAAGATGCTTTAGCTCAAGCACAAAATCAACCAGCAACTTACACTGTAGAAAAAACAGTAAGAGGTAAAAATACAAACGCTATTGTTTTGGAAAGTTTAGCTGGAGGTGAATCTGGTGTACTAGAAGTGTTTACTAGAAGAGAAGATCAATCGTTTTTTTCTCAAATGCAAAAAGGAAATATTTCAGGATGGAGATTAGAAGGTGAGGAATTGTATATTTTTGAACCTAGAGCAGAGATAAAATGTAAGTATACACAAGAAATAGATCCTCCTGCCAGTTCTGGTGTGCCTGCATTAAGCAATGATGAGGATATACCAAAATTAGATCCCTGTAAAGATATTCCTGCTTTGTCAGTAAAAATCCAAGAAGAGATTAGAAAAGATACACAAACTGGACAAACAGAAGTTATAACAGTTAAAGTAAAAGAATCTAAACCTCCAACTAGAAAAACTCCTACTATAAAAGCTGAACCTGCAGTTAATGTTGCTGAGTCTCCAACTATTGTAAACGCTCAAGAATCACCAAGCACTAGTCTAATACAGACAACTATAACTCCAGGCGAAGCGCTTAAAATATATAACAGATACGATGATTTTGAACGTGCTAATTCAATTGAGTATTGGCAAAAAAGAGTTGATGATTATTCAAAAAATGTAAAAGAAGCAATCAAAAGTCCTCTTTTTAATAGTCTTAAATCTAAAAAAGAAGCATCAGGTATAAAAAGTTATAAAGCATATTTAGCTACTAACCCTCCAGAAGTTACACAGGAAGAAATAGATAATAGAGAAAAAGTAATTTTAAATGCGGTAGGTGTTAGAAGTGTAAAAAAACTTTATGGCTGGTGGAAAGCTCTTCTTGTAGCAAGCAAATTTGAAATAGCTGGTAAATTTACAACGGACGAATATGAAAATTATTGGTTAGATGGTTTTATAAACTATGAGGGTGTGTTTGTAGATAAAAGTGGTTTTGAATTTAGAAGAATTTTAACTACACCAGAAGATATTGCACAATTTCAAGCTATAAGAGATTTCCATCTATCAATGTCTGAAGATATTAAAAAAGCGCACCCATACTTTCATCCTAATGGATAAATAAACAAAGGAGTTCAATATGATTTCAACTATTATTAGTACAGCTTTAGGTTTTGGTACATCATTTATTCCTAAAGTGTTGGATACTATCCAAGATAGTAAAGATAAAAAACATGAGTTGGAGGTAATGAAACTCCAAATAGAAAGAGAAGAAAAGCTACAATCTCAGAAAGCAGAAGCTATGTTATTGCAAGCAGAGATCCAAAGAGAAACTGCATTGCTTGATCATGATGCAAAATCAGCTGCGCATGCTTCTACTTGGGTTAACAATATGAGGTCTTCAGTTAGACCTATTATTACTTATCTTTTCTTTTTATTATTTTTCTTTGTAGAGGGAGTAGCTGTCTATGTGGTCCTCCGTGATGGTGGTGATGTCACAACAGTCGCAAATACACTCTGGTCAGAAGAAACGCAATCAATCTTTGCTGCAATTATTGCTTTCTGGTTTGGGTCTAGAGCGGTCAAAAAATGAAGGTAAGTGACAAGTGTGTCAATATGATCAAACACCACGAGGGTTTTGTTAGGAAGCCTTATCAAGACCCAATTGGTTTGTGGACAGTAGGTGTTGGTCATTTGATAGGTGATGGCAAATCTCTTCCAAAGGAATGGAAAGGTAAGGTACTCACAGATGAAGAAGTCGATGAATTGTTGTTCGAAGATCTTGAGCGTTTTGAAATTGGTATTGAAAGACTCTCGAAAGTCTATCTTTCGCAGGGTCAATTTGACGCTTTGGTGTCTTTTTCATTTAACGTGGGTCTTGGAAACTTTCAATCGAGTACGCTCAGGGCAAAACTCAACAGGGGTGACTACGAAGGTGCGGCAGACGAATTCTGGAAGTGGAGAAGAGCAGGGGGTAAAATTTTACCAGGATTAGTTAAAAGAAGAGCTGATGAAAAGGCTTTGTTTATTAGCTAGTATCCATTCTTTGCCAAGCAGTTCCATTATAGAATACATAATAGTCTCCATTACCAGCTCCTAGGCTTTTTGGATCCCAATATTGATTAGCTGGATATTCATGTACTATAATTTGGGTCATTACTTCAACAGCACCTCCATCATAATTACCATATGCATATTGAACACCAATAGCAGGGTTCATTTTTTTAACTGTAGCTGATTTAGTACTTGTTGGATTGCCAGATGCATCTATGTAATATTTTAAAGATACTGAAGATGTATTAGTACTTCCATCACCTATTGTCTGAACATATATAGCTCCGTCTCGATCTCTACCTATTATAAATCTAACAGGATAAGTACCACCATAATAGTTAGCTGTTACACCAGGAAATGTTAAAGTAGAACCTGCTGTACCTTCCCAATAAGGTACAGCATAAACTGCACCAGTAGTAGCATTAGCTCCGTTAGCAAAATAACAGTAGAAACCACCAGATCCTGATTCAGTCTTAGTCCAAATGTAAGCAGGACTACCAGGCATTGAATCTGCATAAGAATTACTTGCTTCTAAATTAGCACTAGTGGGTAACATTAAAAATCCATTGTAACCAAAACCACTTATGTTGAATCTAATTTCAGTAGCACCAGTAAAACCACCAGGCTTTGTAGTATTAGCTTCTTTAAAGTCATTTGTACCTGGACTAGAAAACATTGTTATCTGGTTTCCATATGTTGCATCTTGTGCGGTCCAAGTTAATGGTCCAGGTGCAGTTGCAAAATAACTATTTAGTTCTGAATCATAAGTTACAATTGTTTCACCTAATGTGTTATCATATCCAGATGCGCGTGCTATAGTTCCTGCCACCAATCCTCCAGGACCCAACAAATCAGAATCAGGCGCATTAAATATCATTGGTAAATGTATAACGTCGCTAAACTTTCTAGCACTCATAACTTGTATTGCAGTATTTGAAATAGGATCATTGTAGAATGTTTTGTGGGTATCTTCGTTATGCAACATTCTTTCACCTGCAGTATTGTCAACTGTCAGATCACTATCCATATTCCATGTAGCATAATCTATATCATATTGATAAACATTACCACCAGTGCTAGAATTAAATTCACTATTGGTAACAAAGTTGTGTAAATATTGACCTTCAGTAGGAGCAAACACAATTGAAGACCAGTTTGAACCCAACTGACTATGTGCACCATAACCATATCTAACAGGACCTCTAAATTTTAGAGTGTCTGAATCAGAAGCTAAATCCCAATACAATTCCGTATCTGAATCTATAGTGTGAGTAGCATCATTCATTTGTGAACAATACGCTCTAATGATATCACCTTTTCTTCTGATACTTACTTTAGAACCGTTTGGAAAATTTTGCCAAGGAATTCCAGGATATTGAATTCCTGTAGAAGCTGTACCAAAATTTCTTCCGTCAATCAAAAGTCTGCCATCATCTTGTTGATAATTGTAAAACAAACACCAAGCTGTTCTAGCGCCAGCCACATCATTAGTAACAGGGAAACCACCAGCTGTTCTAATTACAGACAATGTGTGTTCTCTATATCCAGGTTGACCAAAAATACCTTCTGTTACGAATGCAACAATATTAATAACTGCATCGTCATCAGAAAATTGATAGCTAGTTATTGCAGATCCAGTTCCTTGTATAACAGGATCATAATTAATAAAACCATGTCCTGTGTAATGAGCTCTAACAATAGAATCAAAACCAAAATCTTGGTATGCATCGGTACTAACAAATCCAGAAAAATTACTAGAGTTAATAGTTGTAAAGATTGTGTCTGTTACTGGACTGTAAGCCCATCCATAGGTCATTTGATTTTGATCATATGGATAAGTAAACACACCAGGGGACCCACCTCCTGAACCTCTGCCATGATTAAATCTGTACCAAGTGTTAAACACTTGTTGTTTAGTTACAACATCATTTCTAGCTCTTGCTAGCTCTGATGGAGTATCAACAACTTTATCACTAGTAAAGATTAGTTTCTTTGTCTGAAGTTTGTTGTTTTTGTTAACTATAATATTTGATTTTTGAAAACCAGTGATTGTAATATCTCTAAACTGAGTTACAGGATAGAAATCATAGTTACCATAACCTAATTGTAATCCATCTGTAATATTATGCCCATATCTAGCATAGTGTGGAGCTGTACGACCTGCAGCAACTAGTTCATCATGAGTTTTAAGCGTAGCGTTTGTCGCGCTTCCTCCATCGAAATAATAATTAGGAGATCTTCTCATTGCACTTAATGTTGAATCATAACCTGTTACAGCAATATACCAATAACCTTCACTATCTCTACCTTGATGTACTATAGTTGCATAAGCTGAATCAAAAGTACCACCAGTTAACCCTGGAACTACAATACTACCACCACTACCACCTACAGCGCCACCATGATAACTAGATAAAGTAATGTTACCACTAAAATGCTGGTTTCTATAACCACCATAAGGACTACCTGCAGAAGAAGAACTGTTTTGTATGTTATCTAATCTAGCTTGTGCATAAAAATAACCAGTCATAGATTTTACTTGAACATGTGTTCCACTAACAGTTCCTAGATAAGTTCTGCTAGCTTCAGCAGATGTGCTTGTAGGGAACATTGAGAAACCTGTAAATCCAAAACCTGCTATTTTGTATGATATTTCAAATTTACCAGTTATACCACCTGGGTAGATAGTATTACCTTCTTTAAACACATTAGAACTATTACCACCAGGAGCAGTAGATGCGGTTAAATTGAGTGATGGAGCATATACACCAGTTAATCCAGTGTTGCCAAATCCATCAGATGTTAATCCAAAATAACCTACTGTACCTTCACCACCAGTAATGTTACCCTCAGGGCCAAAAAAATCTGTAAGATCTGAATCTGTAATTGGAGTAAAAAATTCTGAGTCAGGAGGATCCTCACCAATAACATATACATCACCACGTTGGCCAATAAACCAAGCATACTCTGACTTTACTGGTGTATCAAGAAGTGTACTTATAACACCGTCAGAATCTAATGTATATGCTGATTCGTTTTCAATAAGTAATCTAAAAAATGTATCAGAATCGATAGCTATTAATCGACGACCCATATATTCTAAGGGGTTATCTGAATCGTCATGAAATCTCAAATTATCACTTCCAATTAATCTTCTTTCTGAATCATTAGAAGTAAAAACAACTTGCTTTGAATCAATAGTTGTTGGTTTTAGATTGTCTACTAAAATTTTTGTAAAGTCTGCGAACGACCAACGCTGCTCAGAATCACCTATTTTACCAGAGCCATCCCCATCCATTGGAAGTATTCTTCTAGCTATAAGATCAATAGCTTGAATAAGTGGTATCTCAGTGCTGCTTAATATGTCACCCAATTCTCTTTGTTGATCAGAATCATTTTGTAATGACTCAAGTATTAAATCACCGTATTCGTTTCTGGCATCAGAATCTGTTTCAAATACTCCACTAACTATTTCTGTGAGAGCTCTTGCTGCATCGGAGTCACCTCCTGGTGTTAATCCAGACAAAGCAGTAATGGCTGTGTGTAATATTTCATTACGAACTTCTGAATCTGTTTGCATTACGTTGCTATAAACTTCAACAACTCTTCTTGAAAGATCAGAATCTTCTTCTATTGCTCTTATAAAGTTGTGTGCAAATCTATTACGTAAATCAGAATCAGCATCTAGGTTATCCATAACTCTTGATGCCAGTTTGTATCTTTCAAATGGATCAAATCTTATCCATCTGTCAAAATGTAGTTTTAAAAACAAATTTATACTAGTGTGTCTGATTGTTCCTTCTGAATCTGATACAGGAACAGTATAGTATTTTCTTTTAAAACCTGTTGTAATAGTATTTTTTGTATTATCTAAACCGTTGTCGTTGCCTAAGGCATACAATGTTTTTTTCAGGTTATTATAATCTGTAAATGTGGATTCTGTCTTCTCTGGTGTTGAACCTGGTCCTATCTCATCACTATCGTGATAACTTACCATCTGACCTATTTCTAAAATATCTTTTTGTAGAGCAGCTGCATAATCCCATACATTGTTTCGCATAGCATCAGAATCAAAAGGAGTATTACCTTCGTGATCTAACAAGTTTACAATTTTACATTTTGTTAATAGAGCGTAAAAGGTAAAAAGATCAAATCTTTGTTTGTTATTTCCGTGTGAAAATTTACCTGGCATAATTCACCTACGACAAATCAAACTTAAGCCATTGACTACCGTTCCAAAAAACAGGATATGGATTAGCACCACCTAAACTTTTTGGATCCCAATTTACGCCATCAGCTACTGCAACAGTTCCAGCTCTTAATCCTTCCTTACCTAATTCATCTGAATCAGGAGGACTGGATAATCTTTCTATAACAATTACATCTGAGAATGATCTTGCTGTACCAATTTCATGTATAGCGCTGCCATCATTATAAAAAGTTTTCTTTGTGTTAGGATTGTGTACTATTCTACCTTGGTTTATTTCACCATTGATAGTAATATCACTATCTATAGTCCAAGATTTGTTGCCCGCACCATCAGAATCATGAACATATGCTGAGCCACCTATAGAAGGAGCTTGTGCACTAAGATCCCAAATCAAATCATTCTTTTCATGATTACTATGCCTTGATAATGCTTCACTTAATTCGTTATCGCTAATATAATAATTTTGTCTATCAGTACCAACTTTAATTAATGGATCGTTAACTAGTTTGTTAGTGTTATCAGAATCAATATAGTAAATGTTTCCTCTGTCACCAGGAGGAACAGCTACCAAAGACAAAACAGTAGTTTCTCTAATCATATTTTCAACTGCTTCAGAATCTAAACCTACAAACTGACTAAATTCTGAGTCAACATTTTCTTGAAGCAATCTATAAAGAAGATCTGAATCGATAGGTAAAATCTTTTTGTTGTCGTAAATTAAACCATCACTATCGTTAAATCTAAGTCTGTCAGATGTTACTAATTTACCTGCACCATCTTCTGAATCTCCAACATAGACGATACCATCTTTTTCTAAATTTCTAACTTTAACAGCATCTGCATTAATAGTTGAAAAATTACCAAAACTCCATCTTGTTTCTGAGTCACCAATAATACCAGTATCATCACTATCCATTGGTAGAACACGTCTTGCATAAATTGTATCTGCATTAAGTTCAGTAAGATCAATATCTCCTAGAATACGACCCAACTCAGTTTGTTGGTCTGAGTCGTTTCTTAGAGAAACCAAGAAATGATCACCAAATTCATTACGTACTTCTGAATCAGTATCTAATACGTTACTAACAATCTCAACTAATTCTCTAGCTCTATCAGAATCGTTTTGCAAAGCTGTAATAGTTGTAAGTAAAATTTCATTTCTTACTTCTGAATCTGTCTGAAGAACATTACTAACCTGCTCAACTAATCTACGAGAAAGATCAGAATCTTCTTCTAAAGCAACAATTACATTATCAGCGTATCTGTATCTTACATCAGAATCTTCGTCAAGGTTATCAGCTATTCTGGATGCAAACTTACGTCTTTCGTAATCATCAAATCTAAGCCATCTATCAAAATGTGATTTGAGAAAAGTGTATATGTTTACGTGTCTTAGTGTACCTTCAGAATCAGATACAGGCAACGTATAATATTTTCTTCTAAATGTACCAGTTATTGTATCAGCAGTATCGTTTATACCATCATCAGAATCTAATGAGTATAAAAACATTCTTAAAGGTTTATAAACATCTCTAATTGAAAATGTTCTTGAAATAGTTGTCCAGTTGTTTGATCCTGATCCATCCGAATCGTGTCTGAAAGAATCAGAATCAAAATAAGACATTCTTCCACCAAAATCTTGAATGTCTTTATGTAAGTATGCAGCATATTCCCACAGACTGTTGTCTATAGAATCAGAATCGTAAGGAGTGTTTCCATCCTTATCTAACAATTCTCTGATGTGTGCTTTATTCAAAAAAGAATAAAATGAGTTTACATCAAATCTTTTTGAATTATTACCGTGATCTTTTCTTCCAGCCATGTTCCCGCCATTAAGGATATACTTATATCTGTATTTATCTTATAAATAAAACATGGCTCAACAAACTTTTGATAGAACGAACGTATACAAGGATTTTGACCTGTCTTTTACCTTTAATCCTTTAACAGGAGACATAGGTTCAAAGACAGATGTGAATGCTATTAACCAAAGTATCCGTAATTTGATAAACACAAATTTTTATGAGAGACCTTTCAAACCTGAAATGGGTAGTAATATTAGAGCTATTTTGTTTGAACAAGCAGATGTTATTACAACTTTAGATTTAAAACAATCTATAACCGAAGTAATAACAAACTATGAACCAAGAGTTACATTACAAGATGTTATAATTCAAGACGAACCAGATAAGAATGCATATAACATCTCAATCATTTACTTAATAAATGGACAGAATAATGTTGCTCAATTTGACACAATTCTTAAAAGGCTAAGATAATGGATACAAGACCAGTAGTATCAAGTTTAGATTTTGATCAGATAAAATCTGACATGGTAGAATTCTTTAAAGACAGACCTGAGTTTGCTGATTATAACTTTGAAGGATCAGGTCTAAATTTGTTAATGGATATTCTAGCATACAATACACACTATAATGCACTAGCAGCAAACTTTCAGTTAAACGAATCATTTTTAGATACTGCTTTAATTAGACAAAATGTTGTATCATTGTCTAAGGCATTGAATTATCTTCCTAGATCATCGAGAGCTGCAAGAACTACATTAAGTATAGTAGTACCTAGAAGAAATAATGAAAACTTTTTCATTATTCCAGGAGGAACATTATTCCAGGCATCTTCAGGTAATCAAAAATTAAATTTCTACACAATACAAGATTATTCAGTAAATTATAGTTTAAATGATGTATCTAGAACTATAAGTGTTGATATATTCGAAGGTAATTTGGTAACTCAAAGATTTAATGTTTCTAACACAAAAGATGAGTTTCCTGCTTTTGATCTTGGCCAAACAAATGTAGATACCACTACCATAACTGTTACTGTTGATGGTGTAAAGTATACACAACTTACACCCGAAAACGAAGGTATGAATAATGAAGATGAAAATAGTAAAATATTTTTTATAGAAGAAACAAAAAACAAAACACACAAAATAATTTTTGGAAACAATGTTGTTGGTAAAAAACCACCCACAGGAAGTGTTATTCTTGTAACGTATATTGCAACAAATGCTGCTCTTGGAAACGGTGTAAGAACATTTACACCTAATGTTCAAAACAGGACTGATATAACTATTACTGGTACTGTACCTCAATCCCAAGGAGGAACTTCACCTGAAACTATTCAAGAAATTAAAGACACAGCTCCTCATTGGTTTCAATCTCAATTTAGAGCTGTAACTAAAAATGATTATGCTGCTTTACTTAAAAATAAGTTTGCTGATATACAATCTATTAATGTTTATGGTGGTGAAGAGATAGGTGAACCAGGAAACGTGTACATAAGTATTAAACCAAAGTCAGGTGACAAACTAACAGAGTCAACTAAAAATACTATTTTGTCTGAAATATTGATACCTAACAACGTTGTTACTATCAGACCAAAAATTATTGATCCATTTATTTTAAGAGTTGTTCTGAAGACTGTAGTTATATATGATGATAAACTACTTGCTTCATCAGATACAGTTTTGAAATCAAAAATTCAAACATTGTTTAGTAGATTGAACACTACATATATTGGTGATTTTTTATCTAATTTTAACGTATCAGTTTTCTCATCACAAATAGATGAGATAGATTCATCTATTATAAGTTCTAACACAAGAGTATTATTAAGAGCAGATGTAACTGCTAAAAATGGTATTCTAGATTTTTATGATTGGACATATAATAATAAACTGTATCATCCAGAAGATGGATTTAATTCAGCTAAAGGTGGTATTTTATCATCTACCTTGTTCTTTAGACAAGGAAGAACAGTACGGTCAGGATTTGATGAAGATGGTTTTGGTAATATTAGATTATTTGATTTTATTGATAACGAAAAGGTTACCGTAGAACCAAATGCTGGAACTATAAACTACGAAACAGGAGCCATTGAAATTAATGAGTTTGATCCAGTAGATGGTGTAATAAACTTTACAGCTATTCCTGATTCGTTTGATATTTTAGCTTCAGAAAATACTATATTACAAATAGCACCTGAAGATTGTTTAGTAGACGTTATTGAAAAAAATAATGTCGGCACAATCAAAAATATTAACTTAACACGTAGTATCTAATGGATAAAGCAAATAAAGCATTTGTATCTGATAATCTACCAGAGTTTATTACATCTGGTAATCCGACCTTTAAACTATTTCTAGAAGCATATTATGAATTTTTAGAAAAGAGTCCTGATTCAGAAAGCAGTAATGTTAAGGAAATGTTTAGGGCTCTTGATGGACCATCTAGCTTAATAAACAATAGTACTGCTATCAAAGATATCGATACAACATTAGATTTATTTATTGATTATTTTAGAAAACAAGTAATCCCAGTTAGCATTGATCTGGCTAAAACTGATAAACGAATTGTACTTAAAAAAATAAGAGACGTGTATCTTGCAAAAGGTACTTCAAAATCCTTTGATCTTTTATTCAAGTTAATTTATGATGAACAAATAGATATATTTGAAACAAGAGATAATATTATTGAGGCATCAGAAGGTAAGTACTTATCATTTCCTTTAGCTACTTTTAGAGTTGTCAGTAATGAAAGTTTACTGCCAGATATGAATTTTTCTTTAGCTTCACTTAAACATTCTGATGATAGTTATGTTACTGACTCTGATATTGCAATTGTACTTAGTGCAAGTGTTATAGGTAAAACTGCTGATAGTGATATCAATAAAGTAATAAGTGTACAACTTAACATTACAACATCATTTGATGATAGTCAAATTTATAGAATAGTTGATGCCACAGATGACAGAAAATATGTTGACATAAAACCTATGTTAACATTGCAAGACTTAATAGCTAAAAACAATGCTCCTGGGTATGTTGACGGTGATCTAATTAAAATTACATCGAGATCATTAAAGAAAAGTTTTAATGTAATTGTTGACTCTGTTCTAAACGGACCAGTTACTGGTTTACATTTCAGAGATAGAGGTGAATTTTTCTCAGTAGGAGATTCATTTTCTTTTAGCCCAGACTCACCTGGTGATGGTGCAGGTGGTGGTGCTGTAATTACGGAAGTGGATAGACATGGAAGAATCACAAAGGTAGATGGTTTTAATGTTCGTACAGGTTCACAAAACAATGGCTTACTAGCTGATGATTTAGAAAACGTGATTGTACCAATTTTAAATGGTGGAAGCTACAACAAAATACCAGATGTTACCATTAACACTGTTACTGTAAAAAATCAAGGGCTACCTTATGCACAAACAGGAACAACAGGTATAGGAGCTATAGTAGCTCCAGTATCTACAAAAATTGGTACTATAGCTAAACTTAATTTCTTTGATAGAGGTTTTTTTGTTAACGCTAATGATGTAATTATTCAAGCACCTATGAATGTTATTGTTGAAGATGACGCATTAATGGATAAAGGACAAATTGTTAGTTTTCAATACTTGCTTCAAAAAAATGATTCGTTTTTTAGTGACTCAGATAGAATTGACTTATCGTTAAAAATAAACAAAACAGTAAGCGTTTCTGACAGTGAGCCAGGTGGTCCAACAACTAGATACAATTTAAGAACTATAAGATTACCACATGCATTTGATAGTGAATTGTTTGAGTGGCACGATTCAGATTATGTTATAGATTCCGAACAAGGCTTATCTGTTTTAACAAATACGTATGTAAACAGATTGAAACATTTTAATCATGAAATTATAGATGACAGTGATACTGGATTTAAAATTAGATTGAGTAATAAATTTATACACAGGTTAGATAATTTTCATTTCTCTAAACTAAACAACTATAAGTTTAATGATTCTGATTATTCGTTTAATTGGAGAATAGATTATAGAAATCCAAGACTAGGAATTGATAGTGAAGTAGCTGAATGGACTAACACTGGTTTCTTTGGTTTGGTCAATAGAGTTAGCTCGACTAAAAAATCTATATCCATTACACCAGTATCTAGTAAACCGTTTCCATCAGACAGTGATCTTAATGAATTTGATAATGTTAAAAATACAATATTAAGAATTGCTGCATACAGCAACTCAACCGAATCTGTTATAGTAAGAAATGATTTAGAAATACAAAATATTATTGCTTTCCATGCTCGTGCTGAATATGATCCAGTTTTAAATTCTTCTGGCCAGACAGCAAAAACATTTATTAATGAAGATGGATTTTTAAACTCTCTATCTGGTGGTGTTATACAAGATAATTTTTTATACTCTAACTATACTTATATTATTCAATCGGCTCTGAACATTAGAGATTGGAGAGAGTTGGTTAAGACAACTTTACATCCTGCTGGCATGATTATGTTAGCTGAAAAAAATATTAACTCTCAACTTATTGTACCTCATAATATTGTTCCGACAACAAAAATTTATAAAGACGATACAAAATTTACTTTTGATACAATGTTAGATCATTATTCTGATCCAAGAGCAGAAAACTTTATATCAGCTGATAACACAAGATATGAAGCTAATGCACTTCTTTATTATTATCAAACGAATACAAATTTAAATGCTCTACTTGCAAGCAACTTTACTAGAGGTTTTAACGTATCGTTGGCAGATGAATTTGGAGCTTCTTGGTGGGACTTTGAACCTCTTGGTTTGGTAAGAAAAGAACAAGTAAACTACGACGGTTTTTATAACAACTTCTTATTGTTTGATTCAGATAGTTTGCTTAGACATGTAACAACTCAAGATTCTGATGGTAGTGGTTATGTTGCACCTTTAATAGTTAACTTTAAAAAATATAATGGTAGTGCTCAAGATTTGTATAAAAGAGAATCAAGATCCAGAAGAAGTTATGATCCAATACAAATAATATCAACAAAGTTTGTAGATCCTATAAACGACTTGTATACACATTATGACTCAGATCTTCCTTTAGGTTTTCATTTAAGATTTAGTGATAGTGAGTCAAATACTTACAAAGCTATAGATTATGGAAGACTTAAAAGTATTAATGATAGTAGAACATTCAAATGGTATACAACTGATCGTAAAAGAGAATTAATGTATAAGAATGCTATTGATTTTAACAAAGCTATGAGGCTGGATGGTTCTCTTACTTTTGTATCTAATGGTGTTGAATACAAAGATTTTGATGCATATGAACAAATTTGGAACACTATTAATTCTAAGAGACTTGATAGTGAGGGTTGGGAAATAAATGGTTTCGCATCATTTATTCAAAACTTAAAAAGAAAACCAAGATTGTTGTATACAAAATATGCTGCTCCAAGAACCCCTGACTTTAGAAAGATTAAGACACCGTTTAAAAAACTAGTGTGGGATAAAACTAATGATTCAGATAATATCATCTATAATACTCATTATGTAACTAATGATGATTCTGTATTAAATAGTACTAAAGGAAACATATTTGACTTCAATTTTTCGGAGCCTAATCCAAACGCAGAAGATTTTAGAGATCCACACAATTCAATGAAGAGTAGAAAACAGTGAGTATAGGAAAAACTACATCAAATATAAACATCATATTAGCTGAAGCGATGTATAATAAATTAAGAGTAGCAACTAATGACGAAACATACTATGCTGCTGTTGCGTTTAGTGACTCCGAGGATTACATTGCTTATTCGTCAAACGATTCTGACATTTCAGAATTTTTTGGTGGCGCCGACTCTGATTATGCGGACGACGACGCTGCTTTCTATTTTCAAAATTCATTAACATTCCATAGAGTATTACCTGGTGGTGTTATGAGATGCGTGCCAAGAATAGATTGGGTTGAAGGTAGAAGATATGATGCATGGCCTGCCGAAACAAATTTTTATGTTATGGTAAAAGAATTTGTTTCTGGGATAGGTAGACTAAATGTATATAAGTGTCTGTTTTCACCTAACAAGCCATCCTTAAATGCTCCTACTGGTACATCTGCTACACCAGTAACAATGTCTGATGAATATGTTTGGCAATATGTATATTCTATATCAAATTCAGAATCTATTAGGTTTGTTAACAATGAATTTATTCCAGTACCAGAAAAAGTTACTGAAGAAGAAGCTCAAACCCTATTGCCTGGTACTCCTAGATTTTTACAATACGCAGTACAAGAAAATTCCGAGCTTGGTTCAGTATATGGTTTTACATTTGACAGTGATGCATTATTAGCTTCAAGAGATAGTGATTGGCGGCTTGGTAATGAAATAGTTGTAAAAGTAAGAGATTCAAGAAGAGATAGTGATCTTATTACTCGTCATTTTGATGCTAGAATTAGTTATGATTCTGATAATAATAGATTCTTACCAAGACTTATTGAAAGCGGAGAGGGATATCAAGGTTTGTTAGAAGTTGTAGATCAAGATGGAAAATTGATTACTGGTATAACTTCTAAAATAGCAGGTGGCTTGGGTCATGGTTCTTCAGCACCAGAAGATTTAAATGCAACAAATATTATGTTAGTATCTAGAAATATACCCCAAGATGAATTTGAATCTTTGGCTCAAGGTACTTACAGAATGGTAAATCTTATTCGCAATCCTATAGATAATTCAACTAATAGAATAGCTACACAAGATTTTTATATAGCATGTAAAAGTTTTAGAGCTGATAATATAGTTACTTATACAGTAGGCGAAATTATTCAACCTCATCCTGTTGATGATGGAAGAAGAGCTAGAATAGTAGCTGTAGATAATGACATTGTGTATTATGTGAATCATCTTAATAAAAAAGAACAAGATGGTTTTAATGATAGTGAAAGTATTGTACTAAACGATGGTATTAATAAAGTTCATACTATCAAAAAGAAAATTGACAGACAGTTAGTTTTTAATTCTGGTGAAGTTGTCATAGCTGATTGGAAACCATCAGAAGTTATTAGATCAAAAGATCAAATTGAATCAATAAATTTTGTGTTGAGTTTCTAAGTAAATAAAAAAAGAAACAATGGTGGAAAATGGCTAATATAGACTTAAACGTATCTCCTTACTTCGATGATTTTGACCCAAGCAAAGATTTTTTAAGGGTTTTATTTCGTCCTGGTTTTCCAGTACAAGCAAGAGAGCTTACCACTCTGCAATCATTTATGCAGACACAAGTCAGCAGATTTGGTGATCATATATTTAAAGATGGCTCTAGAGTTTCCGAAGGTAATATATCAGTTGTTAACACATCATATGTTATGTTTCTTACTGGGTCTGGTAATACTAGCTATCCGCTAGCTAATGCAAGAACATCTTCTATACTATCAACTATTGCTAACCTCGAAGGTAAAATTATTACAAATTCTGATGGTTCAGTTAGAGCTAGAGTTATTCAACAACCAACAACAACGTTAGGCACATCTAATGTTGGCAATCTTTATTTTCAATATATTACTGCAAAACAATTTGATACAGATGGTGATTTTATCTATGCATCAGAAGCAGACAATCTAGGTACAGTTACAACAGAATTAGTTAACACATATTCAACTGTTGGTGAATCATGTGTTGCTGAAATTACAGAGGGTGTGTATTATGTAAATGGATTCTTTACGCGTTTACCAAGACAGACTGTTGTAATTAGTACAACATCTAATACTCCATCTGCTAAACTTGGATTTAGAGCCGAACAAACAGTTGTAACTCAAAACGATGATGCTACGTTGTTTGATAATGCTAGAGGATCAACAAATGAAGGTGCACCAGGATCACATAGATTAAAACAAAATTTAACTTTTGCTATACTTGCTCTTGATGCAGCTGAAGACGATAGTTTTTATAGAGTTGCTACAATTGAAAATGGTGTGATTGTTGAAAACGTAAAAGGTAATCCACAATATTCAGATATTGGTAACACGCTAGCTAGAAGAACATTTGACGAATCAGGTAACTATTCTGTCCAACCATTTCCTATATCTATTTCTGATGCTGACTCAGATTTATATAATGTCTCTATTGGTAAGTCAAAAGCATACGTAAAAGGATTTGAAGTAGAGTTGTTTGGAGCTAACACTCTCAAGTTTGAAAAAAATAATGATTTTGTAAGAACAACTTCTTTTAGAATTCCATTTGACAATGTAACAAACTTTCTTATTAGTGGTACACCAACAGGTACATTACCTGGACAAACAGGAAGTGATCCTTACACCTATGCTAACAGATTATTATTAAAAGATTCTGACGGTGATACAATTGGTGTAGCTAGAGGTTATGGTGTATTCAGTAATGCATTGTATGTTTATGATGTAAAAATGTTCCAAGTTATTACAACAAGTTCATCTATAACTGTTAGTGATGGTAATGATATTAAAGCTGGAAGAAATACAGGATATGTATATAATGCAGATGGACAAGCTGGTGTAGCTGGCAACAGTACAACGCTTATCAATTGGTCAGGTAGAATGCCTGCAGCACAAAACGTAAGTTCGACTGTTGCATCTATTGGAGCAGGTATCACTATTAGTAACTCACAAATCTTTGAACTTTCTGATGTTGTTACTATAACTGGTGCTGGTGGTTTTTCTTGTTCAGTGTCTGATCCTATCAATCTCAATCCTTCATTAATTACTACCATCTTACCTCAGATAAAAACTCTTAGAGGAACCGCTACAGTATTTGATAATGACTTTACAATAGTTGATGACAATGGACTATCATCTGGAACTGCAAATGGTTATTATAATGAATCCAGAGTTGATGATCAAGAAGAAATTGAAAAGAACATAAACTTCAAATACTTAAAAATTAAAAATACAGGGTCTGCTGCACGCACTGGTGTAAACTTTGGTTGGTCGGCTCAAGACTCAGTTATATCTTTAGCATATCCTGATGTATTCAAAATATATGGAATTAACGAATCATCTGATGCATCGTTTGGCAATGGACAATTTCCAAGAATTGAAGTCAATACAACAGGCCTAGTTCCAGTAGGATCTAGAATTGTTGGGCAAAGTTCAGGCACAGAAGCAATTGTCGCTCTTCAAAACTCAACGGTAACTGGAGCTAGCGATATAGCTTCAACAACAGGATATCATAGTTGTTTAACAGGTACTGGTTCTACTACAACTCTTGAAATAATTTATCAAAAGAATACAGAATTTACAGCAGGTGAATCTTTGAGAGTTGTATCACCAGCAGGCATTAGTGCATACACAAGTCCTATTACATATACAAGCGCTACCAATCCAACGGGTAAAATTTTGGATGCATTATATGATGTTGATAATGGACAAAGAGGTGAGTTTTACGATATTGGAAGATTAGTAAGGAAAAAAGGCAAGCAAGCTCCTAACGGAGATATAATTATATTCTATTCTTATTTTACTGCTAGTCCACTAAATAACTTTTTCTATAGTGCTGATAGTTACAGAAAATTAGATTACTATAAAGATGATGTAAGATTTTATGAAGGTGTGCCACAAGAAATTGGATATAAGGCTCAAAACATTGGTAGAGATTTAAGAAACTCAATTGACTTTAGATTTAGAGTAGAAGACATAACCACTTCTATTACAGATTCACCTTTGTCATTTAAGTCAAGAAATTATTTTAAACAAGCTAGAATTAAACCTGATACAGTGTTTACTACTGACTTTGATCAGTACCAAAGTAATATTACATCCATTAGTATTAACAAGAATTCACAGTTAATTGTTAAAAAAGGTCAGCCAGCAAAATTCAATCCAAAGAAGCCAGAACCTACACAAGATGCTATGCCATTATTCTATCTTACTATACCTGGAGGTGTAAGATATGCTGAAGAAGAAATAGCCGTTGAGGTTGTTGACAACAAACGATACACAATGAGTGATATTGGAAAGATTGAAGATAGAGTAAACAGACTAGAGGATGCAGTTTCACTTTCACTATTGGAATCACAAGCTCTACATGATGACTTACAAGAAAGAGCTAAGTCCGGTTTTGTTGTAGATGATTTTTCATTAGCTGAAAACAATCCTAATAGTTCTGCAGATACAACTCATCCAGACTACAATGCATCTATAGATGTTATAGACAATCATCTAATACCAGCTCAAACTGATGGTGCACCTATTAGTATGGAATTGTCAAGTTCTACTAGTATTGATCCTTTTTATTATGAGAATGCAGATATTGTAATTAAAAAATATAACGAAGAAATGTTAGTAGAACAAACACAAGCTACAGGATGTCATAGAATCAATCCTTTCGCTACTTGGGTCTATGTTGGTGAAATGAAACTAACACCTGGTGAGCATCATTGGAGAACAAAAGTAAACAATTACTTTACTAACTTTAACGGAAGAGTAAGACCTTTTAAGGGTGACTCGGATCAATTTAGTCAATTCTTAAGAGTTACGACAGCCTCTCCTGGTGGTTCATCAACATCTAGAATTGAATGGTTTGGAAATCGTAGAAATGTACTAGTACGCAGTACCGGTGCAGGTCGTACAGTTAATACAGTACAATCGAGAAGAAGAATTACCACAACAACATTTGGCCAACCTAGAGCTATAGCTGGTAGAAAACCTAGTGAAACAAAAACTGGTTCAGAGCTTATTCAAAACTTGCAAGATTATTACATGCAAAATCCTGCAGGCGGTGTTTCGTTTAAAGCTACTAATCTAAGACCAAACACTGAACATGAATTATTAATGGGTGAAAAAGTTATTGATTCGAGTATTACATCAGCAGCTGATGGCTCTATTACAGGTAATTTTAATATACCATACCAAACATTTAAAGCAGGCGAAGAAAAAGTTATAGTAAGAGACAAATTACTTAGTGGTGCTGCATCAAGTGCACGCACACTATTCAAGTCTGTTGGCCATAGAGATTTCTTTAATATAATAGCTGATGTTGATAATAAGAAAGTTTCAACACAAAATTTAGGTCAAAGAGTTATCAGCTCACGTTTTATTCCAAGACCAGACAGAGGAGGTGGGGATCCTATCGCTCAGCTATTTAAATTACCTTCTGAAGGTAATCCTTCTACTGCCGATATTTTATCAGGTAAGGATATTAGAACACAGCCAGTAGCCATTGTCACATCTATTGACCTTTGGTTATGTTTTGTTGACATAAGAGCTGTAATGGATAAAATTCTTATTGAAATTAGAGAAACTGTAAACGGCTATCCTGGTGGACCTGATAAAGTTCTTGGAACAACAGGTTTTATTCAGATAGATAAATCAATGGAAGTGCAAGCACCTACTTCTACAAACGCAACTAATTTTAGATTTGAAGAGCCAGTATATCTTAACGGTGACACTGAATATGCAATTGTAATTAAATCACCATCAGATACTTCAGAAGTGTTTGTTGCTGAACTAGGTAAACAGTTGTTAGACGGATCTGGTATACACGAAGAGCAACCTAATGTTGGTGGTTACTTTGGTTCGTTCTTTGTATCACAAAATCAAACAACTTGGTCAGCTGAGCAAAATCTAGATCTATCATTTAAACTTAATAGAGCTAATTTTGATATTGATGGTACTGGTTTGCCACCTACATCTACATTCATACAAAAAAATACACTTAACAATCTCAAAACATACAAAGCTGATATTGGTGCGTTTAACAGAGGACTTGCTATTGAAACTTTTGAGAATTCAAACTATGTAAGAATACTTCATCCTAACCATGGTATGCATTTCAATAATGCACAAGTAAGATTGATGGGTTTTGATAAGTTTGGTACACCTAATAATTTTAATGGTATTCCAGATTCTGAATTGAATACAGCACATGATGTATTATTTGCTACACTTGATACATATTTTGTAAAAACAACTACAAAAGCTACATCATCAGGTACACCACCCGTTCCACAATTTGAAACTTTTGCAACTCAACCAATTGTTTATGATAGCTTAGTTGTAAACGTACCATTCTTCAAGGGTGAAGAAAACGATGAAGTCAATGCTTTTATTACAGCAGCAAAATCAAACTCTTTGAATTTAGTTGTTGATTCAAACAAAATTAAAAACGATAGTTTGGCTAATGTAACACCTGGAATCGAAGTTCCTATTGATATAAACGAATACACCGAGCTAGAAGATCCTCATATTGTAAGAAATTTGTTAAATGCATCAACAAATGACTTAACTCTTAGATACACACTTGATAGTTTTAATAAGTATAGTTCACCAGCATTTAGAGTTTCGGATAGCTTAGATCCTGTTGTGTTTAGAAATCTTACTGGTACATTATTAAATGATTCAGACATTGAAGGATTGACAACAACATCTATTACTTCAAGTAGTACAGATGCTGAGATTCAACAATACACATCAAGATTATCTGCTATACAATCTGAGGATGAATTTTCTGCTTATGTTACAAAACAAATTGATCTTGAAATTCCAGCTGACGGATTTACTATCAAATTTGATGCAGATATGGAACCTGGCTCTAAACTTGAATTTTCTTATAAAGCAAGACAAAAAGGTGACTTAACACCATTCGAAGAATTAGCTTTTGAAGATTTCAAAGCAACTAACTTTATTACTGAATCGAATAGTGGACCGTTTACTTCAGACACTGACTTTAAAGAATATACAGTAAGTGCATCTGTGCCATATGAATTTACATCATTTAAAATTAGAATTAGAATGATTACAAATAACGAGGCTCAAATTCCGCGGATCAAAGATCTAAGAATTATAGCTGATATATAGGAGATGTAATGGCTGTATTATGCACACATTGTTTTCATCCTTGTCACTGTGCTAATGACGGAACAGACGAAAGGGATTGTGTTAATGGTTGTTCTGTAGAAGGTTGCAATTGTCCATTATGTGATTGTAATGATGTAAATGAGGATTAGAGGACACACAAATCTGGAAAAAAGAAACGGCGCAGTGGTCAATACAAATTGGAAAGTGTATGAGGCTAGAAAGAAGCACAAAAAAAATGAAACCAGATTAGACAATTTAGAAGACAAAATAAATAGAATAGAAACTTTATTGGAGAAGTTAGTAGAAAAGAATGGCTAGATACGCGTCGTTAAATAGAAGATTAGATTTTCATTTGTATCCACAAGGTAGGTCAGCAAGTGAGCCAAATCTTATTCCTAATGTAAAAGATTCAGATGGAAACATTGTACAATATACTAGTAATGATCGTATCACTACTGAGTCAACAGTGGTTGATATTGGTACTTCTCCTAATGCTAATGACGGTGATCCTTTACGCACTGCATTCGTTAAGATCAATAATTTTATTGAGGCAGAATATATTACGTCTGAAATCCTTGATCAAGAGCTTAACAGACTAGAGTTTTTTGGTCCATTTCTTGGTATATTAGATTATGCTGATTTACCTTTATCTATGATTAGCGATAAAAATATTGCTGTTGTAAAAACAACCTTATCTGCTGCAGGTTACACTTCCTGGACTGCTAGTTATCCTAATATTTCATCTTCAGGTATATCGTTATCTGAAGGTAATGTAGTATTGCATAAAGGATCTTTAATTCAATACAATAAGTCTACAAACATCTATGATGTTATATATCAAAACTCTGGTGATTTTTCTGCATATGATTTTGGTACATCCTTGTCAAGATTCCAAGCAGGTACAGCAGATGCAGATTTGACAGCAGCAGAACAATTGCAATTATACAATGATTTTATTGATACTGAGGCTGGTCTTAATACAACTAATAATATTAAATCACGAAATGTAAATGATGCGATTACCGAAACTCATCTACGTTTCTCTAAAAGAGGATTCGATTCAGGATACTATGGCTAATGGCAATCGTAAACAACTATTCAGGATTCACACTAGCTTCTACAACAGAATTGAACGACGCTGATAATGATTCAGACTTCGGAGTTAATCTTAACAGATCAATCCAAAAAGTCAATTCAGATTATGCCATCCAAGCTGGAATTACTAATACTTATATTGATGGTTACATCAACCAATTTGGTGCCTCTTCTAGATTCACAACAAACGAACAAAGATTAGTACAAAATCTTATAAGAGAGTCAATAAACGTGAACGGTATTACAATAAGATACATGCCACGTTCATCACCTTACACAGATGAAGTTTGGAACGAAAGACCTGAGAGCAGATTTCATAGAGGTCTACAAATGGATGTTCACCTAGTAGCTGCAGCGGGCTTTGAAGGTGAAGGTGACGTAATGACAACATATGGAATAGAGTTTAGAGAAGAAGTAATTCTTTCTGTAGCTATTCCTAGATTCGAAGAATTATACAATAATTTTGATTCTGATTTAAAGTCAAGTGGTGATAGTGATGATGCAACTACATTTAAAAGAACTAGACCTTTAGAAGGAGATTTAGTTGTAATTCCATTCGGAAGATCAGCACAGAATAAAGAACAGTATGTTCCAAAAGTATTTGAAATTTTAAGAGTTACAACCTATCATGATGGTGCATTCTTTCAAATAGGTGATAACTACCAATACAAACTTAGATGCAGACTATTCGAGCTTAGTGGAGAAGACCTTGAATTTAACCCGAGAGTTGTTGAATATAATAAGGACGGAACTCAGAAAAACCTTATTGATTCAGATACAGGACCTATCGCACGTGCCAAGACTGGATTAGAACTAACTGATTCAGAAACTAAGAATCTTAATATTGCAGATGACAGTGATGATCATTTTGACACATGGGCAGATAATAAAGCACTTGAGGAAAGATCTCAAAAAGAAACAAGATATGATAGTCGAGGTGAGCCTTTGAAAGACAAAGGCAATATAGTTACAAAAGATTATACAGCAGAGGCGTTTGGATACGCAGGGATAATTAATAGCTTAGACGATATTTAATGATAGGTCAACACTTTTATAACGAATCTATTAAGTCTGCAGTATCAGTTTTTGGTAGTCTGTTTAACAATATTGTTATAAAAAGAAGAGACGGTAAGTTTCTTCCTGTTCCTATTTCATATGGTCCAAGAGTAAAATGGTTAGAAGCACAAAAACAATTCAAACGTGAAGAAGAAATGTTTGAAAAATTGTTGCCGAGATTGTCATATGAAATAGTTGCAATGTCATATGATCCAGACAGAAAGATAACAAACAAACAAACATTAATTAGAACTCCTGACAGCATTACATTACCAAGACAAAAAGTACATGTACCAACACCTTACTTATTAGATTTTACGTTATATTGTTCTACAAAGAATTTGAATGATGGTTGGCAGATCATAGAACAAATACTTCCATTCTTTACTCCTTCATATACTGTCAGAGTAAGAAACTTTCCTATGGATAACGATTCAGATACACCGTTACCAACAAACACGTATGATTTACCGTTTACACTTAATGCTGTTACGTGGGCTGATGATTGGACTGGAGATATTGGTGATAGAAGAATAGTTGAATGGACTATGGAATTTCAAGCCAAAATTTATTTGTTTGGTCCTGCTGTATCTACAAACATTATTTACGATTCAAGAGCTGTTATTTCAACTCCAGACATTGGTAAAGATATTAGCACTATGAATAGATCTTCTGGCCAGATTGGAATGGAGGTTGGTTTTGCTAACTTAACTATTCCAGACTCAGATGCTGTACTAGATAGTGATTCGAGAATACATCCAACTGTAATTAACCTATCTGATTCGGATGGAAACATTACAAGGATTGTTAGAGATTTTAAGTTATTATAGGGTATAAATAGACTATGGCTGCAAAAGACTTAATTAACTTAGGAACAACACCAGACTCGGGCACAGGTGATTCTGCTAGAAGAGGCGGACAAAAAATCAACAACCTGTTTGCTGACGTTTATTCCAACTTTGGTGATAACCCTATTGGTAACGATCCAAATGGACAGTTCTATGGTTATAGGAGACCGTTTAGAGACTATGAGTATAAAGTTGGTGAACTTCATCCAGCTGGTAAGTATACTATAGTTCAATTCAAATCAGGTGGTCCTGTCACACCTAGAGACAAAATTAATAATTATGGTTATGGTGTTGATAGTGAAGGCGTGTTCTTAGATTCTACAGCTGATGGCATACCAGATATATTTAGAGATAGTGAATGGTACTTCCTTTCAAGAGGTGAAAGAATTACTGCAGATCTTAGAGAAGTATCACAAGGAAGAACTGTTCATATGGTTTTACCTCTTGCAAGGGCAGGAGATGTGATAGAAGTAAGAGATTCTTTTTCATCTTGGAAACATAAAAACATTTCGATATGGACAACACCATACGAATTTAGAAACACAACACAAGTTACAGAATGGAAAACACATACACCTGAAGCAGCTGACAATTATCCTGACTCTGATTCTATAGCTGTTATAGATCATTTAGGTACAAAATATTATCCTGTGTACAAAAGAATTAATTTTGCAAATCAATCAGTACACGATTCAGACGTTATTACTTCATATCCAAAACTGTCTCAATACTTTGTACACAATGATGGCAGATCACAAATAAATTTAAGTACTGCACAAGATAACATTTTAATTTTTACATATCAAGGTCCTGATATCGGTTGGATTATGAGAAGAACTACTCTCATAAGTACACAACAAGTTATGAATGCCAGACAAGATACATTTGAAGCAGCTGATTGGATTGAATGGAATAAACCAGACCTTACAGTTGGCGGTGAATTAGAACTCAGAAACGGTCAATATGTTTTACCGGTTGCACCAACAATTAAACAAAATGATATCGATGATGCAACTTCACAACCGGTGTATCAAGTCTATAGAAGAATGACTGCAAGTCTTACTGACTCAGAAGCTATTAATCAAATTAACACATTCTTATATGATTATATTAATACACAACCAGAAGATTCTTCCAACAGAGATAAGTTTAAAAGATTAAAAGCAGTGTTTGGTAGAGATTCTGATGGAGCGTTTGCAAACTCACCAGATCTAGATTCAGATGGAAAGGGTAGGCCAGTTCTGTTCAACGGTTTTGCAGACGCTACACCTAATCATGTTTTTAAACAAGTTACGGTTAATTCCTTTGCAGATACAACTGGTAATATTTTACTTATAACAGACGAGCCGTTTCCAGGTATGGTACAGGTTTTGGTACCAGGAGCAAGAGTAGATGATTGATTCTGATTCACAAATAGAAAGAGGTTTTGTACAGCACCGTAGATCACTTACCAATGGTGTTAACGGAGAAGGACAACCATTAACAAGCCAAGTGCTTGAAGGTGAAATTGCAATTAATCTTGCAACAAGAAAACTATATACTAAGCGGCAAAGATTTCATACCTACGAAATGATTAATGTTGTTAATGACTTTGATCAAAGTGCAGGTTTTATAGTTGACTTTAGTGGGTTTACATACGATTCTGATTCAATTAGCATTACTTATAGTATCAATGGAAATTCTAAAACTCTTGTTTTGGATTCTGATGGTTCTCTATCTGACGTAGTACTTCAGTTTAAAAATGCTGCTATAGCAGAAGTTGGTGCAGCACAAGTAACCGTAAACGGTAATGAAGTTACATTCTTTAGAACATCAGGAACTGCGACAATTACATTTAGTACAAACTTTATTAGATACATAGATTTTGATTATAAACCTGTTTTAAGAATAGGTTTAGATTCAGCAGCTTCATTCAATGGTGCAAATGCTAGTACTATAGTTGATTTTGATCTAGCCTCTTCTGGTTTCAGAAGAACACAAGGTAATGGTAGATTAATTAGTCATTCTAGTGCAACAATTTATCTCAAAGATTTTGCTGGAATTATATCAGTAGGTAACAAAATTACACAAAGAGAACCTAGAGATGAATTTGAAATTATAGAAATTAATAACGTACCTTTAATTAAACCCACACCACCTGAAAAAGTTCTTAACACAGGTAATTTTTGGATAGAGAATAAAGATTCAGAGGCTGGTCAGCTATATTGGTTAGATGCATCTATTACAGATGATTCTGAATTTCAAACTGAGTTAAGAAGTGCTGACTCTGATTACAGAGTTAATAACAATCTTGTTGTATATGATTCTGATGGTAACGGTAACTTATTATATGCTGAATGGAGAAAGGTTGTTTCAACTTCGTTAGTTGGTGATACAGTTTTTGAAGGCGATTACCATTTCCAAGGTAGTGTTACTATTGACTCAGACCTTATATTTGATAACAAAAGATTTAATGACACGACAATGTTTACAGTAAAGGATGTTAACAGTAATATTGTTATAGCTGGTCATTTATTACAAATAGATAGCGATCTTCCTGAACCAGGTTTAGAAGCCTCATAAGGAGTTTATAATATGGCAAGACCATTTAAGTTAGACGGTTTTCGCGGAATAATTGAAATGTCTGACTCACATCTAGATAGATTGTGTTATTATTTAAGATCGGCATATTCTGATCAACTTAATTCAGGAGGTCAGGGAAGTTTAAGTGTAGGTGGATCTGGTACTACAATTGGCACTATGACCGATACGGCTAGAACTCAACAAGTTAACACAGGTTCTAATACACAACCTAATCCTGGTACTGGTGTCAACACTAATGTGAGTGGTACATACACATATATACAAGATAGAACAATTCCTAGCTCTCCTTCTGATTCAACTATAAACGACGGCGGGTTTGTTATTATGGATAGTAATAAAGGTGTCATTACAGCTGATGAAGCAGAGATAGTTAATACTGTCATTACACAAACTATTGCAGATATGAGAGCAGGGGATGAGGTTGGAACATACAGAGTTGCAACTTCAAACCCTGGTAATGGTACATGGACTAATAAAGGTACATGGTTTGTAGATACTACCTATACTGGCACAACAACTTACAAGTTGTGGTTAAAAAGAACAATGGCTGTTGAGCCAGGTACTTATGTTTATCCTATAGCTAGAGATAGTAATAAAGGATTAAAAGAAGTAGAAATTGCTAAGTCTAGTAATCTAATCCAAAACATCTTGTTGCCAATTTTAACAAGAAATATGAGCTCAGGATTATATTATCTTCATAATGTTAACAATGATGGCATCAACAGAGGAGTTATATCTGATACTAGATTGTCTGGTACTACACACTCCCAATCAAATCCACCAGCAGGTACTGATCCAGGTCCATCTGATATTTACAGAACATTCAGTACGCCTTCTGGTTCAGCAGCAAATCACACAATAGAATATTTTAAAATGGTATAGAAAAATGAATATTGCGAATTGTATTTTTATTAATGATGACGACGATGAAGTAAAAACAATAAAAATTATTTACGAAAACGATACAGCAGAAATTGTTTCCTTAAATTTAGATGATCCTAAGATTTCAAAATTAGTTTCAGAATGTGGTGGTATAGATAAGATTGAGAAAAACACAAAAGACTATAATATAGCTTTTGAAAAAGAAACAATCTTATATGATAAGTTTAAAAAATATATGCAACTTGGTGATCAACTAAGTTTAATATTAACAAAAGAATACACTGACGAAGAACTGTTTAACTTAAAGATGTGGGTATTTGAACAACCTGAAGTTGAAAGTTGTAAAGACAGAGAATTAAAAAAGAAGATAAGAACATCTAAAGATCTTATAGAAATTATTGGGATCTACTATCAGATAAAATCCACTTAAATTCTTTATTAATAAAATGATAAAAGTTACTGTCTCCAGTATCAAATGTTTCTTTACTTTTGTCACCAGTCAACATAGTATGCCACTTACCGTTTAGATTTTCTACATTAATTTTTTCTTCTGCTACAATGTTAGCAAATAGAGCTTCGTTATTAAGTACAAATTTTTTTCTTAAACTTTCTGGTATGTCTAAGTTACAATATATCATTTTGTAGTGATCTACTAAAAACTTAAAATATTTTTGAAACTTCAACTTTTTAATTTGTTCAGAATTAGATAGTATTATACCAGTGTTGTATTTTTTGTAATCAATTTTCCAATCAAATGAATACGATGCAAGATATGATGATAAACATTTACTCACATACGACCTAGAATACAGATCTCTGTCATTGTATAAATGAATGTATGATAACATTTCTTTTTTTACATTTTCATACCATATGTGAATTTTGTTTGTATCTAAACTAGTAAAAATGTTTTCGTGTTTATTGATGTAAACATCATGATCCAAATAAAGAATATTGTTATATTCTTCAGCTAATTTATCTAACAAATGTAACTTATAGAAATTTATTTTTACATACTTGGGTATGTCAGAATCAAATTGTTTGGAAAAATTATTAAGATCGTCTGTATCATCAAATAAAATAAAATCACAATTATTTTTTTTACTGTAACTTATTTTGTTAAGCATGAGATGTGATTGATAATAATCTTGTTGATCACGAGAAAAAACATTTTTATTATAATCTTCTTTATCTAACTCATCATCTTCTAACCTAAAATACATAGAAAAAATAAGATTGTTCATTTTCCAATAACCATAAATCTATTCATACCATTAGGTAATACTTTTGTGCCTTTGTACCAAACTCTTGTAATTTTAGCCTGATCTATTAATTCTTCTACATCTTTTACTGTGTTGATATGGTCTCTATATTTTTTTTCATCTGTAGATTGCAATACATACAACGGTGTAGAGTTTATTTGTTGTTCAATTCTTTCTCTCAGCATATAAAAAGGAAACATGTGTTCACAAGAAGTGTTCACAACCAAATCAATTTTTCCTTTACACACGTGATCTTTATTTAAGTTTTCCATGTACAGATCACAAAACCTTGAAGTAAATTTGTCTTCTATGTGTCTATTAAATCTTTTACTTAATTTAACAGCATCAGGATCTGTTTCGTAATTACACATGTAATCTGTATAAGGACTAAGTATATCTGCTAGTACATGGCAATACCAACCACCTATAATTATTGTATTAGTAAAATGTAAATCTGTACTTGACAGTTCATTACCAATCCATTTTTTACTCTCTAGTTGAGATATTTCAAACGAGTGTTTTAATCTATCAACTAAAAAAGGATGAGACTTAATAGTGGTGTAATACGAATTCATCCAATTAGATATTGTAGCTATATTTTCCAACGATCTTTTAACTCTTCAATGTCTGTCATCTGTTCTAATTCAGTATTGTCAATACCGTCATCATATTCTGAATTATTAAACATACATATAATATGGTCATCTCTAAACACTCTAGTTTCCATATCATCTGGAAACACATTTCCTTTGTACCACGAATAAGCAACACCTTTTGGAAAAGTATTAAAAAACTCTTTACTATACCATTTGTGAATTAAGTAATTGTCTAAACTAAAATACACAAACGACAAGTATTCCATGTTGTTTGTGAATTGATCATAAACAGGTTTACACTGGCCTCTATTCCATTTCATAAGAGATGAATTATATTTTGTACCTTGGCCATTCTTACCAAAGTTTTTTCTAAAGTTATCTGGGTTCTGCCAATATCCTTCAACGAGATATGGTTTATTAGAAGGTAAATTCCACAACACATCTACAGGATTATGAATAAGAACATCCAAGTCAAAGAACAGAAACTCATCTCCTTCTAAGCCTAACTTGTCTTCGTTAAACAATAATAACTTTTCTACAGTAAAGCAATTATGACCTTTATAATCATAAGGTAAAAGAATATCATAATTGTTAACAGGTTTATCAGTGACACATACAAATTTATCACATTGGTCTTTTACAGTGTTGTATAACTTTGATTCGTATCCGTCATACTTGTAGCCCCACTTCATGCAAACTATTGTTTTCATAATTTAATTTTAGATCTTAGCTGTTGATTTTTTCTTGGTATATTTTTTATGCTACAATTATTAACACATTGTAATGTAGGATTACATTTTATGCTATTAGGTAGCTGTTCACTAAACCATTTGTTTTGTATAATGTTTGTTAAAGAATTGTGTTTAACATTGTTATCTTTATCATTATATGCTTTCATTACTTTATGGTCTCTAATAATATTAGCTATGTAAGGACTGGGATTACCTATAAAACAACAAGGATGGACTTGGCCATCAAAATTAACTTCTATTGTATTAGACATTGCCCATCTACACTTTACCTCTTCGCTTATAATTTCTTTATTATAATGAGTTAAATAATCATTTTCAAATTCTTTATCCGCCCATTCAAGATAATCAGCGTCACCATTTTCGTTAATAAAAAACGATGGCCTAAATTTTTCTGTTATAGGATCTGCTGTAAACCTTCTACTTTTAATCCATGTATGATTTGTACTACCATACTCTTTGACTAATTTTATTATATCATCAATGTAGTCTTGGTTATGTTTAAAAATAATACTTTGTGATCTTACAACAGATTTACCATTTTCAGAAAAAGCCTTCATGTTAGCTAAAATTTTTGTTAGATCTGTATTCCTTCTGTACTTACTGTGCATCTCTTGGTCGATGCCATCTATATCAAATGTTACTAAAAATTTTTTATTTGGATGTTTGTGAGCTAGTGAACCAAACTTAAACCAAAAATCTTCATCTCTCATAGAACCGTTAGTTGTTATTGTATACCATTTTTTGTCAGATATGTTTTCTAAAAAATAATCCGATATGTTAAAAATATCAGGATGCATCATTGGATCACCCCATGACGGAGACATATCTATTTTTTTTAAACGTCTAAGTTCCTCTTTAGTGTAATATTTTTTAAGATCATTTAAAGAAACATGAGTTAAAGGCAACCATTCAACTTTTGGTAACCCTTTTTCAAATTGATTAGTTCTTGCACATTGTGGACATTTTGCATTACAGTGGGTTGTAATATCAAGTACTAATGTTAAATTATCTATTCGCCAACTCATATAAATATTTATATGCATTAACGACGGGAGGTCTGCAATGAGCTTTAATAGATTTTTAGAAAAGAGCATAACAGCATCACAAAGATGTCAACGTAATTGGGATTTAGATAGAGAAGTTCCAGAAGAAGACATTAAGACAATGAAAGTGTCTGTTGCAGAATGTTCATCAAAACAAAATAGAGTTTTTTACAAAGCTATTTTCATACAAGACAGAGAAAAGATAGAGGCTATACACGAAGCCACAGATGGCTTTGTGTATGATCTTAAAACAGGTGCTTCTACAACTAACCCACAAACCCTAGCTAATGTTTTAGTAGCTTTTGTTGAAGACAGAGATCCATCAGAGGGTGTAAGAACAACTGAAGAGTATGAAGGTGGAAGAATCAAAGGTGAGTATAAACACGATTCTCATATTGCATTGGGTATAGGTTCAGCTTACTTAACACTTACTGCTAACTTGTTAGGATATAAAACTGGTTGTTGTCAATGTTTTGATGCTAAAAAAGTAGGTAAAATTTTAGGAGACGAGAAACCAATGTTACTTATGGGTGTTGGTTTCCCCGGTAAAAATAAATCAAGATTAGAACATCATAAAGATCCTAATTTTAGATTTCCATCATTTAACAAACATGTAATAGTAGAAGATTTATAATGCAACCTTATGCGATTGATATAAACGAAAACTCTGTTCGTTTATTTAAAGAATATTGGAATGAAAATAAAAATAATTATATACAAGATGCTAAAGATAATGGTCTAATGCATCTTGTATGTTTTGACAAATATTTATTTCAAAAAACATTGTTCAGAGAATTTGATTATGAAAGATTCAATGCTGGTAATTATTTTTCTCACGAACATCCATATTATCCTCATGTAGATATTTTTGATTATGAGAATACAGTTAACATAGTAGTACCTTTAATATGCGAAGACCCTGATCAAAAATTAATTGTATTTGATCAAATTTACAAAGAGAAAGCTGCTACTTGGTGTGGATATATTTCAAAAAGAGAATTTCATGGTAATCCAGCTATTAGAAAAAGAATGTGCGACACAGCAGGTGTACGTGGATTAACTAATGAGCCTTGTCCGGATAATTTATTAGAACATTTACCATATGGGTCAGACTTTTATTATGGTTTATCAGGTAGTGTGTTTGATTGGAAGGTAGGAACTGCTATTGTGTTTAACTCTTATAACATTCACTGTACTGGTCAAATGAAACCTGGAATGACAAAGGTTGGTTGTACTAGCTTTCTAAGATAGCATTTACTGCTTCTTCTATAGTTATTTTACTGACATGAGGTAATTCTTTTTTTACTCTTTCTGTAGCAACATAACCAAACCAAACATATTCATATCCATATTTTTCACATGCTGCTTTAAGTGATCGTTTATACTTTTGATAATTTGTAAGATGTTTATGAGTGTGTGGTAAAGTTATTTCGGATACTCTTGATCCTACATTTACTACTTTCATAGTTGGATTATATTTTACAAAGTCCTCTAATAAATGAGTTTGACTGTAACCACTACATGCACTGTTAATGAACATATCAAGATGTTTGGATTCGTTAATTATTCTTAACCTATCTTCAGGCTTATTTATATCATAACCATTAGATCTACTAAATCCTCTACAGTTATAGTTATCATAAATGTGTTTAGCAATACCTGAAGTATGTCCTGTTATACCTATCATACTACTCTATCATATTTTTTAAGCATTTTATATTTTTCAGGATTAGGATGAGCTTGTATAAGATTTTTACTCAACTCTATCAATTCATATAACTCAAAAAATCTATCCTTTCTATCTATCCAATCAGTTCCTAACGCACTAACAAAATCTGTCTGCTTTTTGTTCCACTTGTATAATTCTGTTTGATGTATGATGTGAGTATTGCTTAATAGTTTCATTACATTTAAGTTTACAATAAACTTAGACTTATGACCAAACCAATCGTTAACATTTTCTAAAAATGTAACAGTGTCTTCATGATCTTGTTCTGTTTCTGTAGGATAACCTACAATCATTAACAAGACAACATCTATATTTCTTTTAGCAAGTTCACCTAATGTATAATACATATCCTTATCATTAAACTTTTTACCCATGTGCTCTCTCACAGATTCTGAACCAGATTCAATTCCTATCTGTAGATTAAAACATCCTGAACTTTTTATATAATCAAAATCCTCTTTAGTCATTGCATTACTATTTCTACATATGAATTGAGCTGCCCAAGGAACAACTCTAACATCAGGATTGTTGTTGTAATACTCTGTCATCAGTCTAGTCCATTTTCTAAACTCTTTCATATTACCGTTTATTAAACTATCAGAAAATAAAATGTTATCTGGGTTATACTTGTGAATAATGTCGATCATTTCTTCGGCAATCTTCTCACCTTTCTTCCATCTAAATTTAGGAAAAATGTTTGGTACATTACAGAATGTACATTTTCTAACACAACCTCTAGATGCAGTAATAGTAAAGTCTCTTTTCTTATTATTACCTCTTACAAACAATGAGTAATCTGGTATTGGTAATTCGTCTAGGTTCTCAACTTCATGTCTTTCAAAACCATCTATACTTTTGTGTTCTTCACCAAGTATCAAACTGTTTAGAGACCCTTCACCTTCACCAAGAATGTAATGATCAATAAGTCCATCTTGTTTCCACTTTGGTCCTATTTTTGGATTACAACCATAGCCACCAGCTACTATTTTAGCGTTTGATATACTACGAATGTGTTTACATACTATTGGCACAATATATTCTGAGTTAACACTAAACACACTTATACCAACCCAGTCTGTTTTAATTTCAGTTATGTAAGATTTTAAGTAATCAACAAACTCAGATTCTATATCACTTTCAACCTCACCAAATGTTTCACCCCACGTAAGAGCTCTTTCGTACCACTCAGCACCCTTGTCCTCAAATATATCTATATTCATATCATAACAAACAACTTTAATATTATCTTTTGTCAGTGTTGGAACAATATGACCTAATGCAGCACTAGGTGCTTTAACACCTGAGCCTAGGCCTCTAGGTGGCAAGGCTATCAATGTAATACTATTCATCGAAACAACCTACAAGATGTATTCTTTCTTCCCACGAAGCATTAACAGCTGTATGTTGTTTTGTTGTGTCGACCACATAATGATTACCATCAGCAGGATACCTATGAAGAATATCGTCAACTATAATAAAACAATTATCGTTTGTAACTAGAGGTATGTGAATTCTTTTAGTTGGATCTTTATGATAAGAATAACAAGACTTACTTCTCAAATTCATAGCTCTTGTTCTATACATACCAAGATCTTCTAACACAAGTTTAGTGTATGGCATTTTTTCAGGATAAGCAAATTTTGTAAAGTGTTGTTCCTTCAAACCTTCTATTGGATGCCATTGTTTTTTATCTTGGTTCCATGACATAAAGTCAGACCATTTGTTGTATTGTTCAGGAAATTGTAATAATATTTGACCTTGATTGTCAAATAAATGTTCTAGAGGCTGCAGCTCTAATAAAATTCTGTCAATGTCAATTAATTCCTTCATCACTTAACATTCTCGCATATTGAATGGAATACTCTTTTACCTTATCTGGATCTTTAAAATATTCAGTAGTTAAATATTTACTCCAACTGTTTACATGAACAGGACACTCACCAGAGAAAACATCAATAGTTTGTGAATCCTTCCAAGGTAAACATCTGTATGTTTCAATTTTTGGTTTAAGTCTAATCATAGCATCAGCTAATCTATACATTTGTTCTTTTGCTACTTTGTTAGTTATTGGAAACTCTACTTTAAAATCTAACTGCCAGACAGGATCTGCTTGATCATCTAAACGACAAAGATATATACAGAGATAACTAATAAGATGTTCAGCAAGATCTTTTCTAAGTTTTGTATAATATACCTTATCTGTTCTGTCAATAATTTTTTGTAAGTGTGGACCATACATTTTAAACTCTCTGTGTGTATGCATCTTAGCAACACTTTTGTCAGACGCAAACCATTTTTCTACACCATTATATTTTAGATCCTGTACAAAGTTGTTATAGTGACCATGCTCTTTAAGTAACATATCAACAACAGATGTAGTACCAGTTCTTGGATAACCTATAACCAAATAGTGTGACATAACAAACCTTGATTATACATTTCTACAACATTTTCAAAACTATCATCAATCATAAACTGTAACATAACTCTTTCATCTTTTTGTGTATTGTGTATATCATGTAACTTTCTAACATTTATAATATAAGATCCTTTTGTGTAATCTGATATACCTACTAACTGCTCGTCATCATCATACCAGTTTGTTCCTATACGAGCAGTGATAGGAATAGTTATGACAGTGTTTCTGTTATTAACTTCTAAGTCTCTGTGTCTGTTTATTTTAACACCTGGTCTTTGATAAACAAAACAAAACCTACTTTCAACTTTGAGTTTGTTTTTTAGATTGTGTATATCGTAATTGTAATTAATTTTTTTAAAACTGTTGTTACAGTCGTAAACTTTGTCTACTGTAGGTAGTGATTTATAATATTCAAATATTCTTCTTCTTTGTGACTCTGAAATATCCATTTCAGGAATTCGTAAAAAATAATCATACATTAAGATTTATTCTGCCCACATAGTCATCATAACTAAAACCAAAAATTGCTACTCTTCTAACATCTTTATATGTCTCAACTCGATGCGGCCAACCTGTGTTTATAAAATACATATGATTCTTTTTCATATGTAACGTGTGTATCTGTTCTTTATCTTTAAACTGAAAGATACTATCATTATCATTTAAACATATTTGTGCTCGACAAATAACTGAGGTATCAGCATCTATGTGAAATTTAAGCTCGTGTCTAGGTTGCATCTCACTTATTCTAAACCTATACACATTTTTAAAATGAGGAATTTTTATATCTTCAATCCAATTACAATAATGATATTCGTTTACAGTATTTTCTATTTCTGATGTTTGTAATAATATTTGTCTATAATTATAATGTGCATTAAAAACTTCATCAAAGTTACATTGCTTACTAATGTTATAATTATCAGTACCTAAATCGTTACCAGTGTTGTTATCAGCAATTGCATTTAGTTTTTTTATTACTGTATAGTTTACAGTACCTAAATCAGCAAAAGGTACTAACTTTGCTCTTTTTGGACCTGTGCCAGATACTCTCTGTCTTTTTGTTTTAGAAATAAGACAATCGTTCAAAGTTCACCTGTCTTTCTTCCAAGCCATGGCATTTCAATATTAAATGGGCTCACTGTTTGTTCAGATTTATAACTATCCATTAACATTTGCATAGGTACAACTTGCATGTGTGTTTTAAGTATTAATCTTTCTTGATCACAATTGTTCTCAACACCATGAGGTTTGTATACATTAAGAAAGTAAGGATTGGTATATTCCTCAGTTCGTAAATGTTTAAGGTCATCGTCATACATATCTAATTTTGTTATTCCTCTAAGTGGAATGTTAAACGCTGAAAAAGCTCTAAGCGAGTGTGCAACATGTGGTTTTAATGATCCACCAGGAGGCATCCAAATATATGTAAATTTTGTGACATGTTTGATTGCATCCCAATCTAAATTAACATGACACCTTTCACCTAATCTTTTTACTACTTCAAATATTTTACTCCACAGTTCAATATTACAGTCGTAACAGATATGATATATTTTTTGTTGTTCGTGCCCTATGCCAATTAAACTATGATCACCAAAATGAGGTTGTACTTTATACTTAAAAATTCTATCAAGTATTTTTCTCATCTGTACATCATCATGATCTAACTCAGCAAAACGATCTTCATATTGTTTCTTAAATTTTATTTGTTCGCCCATTGCAAATATTTATCTACACCCTTTTCATATACCTCGTCAAACGTAACCTGAAAAAACACTCTCCAATTATTGCTTTTGTTATTTGCACCATGAATGTGTTTTGTATTAAGTAAAACTGTCTCACCGTTACTATAATAGGTTTTGTCTATTATTTTTGTGTCATCTTCTTCAAACCATCTCTCTGCTACCTTTTCTGTTCCTTCATACCAATCAGTAGGTATATCGCAAGGTAAAAATAATGGAAAGTTAAACAAACAAACTCTCATGTGTCTTTCTTGATATTCCATATCAATGTGAGGTCGTAAATTTTTACCAGGTCTTTGTACAACAAAAATTGTTTTAGACTCATTAATTTTCATTATGTCTTGCAACAGCTCGACATAATAGTCAATAACTTTATCATTAGACTCCAGCCAATAAAATATTGGATTGGGTTGGTTAGGTATTTGTGTAAAATTTTTAAGAGTAACTTTATCACCATCCATAAAGTAGTTCTTTATGTGGTTTCTTTCATCCTCGTTTAAATCAAGTTCAGGTACATATGTATATCTAGGATTCATATTTTTGTTTCCACTCATCATATGATATAGATTTAAGATTTGGTTTTGTTCCTGTATATGTAATGTTTTGCCAACACTGTGCGCAATCTGCTTCACACGTTTGATACATACCTTCTGGAACTTCCCAATCTAAGCCAGTAAACACTTTGTATCTATCTGCCATTTCCTTCACTAGTTTTTTTCTTTTAAGATATTCCAGACTAATAAATCCTTCGTTGTAATCTTTTAGCTGTTCTATAAGTATTTCAACAGCAGGTGTTTTAACTATCTTACTTCTTGGATGGACAGCAAACCAACCAAATTCAAAAAATCTAGTTAACAATCTTTGTGTGTTGTTATACTTTTGCACAGTTGCAAAAGCTACATTAGGAATAACATACCAAACAGTGTACATGTTTTTATTAAAGGGATCGTCAATTAAATTATCAAACCAATTTAAATTTCTATGTCCTTTTTCAGCTGTTTGTATGTAGGCTTTGTACAGCTGTTCTTTAATAATATGAATTTGGGATCTATCTAACTTTAACATCAAATGCTACTGTAATTCTTTCTTTATCAGATAACATAACTACATCATGAACCAGGTATGGCGGAAACAATAATACAACATTAGGAATAGGAGAAAATTCTTCTATGCCTTTTCTAACATTCCAATAGCCAAACTGATCATGCCATTCTGCCATAGGATCAAAAAATCTAGTTACACCATTCTCTGGTTTAACATAAAGTATACCAGAAAGAACTACGTTTCTTCTTAAATGATTATGTTTACCACAGACACAAATACCAGGATAAAAATTACCCCACACATCTATTTCTATATCTTCATCAAGTCCTAATTCAGACAAATATGTTTTTGAATATTCTATTAGCTTATCTGAAAGGTTTGCAAAATCATAATTTACTTTATAGTAATAATCACCACGAGATTCAATTCCCATCTTTACAGCTTTGGGTAAATGGTTTCTTAAACTTGATTCTATAAACTCTAAATCAAAATCAGAATTGATTATTTTTGTTGGTGTCGTAAACATGTGAATAATCCAATGTAGTTCTGTACATAAACCTATCACCTTCAACAGCATTACGTTTATGAATACTATGAAACTGATCCATAAAGATCAGATCTCCTGGTTGCCAATCATCATGATGATAGATATACTTATCTTGAAACACATGATCAAATAAAATCTCTTTTAAAAACTTTTGTCTCTCTTCTGGTACTTTGTACATTTTTTGTATGTAATGAAAAGTAAAATACAATCCTTTTTTACCATCAAAAGGATGTGTGTAAACTAAAGGCTTAATAGTACCTTTAGCATACTCACCTCTGTTTTCAAACATAACCAATTCTTTATCTTCTTCATCCAGATCATAAAACGTATTGTTTTCAAATTTGAACAAACATTTTATTTTACTAAGTTCTAATTTTAGTGCAGGGTTAAGGTCTTCGTATGCTGCTCTTGTATCACAAAAACTAGTGACACTATTTTTACCAGGCTTTACACAATACAAACCTACACAACACTCAACACCACTTGGTCTACCATTTCCATTGCTATGCCAATCTAATTCTTTATCTGCAAAGATACCAATCTTCTCGTCATCTTTTCTTTCGTTTGTCACTCTCATGAGTTCAGGATACTCTTCGTCACAAAAAAATTCATCTGTCTTTAAAGTGTTTCCGATTGAATTATACACTCTAGACAAATTTTTTTTATCTAACTGTTGATCTCTTAGTACAACTATATTATCATAAGGTAGGATACTAGCCCACCTTCTTATTTGTTCGTTGCTCATTTCTTTAAGTTTAATGTCATGAAATTTTGCTACCACATATTACTCCATAAAGTCTATTATTAAGTGTATACCGCCATCAGTAGTACTTTTATTGTGTGCGTAATGAAGTGTAGTTGAATCTAACGTCCATATTGTACCAGCATCCATACGATGTTCTACTAATCCGTTACCTTCAAAATCATCAACATCACACAAATAATTATCTTTGTTTGATTTTACAATAACATGATATCTAATACCATTAGTAAACTTGGGACTAGATCTATCTGTATGAATAACTAATCTAAAGTCTTTACTTTTACATGCAAGAGTACATGTTACTTTATTATAACCTACATATCCTTCTTTGTCAACAATTAATTTAATTATTTCTTTTATAGATGGAGCTAGCTCTTCTTTAACTTTTGATACAATAATAGCGTGCGGATTACCATTAGGTATATCATTATATGAATCCCACATATCGTTTGAATACTTTTCGTTGTAATGATAACCTTTAGCAGGTAAATCCTTTACTTTAACTCTATGCTCTTCACCTAATGGTAAAGGTATGTTAATTTTAAAATGAGATTCTATACCATCAGGTTTGTAATAATTGTCTGCATAATAATCAGCAATGTATATTGGTTTTTCTAAATCACTCAATAATCTTTGATATAAGCCTTTGTCTAGATCAATATATTTTGCAATCATTACCTAATATCCTATTGTATATTTCTTCATATGAACTACTCAAACTGATTAACTTTAATGTTACTCTTTCTGTTTTTACACTATCAACTTTATGAAAATGTTGATTGTTCAACAATGCTGTGTTGTATGTGTAACTTAAATCTGGCCAGAATGTTACAGGGTCTCTACTTTCACCAATATGAAAATTAACAGATGCTTTAACAAGCTCACCATCTTTATGCCACGAAAGATAATTATTTGGCTTCATTATTAAACATCTAACTAAATATTTTTCTATTGATAATTTTTTAGCTAACGAATCCATTTGAAACATAATATATTCTACTGCAGGTTTTCCTCTATGTTTTTCAAACCAAACATTATGAAAATCTGGTGATACTAAACTACCTTCAACAGACTTGAATACGGTTCTAATTCTTACACCAGATTCATCAACATAATAAAATGTTATATCCTCACCATCATCAAATTTGTAGTAACCATAATCGTCATTAATTGTTGGTACTCTATCAATAGATATTGAATCTAATCTATCTGGTGCTATATAATCTTCAGGCTTTAGAGTTTCTCTAAATGTGTTAAACGAAGAAACTAAAGCTCTTTTATTAACATTCCAATCAAATTTAAGTAATGGTTCTACCATGAATGATGATCCTTGTGATTTCCTTCAAACGGAGCTAGAATATTAATCCACCAGTTATTAACTGCGTTCCCATTTTTGTGACCAAAATAATTTAAAATACCCATACCTGCGTATGCCATAATAATAAAATATGGTGTAGTAACTACAAATATCCATATAAGATATTTTCCATACTTTTGAAAAAATTGTATTCTTGGATTGACAATAACATCTCTTACTAAAGATAGTGGTACTTTTGAATCTGAAAAATCTGAAAACAACACTTTAACACCTTTATGATCTGGACAATGAGGATCTAACTCTGTATCAGAATATTTGTGATGTAATCTATGAACACCAATCCATCCTAAAGGCTTGTATACACCAAGAGGCAATGCACAAAAAAGCGACAACCACTCAAACCAAACTCTTCTTTTACCTTGTTTATGCGACCAATATCTATGTAAACCATAGGTAGCTCCTATGGAAGCAAGAAGGATATATGTAATGTAAACAAATAAAACAATCATAAGTAATAAATAATAAAGAGAGTTGCTTCTCGTTTGTAAAACAAGCTCTAGAGTATTTAAACATTATAGATATTATGGAGATTTTTTTATGAGTGAGAAGAATATACCTCATGAGGTTGCTAAACTTGAAGATGAAATGAAGTTAGTCCTCAGAAACAGAAAAGATGATTATACCTATTCACGCGAATTGCTTTATTCATCTGCTGAAAGATTACAAGATGTTTTGGATGCTGCAGTACAACTGGCTCAAGAATCAGAACATCCAAGAGCCATTGAAGTTGCAACTGGAACAGCTACAGCATTGAGTGATATAGCGCAAAAGATGATGGAACACCAATTACGTACCGAAAAGCTAAACAATCCAAAAGGTGATAAAAATGTTACCACAAACAATCTTAATGTCAAACTTAACACAAAAGATTTGCTGGATTTGTTAGGTAAGGAATGATGCAAACCGAATATAATGTTGTTTTAAAAAATGATTACAACTCAAACTTACATGATGGTTGGAAATCGTTTGGTGATATTTACACAAAAACAAAAAAGGATCTGTTAGGTTATCTTTCTGAAATAAGAATAAACAAAGATGCACCTTTAGAATCTACTCATCCACATTTGTTTGAAAAAAACCCTACTGACGCACCTCACTATCTAGGTAATCCAAATGTAAAAGCACCTCATTCGAATCTTGAATATACTCCTGAACAATTAAGGGAGTACAAAAAATGTATGGAAGATCCAATTTATTTTTCCGAAACATATGTCAAAATTATGTCGGTTGACTTTGGTGAGATACCATTTAGTTTATATGACTTTCAAAGAAATATGATAGAATCATATAAAAACAACAGATTTAATATTTGTAAACTACCAAGACAGTGTGGAAAATCAACAACAAGTGTTGCTTTTATGTTGTGGTACATCTTGTTTAACCATGGAAAGAATGTTGGTATTCTGGCTAACAAAGGTGAACTAGCTCAGGAAATATTAGGTAGATTGCAGCTTGCATACGAACAATTGCCTTTTTGGTTGCAACAAGGTGTCAGCGTCTACAATAAAAGATCTATTACATTAGAAAATGGATCAAAGATTTTAGCCACTTCATCATCAGGATCAGCTGCTCGAGGTATGTCATTTTCGTTATTGTTCCTTGATGAATTTGCGTTTGTGCAACCACACGAAGCTGAAGAATTTTTTAGATCGGTTTATCCAACTATTTCATCTGGTGCTGATACAAAAATGATCATAGTTTCAACACCAAAAGGTATGAACCACTTTTACAAAATGTGGATGGAAGCAAAAGAAAACAGATCAAGTTTTAAACCAATTGAAATAAATTGGTGGGATGTACCAGGTCGTGATGAAAATTGGAAACAACAACAGATAGCAAACACATCTGAAGATCAATTTAGACAAGAGTTTGAATGTGAATTTATAGGTTCATCATCAACACTTATATCACCCAACAAACTTGCAACTATGACATTTATCAATCCTATTAGAAAACAAGATGAAGTTGATTTTTACGAAGAACCGATCGAAGGCCGAAATTATCTTATTACTGTTGATTGTGCTAGAGGGTTAAGATTAGATTACTCTGCTTTTGTTGTATTTGATGTAACAGAAGTACCATATAAAGTAGTTGCCAAGTTTAGATCAAATACAATCACACCTATGATCTTTCCTCAATTTCTTACAAATATAGGACATTATTTCAACAAAGCTCACATACTTGTAGAAGCTAATGATGTTGGAGCACAAGTTGTTAGTGGTTTGTACAGTGAGTTTGAATATGAAAATGTTCTTAAAACCGTATCAAAAGGTAGAGCAGGATTTGTTCTTGGTGAAGGTCAAGGATCAAAATTAGGAGTTACAACTTCTAATTCTGTTAAAACAAAAGGTTGTTCTAACTTCAAATCATTAATTGAAACTGATAAGTTGGTTACATTAGACTATGACATTTATGTTGAGATGACAACATTTACAAGAAAAAATGATAATGTTGGATCAGCTTTTGAGGCTGAACCAGGAACAAACGATGACTTAGTAATGTGTATGGTATTGTTCGGGTGGTGTGTAAGTTCAGATTATTGGAACGAATTAACAGATACAAATGTATCAAAATCAATATATGATGATAAATTAGAGGAAAACAATTCTGAAGAATATGCGTTAGGTTTTCAAACAAGTAGTGTTATGAGTGAAAGGATACATGATCAATCAGGAGACATATGGACTGTTATTACTGATCATAATGATCCAATTATACCAGATTGGTATGATGAAGTTTACCATTCAAGTAACTTATAACAATAAATAATAAAACTCGAGGAAGACTGAAATGCCGCAAAGATTTGTGTACAATGCCCGCACAGGACAGCTAAGTGGGATTACTACTATGAGAATAGGTGATCCTCAGGTCACTATTGAAGAATTTGTAACATCTCACATCGAAAATAATAAATCTAGAGTATATGATTCTGATTTAGTAGCAGCTACTATAGCAAAGAATTTTGATACCGCAGGTCCGTTTGCTAGCTTTGATTCAGATCAAGTTGTCGCAATTATTAATGAAAATGTAAGCGTAGGTGGTGGTTTTGATTCAGATCAGATCGTATCTATTATTAACGAACACATGCCTACTGCTATGGCTGATTCAGATTATTCAGCAGTTGCTATACTAAGAAATGATCTAGAATCTGACAGAAATCATACTGGTAATAAATTTATTGAAATTAGAAACTTGGTTGATTCAGAATCAGGTAAAGTCGCGGCTATAAAAAGAAGAGTACAAGATGTTGAAGATAATGATTCTGATAAAACATTACAAATCTCAGCATTGTTTCAAAGAACTGATTCTGATGGTGGATCGTTAGCTGGTGTTAAAAGATTTGTTAGAGGTGAAAACGCATCACCTAATAACATATTTGAATATTATTCTGCTTCAGGTCAATACGGTTCTAATCCTTTCCACGATTCTGATCTTGTTATAGCGTCTGCACTAAAAGGAATCAACACAACTGCAACATATGATTCTGATAGAGTTGTGACTACTATTATCACGGCAGGTGAAATAGCTCTTAAAGATTATTTCTTAGATTCAGATGAAGTGTTCAACATGGGTTCTGAACATGGCTGGTTCTTTGATTCTGACAAGGTTATGGAATCTGTTACTAAAAATATTAACAGCACTATTACTATTTCAGGTGCCTTAGACAACTTACTTGATTCTGAAGAAGTTGTTAACATGTTTGTAGAACATCAAATAGCTACACAAGGTGACATAGATTCAGAAATAGCACTAATAAAAACAGCTCTTGATTCTGAAACCAGCCGTATACAATTACTACTATCCAACGCAGATTCAGATCAAATAGAAATAGCTAAACTTAGAGTAGATGCTGATTCAGATACTACTGTTATACAAGCTCTTAAAACACAAGCTGAAACTGATGCTGCTCAAATTATTTTAATTAGAAATGATTTGGATTCTGACACAACTGCAATTCAAGCACTCAACACTAGAATTGATTCCGATTATGCAAGAACAAATACTAGATTTGGAGCAATTGAAGGTAGTGTACAAACTATAGAAGCTGTCAACACAGTTCAAAATAGTAGATTATCTACATTAGAATCTAGAGCAGATTCTGATGAAACAAATATGCAACTTCATAGCGGCAGACTTGATGTACTGGAATCAAGAGCCGATTCAGATGAAACAATACTTCAGTCATTACAATCACAAATTACATCTTTAGGTGGTGGTGCTGTTGGTGATTCAGATCTTAAAGCAATTGCTGATCTACGTAATGATGTAGATTCAGATTTTACTGCGTTTAATACAAGAATTGGTAATAACTTCAATAGTATCCAAACTCTTAACTCAACTACCAACAGCCAAGGCGGCCGTATCACATTGTTAGAAGCACGTCGTGATTCTGAGTCAGCTAAGGTACAAACTATCAACGGTACAGTTGCAACTCTTCAAGCTACACAAAATGCATACGGTGGTAGAATTACCTCACTTGAAAGTAGAGCCGATTCTGACGAAATAGCTATATCAAAACTTAGAGCTGATCTTGATTCTGACTCTCAAAAAATTCAAACAATGTCTGGGCAAATTGGTGCTCTAGAAGCTGGTACATTTGATGATAGTCAGTTAGTTGCTAGATTAGATTCTGATCAAACTGCTATTAGTGCTCTGCGTAGAGATGTTGATTCTGACTCTATTAAATTACAAGCATTAGAAGAAACAGTTGCAGGGGTAAATGCAGTCGAAGTCTTTACTGTTACTTTAGATTCAGACGTAAGTTCTATAGGTTCACCTTCTATGGGTGATGTTGCTTTTGTACCTTATAGAAACGTTTCTGGAAGAGGTATACAAGATACTTCAGTTACTATTGCAGGCGGAATTCTTTATGCGGGTGGAACATATCAATTTGCAGGTAATGCAGCTAATAAAGGTGATCTAGAAGTTGGCGATGTAATGATTGCTCAGACTAATACAGCCGCAGGTGATCAAGCCTGGGTAGTAACTAGTTTAGGTAATAACGCTGATGAAATTATTGTTGCAGCTCTTGATTCAGATCAAATTTTAGAAGTATGGGTAAATGATTTAAGAACCAATCATACTACTGTCCCTATAACTCCAAGCGTATCTGGTACTAATGATCCTATGCGCGCATCTCCAGCTCCTAAATTTTACTCAGGTTGGACATCTGTTTCTAATGTTCCTGGTTCTAACCCTGCTGTAACTACTGGTGTAACGCTCTCTGGTAGTTCAGGTGGTATTACTCATTATATGCCTAAAGCATATATACATGATAGTGATGGTTTTGATATTGAGCTTATTGTTGAAGGTACTGATGCTTATCCTGAACATAAAGTAATGAGAAGACAAGACGTTTTTGATTCTGATCAAATTGTAGCTATTATAAACGAAAATACTGGCGCAAGTCTAACGGATTCTGATCTTAAAGCAATTGCTGATTTAAGAAATGATGTTGATTCTGATTCAATTGCTATATCAGCTAGATTACCATTAGCTGGTGGTACTATGTCAGGTGATATAGATGGTAATGGTAATAAAGTTTTATTTGCAAATGTATATCCTAATTTCAGTGATTTACCAAACGCTACAACATATCATGGTATGTTTGCACACGTACATGCTACTGGTGCTGGTTACTTTGCACATGCTGGAAACTGGGTAAGATTATCTAACTATGACGAAGTAGCATTTAAAAGTGATCTAGATTCAGAGACTGCGCGTATTCAATTGTTGTTAGCGTCAACAGATTCTGATGCTTTGTCATTAGCAGAACTAAGACAGTCTGCTGATTCAGATGCTAACACTATCCTCATTCTAAGACAAAATGCTGAATCAGATTCAGCTGCAATACAAGCATTACAAAGTTCTTTAGGTCCAAGACTTGATTCAGATGAATTGAAGATTCAAGCTCTTGATACAGAACTAAGTAATCTTGAAACTTCATTAACTGCAAGATTAGATTCAGATGAAACAGCAATTCAATCAGTAAGAACTGATATGGATGTTTCGTTTAATGTTGTTAACAGTGGTGCATCTGCCTATACGTTTACTGGTGACGGTTTCCCTGCGGGTGTCAACAATCCAACATTGTACTTGAACAGAGGTCATACTTATAACTTTATAGTTAACGCTTCAGGTCACCCTTTCCAAATTAGATTGTCAAGTGGTGGTTCTGCATACTCAGATGGTGTAACAAATAATGGAGCTCAGGTAGGACTAGTTAAATTTGTTGTGCCTATGAATGCACCAGAATCATTAGTATATCAATGTACTGTACATGGTGGTATGGTTGGTACTATTAGAATTGGTAAACAAGGTTTTGATTCAGATCAAATAGCATCAATGATTCTTGAGAATGCAGGTGCTGGTATTACCGATTCAGATTTAAAAGTTGTTGCAGATCTAAGAAATGATCTAGACTCTGAAATATTAGTTATAAGACAACTAAGAGCTGAGCAAGATTCTGATAGTCAAAACTCTGGAGGTTCAGGTGGTGGATCAAGCCTTACTATTCAAGACGAAGGTAGTTCATTATCCACTGCTGCTACAACTCTTAATTTTGTAGGTTCAGGAGTTACCGCATCAGGTACAGGTGCAGTAAAAACTATTACTATATCTGGTGGCGGTGGAAGTGGTTCGTTTGCTGATTCGGATTTAAAAGCTGTAGCTGATCTTAGAAATGATGTAGATTCTGATTCAGCTAAAATTCAATCATTACAAGAACAAATAAACAATCTTGATCTGTCAAGTTCGGTACCAAAAGAAGTTCAGTTTACAACATTTAAATATAAAGCTGTACAAGGACAAACAACATTTAGTGGTGTTGATAGAGATGATCAAACATTAGCTTATACTGTTGGACGTTTAAACGTATTCTTGAACGGTGTATTAATAAACGACTCTGATGATTACACTGCAACTAATGGAACATCTGTTGTTCTAGCTTTAGCTGCAGATTCAGATGATGTTGTTGTGATTCAAAAATACAGAGCAGCATTTGATTCTGAAGCCATCATAGCTATTATGAATGCTAACCTGACAGGTATGGCAGATTCAGATCTTAAAGTTGTAGCAGACTTGAGAAATGATTTAGATTCAGATCGGCAAAACAAAGACAATGTTACATTAGAAAGATTTGATTTTACTGCAACACAAGGACAAGCAACTTTCACTGGTGCAGACAATAATGGATCGACTTTATCATATATAGCAAACAAAATACAAGTATTCTTAAACGGTATTTTAATGCTCGATGGTACTGACTATACAGCTAATAATGGAACATCAGTAGTACTTGTTTCATCTGCAGATAGTGATGATAAACTTTCAGTAATCAGATATCTTGGTATAGATGCAACAGCATCGGATGCAGTAAAGATTACAAGATTTACTTATAAGTATGGTGGATTTGGAAACAGCACAGTTGGTGATTCAGATATAACAGGCCCAGATGAAAGTGGTAATACATTATCTTATACAGTAGGTAAAATTCAAGTATATTCAAACGGTATCTTACTTGAAGATTCAGATGATTATATAGCTACTGATGGTAGTACTATTACATTAAGAGCAGCACCTGATTCAGATGATGTAGTTTCTATATTCAAATACTTGGGTACTGTACAGCAAGGTTTTGATTCTGACCAAGTAGTAGCTATTGTAAATGAAAACACATCAAGTGGTTTAGCTGGTTGGACAGCTCCTACAGATTCAGAGTATCAATTAGTTGCAGGACAACAAGTTATTTTAGATACTTCTGCTTGGCCAAGATCAGTAATACTTCCATCTAGTGCTACATTAGGAGATGAAGTTAGAGTATTGGATGGTGTAGGAATGGCTGCAACATATCCTATTACAGTAAGTAGAAACGGTCATAGAATTATGGGTGACTCAGATGACATGACAGTCAATACAGATAATGCAGGATTTGCTCTAGTTTATTATAATGCAACTTACGGATGGAGGTTGAAAGAAAATTAATGGGTTTGTATGCAAAATATAAAGTAATGCCATCTGGATTAGTTGCTCCTGGTCAACATATGTATCATGATTTTCAGCACACTGGTGATAGTGATATGGGCCAAGCTCCTCATAGTTTGGTAAATGTATTAGTACACAAAGGAAGTAACATACATATTGGTACAGGTCCTACTATTAGTACTGCGAGAGAAGGTGCTTTCTACAAATATCATAATATTATAGCAATAAATGGTGTTGGAAGAGGTAACGGTAATGGTGTAGATGTTTTAAGATGGACAGCAAAAGATAATAGAAATGATCAAGCACCTGCTAGCAGTTCGTTTTATGCTGTTGTACAAGTACATATGAAAGCTGCTGGACATACTGATGCAGGAGGCAACGGTTCGAAATATGAAATTGCATCAGTTGAATATAATGGGGGTGCACCTTCTACTCTTAATCAAACATATCCAGTAGCTATAGGATACAATCCTGGTTTTTTCTTAAACCACAGTGGGTATCAAACTACAGTTCATGTTTGTGGAGGAGGATCAGGCGGCGGCGGTTTCAGTGGTCTTTTTGAAATAGAAATATTATTTTCTAGAGGACGAGGTGGTACCGGGTCTTATATTCTTTATGATTTAGAGGAACTAATTTAATGGATTCAGAAGGATACGTATTTGGAGGTAATGTTACTCAGAGAAATCTCAGAGTTATTACAGATAGACAAAAAGCCTATGCTGAACAATTAGGTGGTTGGCAAGAACAGTTAGAAATGATTTATGAAGATGAAGCTGGATGGAGAGCAAAGATAGCTCAGATTAAAACAGACAATCCAAAAGAATAGGTTAAATAGAACATGGGAAGACGTAGATCAAAATCGTGGTATATATCTAGACTTGTTAGACAAACAGGTTTCGTTAAAGAAGAGGTTCTTGAAAGTACAGGAATTACAGATTCCGATCTTAAAGTAGTAGCTGATTTAAGAAACGATATAGATTCAGATTTTGCTAGAACTAATACAAGATTAGGAACTGTTGAATCATCATCAACAGATTTTGTGACAGCGTCTGACTCAGATAGAAATGCTAGTCATTCTCCTAGAGTTTATAGAATAAGTTCAACTGCTGAACTAGATGTTATAAACCAAAATACTGGCCTTGGTACAAGAAAAGGTGTAGCTAGAGTTGGTGACATTGCTTATATAGCTAATCCATTTAAAGCATACATATTAACAAATATTTTAGCAGATGTTGGTACTACATATAACGCTACTGGTTTCCGTGTACAAACTGGTAACGGTACAGTCACAAGAATGACTTTTGATATTATTCCTTCTGGTCAAACTGCAGCAGAAAACTTTGCAGTTGGTATGCAAATTTCAAACCGTACATACGCTCGTGATGTAAGAACTATTACAGCAGTTACTTCAACATACTTAGATTTTACTCCATCAGATGCAGGTTATCCTCCAGGTTGGGATAATGAGTATGTGTATACTCAAGCTGCTGCTCAAACAACTTGGCAAAAGTTTTCGTTTGATTCTGAACACATTGCAGCCATAATTACTGAAGCTGGTGTAGGTGGATTTGATTCAGATCAGATTGTAGCTATTATTAATGAAAACACTACTGCAGGTTCAATTGATTCAGATGTTGCCGCAGTTGCTGCTTTAAGAAGAGATGCAGATTCTGATAGTGCTAGAATTCAAGCTATAGCTACTCAAATAGAAGGATTAAATGTTCTTGTTGATTCTGATCTAAAAGCTATTTCTGATTTGAGAAATGATTTAGATTCTGAGTCTGGTCGAATAAGTGCTCTTGGCGGAGGCGGCGGTAGTTCTACTAATCTAACGCAGACCGTCTTTACGTTTACAACTACTGCACCCCAATCAACATTTACTGGAGCAGATGACAATGGTCAAACACTAAGTTATACTGTTGGTAAGATACAAGTTTATTTAAATGGTTTGTTATTGACAGAAGGAGCTTCTAAAGATTACACTGCGACTAATGGAACCTCTGTTGTTTTAACAGAAGCTTCTGACTCAGATGATATTCTAACAGTGGTTAAGTTTCTTGCTACACAAGATGATGTATTAACTACTAGATATGTATACAAAGTAACTAGCGGAGGTCACTCTGCTGGTGATTCTGAATTTACTGGTGCTGATGATAACGGTGCTATACTTAGTTATACCGCAGGCAAAATACAAGTCTTCTTAAACGGTATTTTGTTAAATGACTCAGATGATTATACTGCTACTAACGGATCTTCAGTCTTACTCACTACCGCACCAGATTCAGATGATGTATTATCTATCTACAGATACCTAGGCACACAAGTAGCTGGTTTTGATTCAGATCAAGTAGTAGGTATAGTTTATGAAAACGTGGCTGAAGCGTTAACAACTACTAACCCTCATACAGTAAAGGGTGCAAGATTTGGTAGAAGAAGAAACGGTTTAGATAGTGATGGTACACCAGAATATCATTTAAAACTTGTAGGTGCAGCATCTATAGCTACAGATAGTGAAGATGATATTAATGATGCTAGATATTTTTCTGAAAAGAAAGTATGTAGATTAGATTATGCATTAGGCCAATCCGATATTTGTATTATCAGTTACGGCGAACCCCACAACCAAGAGGGTACCGGTTATTATGATGCACATATTATAAAGTATGATTATGCAGGTCATAATGGAGGCTCAGGATCTGGTGCTAGATCAGATGCATCTTGGGGTTTAAGAACTGTAAATGGTACATGGACTAGTTCACAAATGTCTGCTGGTAGCACAATAGGCTCTCCTCCTGCTATAACTGTTACACACGATACTAGTAATAAAAGGTTTATAGTTAAATCTAATGGCCAGCCTTACGGCACATACAGTGTAGAAATTGTATCAGGTAGGTACGCAATAGACGTGGAGTGGTTGGTATAATGGGAAAAGCAACTAAAGCATTACATTTAGCAAGAGCTATGCAAACACATGCAACTGGTATCAATCTTGATCCTGATTTGACAACTAGTGCAGCACAAGGCAGAAATGTTATCATTAATGGTGACATGCAGATTGCTCAAAGATATCCATACCAATTAACAGGGTTAGGAGCTACATCTGGTATACATACTTTAGATAGAATGTTTACTACTAGTGTTAACTCTGCTGGTAGATTTACTATGAGTCAAGATTCTGATTGCCCTAACGGTTTTATTCATTCATTAAAGTATGCTTGTACAACAGCTGATACCTCAATTGCTTCAAACGAAGCAGTACTTTTAAAATACAGAATTGAAGGTGATGATTTTCAAAAATTTAAATGGGGTACACCAGAAGCAGAACCAAGTGTGTTTTCTTTTTATGTAAAAGGAAATGCTGCAGCTACATATACCTGGGAGTTTTCAGTTGGTAGTTATGCTATACACAAAAGGTTCAATGTTACTACTGATTGGACTAGAATAGTATTTGCTATACCAGCAAGATTTGTAGGTGCTGTAGAACAAGGTGAAGGTAAAGGTGGAGAATGGAATATCTGGTTGCATGCTGGATCAGATTATACTGGAGGAACTCAGGTTCAAGATCAATGGCATACAGGGTATAATACTAATCAAAGATCTAATAGTAGTGATACTTCTTTCTATGATAGTACTTCTAGAACATTTTTAATAACTGGTATTCAATGGGAACTTGGATCTAGGGTTACACCTTTTGAACATTTAACTTATGGTGAGCAACTAATGAAATGTCAAAGATATTATTTTCATACTTACGAAAAACACCATTATCCTGACCTTGCAACCGCTAGAGGAGCATATAATCATAACTTTGGTTCTATGTCTACCTATGGAGAAGTTAACTTTTTCTTTCCAGTAAGTATGAGATCTGTACCTACAGTTACTAGTTATTCTCCAGAAGGAGGCCAGGGCGCTGGTTCGTTCCAATATTGGAACGGATCAACTTCAGTAAGTACTAATTCTTTGTATGTTGGTTATCATAATCAATGTCATCACAATGCTAAGATAGCATTGGGTGGAACAAGTAGATCAAATTTTGTTGGTCATGTAGTAGCAGAATCGGAGTTATAAATGACAGATGTAGATAATCCACCAAAAATTTTTACTAACGTACGTTATGTTTATAACATACCATATGATAGCGAAGAGATAATAGGCATACTAGGAGAAATAGACGGAAAGAAGTGTGGTATTCCAATGGATTCGAGAAATTCCGATTATGCAGATTTAATAAAACAAGTTGAAGCTGGTTATGTAATAATTGAAAGTAGTTAGATCAATAAATATTGAAAGAGAAATAATACATGGCTTATAATTTTGATTCTGAATTCTACCCAATGATGGTCCGTATTGAAGCTGGACCAGGAACCATTGTTCACTTTGCTGAGAACAGTGACTACGAAGGTGTATTTAAGGTAGAGGTAGATTCTGATTATATTGTTTCTCTAGTTGATGACAGAGTAGCTAATCAGGTAGGTTTAGATTCAGAACAAGTAGCTAACATGGTTAGAGAACATTCTACATTTACAGATTCTGATTTGAAAGTAGTTGCTGACCTAAGAAATGAAGTTAGTGCATTAAGAGCTGATGCTGATTCAGATAGTTTAAAAGTACAAACATTACAAGAAAAAGTAGACAACTTAGAATTGTCGCTTGACTCAGATCAAACTATCACGTTTGGAATTATTAACAGACTCGATAGCGATATGGTAGCTATAAGTGCATTAAGAAGAGATGTTGATTCAGATGCGGCAAGAATAGCTATTGTTGCAGGTCAAGTAGATTCAGATGGAAGATTACTAGAAAGAATAAATCAAAACCAAGAACAAATTGCTATTCTTAGAAGCGATTTAGATTCTGAGTCATTTGAGATTAGAGCATTACGAGCAGATTTAGATTCTGACTTGTTTGATCTTAGTGACGTTGTTGCAAGACTCGATTCAGACGAAATAGCTATTCAACACGTCACTGGCAGACTTAAAGTTGTAGAAGACAATTTAGATTCAGAAATAACCGAGTCATATAATAAAAGAGCTATTATTAATACAAGACTGCAGCGTATAGAAGATTCAGATTATTATGATTCAGATGCAGTTGTAAGAACAATTGAACTTAACAGAATTACTTTCTCTGATAGTGATATTTTAGCTGCAGCTATTAAGAAAGAAACAGAAGGTCATCTAGCTAAGATAGTTAACTTGGAAACTTTACTTGGCGTAGGAGCAACTACTTCATCTACACCATTAACTGATTCAGATCTTAACACAGTAGAGTACTCACAGTCTGGTGTTGAGCTTTCAACAGATACAAAAATATCTTGGTATGTATACAGTCTAGGTGGTGGAGAGATTATAGAAAGATCGTTAACTATAGCTGCTGGTTCAAGTTTCACTAGTGTTTTAAGAACTATAGCACTAACAGTTAACAGCGATTCAGTAGCAATGAATTATTTTGATAAGTTTGTAATAGATTATGATACAGGAGCCGATACTGATGACAAGATTCACTTTAGGTTCAAATCAGGGTTTGAAGACATGACATTTGATGCTGTCGTAGAATCATCTGCTGACAATGGTCGATTGATTGTCACGCAATAAGGAAAACAATAAATAAAGAGTAATATAACAGGAGTTTCACAATGGCATTTTTAGTTAGTCCAGGTGTGCAAATAGTTGAAAAAGATCTAACCAACATTATCCCAGCGGTGGCAACATCTATTGGTGGTTTTGCTGGTAAGTTTTGTTGGGGTCCAGCGTTAGAAGTAACAACGGTTTCATCTGAAAAAGATCTTATTGCTAAATTTGGATACCCTAAAATTTCAACAAACGACGCGTCAAGCACGAGAGATGATTGGTATACAGCTGCTAATTTTTTAGGTTATGCTAATCAATTACAAGTTGTAAGAGCAATATCAGATGGAGCTAGAAATAGTGCATCCCAACCAGTAGTTGGTTCGTCATCTACTATTTCGGTTGTTCTAACAGGTACACCATCTTCGACTGGATTTACAGTTAATGTAAATGGTTCATCAGTAGCTGTATCTTTTTCATCTGATAGTACAGATTTAGGATCAGTTGCAGATGCAATGAGAGAGGCATTAGATTCAGATGGATTTGGTTCTGTGTCGCTTGACTCTGATGGCATTGCAGGCATTGTTGATCCAACGGTTAAATATGCAGCGGCAGGAATTACTTTACCAGCAGCACAAACAGTAAACGGTGTTACATTTACATTCTTTGTAAACACTGATGCATCAACTACTACGACACAACTAACATCTGCACAACTTAATAATTTAGATGACTTTTTAGTGGAAAAAACAACTCTTGTAAACGGTAGTGTATATGCTAGGTTCCCAGGTGCACTTGGTAACAGTATAGGTGTTATCTTAATGGATGCATCAATGGTTGATTCTGATTTCAAGAATACAGCATTGATTGGAACAACAAAAGGTGCAGATTTATTTGATACTGTTCCAGGAACAAGTGTTTGGGGTTCAGATTATACTACTGCACCTCAAGATGAAATGCATGTTATCATTTATACAACAGACACTTTGATTACTGGTAGTGCAAATGAAATTTTGGAAACATACGCTTACGTATCAAAAGCTAAAAATTCAAAGACACCAGACGGTGGACCAAACTTTTATGTAGATGTAATTAACGATGCATCACAATGGATCTATCTGTTAAATGAAGAAACAGCTGCACAGAGTGGAACAATTACTGGTAACACAACAATTGGTTCTTCACTCACATCTCTGACAGGAAACTCAAGATTTAATTTCATTGCAACTAACATGTCATTAACTGGTGTAAGAAAGTATAGCTTGGGTGGTGGTACTGATGGTGCTACAGTTTCAGATGGAAACTACACAACAGCTTATGACTTACTTAAAGACGATCAAACAATCGATGTTAATTTATTAATTACTGGAGAAAGATCGAAAACTGTTAGCAAACATGTTATAACAATAGCAGAGACTAGAAAAGATGCAATTGCATTCTTATCACCTAGTTATTCAGCATCAGTTAATAACCCAACGGCTACAAAAGTGATTGATTACTTCTCAGATATAAATTCAACATCTTATGCAGTATTTGATTCAGGATACAAGAGACAATACGATAGATATAATGATGAGTATTTCTGGATTCCTCTTAATGCTGATACTGCTGGCCTTACAGCCAGAACTGAATTTACAAACGAAGCATGGTTTTCTCCTGCAGGTTTGAACAGAGGATTTATTAACAATGTTGTTAAACTATCGTTCAATCCTAACCAAACAGATAGAGATCAGCTTTATCCAAACAGAATTAACCCTGTAGTAACATTTAGAGGACAAGGAACACTACTATACGGAGATAAGACAGCATTGTCAAGACCTTCGGCATTTGATAGAATTAATGTTCGTAGATTGTTTATTGTACTTCAAAAAGCGATTGCTACTGCAGCTAAGTTCCAATTGTTTGAGTTCAATGACGATCTAACACGAAGAACATTTGTCAATGCTGTTGAACCTTTCTTAGCTGAAGTACAAGCTCGTAGAGGTTTGACTGACTATAGAGTTGTCTGTGACACATCCAATAACACAGGTCAAGTTATCGACTCGAATCAATTTGTAGCTGATATCTACCTGAAACCAGCACGCTCAATTAACTTCATCACTTTGAATTTTGTTGCAGTAAGAACTGGAGTATCATTTAGTGAGGTAGCAGGAGCTTAATATGACAGTACGTATTGATGATTTTAAGACAGCATTAGCCGGTGGTGGAGCTAGAGCCAATCTATTCAGAGTAAATTGTAACTGGCCAAACGGTGCTATTCAAGGGGATGCGAATAATCCTTTTGGAGCAGGTGAAACTGAAGCACTTAGTTCATTTATGATTAAGGCTGCAGCGATGCCAGCTCGATCAATCGGTACAGTGTTGGTTCCTTTCAGAGGAAGACAACTTAAAGTAACCGGTGACACGGTATATGATGATTGGCCAATTACAATCATTAACGATAATAACTTTGCTGTAAGAAATGCTTTCGAAAGATGGCAAGATGCGATAAACGGTGCAGCAACCAACGTTTCAGGAAATGGTGTTGATGCAGCATCCTTTGATTCATATGTTTCAAATTTAGAGATTGAACAATTGAGTCGTACAGGAGCTGTAATCAAACGCTACGTGATTGTTGGTGCATGGCCTACTGTTGTAGATTCAATTGGTGTTTCATACGACAGTACAGATACACTTGAAGAGTTTGGAGTTACATTTAGTTATCAGTGGTGGGAAGCTAATACTACTAGCGTACCTACATCAGGTAGAACTACTGCCGACATTGAGACACCATCTGTAACATCTTAATCTCTTCATTTTATAATGAGGAGTCCTTATGGCTATACAAAAAGAAGATCTCTTTGGGTTTGAATTAGTTCAAAATAAGAACGATAAACCTCAAGTGTCACCAATTCCTAGACCACTTGAAGATGGTACTGATCTTCCTGTCGGTGGAAGAATTGGTTACACTTATGAGCAACATACAAAAGCTAGAAACGAACATCAGTTAATTGCTCAATATAGAGATATTTCATTTTATCCAGAAGCAGATTCAGCTATAGATGATATTGTTAACGAGGCTTTCACAACAGAGCACGAAAGACCTGCAGTATCAATTCGATTAGATTTATTGAATATTAACGATAGAATTAAACAAACAATAAGAGAAGAGTTTAAATATACACTACATTTGTTAAAATTTCAAAAGAAAAATTACGATATTTTTAGACAATGGTATGTAGATGGTAGAATTCATTTTCAAGTAATTGTAGATAATAAAGATCTTAAAACTGGTATTAAAGAACTTAGACCAGTTGATGCTTTAAAGATAAAGAGAAACTTAGTTCCTGAGTACGGTAAAGATCCAAGAACAGGTGCTCCGTTACTTGTTAACGTAGAAGAATATTTTGAATACTCACCCGATGGCCAAGCGCAAAATGGAATCAAATTATCTAAAGATTCAATTATTTTTTGTCCTTCAGGTTTAGTCGATAGAAATAAAGGTCAGATTATTGGTTACTTAGACAAAGCTATAAAACCATTTAACAATCTGCGATCAATGGAAGATGCACTTATCATTTATCGTATTGCTCGCGCACCCGAAAGAAGAATATTTTATGTTGATGTAGGCACACTTCCTAAAATTAAAGCAGAAACATATCTTAGAGATATGATGAATAGATACAGAAATAAAATTGATTACAACCCAAACACAGGAGAGATACGTGACTCTAGAAAATTTATGTCAATGCTTGAAGACTTCTGGCTCCCTAGGAGAGAAGGTTCACGCGGTACGGAAATTTCGACACTCCCTGGAGGCACAAATCTTGGAGATCTTGATGATGTCAATTACTTCAAGGAAAAGTTATATCAATCACT